>ENA-OWPJ01000077-OWPJ01000077.1-human-gut-metagenome-genome-assembly--contig:-NODE-77-length-125217-cov-11.6106_pt1 | contig 125217 bp, 119 predicted proteins | sample MGYA00248264_ERZ651846 | MGnify/ENA primary metagenome ERZ651846 (study PRJEB26924, sample SAMEA4378271) | human gut metagenome | biome: human gut; feature: human-associated habitat; material: faeces...
AGAGAATTTTGTCGCAGAAGCGACCCGCCGCAGGCGGAGAAGCTCGCGAGAGAGCTTCTTTTTTAAATAAAAGGGATACAAATCGTAGAAAAGAAATTTTTTATGGTATGAAAATGGAGATATAGGTTATGAACAAGGGATTAAAGATTGCTATGTTTGGGCAGAAAAGACTGAGCAGAGAAGGCGGAATTGAAATTGTCGTAAAAGAGCTTTCGACAAGGATGGCCCAGATGGGAAATCAGGTTACCTGCTATAACCGTTCCGGACATCATGTGAGCGGTAATGAATTTGATGCTGCAGAAAAGCAGGAATATGCAGGAATCAGACAGAAATATGTGCCTACAATTGAGAAAAAGGGATTGGCTGCTGTGAGTGCGTCTTTTTTTGCAGGCTTATGCAGTGCTTTTGGAAACTATCATGTTGTTCATATTCATGCAGAAGGACCAGCTTTTTTTTCATTTCTGCCTAAGATGTTTGGCAAAAGGGTTATTGTTACGGTTCATGGAATTGACTGGCAGAGAGAAAAATGGAAATCAGGATTTGGTTCTAAATTTATCCGACAGGGTGAAAAGCATGCAGTAAAGTACGCAGATGAAATTATTGTATTAAGCGAAGGGGTTCAGAAGTATTTTATGGATACCTATGGAAGAGAGACACGGTTTATTCCCAATGGAGTTAATCGTCCGGAAATCAAGTCTGCAGAATTGATTCATGAAAAATACGGATTAACAAAGGATTCCTATATTTTATTCTTAGGAAGATTGGTGCCGGAAAAGGGAATCCGATATTTAATCGAGGCCTTTAAACAGGTAAAGACAGATAAAAAGCTTGTGATAGCAGGTGGAAGCTCTGATACAGATGAATTTGCAAAGGAACTGAAGGAGCTGGCAAAGGGGGATGAAAGAATCCTTTTTACCGGTTTTGTCCAAGGACAGGCCTTAGAAGAACTGTACAGCAATGCGTATGTCTATACACTTCCCAGTGATTTGGAAGGTATGCCTTTGAGCCTTTTGGAAGCGATGAGCTATGGAAACTGCTGTCTGGTATCAGATATTGCGGAATGTGCAGAAGTGGTAGAAGATAAGGCTTTGATTTTTGAAAAGTCAAATGTAGATGATTTGAGAGAAAAACTGCAAAAAGCCTGTGATGAAGTTGATATGGTAGAAGGAATGAAACGACAGGCATCGGACTTTATCTGCAGTAAGTATAACTGGGATGAGGTTGTAGAGAGAACATTAGATTTATATAGGGGACGTAAATCATGATTCGAGTATTACAGTGTGTAAATGATATGCATCGTGCAGGATTAGAGACGATGTTGATGAACTATTATAGAAATATTGATAGATCAAAAATTCAATTTGATTTTCTGACACATCGGCCCTATAAAAGCGATTATGATGATGAGATAATCAGCTTAGGTGGCAAGGTGTATTATGCCCCTAGGCTTTATCCGCAAAATTATTCAAAGTATTTTAAATGGATGGAACAGTTTTTTAAAGAACATCCAGAATATAAAATTGTCCATAGTCACATTGATGCCATGAGTTATTTGCCATTAAAAGCGGCAAAAAGGGCAGGTGTACCTGTAAGAATAGCGCATAGTCATAATACTTCTATCGATAAAGATTTTAAGTATATATTGAAACAGTATTTTCGCTCTAGAATTAATTCAGTTACGACAGATTTTTGTGCCTGTGGAGAAGAAGCAGGAAAATTTTTATTCGGGGATGTAAGATACACGATTATTCCAAATGCGATTGATATTTCAAAATTTTTATTTGACCCTGAAATAAGAAGAAAAAAACGCGAAGAATTGAATATTAAAAATGAATTTGTAATTGGTCATGTGGGAAGATTATCATACCAAAAAAATCATAAATTTTTAGTTCAAATTTTCAATAAATTTGTTGTTCAGAATCCTAATTCTATGCTGCTGTTAATAGGTGTAGGGGAAAAGGAAGAAGAGATAAAAAAACAGGTTGAGGGATTTGGACTAGGCGAAAAAGTAAAATTTCTGGGTAATCGCACAGATGTAAATGAGTTATATCAAGTAATGGATATTTTTGTAATGCCGTCTTTTTTTGAAGGGGTTCCCGTTGTTGGTATAGAAGCTCAGTTTGCTGGATTACCTTGTATTTTTTCAGATAAAGTACCTAAAGAAGTTAAATTTAATCAAAAAACAGACTTTCTAGGGTTAGATGAGCCGTTAGAAATATGGACCAAAACTATAGAGAAATATAAGAATGATAGCAGAGAACAATTGTTAGGTGAATTAGAAAACAGTTTTTATAATATAAAAAAAGCACATGCATTGTTAGAAAATTATTATTTAAATTTAGAAACCAGAGAGTGAGTATATTATGGCAGGGCATAAGAGTATAAAAAGAGTTGTGCATCGTTGTATGGAAGAGTTAGATGCAACTCGAAGAATTGCACAGGTAACTTCTTTAAAGGAAGGATTGGAAACATTTCGTGCAAAAGTAGATATTCAAATTATGAATCGTAATGGATATTATGAAAATAAATCAAGAAAGAAACATTTGCTTAGAAAGCATGATATTATGATTCGATATTATGAAAAGACGTTTGGTGATTTTTTGAAAACCTATGATTATAATCATGGAAATCAAATATTGTTCAAATCAGAATATGCAGATTGTATATGGATTTGTTGGTGGCAGGGATTGGAACAGGCACCAGAGCTTGTAAAAGTATGCGTGAATTCAATTAAGAAAAATGCAGGAAATCATAGAGTAATTATTTTAACGGATGACAATTATAAGGATTATGTAGATATTCCGGAATGGGTAGAGGAAAAGAAAAATAAGGGAATTATAAGTAGAACTCATTATTCAGATATTTTAAGATTATCATTGTTATCAGAATATGGTGGAATGTGGATTGATTCTACATTTTTCTGTACACAGCCAGTATTAGATGATTATTTTCAGCAGCCTTTATGGTCAATAAAGAGACCTGATTATTTTCATGCGTCTGTTGCATCTGGGTATTTTGCAAATTACTCACTTGCATGTGATGCTGCTCATAGATGGATTTTTAAGACAATTTTAGATTTTGTTTTAGAATATTGGAAGAATAATGATGTTATGAGTGATTACTTATTTTTAGATTATCTTATTGTGTTAACGCAAAAATATGATCAAAGAATTGCAAAAATATTTCAGAATATTGAGCCAAATAATCCCGAATGTGATGAATTATATAAAGTTATGGGTGAACCATTTAATCAGAAAAAGTGGGATCTTATGAAATCTGAAACAGCATTATTCAAGTTAAGTTGGAAATATCAATATCCTATTGAAAAAAATGGGGAAAAAACATTTTATGGGATGTTAGTGCAAGATAAATTGTAATTTTGATGGGGGGATTATATGAATCCGAAGATAAGCGTAATTGTACCAATATACAATGCGGAACTTTATCTTGAAGAATGTATTCATTCAGTATTGAATCAAACATTAAGAGATATTGAATTATTATTAATTGATGATGGTTCTACAGATGGATCATTTAGAATCTGTGAAGAATATAGTAAAAAGGATAACAGAGTTCAGGTGTTCCGTAATAAGAATGTTGGTCAGGGATTAGAGAGAAATTTTGGAGTCAAAAAAGCCGCAGGAGAATATATTGCTTTTTTAGATTCAGATGATCAATATAAAGAAGATGCACTAGAACGATTATATCAGAAAGCTATGGAAACTAATGCAGATATGGTTTCCGGTGGGTATGCAGATGTATGTAACCATGAAATTATAAAGGAACATCTATTAGGAAATAGAATTTTAGATAGTACTGAAAAAATAAAAAAAGTAATGGCTGATTTAATTTCATATGAGAAAAAAGAAGGATATGATGGATGTATAGCTGTTTGGGATAGTATTTTTAAAAAGCAGTTGCTTATAGATAATAATATTCAATTTTTGTCTGAAAGGGATATATATTCAGAGGATTTACTATATAAACTAATGGTTATGTCATGCTCTCGAAAAATAACTTTTTGCAATGATATTACATATTTATATCGCGTAAATGATACATCATTTACAAATAGAATTAGTGAATCGGTATTAAATAGAATTACTAATTTGTATGATGAAATTATTTTAAGATTTGAAGAGTTTTTACAGGAATTTAATTTAAAAGAAAGATTAGTTAATCGAACCTTTTTTACACTACGATTTAATATTAAAAAAGTTTCAAAATCAAGAGATGTTAAAAAGTTTTATAAAATGATTTTTGAAAATAAAAAATTAATGGGAATTGTTGTGACATATAAACCAAATAATTTGAAAAATTTTGTTATATACTATTTAATTAAATGGAAAATGCTGGGAATGTTTTATATGTTCTTTTAAAGAAATTAAATTTTAGGAGAGTAGAATAATGAAAATTGGTATTATGACATTTCATAGAGCTATTAATTATGGAGCTGTTTTACAGACATATGCTTTACAAAAATATTTGAATGATAGCGGATATGATGCAGAAGTTATTGATTATCGCTGTGATCACATGGAGAATTTTTATAAGATTTTAAGTGTAAAAAATAAATCCATTAAGCAGGTTATTAGAGGCCTTTTAAATTTTATATATGTATATAAAAAGAAAAGTAGATTTTATGGTTTTTTAGATCAGAATGTAAAAATAAGTTCAAAGATTTATGATAAATCAAATATTGGTGAATCAAATAATGAATATGATAAGTTTATTACAGGGAGTGACCAGGTATTTAATTATGCATGTTCACAATTTGATAAAAATTATTTTTTAGAGTTTGTTAAAAATTATGATAAGAAATATTCTTATGCGGCTTCATTTGGTATGAAAGAAGTTCCGTGTGAATATGCAGAGGAATATAAAAAGTTACTTTCAACATTTCATGAGTTGTCAATTCGTGAAACAGATGGACAACAAATAGTAAAAACATTGGTTGGAAAAGAAACAGAATTATCAATGGATCCGGTTTTTTTATTAGGCAGGGAAGATTGGGAGCGATTAGCTAAGAAACCGAAAATAGAACATTATATATTGATATATAAATTGAATACATCAAATTTATTGTTTGATTTTGCAAGAAAATTAGCTAAGATGACAAATACAAAAATTGTTGCATTGAACTTTGATATTGTTGATCAGATGAAAACACCAGATATAAAAGGATTATTTTCAACATCAATCGAAGAATTTTTAGGATATTTTAAGTATGCAGATTATGTTGTAACAAATTCATTTCATGGAACTGCATTTTCTATTATTTTCCATAAAAATCTTTATGTAGAGGCTTTACAAAAAGATTTTAAGCCTAATGATAGAGTAGAATCATTATTAAATTTAACAGATTTGAATGTATGTAAAATAAAAACTTTAGAGGATTGCGTATTAGATATTAATAGAGACTTCAGTATGGCAGATGAACAAATCAATAAAAAATGTGCGGAAGCAAAACAATATCTTGAAAGGATTATGAATGAAAATTAGAGAATGTTCTGACTGGAAAGATAAAAGAATACTAGAACTAATAATTGCAGCTGTGATTAATTTAATAATATTTTCTGCAAATAATAAATTGATGATATATACAAAACATTTATCATTATTGGTAATTATCCTTTGCTTAGGAATGTTTATTTTAAACAGGAATTATATATTGAAAATAAATAAATATAAACTTATGTATTCTTTATTTGTGATAATGATAATGGTTAGTTGTTTTTGGGTTAGCAATACAAATGTTATTTGGGATTATAGTTTATATTTAATTTCAGGAGTATGTGTTATTTTTTCTGATTTTTCAAAGACATTCTACTATTATTTTATGAAAATATTTAAGATCTTATTTTGGGTATTTATATTTTCAATGTTTTTAGAGGCATTGTTACCGAATGTGTTTTTTTTAATATTTGGATTTGCTTCATTTGGAGATGCAGAAATGCGAGCTCTTACATCTGGTGGGGCAATTGCAGGTTTAGCTTTTGAAAAGGCATATGCAGCATTTATTTGTAATTTAGGGCTTGGTGTTATTTTTGCAGAATTTGTTGCTCAAAGATCATATAAATATGTTATTCAAAGCATACTTGTAATGATAGCATTAATGATGACAGGTAAGCGCACATTGTTTATTATCCCAATTGTTGCTTTATTAATTTATGTAATGTTATTTAGTAAAAATAATAAGTTTATAAAATTAGCTGGAGTTGGATTAGGAATATCAGCATTTATTATAATAGCATATACGATAATTCCAGAAGCGTCTTTAATTATTGATAGAATTATTAATAGCGGAGGAGATGTTTTATCTGGAAGAGAAAATTTTTGGAATTATGCTATGGATATGTTTCATCAAAATCCATTTTTTGGAAGAGGGTTTATGTCATTTAATGATTTCGTATTTAATCAAGGATTTCGTTATTATGGAGAAAGATGGAATTATCAAGCACATAATGTATATATTCAGCTTTTGGGAGAAACTGGTATTATAGGATGTGGAGTCATCATTATACTGATTATTATTTTGATAATTAAAGCCATATCATTAGCCAAAAGCACATCTAATTTTTGGGATGTACTTTTAGTTTATTGGATAATGTTATTTGGAATTTATAGTCTTACAGGAAATACACTTTATTATCCGTGCCAATTGATTATTTTGATAGTATCTATCTTACTTATTTCTAATGTGAAAAAAATAAGAGAAGTATCTTATCAGATTGGAAAATCAATTAAATGGAAAATTTTAGCTTGAATGGAGGTGGCAAAATGGAGCCATTAGTAAGTATTATTACTCCGTCATATAACTCGGGAAAATATTTAGATGCATATTTTTCTTCGATTTTAAATCAAGATTATCAAAATTATGAAATTATTTTTATTAATGATGGATCGACCGATGATACAGAGGATATTGTAAATAAATATAAGGAATTGTTTGAAAAAAAGAACGTTCGTTTTGTTTATTTAAAACAAAATAATGGTGGACAAGCAAAAGCTATGAATTTAGGTTTTCCATATATTCAAGGAAAATATTTTATTTGGCCAGATTCTGACGATGAACTTTATTCAAATAATATTAGTGAAAAAGTAAAATATATGGAGCAGCATCCAGATATTGCATTGGCAATGTCTGGAGCTGATTATGTAGATGAGAGTGGTAATATAATAGATCATTTACAGAGGAAACAGCAAGATAATGATAATTTTTTTGAAGATTTATTGTTAAGCAAAAATGTTGTATTTTGTCCGGGTATTTATATCATGAGAACAGAAAAATTTTTTAAATATGTACCCAATGGGCAAATTAATGAAAGCCGGATAGGTCAAAATTATCAAATTTTATTACCAATAGCATATCATGATAAGTATGGCTATATTGATAAAACATTGTACAAGTACATTTTACACAAAAATAGTCATTCTAATAAAGATAATAATCAATATGAGAAGACGATCCAACGTTTTAAAAAGCAGGAAGAAACATTATATATTCTTATAAAAAGTATTTGTGATGAAAATGATGAGAAAGTTTATAAAAATAAATTATATATCCATTTTCATCGTTTTTATCTGCGTTTGGCTAATAAATATGGTATGAAGCAGGATTTAAAAAAATATTATGAACAGTTGAAGCAAGTTAATGGAAATGGGATGAAGGAAAGAATATATTATGTATTGGGAATTATTGGTATAAAAAAGAGGTAAATTATGGGTCGATCAAAAAAATTTATGTATAATTCCATTACAACGGCATTATTGCAAGTTGTAACAATGGTAGCAGGTTTTATTACACCAAGATTTATGCTAACGGCATATGGCTCTGAAATTAATGGTTTGGTATCATCCATTTTACAATTTATTAGTTATTTTAATTTAGTAGAGGCAGGGTTATCAAGTGCAGCTGTATATTCCCTGTATAAGCCGATTGCAGATAAAGATCATGATAAAATTAATAGAATTGTAACAGCAGCAAAGCATTTTTATATAAAATCAGGATTTATATTTGTTGGTTTAGTTGCATTATTAGCTTTATGTTATCCTTTTATTGCCAGTTCAACGGTATTAGATCAAACAAGTATTTTTGTGCTTGTTCTTGTATTAGGTGTTAATGGTTCTTTAGAGTTTTTTACTTTAGCAAAGTACAGAGCATTACTTACAGCGGATCAAAAAACATATGTGATTTCTTTGGCATCTATAGTATATACTATTTTAAATACAATTATTGTTGTGGTTTTATCTACAATGCGTATTAATATTGTATTATTAAGAATTATTGCGTTATTTTCAATATTCGTGAGAACAATAATATTGTATGTATATGTAAGAGTAAATTATCGTTTTATTCGCTATGATGTAGAGCCTGATTATGCTGCTATGGATAAACGATGGAGTGCATTGTATTTACAAATTGTACAAACAGTGCAAAATGCATCGCCGGCTGTTTTAATTACTATTTTTTCTTCCTTGAAAATGGTAAGTGTTTATTCTGTCTATAATATGGTTATGTCCGGTATTAATGGAGTTATGTCAGTATTCTCTACAGGTGTATCTGCAGGATTTGGCGAACTGCTTGTAAAAGGCGATAAAATGGTATTTAAAAAAGCATATGGAGATTTTGAATATATTTATTATTTCATGGTTAGTGTGATATATTCCATTACATTAGTCACAATTTTACCTTTTATAGAGGTTTACACCAAAGGTGTTAATGATATTCAATATACGAGTTTTACATTTGCAATTTTATTTGTTTCCAATGGAATTTTATATAATTTAAAAACACCTCAAGGCATGCTGGTAATAGCAGCTGGATTATATAGGGAAACAAGAATTCAGAGTACAATTCAAGCAGCTATTTTAGTTGTAGGAGGTATCATTTTTGGTGCAAGAAATGGATTGACAGGAATTATGTTTGCATCATGTCTGTCAAATTTATATCGCTGCATTGATTTATATTTTTTTATACCCAAAATGGTAACTCATATGGAAAGAAAAGATACATTGAAAAATATTATTATTACAATTTCAATGATTATTGTATCTTATTTTACTGCACCAGAAATAATAAAATTTCATCCTGTAAGTCTTATTACATGGGTTGTTTATGCGGCCTGTGTTAGTATATATTGCTTAGCATTAATTAGTATTTTTCATATAATATTTGAAAGAGAAAATTTTAAAAAGATATTAGTGAGAATACAAAACATGAAAGGAAAAATAAAGTGATAGAGTTATATACAAGAAAAGAAGAATGTTGTGGATGTTCTGCATGTGCTAATATATGCCATAAACATGCAATTCATATGGAACAAGATGAAAAAGGATATTTATATCCAGTTATCGCAAAAGAACTATGTGTAGAATGCGGATTATGTAAAAAGGTATGCCCCTTAAAAGAAAATAAAAGAGAAAATAGTTTTGAAAAAAAAGCATATGGTGTAAAAAATATAAATCGAGAGGAACGAATGAAGAGTAGTTCAGGTAGCGTATTTATTGAAGTTGCAAAATATGTTTTAGATAAGAATGGTGCGGTATATGGCGTCGAATTAACTCCAGATTTTCAAGTAAGGCATGAACGAGCAGACTTATTTACAGCTGTGAGGAAATTTCAAGGTTCTAAGTATGTTCAAAGTGATAAAAATGATGTTTTTCGGCGGATTCAAAATGATTTGAAAACAGGAAAACCAGTTTTATTTACAGGAACTCCGTGTGAGGTGGCAGGATTAAAGCAGTTTTTGAGAAGAGAATATGATAATTTATATACTTTGGATCTAATTTGTCATGGAGTTCCAAGCATGAAATTATTTCAGGCATGTTTGAAAGAAAAGGAAAAGATTTCAAAAGTAGAGGAAATAAGATTTCGTGATAAAGAGTATGGATGGAGAAATCAAGAACTTTATATTAAATTAAAAAATGGAACTATTTATCACGCACCAATATGGGGAGATAATTTTTATCGACTATTTACTAGCAATTTTATATTAAGAGATTCTTGCTATACATGCAAATTTGCAAATATGGAAAGACAAGGAGATATTACAATTGGAGATTTTTGGAATATAAAAAATGTAAATAGTGGATTTGAGGATAAATTAGGAGTATCTTCTATTATTATTAATACGAAAAAGGGAGAAGATTTATTCGAGAGTTTAAAGAATAACTTTGAAGTAATAGAATGCTCCTTGAATGATATTAATCAGCCCAATTTAAATCATCCTTCATCTCGTCCGGAACGATATGAGGAATTTCAAAAAGATTGTTTAGAAAAGGGATTTGATTATTGTCTGAAAAAGTATGGAACGATGAAATTATCTGAAAAAATTAGAAGAAAACTATCTCCCATAAAGCAAAAAATAAAACAATATTTAAAAAAATAGTGGGGACAAGAAGTATATGAATCATAGATATATTAAAGTATATGTAAATATGTGGCGAATACTTCCATTCTATATAATTTGTAAACATTGCAAGCACAAGGATAAAGTTGGTTTAGATATTGCAATGTGGAAAAGGAAAAACAAAGAATTAAATGAGTATTCGGAATTATTTCAATTTGGATATTTTGCGATGAATATGATTGAATTTAGAAATGTTATGTTAAATAGATTGCATCGCAATAAGATTGGTTATGTAATTTCAAGAATGCTGTTCAAACCACTGGAAAGTTTGTATATTAATATGCCGCCCGAAAAAATCGGGGGGGGATTATATTTTCAACATGGATTTTCAACAATTGTAGCAGCAAAAGAAATTGGAAACAATTGCTCTATTAATCAGCAAGTTACTATCGGTTATAATGGGAAAGATGCACCAGTGATTGGAAATGATGTAACCATTACAGTAGGTTCAATAGTGATTGGAAATGTAGTTATAAATGATGGAGCATTTATAGGTGCGGGATCTGTTGTAAAGCATGATGTAGAAGCTGGAGATATTGTTGCTGGAGTACCAGCAACCTCAATCAAGAAAAAAGTTCAGAGATAATATAATTAAACTAAAATTTATAATTTATTGGATAAAAATGTTTCAACAAATTGTGGAAAAAATTATTAGAAATGTACTTACGGCTTTATATCAGCCATTTTGGGGAGCTATTTTAATGGCTTTTATGTCTATGTTTTTGTACCTTTATAGTAAAGAACATGGATGGAAAGGAATAAATCTTTTTATTCAGCCTATTAATTCCTGGGTCAATGAATTTTTAAATTCATCAGATTTTCGCCGGGTATTTCTATTAGCATTTTATGCAGCTATGATTTTATTTAGAACTTTAATCAATCGCCAGATTTGGTTTGATCCTTTAGGAAAAATCATGGAAGGATGGGGTTTATATGATGGAGATGGAAAATTAACCACCGAAGCAATCGAGAATTTCATGCTGTTTGTGCCCTTTACCATATTGTTATTATGGGCATTTGAAAAAAATATTTTTGACGAAGGATTTACCTTAAAGAAAGTTCTGTGGAGATCTGTGAAAGTGGTTAGTTCTATATCATTGACCATAGAATTTCTTCAGGTACTGTTTCATATAGGTACGTTTCAGATATCCGATCTTACTTATAATACATTAGGAGGATGTCTGGGTGGGCTGATTTATTGGATTTGCATAAAAATTAAGGGTAAAGGAAAAAGCCAATGTAAAAGGAAGGGGTAGATTATGAAAACAACATTATTAATTATGGCAGCAGGAATTGGTTCTCGTTTTGGAGGCGGAATCAAGCAGTTAGAACCAGTGGACAGCAACGGCCACATTATCATGGATTATTCCATTCATGATGCAATGGAAGCAGGCTTTAATCATGTAGTATTTATTATCCGCAAAGATATTGAAAATGAATTCAAGGAAGTAATTGGGGATCGAATAGAAACCATATGCAAAAACTATGGTGTGACTGTAGACTATGCATTCCAGGATATTCATGATATTCCGGGAGAACTTCCGCAAGGACGGATAAAACCGTGGGGAACCGGTCAGGCAGTTCTGGCAGCAAAGAAGGTTTTAAAAACTCCCTTTGTTGTTATTAATGCGGATGATTATTACGGAAAAGAAGGCTTTAAGGCTGTTCATGAATATCTGGTAAACGGCGGCCAGTCCTGTATGGCAGGATTTGTTCTGAAAAACACCTTATCAGATAATGGTGGAGTAACCCGCGGTATTTGCAAAATGGATGGAGAAAATAATCTGACGGAAGTAGTAGAGACAAAGAATATTGTGAAAACAGTTTCTGGCGCGGAAGCGAATGGAATTAGAATTGATATAGATTCTTTGGTCTCTATGAATATGTGGGGACTGACACCTGATTTTTTAGAAACATTAGAGATGGGATTTCAGGAATTCTTTGAGAAGGAAGTTCCAGAAAATCCGTTAAAATGTGAATATTTGATTCCATCTTTTATTGGAGAATTATTGGAACAGGGAAAAATTGCTGTAAAGGTACTGCGTACCAATGATACCTGGTATGGGATGACTTACAAGGAAGATGTAGTAGCTGTAAAAGAAAGCTTTAAAGAAATGTTAAATAAGGGGCTTTATCAGGCTGATTTGTTTTCCGACTTATAATAAAAAGCAAAAGATAGTATGTAAAAAAAGAAAAAATGAATTTTTAGATTAGATAGAATAAAACCATTTTTTAAAGCATGCATTCATAGTCAAGCATATGATAAACAAAATGTATTGAAAAAATATTCTAAAAGTAAAAATCTATAGACATTACGATTATGGCAGTTTTTTGTAGCCCATGATTTTGGAGATTTTAGCTGATTTGGGGTTTCGACTGGAAGAGGACGAGCAGGATCTGAAACTGGTGGTAAAATAGTAAAAATATGAGAGAAATGGAGCTACTTATGAAACGCTTGCTAATTTTAGGCGCCGGAGGCTTTGGCCAGATGGCAAAGGAGACAGCCTTAGAGCTGGGCTATGAACAGGTGGTATTTCTGGATGATGTGGCAGTTGGGGAGGATGTCATTGGTCGATGCTGTGATTATATCCTTCGCCATGAGGAATACCCGGTGGCTGTAGCTGCCTTTGGAAATAATAAAACAAGATTATACTGGACAGACAAGCTTTTAGCAGCAGGATATCAGGTGCCTACCCTGGTGCATCCGTCTGCAGTGGTAAGTCCCAGCGCTGTTTTAGAGTCTGGCTGCTTTGTCATGCAGAGGGCAGTGGTTAATACCCATACGAGATTAGAGCGGGCGGCCCTGATTAACAGCGGAGCTGTGGTGGATCATGATTCTGTGGTATGCGCCGGGGCTCATGTGGGACTGGGAAGTATTGTGAAGGCAAACTGTACCATTGAATCTGGCAGAAAGGTGGAGGCCGGTGAGGTGATTTTCTCCACCAGACGGAAGATTGAGGGGGCAGACAGCCGTAGTCTGGAGGATGCAGTCTATGCCTTTGGCTTTGGCCCCAGCTGCAGCTATGTAAAGCCCTTTGGTGAGGGTCATATCAATGAAACCTATGCCGTTTATATGCCCGGATCAGAGGGAGTGGATGTGCCCCGCTATGTGCTGCAGCGGGTAAATATTCATGTGTTTAAGAATCCGGCTCAGGTGATGGAAAATATTTTCTCTGTCACAGAATATCTCCGGGAAGTGATTCGAAAAGAAGGAGGGGATCTGGATCGGGAAACCCTGTCTTACATTAAGACAAAAAGCGGAGATACCTATTTTGAGGATGCCGACGGTCAGCCCTGGCGCTGTCTTCATTATGTGCCAAATTCCATCTGCCATCAGATAGTGGAGGAGCCCCAGCAGTTTTATCAGTCTGCAAGAAGCTTTGGTCATTTCTTAAAGCAGCTGGGAGATTATCCGGCGGAGCATCTGTATGAGACTATTCCCCGGTTCCATGATACGGTGAAGCGGTTTCAGGATTTTGCTGAGGCGGTGCGAAAGGATGTGAAGAACCGGGCCAGCCAGTGTCGGGAGGAGATTGATTTTGCTCTGGCAAGAGAGGCGGACTGTGGTGTTTTGATGAACCAGCTGCAGGAGGGGATTCTGCCTCTTCGGGTTACTCACAATGATACGAAATTAAACAATATTTTGTTTGATGCAGATACGGATCAGGGGCTGTGCATCATTGATCTTGATACCATTATGCCGGGGCTGGCGGCCAATGATTTTGGCGATTCCATTCGTTTTGGCGCGTCTACGGCAGAGGAGGACGAGCCGGATCTCAATAAGGTTCATTTTGACCTTCATCTGTATGAGCTTTATGTAAAGGGCTATCTGGAAATGGCAAGGGATGTGCTGACTCCGGCGGAAATTGACAGTCTGCCCTGGGGGGCAAGACTGATGACACTGGAGTGCAGAATGCGTTTCCTGGCAGATTATCTTCAGGGAGATGTATATTTTAAGACGGCTTATCCGGAGCACAATCTGGTGCGGGCCAGAACCCAGTTCCGTTTGGTGAAGGAGATGGAAGAGCAGTTTGAACGGATGTATGAGATTTTGAGGAAATACAGCTGACAGACGGGAAGTCTGACAAAGAAAAGCAGAAAGAAGACAAGGGTGAAAGGCTGGAAGTTTTAAGCTTTTCACCCTTTTTTTATAAAATTTAATATTCTTTTTCTTGTCCTTCCAATGGCTTTGTGTTAGACTTTTTGTAAGCATACCATAGTTCTATTTTTCTCAGGGCATTTGCCTATCGGTTCTTTCTTAGAATCAGTGAAACGGTCTATGCTTGAATTCCATTATTTAACAAAAGCAGAAGATCGGAAAAAGACCTTCTGCCATTATGTGACGGGAGGGATTTGGATGAAACAGGATCTTTTGGCCAAACGCTATTATTCAGATAACAGGCGTTTTGCAGATTTGATCAATGGCATTGTTTGTAACGGCATTCCGATTGTGAAGCAGGAGGATTTGTCGGAGATGGACACGGAAAACGGCCAGGGAAAACGTCGGGATCTGGTGCGGAAGGCAGTATTCGGTGTGAATTTTGCTGTCATGGGACTGGAAAATCAGGAAAAGCTTGATTACAGACTTCCGCTTCGTGTTCTGGGATATGAAGTCGGAGCGTATGAACATCAGGCAGCGGAAATTTACAGAGAGATTCGGCGAAGCGGAAGGAATTTCGATACAGAGCTGAGTTCCGGAGAATATTTGTACGGCTTTCGCAAGAGTGACCGCCTTCACCCTGTGATTACGATTATCTTGTATTATGGGGAAGAGGAGTGGAACGGATCCAGAGATTTGTATGGGATTCTTGATTTTCAGGATATTCCGGAGCAGATTCGCCAGTATGTGCAGAATTATCGGATTCATGTGATTGATGTGCGGAGGATGGAACGAACCGATTTGTTTCAGACCGATTTGCGTCAGGTATTTGATTTGATTCGCTTTTCCGGGAATCGGGAAAGGCTGAGAGATTTGATTGAACAGGAGCCGGCCTACGGGAAGCTGGAGGAGGATGCCTTTGATTTTGCATCGTCCTATGTAGGGCTCAGGGAGCTGTCAAAGTGGAAAGAGGCTGTAAGGGAAGGAGAGAGATTCAATATGAAAACAGGATTTCAGATGTATGAGGATGAATTTTTGGAGCGAGGAAGAGCCGAAGGCAAAGAGATTGGAAGGGTTGAAGGCAAAGAGATTGGAAGAGCCGAAGGCAAAGAAATTGGAAGGGCTGAAGGCAAAGAGCTTGGAAGGGTTGAGGCAACCCGCTCAGTAATACAATCTGCTTTGGCATTGAATCTTCCAGTAGAGCAGATTGCCCAAATTTGCAGCTGCGGAGTGGATCGAGTGAAGCAGATTCAGAAAACAATGGAGAAAGAGTTTGGAGAATGATGGCAGGTATGAAAACTCAGAGATAGGAAAGAGGAGCGAGCTTCTTTTACGAAAATCCGATTTTTTTTATTTGCAGAAATTCAGGAATTGTGTTTTAATAATGAGGTAGTTTGTGTGTATGGGGGAGCGGCTTACACTACAAATTAATAAGGAGATTACAGTATGTGCGGAATTGTCGGATTTATTGGAAGTCATCAGGCAGCGCCGATTCTTTTAGACGGGCTGTCAAAGCTGGAGTACCGAGGATATGACTCGGCGGGACTGGCTGTCCGGGACGGTGATGCCCCGGTTCAGATTGTGAAGGCAAAGGGACGGTTGAAGGCGCTTGCGGAGAAGACAAACAACGGAGAAACCTTAAAGGGAACCTGCGGCATTGGTCACACTAGATGGGCTACTCACGGAGAACCATCAGAAACGAATGCGCATCCTCATTGCTCGGATGATGGAAATGTTGTGGGCGTTCATAATGGCATTATTGAGAATTATCAGGAATTGAAGGATAAGCTGGTGAGAAAGGGTTATACCTTTTATTCTTCTACAGACACAGAGGCGGCAATTAAGCTGATTGATTATTATTACAAAAAATATGAAGGAACTCCGGTAGATGCTATCAATCATGCCATGGTGCGTATCCGTGGTTCCTATGCCCTGGCAGTGATGTTCCGTGATTATCCCGGGGAGATTTATGTGGCAAGAAAGGACAGCCCCATGATTTTGGGAGTGACTGACGGCGAATGCTATGTGGCTTCTGATGTTCCTGCTATTTTGAAATATACCCGTCAGGTATATTATATTGGAAATATGGAGATGGCCCGTCTGGCAGATGGAGCAGTTACGTTTTACAACCTGGATGGGGATGAGATTTCCAGGGAACTGACTGAGATTGAGTGGGATGCTGAGGCGGCAGAGAAGGGCGGCTTTGAGCATTTTATGATGAAGGAAATCCACGAGCAGCCCAAGGCTGTGGCGGATACCCTTTCTTCTGTGATCCGGGACGGCAGACTGGATTTGTCTGGCGTAGGGGTGACAGGGGAGGAGATTCAGGGCATTTCCCAGATTCATATTGTGGCCTGCGGATCTGCTTATCATGTGGGGGCTGTAGCTCAGTATGTGATGGAGGATCTGGCAGAGATTCCGGTTCGGATTGATGTGGCTTCGGAGTTTCGTTACAGAAAGCCTCTGTTAGATCCCAAAAGCCTGGTGATTGTGATCAGCCAGTCCGGAGAGACGGCAGACAGTCTGGCAGCCCTTCGGGAGGCAAAGCAGTGCGGAGTGAAGACATTGGCTATTGTCAATGTGGTTGGTTCTTCTATTGCCAGAGAGGCAGACAATGTCTTTTATACTATGGCAGGTCCTGAGATTGCAGTGGCAACAACGAAGGCCTACAGCACTCAGCTGATTGCAGTGTACTGTCTGGCGCTGCAGTTTGCGCTGGTAAGAGGAAAGATGGATGAGAAGCGGTATTCCACTCTGTTGGAGGAGCTTCAGACCATTCCGGAAAAGATTGGGAAGATTCTGGAGGATAAGGAGCGAATCCAGTGGTTTGCTGCAAAGAATTCCATGGCAAAGGATGTGTTCTTTATTGGAAGAGGCGTTGACTATGCCGTTTCTCTGGAGGGAAGCCTGAAGCTGAAGGAGATTTCCTATATTCACTCAGAGGCTTATGCAGCCGGTGAACTGAAGCACGGAACGATTAGTCTGATTGAAAACGGCACTCTGGTGATTGGCGTTTTGACTCAGGAGCAGCTGTATGAAAAGACGCTTTCCAATATGGCGGAATGCAGAAGCCGCGGCGCTTATCTGATGGGGCTGACTTCTTATGGAAGGTATGATATTGAGGATGCTGTGAATTTTGCAGTCTATGTACCGAGAATAGATGAGCATTTTGCAGCCAGTCTTGCGGTGATTCCTCTGCAGCTTCTGGGGTATTATGTGAGCGTAGCCAGAGGACTGGATGTGGATAAGCCGAGAAATCTGGCCAAGTCGGTGACTGTAGAATAATGAATGATTCTGTACAGGAAGCAAAGGGAATAGAAGAGACAGCAGAATAGAGTTGATTAAGAAAACCCCGGAAGAAGTGTGGACACAGACTGCAGATGGACGCAGAGTATGTGAAACTGCATAGGCTTTTTCGGGGTTTTTACATTTATTTGATCAGGAGGAAAGCAAGTTATGAAACTGAATACCATTCATCATATTGCAATTATTGTTTCGGATTATGAGAAATCCAGGGATTTTTATGTGAATAAGCTTGGATTTTCTGTGATTCGGGAAAATTACCGTCCAGCCAGAGATGACTGGAAGCTGGATCTTAGAATCAATGAAACAACGGAACTGGAGATCTTTGGGGTAAAGAACCCGCCGAAGCGTGTGACTGGACCGGAGGCGGCAGGGCTTCGCCACCTGGCTTTTTATGCAGAGGATCTGGACGGAATGATTGCAGAGCTGACAGAAATGGGAATTGAGGTGGAACCGGTCCGTGTGGATGAATTTACCGGAAAGCGGATGACCTTTTTTGCAGATCCGGATGGACTTCCGCTGGAGCTTCATGAGTAGGCCGGAAGGAACAGAGGCCCTTGAGTGTCTGGAATTTACTTACCGGATTCATGGCGGTGAAATGTTTGTAGACAGGAGGACAAAATCCACCTGCTGAATTCAGAAAAATGTAAGATTTTTCCAGTTGTGCTGCTGGGATTTTTATGATATAAGTGTATTAATAGTCCTAGTACACACAGGGTACGTAGGGGAAAGGAGACAGACGATCGATGATTCTGCTGGATTATAAAGACAGCCGCCCTATATATGAGCAGGTAGTGGAAAAGCTGCAGGAGCTGATGCTTCTGGGGGTTCTGGAAGAGGATGACCAGATGCCCTCTGTGCGGAGTCTGGCTATGGAGCTTTCTATCAATCCCAATACGATACAGCGTGCCTACGGAGAGCTGGAACGTCAGGGATACATTTATATGGTAAAGGGACGGGGAAGCTTTATGGGAAGCATCAGGCGTCTCAAAGAGGCCAGAAGACAAAAGCTGGCAGGAAGCATGAGAGAGCTGGCCAGGGAGGCCGTAAGTCTTGATATGGACTGTGAGACATTTGTAAACCTGGCCAGAGAGGAGTATGGCCGGACGGCGGAAGAGAGCAGGGAGGAGCAGTCGGTATGATAGAGGCAGTAAATTTGACAAAGAGGTTTGACAGCATTCTTGCTGTGGATCATATCAGCGCAACGATCCGCACAGGAAGTGTGTTTGGCCTGATTGGAACGAATGGAGCGGGAAAGAGTACCTTTTTGAGGATGGCGGCAGGTGTTCTCAAGCCGGATGAGGGAACGGTTACGGTAGACGGAATGGCGGTTTTTGAAAATGAGGAGGCAAAAAGGAAATTTTTCTATATTTCTGATGAGCAGTATTTTTTCAGCAATGCCACTCCTGTAGAGATGATGGAATATTACCGGATTGTTTATCCTGGATATGATGAAAGCCGGTTCCATAGTCTGATGAAGAATTTTGGATTGGATGAGAAGCGCAAGATCAATACATTTTCCAAGGGTATGAAAAAGCAGCTTTCTGTTATTTGCGGAATCTGTTCTGGTACAGAGTACCTGTTCTGTGACGAGACCTTTGACGGACTGGATCCGGTGATGCGTCAGGCTGTAAAGAGTATTTTTGCCAGCGATATGGCCCAGCGGCAGCTGACTCCGATTATTGCTTCTCACAATTTAAGAGAGCTGGAGGATATCTGCGATCATGTGGGACTTCTGCATAAGGGCGGGATTCTTCTAAGCCGGGATCTGGATGAGATGAAAATGAAGATTCACAAGGTTCAGTGTGTATTGAAGCCCGGAGTGGAGCCGGAGAGTCTGGAGGGCCTGGAAATCCTGAAAATCGAGAGGAGAGGAAAACTGATGACTCTGACGGTTCGCGGGGATCTGAGCCGGGTAGAGTTTGTAATGCAGAAAGCGGATCCGGTCTTTTACGAGACGATTCCTCTTTCTCTGGAGGAAATCTTTATCAGTGAAACGGAGGTAGTCGGCTATGACATCAAAAAACTTATTTTTTAAGCTGATGAGAAAGGATTTGGGGCAGAGACTCTGGGCCGTGGCGCTGATAGGAATGGGCTGCTTTTTTGCCTACCCTGTGACGGCGGCGGTGAGTGCAGGAGAGATCGAGCGTTATGAGGATCTGAAGCTGGGGCTGATCCGTTACAGTGATCAGATTATGGAATGGCTGTCCTTTGAAAATGGCATGACAGCATTTGTGATGATGGCAGCTGCTCTGGTATGCGGAATCAGCGGCTTTGCGTGGCTGAATGCAAAAAGCAAGGTAGATTTTTATCATAGTATTCCTGTACGCAGAGAGGTGCTTTTTGCCGTTGATTTTGTCAATGGAATTCTGATTATGGCAGTTCCTTATGTGATTTCTATGATTGCGGCTGCCTGTATTGCAGTGGGCTACGGAGTGGACGGCACGAAGCTGTGGCCGGTGGTTTTTGCGGCCTGCGGACTGCACCTGACTTACTTTATTTTGATGTATACCATGGTGGTTGTGGCAGTGATGCTGACTGGCAACATGGTTGTGGCCTTTCTGGGCTGCGTGGTATTTTCTTCTGCAGTTCCTCTGGCAGTCAGTTTGATTCAGGGATATTTTATGGTGTTTTTCCGCACTGGAATGTGGGAGAGCTGGCAGAATTTTATGGAAACGGGAATCCGTTTTTCTCCGGTCTGCGAGTACATCAGCAGCTATGATGCCTATATAAACGGAGAAAGCATGGCTTCTTATGTGATGATTGCTCTTGCAGCATCGCTTCTCTTTACCGTGGTGGGCTGCTTTCTGTATAAGAAGCGTCCCTCGGAGGCGGCAGGAAAGGCTATGGCGTTTCCTGTAACCATGCCGGTGATACGGATTATTCTGGTGCTTTTGTCAGCTTTTGGTCTGGGCGTCTTTTTCTGGGGACTGCGTTCCTCTACCGGCTGGGCTGTGTTTGGACTTATCTGCGGCGCTGTGATTTGTCACTGCACCATTGAAATCATTTATCATTTTGATTTTAAAAAGCTGTTTGCCCATCCGGTTCAGCTGGTGGGCTGTATCCTGGTATCAGTGGCAGTGCTGTTTGCCTTCCGCTATGACTGGTTTGGCTATGATACCTATATTCCGGATGCAGGGAAAGTGAAATGTGCAGCTGTTTCCGTAGATCGGCTGGATTCCTGGGTTTCCCGGGGATATGTGCTGAAAAAGGAGGACGGCTCCTACCAGTGGAAATATCTGGAGGATGACTGGCTTCTGGATATGATGGAATCAGAGGATGTGGAAACGATCTGTAATATTGCGGCAGCCGGAGTGGAGCAGCTTGGGGAGAGAACGCAGGATACCTCTGTACGTGAGGAGGAGGGCACTTTCAGCCGGGTAAAAATCTGTTACACTATGAACAGTGGACGGAAGGTATACAGAAGCTATTACATGGATATGGACAAAAATCTGCCTCTGTTTGAAAAGCTGTATGCCAGCGAGGCATACCAGAAGGCCAGTTTTCCTCTAATGAAAAAGACGGCAGACGAGGTGGCGGATATCCGTTGGCGCTGCGGCGGCGAATCATCGGAGGTGCGGCTTGACACCCTGGGAAAAGCAGAAAAAAAGGAGCTTCTGGAAACCTATCAGAAGGAATTTTCTGAAATGACCATTGAGCAGATGAAATATGAGCTTCCTGCAGGTCTGATTCGGTTTACCTCAGAGCAGGATGTAGCTGCTCTGGATTGGGAGCATTTTCAGAAAGTAAGGGATTCGGAGGATTACTATTCCTATCATTCCTATAATTTTGCAGAAAAGGATTATTATCCGGTCTATCTTTCCTTCAAAGAAACCTGTGCGCTTCTGAGAAAGTACGGAATTATGCCAGGAGAGTATTACGACAGCCTGGATCTCTATGCAGTGACCGTAAGCAGGTGGAATGACAAGAAACAGGTTCAGGAGCAGGCAGTATTTGATAAGCCGGAGGAGATTGAAAGGCTGAAGAAGGTGATATCAGTGCCGGGGGTACAGTATTATAACAGTATGTATCTCCAGTCGGATCTGGATGTTGTTTTCTATAACAGGAACGGTGAGCAGTATAGTCATTATGCAGTATTTCCAAAGGATCAGATTCCGGACTTTGTACTGGAGAGGATGCAGCCGCTTCCCTGAGAAAATCAGGTACAGCAACAGGATAAAAGACATTTTTTGACGCATAGAAGGTAATTCTGTATTGCGGAAAGAATTTGGCAGTACAGGAAAACATAGAAGAGGGAAAGGGTTCTATGACAGATCAGGAATATGAGAAGGAGCTGGCGGAGCTGATGAATTCTGCTCCGTCTGATGAGAAAAAGCATAAGAAAGGAAGAATTCGCAGAGCATTTAAGGCTATTGGTTCCTGGAGCAGGAGGCGTAAACTGATAACCGGGGCGGCGGCAGTAGCCGTCGCTTTGCTTGTATGTTTCAAAATATCCGGCTCTGGAGGACAGACGGGAGTCCCGGTGATGACACAGGCTCTTACACGGGGAACTGTAGAGGAGATTTTATCGGTCAGCGGGCCTGTATCCGGAACGGACAGTGCAGAGGTGGTGTCCAGCCTTCATGCAGAGATTCTGGAAATTCTGGTGAAGGAAGGCGACCGGGTGAAGGCTGGTCAGGTGTTGGCCAGACTGGATCCCGATGATGTTCAAAAGGAGGTGGAAATCGCTCAAAATGCCTATGATCTGGCATCAGCCAATCTGGATGAGGCTCAGAGAGAGGCGAAAAAGGGCTATGCAGAGGCACTGCAGGAGCAGCAGGCTGCACAAAGGGATTATGACAGAAAGGCAGTGCTGTTTGCAGGAGGAGATATTTCTCAGGCAGAGATGGAGGCAGCTGCGGATTCTTTAAACAGCGCGAAACGAAAAACAGCCTCTTTCTATATGGAAAACGGAGAGCCGGCGGCAGAGCCCTCTTTCCGCCTGCAGGTGAAAAATGCAGAATTTGAGCTGGAGCAGAAGAAGGAGCGCCTGGAGGAGACAGAGGTCACGAGCCCTATTGACGGAACTGTGGTTCGAGTGAATTCCCGGGTTGGCCGTTTTGCCGATATGGTGGATGATGACAAGCCGCTTTTTGTTATAGATAACCTGGATAATCTGGAAATGAAAATCAGTGTCAGCGAATATTCCATTGGTAAGGTGAAGCTGGGCCAGGAGGCAGAGATTACCGCAGATATTTTAAATGGACAGACGGAACGGGGAGTAATTACGGCCATTTCTCCCACAGGAGAGGAAAAAGGCGGAGGCTCTACAGAGCGGGTAATTCCAACAACAATCCGGATTCAGAATACAGATACGGCCCTGATTGCAGGAATTACGGCCCGGGCCAGAATTGTCCTAAACCGGGCAGAGAATGTCTGGGTTGTTCCTGTATCTGCGATTATAGAGAGAGAGGACGGTACATGGCTGGCGGCTGCGGAGGCAGGAAAGGCAAGATTGATTCCTGTGGAGAAAGGCGTAGAAGGCGATGTGTCTGCAGAGATTTCCGGTGATGGTCTTTCAGAGGGGCTGAACTATCTGGTTACTCCGGATCCGGCCTTACAGGATGGGACTGCAGTGACTGCGGTTTCCCAGGAATAAGGGGGGCTGGAAATGAAGGAATACGGCGAGGAGCTGATTCGGATTGAGAATATGGCTAAGGTGTATGATACAGGAGCTTTAAAGGTTCTGGGACTGAAACGGATCAATCTGACTATTCGCCAGGGAGAGTTTGTGGCGATTATGGGACAGTCTGGTTCAGGAAAATCAACATTGATGAATATTCTGGGCTGTCTGGATCGGCCTTCTCTGGGACATTATTATCTGGACGGAGCAGATGTGGCAGGAATGACCTCGGATGAGCTTTCGTCTATTCGCAATAAAAAAATCGGTTTTGTTTTTCAGTCCTTTAATCTGATTTCCCGGATGTCGGCGCTGAAAAATGTGGAGCTTCCCATGATCTATGCCCACCTGGGAAAGCGGCAGCGGACAGAGCGGGCAGAGGAGCTTTTAAAGCGGGTGGGCCTGGGAAAACGAATGCATCACCAGCCCAATGAGCTCTCTGGCGGTCAGAGACAGCGGGTGGCGATTGCCCGGGCGCTTGCCAACAACCCGCCTCTGCTTTTAGCTGATGAGCCTACGGGAAATCTGGATACGGCGGCTTCTGTAGAGATTATGGAGCTGTTCAGCCGTCTCCACAAGGAGGGAACCACGGTGGTGCTGGTTACTCATGAGGAAGAAATTGCAGCCTTTACAGAGCGGATTATCCGGTTTCGGGACGGGGAAATCATCAGTGATGAGACGAATATACCCCATGAGCCGGAGTTTAGCCGCCATGTAGAGCGGAATACGGATTTTGAACCGGAGGAGGTTTCCGGCGGAAAGGAGTTTCCATGCTGATTGAAAATATGAAAATGGCATTTTCTGCCATTCGGATAAACAAGATGCGCTCTTTTCTGACCATGCTGGGAATCATCATCGGAATCGGTTCGGTGATTTCTATTGTATCTATTGGAGATACCATGCGGAGTATGTTTGCGGATCTGTATAAGGAGGTCGGGCTGACCCAGGCTTATATATCCATTGGATATTGGCTGGAGGAGGTTCGTCAGAGTGATTATTTTACATTGGACGATATGGAGCGGATTCGGGACGTTTTTGGGGAGGAAATTGCCTATATGGACTGCTCCTCCGGCGTTTCTGCCAATGCCCAGAACGGGAGAACCCAGGTAAAGTTTAATTATGAGGGGATTGACTGGAATTATCAGGACGTACAGCCGGTGAATATTGTATACGGAAGGTATTTGAATGAAGCAGACGTAAAGGGCCGCAAAAAAAATGTGGTAATGGATACAGACAGCGCCATGCTTCTCTTTGGCGTGGAAAATGCTGTGGGAAAGACCTTTCGCACAACAATTTACGGAACAACGGATGAATATACGGTGGCAGGCGTATACCGGAAGGAAATCAGTCCATTTCAGGCCATGATGATGGGAACCAGTGAGGGAGGGACGGCCTTGATTCCCTACACGCTTCTGGCCTGGCCCAATGACTATTTTTATTCCATTCGTGTGTTTGCAAAGGATGATGTAAATCTGGATGTGTTTTTCGGACAGCTGAAGTCTTATATTGGACGGCTGAAGGGAAGAAATCCGGAGGATTATTATATGCAGACGGCGGTGGAGGAAATGGGAATGATGGACAGCATGATGGGAGGTCTTTCTGCAGCTGTGGGAGGCATTGCGGCCATTTCCCTGCTGGTAGGAGGAATTGGAATTATGAATATTATGCTGGTTTCTGTAACAGAGCGGACGAGGGAAATCGGAATCCGAAAAAGTCTGGGAGCCAGAACCCGGGATATTCTGATTCAGTTCCTTACCGAATCTGCTATATTGTCAGCCTGCGGCGGAATTATTGGAATTCTTCTGGGCGTGGGACTTGTATCGGCAGGAGGAATGGCTCTCGGCGTAACAGCGGTGATCCGTCCGTCTGTAGTGGTGATGGCAGTGGGCTTTTCTGCCCTGGTAGGCGTATTTTTTGGAATTTATCCTGCCTCCAAGGCAGCAAAAAAGGATCCCATTGATGCTTTGCGCTATGAATAGAGATGCTCCTTCAGAAGCTCCCGGATGGCTTCTCCGGCAATCAACAGTCCGGCTACAGGTGGAACGAAGGAAATACTGCCGGGAACAGAGCGTCTGTTTCCGGCTTCTTCTGATTCCATAACCGGAGTAAGGGGTTCCTCCTTAGAATAGAGTACCTTTAGATGAGCAATGCCTCTTTTTTTCAGCTCTCTGCGCATAACCCGGCACAGGGGGCAGACAGAGGTTTTTGTAATATCTGTGATTTCAAACAGTTCTCCGTGCAGCTTGTTTCCAGTGCCCATGGAGGAGATCAGAGGAATCTCGTGGTCTTTTGCATACTGGACGATGGCCAGCTTGGCTGTGACAGTATCAATGGCATCTATGATATAATCAATAGGCCTGTCTGCCCCAGGAAGACAGGGAATGGAGTCTAAAAGGGGAGACAGATTATCCGGGAGCACAAAGGTTTCATAGGTGAGAATCTGAGCCTGGGGATTGATGTCCAGGATCCGTTTCTTCATAACCTGTGTTTTGTATTGTCCAACAGTGCTGTGGTAGGCAATGCTCTGGCGGTTTATGTTGGTTAAAGAAACGGTGTCATTATCAATCAGGATCAGTCTTCCTACGCCGCATCTGGCCAGAGCTTCAATACAATGGGAGCCAACGCCCCCAACGCCAAAGACGGCTATGGTAGAGACGGACAGCTGGTTTTGGCCTTCTTCACCAATCAGAAGGCCGGTTCTGGAAAATTCGTTCATGAATCGCTCCTCTCTACAGCAGGTTGTCATTGGGATGGCACCGCTGCTCCTCAATCAGATCAGCCAGAGTCACATGATCGACTACCTGATCTACCGCGTCCTTGATTTTTTGCCAGACGCTTAAGGTTACACACTGTCCGGCCCGTTCACAGGGCGGGGCATCCTTATCCAGACAGGAAACCGGTGACAGGCTGCCCTCTGTCTGCCGCAGAATCATGCCGACCGTATAGTTTTCGGGCGGCATAGTCAGCATATAGCCGCCCTGAGCGCCGCGGATGCTGCGGACATATCCGGCTCTGTGAAGCAGAGTAACAATCTGTTCCAGATATTTGTCGGAGATGCCCTGGTTGGCGGCTACCTGACTGATTTTTGTACATGTATCCGGGTTCATCCCGAATTCTATCATCATACGCAGGGCATATCGTCCTTTTGTAGAAATTTTCATAAAGTTCCTCCTTATACCTTAGTAAAATAATAGGATTTACAGTTATTGTACAAAATGAAACAGAAAATGTAAAGTGATATCCTGAATTGACTTATGACAGGGGAACAGGTATAATTTTGAGTAACAGTTCAGCCTTGCGGGGATCCGGTCAGAAAAACTCGTTGAAAGCTTGCTTTCATAAGGATTTTTCTGACCGAATCCACATAAGGCGGACGCCTAAAGCTTCTTGTACGCTGTAAGCGGGCAAGAAGATGCAAGGCTGAACTGTTGTAATTGTTATTGGCAATACTTCTTATTTAATGTGATAGAGGCAAGGAGGACAGGAAGGAATGAAGGATGGTTTTTTCCGTACAGCAGCAGCAACCCTGAAAGGGCGTGTTGCAGATACCAGGTATAACTGCCGGGAAATCTGCAGAATAATAGAAGAAGGAGAGCGGGAAGGCGCAGGGCTTATGGTATTTCCGGAGCTCTGCATTACTTCATATACCTGCAATGATCTGTTTTTGCAGGAAGCGCTGCTTCGTCAGGCGAGAGCAGGCCTGAAGGAGATTGTGGATTTTACAGAGGGAAAGCAGATGGTGGCTGTGGTAGGTCTTCCCTGGGAGTATGGCGGACGGATTTTTAATGTGGCGGCTTTTGTCTGTGGCGGAAGACTTCTGGGTCTTGTTCCCAAGCTCAATCTGCCAAACTACGGAGAGTTTTATGAACAGCGGTATTTCGCTGTAGGAATGGAGGAGCCGGTGGAGGTTTCCTGGGAGGGAGAGAAGATTCCTATGGGAACCAGGCTTTTGTTTGCCTGCAGAGAGATTCCCTCTCTGGTCATTGCTGCGGAAATCTGTGAGGACCTGTGGGTTCCCTGCCCTCCCAGTATTGGTCATGTGCTGGCAGGCGCTACGGTGATTGCAAACTGTTCTGCCAGCGATGAGGTGGTTGGAAAGGATTCCTATCGGAGATCCCTGATTGGCGGACAGTCAGCCCGTCTTATCTGCGGATATGTGTATGCCAATGCCGGAGAGGGAGAGTCTACTCAGGATCTGGTATTTGGCGGACATAATCTGATTGGGGAAAACGGAACCCTGCTGGCAGAGTCCCGGAGATTTGCTCCGGAGGTCATTTATGCAGATCTGGATCTGGAGCGTCTGGCTGCAGAGCGGCGCAGGACAACGACTCATCCGGCAGCGTGTCGGGAGGGTTACCGGACTGTGGAGTTTTCTCTGAATACAGACGCTATGGAGAAAAAGCAGGAGGAGAAGCTTCTGCGGCGAATTGACAGCCGTCCCTTTGTTCCGGGGGATGACCGGGAGAGAAACAGACGGTGCGAGGAAATTTTTACGATTCAGGCGATGGGACTGAAAAAGCGTCTGGAGCATACGGGCGTGCGTCATGTGGTTTTGGGAATTTCCGGAGGTCTTGATTCTACGCTGGCCTTGCTGGTGACGGCGCGGGCCTTTGATATGCTGGAAATACCAAGGGAGCAGATTCATGCGGTGACCATGCCCTGCTTTGGAACCACAGACAGAACTTATCAGAATGCCTGTCGGATGACAGAGAAGCTGGGGGCTTCTTTGCAGGAGGTAGATATCAAAAAGTCTGTGACCCAGCATTTTGAGGACATTGGACAGGATATGGGCTGCCACGATGTGACCTACGAAAACGGTCAGGCCAGAGAGAGAACCCAGGTTCTCATGGATATTGCAAATCAGACAGGCGGTCTGGTAGTGGGCACTGGAGATATGTCAGAGCTGGCTCTTGGGTGGGCGACCTACAATGGAGATCATATGTCCATGTATGGGGTAAATGCATCGGTTCCCAAGACTCTGGTGCGTCATCTGGTTCAGTATTATGCAGATACCTGCGGAGAGGAAAGCCTTGCAGAAGTTCTTCTTGATGTGCTGGATACGCCGGTGAGCCCGGAACTTTTGCCGCCGGAGGACGGAGTGATTTCCCAGAAGACAGAGGATCTGGTAGGCCCCTATGAGCTTCACGATTTCTTCCTGTATTATGTGCTTCGATTTGGCTTTATGCCATCTAAGATTTACCGGCTGGCTCTTCGGGCTTTCCAGGGAGAATATGACGGGGAAACCATCTGGAAATGGCTGAATGTCTTTTACCGCCGCTTTTTTGCCCAGCAGTTTAAGCGCTCCTGTCTGCCGGACGGTCCCAAGGTAGGAAGCGTTGCAGTATCTCCCCGCGGAGATTTGAGAATGCCCAGCGATGCGTCCAGACAGATCTGGATGGAGGATTTGGAGCAGCTTCAGAAATAGTGATAATGAGAGGAAAAAACTGTGATAACGAGTACAACCAATAAACAGGTAAAATACGTCAGCAGTCTGATTAAAAAGCCAAAGGCACGCCGGGAGGAGGATCTGTTTGTGGCAGAGGGGCTTCGCATCTGTCAGGAGATTCCAGAGGAGCGGATCCATACGCTTTATGTTTCGGAGAGCTTTCTCAAGCAGAAGGAGGGCCGTATTCTGTCGGAGCGGGGCCGTCGTGTTGAGGTGGTGGCAGACGAGGTTTTTAAGGCTTTATCAGATACTCAGACTCCTCAGGGGGTACTGGCTCTGGTCAGACAGTATCATTACACTTTAGAGCAGGCAGCAGGAACAAAGGACGGCAAACCGGCACTTTTGATGATTCTGGAGCATCTTCAGGATCCGGGAAATCTGGGAACGATTATCAGGGCTGGAGAGGGAGCAGGAGTGACAGGGGTGATTATGGACGCTTCAACAGCAGATATTTACAACCCCAAGGTGATCCGATCTACTATGGGCTCTGTGCTGCGGGTTCCCTTTGTATATACAGAAGATCTGTGCGGGACACTTCAGTGGCTGAAAAAGCAGGATGTTCGTCTGTTTGCAGCTCATTTGAAGGGAAAGAATTCCTATGAACAGGAAAATTACTGCCAGAGTACAGGATTTTTGATTGGAAATGAGGCCAATGGACTCAGCGATGAAGCGGCTTCTTTGGCGGATACTTATATCCGGATTCCTATGGCTGGACGTGTAGAATCCCTGAATGCGGCAGTAGCGGCTTCGGTGCTGATGTTCGAGGCAGCGAGACAGCGGCGCCAGTAAAAGTTTACGGTTTTTTTACAAGATATTCAGAAAAACTTAAGTGGCACAATATGCGTTTTTTCTTGTGAAATGTCTGAAAATATAGTATGATGTATCTAAGAAAAAAGGAGGTTGCAGATGAGTTCCATCTATTGGCTGATTGCATTTGTGATTTTAGTTGGTATCGAGGTGGCAACTATGGCGCTGACTACCATATGGTTTGCAGGCGGTGCTCTTGTGGCATTTCTGCTTTCCCTGTTTGGACTGTCTGTGGAGGTTCAACTGATAGCTTTTGTGGCAGTATCCTTTCTCCTGCTGTTTTTTACCAGACCGTTTGCTTCCAGATTCATCAACAGCGGTACGGTAAAGACCAATGCAGAGGGGCTTATTGGCCGGGAGGCGCGGGTTACTTCAGAGATTGACAATGAACAGGGAACAGGCTCTGCGGTGGTAGGCGGACAGGAGTGGACGGCCAGAGCCAGGGACAGCCATGAGATTTATCCTGCCGGTACGGTAGTCCGGATTCTGGATATTCAGGGAGTGAAACTAATTGTAGCTACATGTAAGGAGGGCGAAGAATGAATACATTTGCCGGTTTAACAGGAATTATTATTTTTCTTCTGTTTCTGATTGTGATTGCGCTGATGCTGGTATCCTGTGTGAAGATTGTTCCCCAGGCTCAGGCTCTGGTGGTAGAGCGTCTGGGAGCCTATCTGGGTACCTGGTCTGTAGGCGTTCATTTCCTGGTTCCTTTTGTGGATCGGGTAGCTAAGCGGGTGATTTTAAAAGAGCAGGTTGTGGATTTTGCGCCCCAGCCGGTGATTACAAAAGATAACGTAACTATGCGGATTGATACTGTGGTTTTCTTCCAGATTACGGATCCCAAGCTGTTTGCATACGGTGTGGAGAATCCCATTATGGCGATTGAAAACCTGACGGCAACCACGCTTCGTAATATTATCGGTGATCTGGAGCTGGATCAGACTCTGACCTCCAGAGAAACGATCAACACGAAAATGCGAGCCTCCCTGGATATAGCAACGGATCCCTGGGGCATTAAGGTCAACCGGGTGGAACTGAAGAATATTATCCCTCCGGCAGCGATTCAGGATGCCATGGAGAAGCAGATGAAGGCAGAACGGGAACGCCGTGAGGCCATTCTCCGGGCAGAGGGTGAGAAAAAGTCTACGATTCTTGTGGCAGAAGGAAAGAAGGAATCTGCAATTCTTGATGCAGAGGCAGATAAGCAGGCAGCGATTCTCCATGCAGAGGCAGAGAAGGAGAAGCGGATTAAGGAGGCGGAGGGTGAAGCTGCAGCGATTCTGAAGGTGCAGCAGGCTAACGCAGACGGTATTCGTTTCCTGAAGGAGGCCGGTGCAGATGCGGCAGTTCTTCAGCTGAAAAGTCTGGAAGCCTTTATGGCAGCGGCAGACGGAAAGGCTACCAAGATTATTATTCCGTCTGATATTCAGAATATGGCAGGACTGGTTAAGTCGATTACGGAAGTGGCCAAGGACAGCTAAGTGGAACTGCTGTTAAAAGAAGAGAGGATATACAAAAGATTACAGAGATGTAGAGAGAGCGAGCGATCGCTCTCTTTCCTGCATAAGAAACTTGACATGAAATTCGCCTTATAGTAAGTTATAGATAATAAAAATCCGTTTTGACGGAAGAGGAGGAGAGACAATTATGAATTTAAAAGGCAGAAGTTTTCTTACATTAAAGGATTATACACCAGAGGAAATTCTCTATCTTCTGGATTTGGCGGCAGAGTTAAAGAGAAAGAAAAAAGAAGGAATTCCGGTGGATCATTACAGAGGCAAAAATGTGGCTCTGATTTTTGAGAAAACCAGTACCAGAACAAGATGCTCCTTTGAAGTGGCTGCCCATGATATGGGAATGGGAACCACATATCTGGAGCCTTCCAGCTCTCAGATTGGAAAGAAAGAGAGTATTGCCGATACGGCGCGGGTGCTGGGAAGAATTTACGACGGAATTGAGTACCGGGGCTTTGGTCAGGAGATTGTGGAGGAGCTGGCAAAGCATGCAGGAGTTCCTGTCTGGAATGGTCTGACCAATGAGTACCATCCTACACAGATGCTGGCAGATATGCTGACAGTCCGGGAACACCTGGGCCGTCTGAAAGGGGTAAAGCTGGTTTACATGGGAGATGCCCGCTATAACATGGGCAATTCTCTGATGATTGTCTGTGCAAAGCTGGGGCTTCATTTTGTGGCCTGCGCCCCTAAGAAATATTTCCCCAATCAGGAGCTGGTTGAACAGTGCCGGGAGTATGCAAAGGAGTCTGGCGGAGATATTACTCTTACAGAAGATGTGAAAGCTGGAACAAAGGGGGCTGACGTTATCTGCACGGATGTGTGGGTTTCTATGGGTGAGCCCGATGAAGTATGGGAGGAGAGAATTCATGATCTGACTCCCTATAAGGTAACGATGGATGTTATGAGAAATGCAGGAAAAGAGGCCATTTTCCTTCACTGTCTGCCATCCTTCCATGACCTGAAGACCAAGATTGGCAAGGAAATGGGAGAACGTTTTGGAATTACTGATATGGAAGTAACAGACGAAGTATTTGAGGCGCCATGCTCTAAGGTATTTGATGAGGCAGAGAACCGGATGCATACCATTAAGGCAGTTATGGTGGCTACGTTAGGAGAATAGGGAATGCACAGTCAGGAGAAAAAAAAGAATCCCCGCAATACTGCCATGATGCTGGATATGCTCCACATCGTGGTGGGGGTTCTTGTAGTGGCCTGTACGGTACTGGCATTTGTTAATCCGGAAAGAAACAGTTTTCTTTTTCCGGTGATTTTCTGGCTTGCAGCCCTGCTAAACGGGGTGAACGGCTGGAGCCGTTTTCAAAACGGAGGAAGAGAAAAACGGAAAAAAGCCGGTGCAGCCGTTTTGTGGGCAGCAGCTGCATTGCTATTTGTAATTGGCCTTCTCAGCGCCGTCAGTATCTGGAGGTAGAACATTGAAAGCAGAGATTTTAAAGCGTCTCAGGGAGACGGATGGGTATATTTCCGGTCAGGAATTATGTGAAAGCCTGGGGGTTTCCCGGACGGCTGTATGGAAGTGTATCCGACAGCTGGAGGACGAGGGATATGTGATTGAAGCAGTCAGAAACAGAGGTTATCGTCTGGCAGATTCCGGAGATGTGCTGTCTGAACAGGAGCTGGGCAGGCTCCTTTCCACCAGATGGCTGGGAAAGAACCTGGTGGTATTTGACGAGGTAGATTCCACCAATAATGAGGCCAGGCGAATGGCAGAAAAAGGCGCTTTGGAGGGCACCGTGATTCTGGCTGCCCGTCAGACTGCGGGAAAAGGGCGCCGGGGGCGAAATTGGGAGTCTCCCCGGGGAACAGGAATCTGGATGAGTTTTCTGCTTCGTCCGGAATTTGAGCCGTCTCATGCATCGATGCTGACGCTGACAGCCGCTATGGCTGTAGCTCAGGGTATTCGAAGGACGACAGGACTGGATTGCCAGATTAAATGGCCCAATGATATTGTAATAAACGGAAAAAAGCTCTGCGGGATTCTCACAGAGATGAGCACGGAGGACAATCAGATCCGCTACGTAGTAGTAGGAATTGGAATCAATGTGAATATCAGAGAGTTTCCGGAGGAGATCAGCAGCACGGCAACCTCTCTGCTTTTGGAATCAGGACATCCGGTCAGGAGGGCAGTCCTGGTGGATCAGGTGCTGAGAGCCTGGGAAGAATATTATACAGAGTTTTTAAAAACCCTGGATTTTCAGAATCTGAAGAAGGAGTATAATGCCTGCCTGGTTAACAATGGCCGTCAGGTACAGATCCTTGCGCCCCAGGGGGTGTGGACAGGCGTGTCTCTTGGAATTGACCGGGAGGGACAGCTCCTTGTAGAAAAACCGGACGGAAGCATTGAGCCGGTTGTATCAGGAGAAGTTTCTGTGAGAGGGGTTTATGGCTATGTATGAGATTCGTCATGCCTATGACAGTCTGCAGGTAGCAGAGGAAAAACCAGGTGAATTAAGTCTGGAAGCGCGTCTGAGAGCCATAAACAGACCGCTTCTTGACTGGTACCGAAATCATGCCAGGATTCTTCCCTGGCGAGAAGATCCAAAGCCCTACCATGTGTGGATTTCAGAGATTATGCTGCAGCAGACACGGGTTGAGGCAGTAAAGCCGTATTTTGAACGGTTTTTGGAAGCGCTGCCCGATATTTCGGCTTTGGCGGCAGTGGAGGACGACCGCCTGATGAAGCTGTGGGAAGGGCTGGGATATTATAACAGAGCCAGAAATTTAAAGAAGGCGGCGCAGGTGATTGTTCATGAGTATGAAGGCAGGATGCCGTCAGAGTATCAGGAGCTGTTAAAGCTTCCGGGGATAGGAAGCTATACAGCAGGTGCGATTGCCTCGATTGCATTTGGAAAACCGGTTCCGGCAGTAGATGGAAATGTGCTTCGTGTGATTTCAAGGGTAACAGCCAGCCGCCGGGATATTTTAAAGGCTTCAACTAAAAAGTGGATGGAGGACAGGCTGAGGGAAACTATGCCTCAGTCAGAAGCCAGTGATTTTAATCAGGGTTTGATTGAAATTGGAGCCATTGTCTGTGTCCCCAACGGTCAGCCTAAATGCGGTCAGTGTCCCCTTGCATCGGTGTGCCTTTCCAGACAGCAGGAGCTTTGGCAGGAAATTCCTGTAAAAACACCTCCGAAAAAGCGCAGAATAGAAGAGAAAACTGTCTGTATTTTAGAGTGCGGACATCAGGTGGCGCTGAAAAAAAGGGAGGATGAGGGGCTTTTGGCATCTCTTTATGAGCTTCCCAATGCAGAGGGGTTTCTTTCTGAGGAGGAACTTGGAGAGGCCTTTGGAATTATGCCGGAGCTGATGGTACAGATTGAGCCGCTTCCGCAGGCAAAGCATATTTTTTCCCATGTGGAATGGCATATGAAGGGATATCGGATACGTCTGTCGGGCGGGATACCGGAGTCCTATATTTCAGCTGGAAAAGAAGAACTGAAATCCGTCTATGCGCTACCTGGTGCATTTGGAAGGTATACAAAGCTGATAAAATGAGGATAATGAAAGTGAGGCAGGTGCTGATATATGGCAAAGAAGAAACAAATGCTTCTGATTATTAATCCTAGATCCGGCAAAGGGCAGATCAGGACAAAGCTGCTGGATATACTGGATGTTTTTATAAAGGCAGGGTATCGGGTGCAGGTTCACGTAACTCAGAAGGCAATGGATGCAAAGGAGGCGGTTCTTTGCTGCGGAGGCAGAAAGGATCTGATTGTCTGTACCGGCGGAGACGGAACCTTAAATGAAACCATATGCGGAGTTTTGGAGCTTCCCAAAAAGGTTACTCTGGGATATATTCCGGCCGGATCTACCAATGATTTTGCTGCCAGCCTGAAAATCCCCAGGCAGATGCTGGCAGCAGCCCGGGCGGCAGCTTTGGGGGAACCTTATGCAGTGGATGTGGGGCTGTTCTGTCAGGAGAGGTATTTTGTCTATGTGGCAGGCTTTGGTGCTTTTACAGAGGTTTCCTACCTGACTCCTCAGGATAAGAAAAACATTCTGGGGCATCAGGCGTATATGCTGGAGAGTGTTCGAAGCCTGGCTTCTCTGAGATCTTATTTTATGGAGGTGGAATGGGACGGCAATTTCCTGGAAGGGGAATTTGTTTTTGGAGTGGTGACAAATACCATCAGTGTTGGTGGCTTTAAGGGGCTGGTGGGACAGGATGTGGAGCTGAATGACGGTTATTTTGAGGTACTGCTGATTCGTAAGCCCAAGAATCCGGCGGATATCAGCAATCTTGTCGCAGGTCTTCTACAGAAGGAAGAAAAGGAAAACGATCAGGTGTACAAATTTAAAACAAGATCCATTCGCTTCCGTTCTTCAGAGCCGGTGGACTGGGTGCTGGATGGAGAATTTGGCGGAACGAAAACAGAGGTTTTTGTAGAGAATCTGAACAAATGCCTGGAAATCAAAAGAAATAAATAAAACTTTAGAAGAAATGTGTTGAAATATAGCGCTTGCTGTTATATAATGAATAGATGTGTAAGTATTTTTAGATACCTTTGGTTGAAAGGACGTTACTGTGGAAAAAGACAATTTTTTAGTAAAGCTGAATAAGCTGTTAGAAGTTGCCAAGTCAAAGCATAATGCATTGGATGTAACGGAGATCAATGACTTTTTCATAGGAGATAATCTGGGTCCGGATCAGATGGAGCAGATATATAATTTCCTGGAAGAAAAGCATATTGATGTGGTTCCCGTTATTGATGACAACATTCTGGCAGAGGACCCCCTGCTTCTGGATGATGATGATCTGGATGTAGATGACAGTTTTTTGAAGGATGCGGAAGATATCGAGCTGGACGCTGTAGATCTTCTTGAAGGTATCGGAACTGAGGATCCGGTGCGTATGTACTTAAAGGAGATTGGAACGGTACCGCTTTTAAGTGCAGATGAGGAGCTGGTTCTGGCCAAGCGCAAAGCAGAAGGCGATGAGTCCGCCAAGGAAAGACTGATTGAGGCTAACTTAAGGCTGGTTGTCAGCATTGCAAAGCGTTATACAGGACGGGGAATGAGCTTTCTGGATCTGGTTCAGGAGGGAAATCTGGGCCTGATTAAAGGTGTAGAAAAGTTTGACTATACAAAAGGATATAAGCTGAGTACATATGCTACTTGGTGGATCAGACAGTCTGTAACCAGAGCGCTGGCGGATCAGGCGCGGACGATTCGTGTACCGGTGCATATGGTTGAGACGATTAATAAGATGTCCAAGATGCAGCGTAAGCTGACTTTGGAGCTGGGCTATGAGCCGTCTGTGACGGAGTTAGCTGAGGCACTGGAGATGTCAGAGGACAAGGTTATGGAGATTATGCAGATTGCCAGAGAGCCCGCTTCCCTGGAAACACCAATTGGTGAGGAGGATGATTCCAACCTGGGTGATTTCGTGGCAGACAATAACGTATTGACCCCTGAGGGCAATGTGGAATCTGTAATGTTGAGAGAGCATATTGATGCACTTTTAGGAGATCTGAAGGAGAGGGAGCGTCAGGTTATTGTGCTTCGTTTTGGTTTGGAGGATGGTCATCCCAGAACTCTGGAAGAGGTTGGCAAGGAGTTTAATGTTACCAGAGAGCGTATCCGCCAGATTGAGGCCAAGGCTCTGAGAAAGCTTCGCAATCCGGTCCGCAGTAAGAGAATTCGTGATTTCCTGTAAAGGAAGGATTTTATATGAATCGCAGAAATTACCAGAAGGAACTGGAAAAAATCATAGAGCGACAGACAGATGAGAGCCGGGTACCCCGGCTCTTGCTGCATAGCTGCTGCGCTCCCTGCAGCAGTTATGTGCTGGAATATCTGTCTCAGTATTTTGAAATAACGGTATTTTATTATAATCCTAATATTTCTCCCAAAGAAGAATATGAAAAGCGGGTGGAGGAGCAAAGGCGTCTGATTGAGGCGCTGCCGTCTGTTCATCCGATTCGTCTGGAGGCAGGCCCTTATGAGCCAGAACGCTTTTATCAGGCAAGCCGGGGGCACGAGCAGGATCCGGAAGGCGGAGAGCGCTGCTTTTCCTGTTACCGGCTCCGCCTGGAGGAAGCTGCCAGAATAGCGCAAAGGGGCGAGTATGATTATTTTACCACAACTCTTACGATCAGCCCTTTGAAAAATGCAGAGAAGCTGAATGAAATTGGAGAGGAATTGGAAGAAATCTATGCAATCAAGCATCTACCCTCCGATTTTAAGAAGAAAAACGGTTATAAGCGTTCCGTGGAGCTTTCAGCAGAGTATGGATTATACCGTCAGGATTACTGCGGCTGTATTTTTTCGAAGCGGGAACGGGAAGCCGCTTGTGAAAACTCACGAAAAAACACAGAATAAAAATGTGAATAATGACGGGAATTTGAGACTTTAACTTGACACATATCTTAATTTGTAATAAAATTTTAATGAATGATTCGTGTGAATGGGACACGGATTTGGGGAATTATAATTTAAAAAAAGGAGAATGAGATATGCTTAGTAAAACCTTAACAGTAGTAAATCCGTCTGGATTACATTTAAGACCCGCAGGAGTTCTGTCTCAGACCGCTATGAAGTTTAAATGTGATGTTCTGATCGAGTGCGGTGAGAAGAGAATCGTTGCTAAGAGTGTTCTGAATGTAATGGCAGCGGGCATCAAGTCCGGTACCCAGATTACTCTGATCTGCGATGGAGAGGACGAGGCAGCAGCTATGGAGACCATCAGCAAGGCAATTGAAAGCGGACTGGGCGAGATGTAATTTTATTTTAGCTCTATTATATATGCCGGAGTGTATGATTGAATGATCGTGCACTCCGGCATTTTTTTGTGTCATAGGATTAGGGTGTCAAAAGGTCATTTTAAAAAGGAATGAGACATGAGAAAAGTATGAATCCAAAAAAACTGTGCTTATTAGAACAGCAAGTGGGAGAAATACAGCAAAAAAATATCTATTTTCACCCTACATGCCCATGCACTTTATTGAGGGAAAGCGTGTTTTTATTAAAATTATCCTTTTGACACCCTAATTGTCATAGGAAATTGAGTCCTATGACATAAAAACACTTCGCGAGGATCTCTATGCGGCGGAAGAGAATTTTGTCGCAGAAGTGATCCGTTGAAGGCGGAGAAGGCCGCGAGCAAGCATCTTTTTTGAAGTTATAATAAGAGTGTACAAAAAGCTGGATATAATGACTGGAATATGTGATAATGCTCATATAGATAATTAAAGTAATAAATAAAACTGTTTTGTATTCGATTGTTTGGAAATGAGAAAGAAGGAGGAGGCGGAAATTATGAATGTCAGTCTTGATTTAAGCAAACTAAATTTATTTTTAAATGAAGAGGAGTTGCAGCTGCATCAAAAGATAGCAGGAGAAATTTGCAGGGAGATTCTGGAGAAAGAAGATACTGAGAATGTGCTTGGGTGGAGAACTTTGGAGCAATCAGCGGTTCAGCTGGATGTCATGAGAGAAAAGGCTCGGGAAATTCGAGAAAATGCGGATGTATTTGTTATTGTAGGTGTGGGCGGGTCGAATCAAGCGGCACGGGCAATGATAGAAGCTCTGAAGGATCGGAACGGGCCAGAAGTTCTTTATCTTGGCAATACGCTGTCTCCTTATTATATCAGACATGTTCTGGCACAGATCGAAGGAAAAAGTATTTATATTGACGTAATTGCAAAAAATTTTGAAACGCTAGAGCCAGGAAGCCATTTCCGCATATTGCGTCAATGGATGAGGAAGCATTATACAAAAGAAGAGATGGCAAAGAGGGTCATCGTGACAGGAACATATGGATCCAGATTAGAGGAGATTGCTAAAGAGAATGGATTCCTGTTTCTTTCTTTTCCAGAATCAGTTGGAGGAAGGTATTCAGCATTTACACCGGTAGGGTTATTTCCTGCTTTGGCAGCGGGGCTGGATGCAGATGGATTTTTGAAGGGCGTTCAGTCGGCTATGGATGATTGCCGTGAGAATCCAGAAAACAACCCGGCAGTGAGGTATGGAGCAGCACGTCATTTACTTTATGAAAAAGGCTATGATATTGAAATGCTGGTATCGTTTGAACCACAATATGAATATTTTACAAAATGGTGGGTTCAGCTATTTGGAGAAAGTGAAGGGAAGGAAAAGAAAGGAATCTTCCCTGCAGCGGCGATTTATTCAGAGGATCTTCATTCGATCGGACAGTACATGCAGGATGGAAGAAGAAATCTGATAGAAACCTTTGTGTCAGTGCAAAATCCAAAGGCAACGGTTGTGATTGAACCGGATCCGGAGTTTGGTGACAGGTTTGACTACCTGGATGGAATGGATTTTGACCAGATTAATAAAGCGGCAGAGAAGGCAACCTGGGATGCTCATGCCAGGGGAGGAGTTCCCTGTATCCGATTTCAGGCAGACGAGATAACGGAAGAAAGCTTTGGAGAGTTGTATTACTATTTTATGATGGCCTGTGCTGTATCAGGAACCTTAATGGGCGTAAATCCCTTTGACCAGGAAGGGGTGGAAGAATATAAACGCAGTATGTTTGCTGCACTGGGAAAGAAGAAATGATTTACGAAGTCAGAAAAAGTTAAAATAACTGTCTAAGTATAGTTGTGAATCATATAGTCTGACAATTATACAATACAAAATGAAATAACAAATAATCTGAAAACTTCCTCAAAAAACCTGTTTACAAACTGGGTAAAATGTAGTATTATCATTATCATGTTACTGGCAGACAGCTAATCAAAAAGTTATGGATAGGAATTGCGTGATGCAGAGCAAGGCGCTCTGCGCGCAATTTCTTTTTAAACACTTAACTTTAATGAATTGCTGTGCGAAAGCAACCAAGGAACAAATGATGGAAAGGGAAACCCCAAAACAGTATTTTGGAAAGGAAACAGATATGGAAGATGTTCAGAGAATTACAGGGGCCGCTGCTGCCCAGCAGGCTGAAAGAAATGATGAACGTTTCGGACTGTACGATCCCAGATTTGAGCATGATAACTGCGGAATTGGTGCGGTTGCTAATATTAAAGGCATAAAAAGTCATAAAACCGTGGACCAGGCTTTGCACATTGTAGAGAATCTGGAGCACCGGGCAGGAAAGGATGCAGAGGGCAAGACAGGAGACGGCGTAGGAATTATGCTTCAGATTTCTCACCGTTTTTTTAAGAAGGTGACACAGCTTCTTGGTATCGAGCTGGGAGAGGAGAGAACCTATGGTGTTGGTATGTTTTTCTTTCCTCAGGATGAGCTTGCAAGAAATCAAGCCAAAAAGATGTTTGAGATTATTGTAAAAAAGGAAGGGCTTGAGTTCCTGGGATGGAGAGATCTGCCCATCCATCCGGAGCAGATTGGAGACAGGGCAGTAGAAAAGATGCCTCATATTGTTCAGGGCTTTATCGGCAAGCCGTCAGGAGTGGAAAAGGGGCTGGAGTTTGATCGCAGACTGTATGTGGCTCGTCGTGTGTTTGAACAGAGCAATGACAATACGTATGTGGTGTCGCTGAGCAGCAGAACTATTGTATACAAAGGAATGTTTCTGGTAAAAGAACTGAGAAAGTTTTTTGAGGATTTGCAGGATCCGGATTATGAATCTGCGATTGCTGTAGTTCACTCCCGATTCAGCACCAATACGAATCCGAGCTGGATGAGAGCGCATCCAAACCGCCTGATTGTTCACAATGGAGAGATCAATACCATCCGTGGAAATGTCGATAAGATGATGGCCCGTGAGGAAACGATGGAATCGGAGTTTTTCAAGTCAGAGATGCACAAGGTTCTTCCGATTATTAATCAGGAGGGCTCGGATTCTGCCATGCTGGATAATGCTCTGGAGTTTATGATGATGAGCGGTATGGAGCTTCCGTTAGCAGTGATGATTACCATTCCGGCTCCCTGGGCTCATGACAAGTCTATGCCTCAGGAGGTAAAGGATTTTTACCAGTATTATGCAACTATGATGGAGCCATGGGATGGCCCTGCCTCGATCGTATTCAGTGACGGTGATGTGATGGGGGCAGTGTTGGACAGAAACGGACTTCGCCCCTCCCGTTATTACATTACAGATGATGATCAGGTGATTTTGGCGTCCGAGGTAGGTGCGATTGAGGTGGATCCTTCCCATGTTGTGAAAAAGGAACGTCTCCGTCCGGGACGGATGCTTTTGATTGATACGGTAAAAGGGGAACTGGTCAGCGATGAGGCTTTGAAAATGCGTTACGCCTCCCGTCGTCCTTATGGAGAGTGGCTGGATTCCAACCTGGTAGAGCTGGACAAGCTTCCGATTCCGAATAAAGGGGTTCTGTCTATGACAAAGGCTGAGCGGGCAAGGCTGCAGAAAACCTACGGTTATACGTATGAGCAGTATAAAACCATGATTCTGCCTATGGCCTTAAATGGAATTGAACCGGTTTCTGCTATGGGAGCAGACAGTCCGCTGGCAGTTCTGTCGAAGAAGCATCAGCCACTGTTTAATTATTTTAAACAGCTTTTTGCTCAGGTAACAAATCCTCCGATTGATTCTATTCGGGAAGAAATTGTAACGTCTACTACGGTTTATGTAGGCGAGGAGGGAAATGTTCTGGAGGAACATCCAGACAACTGTAAGATTCTTAAGGTGGATAATCCGATTCTTACCTGTACAGACCTGCTGAAGATCAAACACATGAAAAAGCCTGGTTTTCGTGTAGAGGTTGTTCCGATTACTTATTATAAGAATACTTCTCTGGAAAAGGCAATTGATCGTCTTTTTCTTGAGGTTGACCGGGCTCACAGAGAGGGTGCGAATATTATCATTCTGTCTGACAGAGATATTGATGAAAATCATGTGCCGATTCCGTCTCTCCTTGCTGTTTCTGCGCTGCAGCAGCATCTGGTAAAGACAAAGAAGCGGACCGCTATGGCGCTGATTCTGGAAAGCGGAGAGCCCAGAGAGGTACACCACTTTGCAGCTCTCCTTGGTTACGGCGCATGCGCCATCAATCCCTATCTGGCACAGGAATCCATTCGCTATTTGATTGATTCGGGAATGCTGGATAAGGATTACTATGCGGCTGTGAATGACTATAATTCAGCAGTTCTCCATGGAATTGTAAAAATTGCGTCAAAAATGGGAATTTCTACGATTCAGTCTTATCAGGGCGCGCAGATTTTTGAGGCAATCGGTGTTTCAAAAGAGGTGATTGACCAGTATTTTACTAATACGGTCAGCCGGGTAGGAGGTATTACGCTGGAGGATATTGCCAGTGATGTGGACGCACTTCATTCCTCTGCTTTTGATCCCCTGGGACTGGATGTGGATCTGACTCTGGAAAGTGTAGGAAGCCATAAGGAACGGGCAGGGCAGGAGGAGCATCTGTACAATCCCCGCACCATTCATCTGCTTCAGGAGGCATCGAGAACAGGGGACTACAATGTTTTCAAAGAGTACAGTCATGCTTTGAATGAAGAGGGGCAGACCGTAAATCTCCGCAGCCTTATGGATTTTAAGTATGATGAAAATGGAGGCATTCCCATTGAAGAGGTGGAAAGTGCAGAGTCTATTGTAAAGCGGTTTAAGACGGGCGCCATGTCCTATGGTTCTATTTCTCAGGAAGCGCACGAGACACTGGCGATTGCGATGAACCGTCTGGGCGGTAAGTCCAATACAGGTGAGGGAGGCGAGAGCCTGGATCGTTTGACTCCGGGGCCGAAAAACAACAATCGCTGTTCTGCAATTAAGCAGGTGGCATCAGGAAGATTCGGCGTTACATCCAGATATCTTGTCAGTGCCCAGGAAATTCAGATCAAAATGGCTCAGGGGGCAAAACCGGGAGAAGGCGGTCAGCTGCCGGGAGGAAAGGTGTATCCGTGGGTGGCAAAGACGCGTCATTCTACCACAGGGGTAGGACTCATTTCTCCGCCTCCTCATCATGATATTTATTCCATTGAGGATCTGGCTCAGCTGATTTACGATTTGAAAAATTCCAATACCAGGGCGCGGATTTCTGTCAAATTGGTATCTGAGGCAGGGGTAGGAACGGTGGCAGCTGGTGTGGCAAAAGCCGGTGCTCAGGTGATTTTGGTCTCTTCTTTTGACGGAGGTACAGGAGCAGCGCCCCGGAATTCTATTTATAATGCAGGACTTCCCTGGGAGCTGGGAGTAGCCGAAGCTCATCAGACCTTGATTATGAACGGACTTAGAGATAAGGTAATTCTGGAGACAGATGGAAAGCTGATGACCGGTCGTGATGTGGCGATTGCCTGTATGCTGGGGGCAGAGGAGTTTGGTTTTGCAACCGCGCCGCTGGTAACTATGGGATGTGTTATGATGCGTGTCTGCAATCTGGATACCTGCCCGGTGGGAATTGCAACTCAGAATCCTCAGCTGAGGAAGCGCTTTAAAGGAAAACCAGAATATGTAGTGAATTTTATGTATTTTGTTGCCCAGGAACTGCGGGAGTATATGGCAAAGCTGGGAATCCGTACTGTAGATGAGCTGGTGGGAAGAACAGACCTTTTGAAAAAGAAGGATGATATTGAAAATCCCAGAGCCAGAAAGGTTGATTTATCCAATATTTTGGAAAACCAATATGCAGGAGAGCACTTCCGGGGATATGAAAATAAGCAGGAATATGACTTTAAACTGGAGGAGACACAGGATGAACGTGTACTGTTAAAGAAGCTGAAATCGGCCTTGGCAAACGGACAGAAGAAGAGCCTGCAGATTGATGTATCCAATGTGGATCGGGCACTGGGAACGATCCTGGGATCTGAGATTACACGCCAGTATCCGGAGGGACTCTCAGAGGATACCTTTACCATTCAGTGCAGCGGAAGTGGTGGACAGAGCTTTGGTGCTTTTATTCCCAGAGGCTTGACACTGGAGCTTATAGGTGACAGCAACGATTATTTTGGAAAAGGTTTGTCAGGTGGAAAGCTTGTTGTATATCCGCCAAAGTCTGCCAGATTCAAAGCAGAGGATAATATTATTATTGGAAACGTAGCTCTGTATGGGGCAACCTCGGGAAAGGCATTTATTAATGGCGTAGCAGGAGAACGGTTCTGCGTCCGCAACTCCGGAGCTATGGCAGTGGTAGAAGGCGTGGGAGATCATGGCTGTGAGTATATGACCGGCGGCCGCGTAGCGGTGCTTGGCCCTACAGGAAAGAATTTTGCAGCGGGAATGAGCGGCGGAATTGCCTATGTTCTGGATGAAAAGCGGGATCTGTACAAGCGTGTCAATAAGGCTCTTGTCTCTTTGGAAGAGGTAACGGGAAAATACGATGTGCAGGAGCTCAAGGAGATGATTCAGGAGCATGTGGCATACACCAATTCTGCCCGCGGAAAAGAGATTCTGGAGCATTTTGGAGAGTATCTGCCCAAGTTTAAAAAGATTATGCCCCATGATTACCGGCGTATGATGAACACCATTGTACAGATGGAGGAAAAGGGACTCAGCAGCGAGCAGGCACAGATTGAAGCATTTTATGCCAATAAGAAAGGGTGAGGAGGAAGCCATGGGAAAGCCAACGGGATTTTTAGAATATGAAAGAAAGACTGGCAAAGCGCAGGAGCCTCTGAGCCGGATCGGTCATTTTAATGAGTTTCATACTCCTTTAACAGAGGAACAGCAGAAAAAGCAGGGAGCACGCTGCATGGAGTGCGGCGTTCCCTTCTGCCAGTCCGGCATGATGATTGGAGGAATGGTTTCGGGATGTCCTTTGAACAATCTGATTCCAGAATGGAATGATCTGGTATATACAGGAAACTGGTCTCAGGCCTATAACCGCCTAAAAAAGACAAACAGCTTTCCGGAATTTACCAGCCGTGTGTGTCCTGCACCCTGTGAGGCTGCCTGCACCTGCGGCCTGAATGGGGATCCGGTTGCCATTAAGGAGAATGAGAGGGCTATCATTGAGAAGGCTTATGAAACAGGAAAGGCAGGCCCCCGTCCGCCGAGAATCCGAACTGGAAAAAAGATTGCCGTAGTAGGCTCTGGTCCGGCCGGACTGGCAGCAGCAGATCAGCTGAATAAGAGAGGACACAATGTAACAGTATTTGAGAGGGAGGATCGCATCGGCGGTCTTCTCATGTATGGAATTCCCAATATGAAGCTGGAAAAGCATATTATTGACCGGAAAATCCAGGTGATGAGGGAGGAGGGGATCTCCTTTGTAACTGGAGCAGATGTAGGGAATGGCTATAAGGCCAGCCGCCTCAAGAAGGATTTTGACTGTGTGGTTCTGGCCTGCGGAGCATCTAACCCGAGGGATATTCAGGTTCCGGGAAGGGATGCGCAGGGAATTTATTTTGCTGTGGATTTTTTAAAAGCTACGACAAAAAGCCTCCTGAATTCTGGTCTGGAGGATGGTAATTATATTTCGGCAAAGGATAAAAATGTCCTTGTAATCGGTGGCGGAGACACGGGAAATGACTGTGTGGGAACAGCTGTCCGCCATGGCTGTGCGTCAGTGATTCAGTTGGAAATGATGCCGAAGCTGCCGGATAAACGGGCAGAAAACAACACCTGGCCAGAGTGGCCCAGAGTATGCAAAACCGATTACGGTCAGGAGGAGGCTGCGGCAGTTTTTGGAAAGGATCCGCGGGTATATGAGACTACAGTAAAAGAATTTATCAAGGATGAGAGCGGAAAGATCTGTCGTGCAGTCCTGATTTCTCTTGCATCTCAGAAGGATCCGGAGACAGGGCGGACCTCTATGGTGCCGGTTGAGGGCAGCGAAAGAGAGGTCGCCGCTGATCTGGTACTGATTGCCGCCGGATTTCTGGGAGCCCAGAACTATGTGGCAGAAGCCTTTGGTGTGGACTTAAATGCCCGCACCAATGTGGAAACGGAAACGGGAAGCTATGCTACAACGGCAGAGAATATTTTTACTGCCGGTGACATGCACCGGGGGCAGTCCCTGGTGGTATGGGCGATTCGCGAAGGCCGTGAGGCTGCCAGACAGATTGACTGTCATCTGATGGGATACACGAATCTGGCATAGATATAGTAAGCTTATCTACTCTTCCCAGAATCTTGTTTCGATTACCTGGGTTCCCTCGTGGATTGGATAGCAGATGCAGGGAATTCCTGTTTTAGGATGTAATAAATTTGTATTGGGAGAGGCCTGAATATACATGGCCTTTCCTTTTTTTGCCTGTTCAAAATCTCCGGAAGCAGATGCAAAATAGGTTCTTCCGTCAGGCGCCTGAATACGGATACACTCGGATTCTATAGAAGCTGTGAATGTGTCAGGGAATGCAAAGCCACAGTCATAGACAGTACAGCTTCGATTGCTGTGAATGGTATGAATCCGCCGGTGTCCGTTAGAATCAGGAATAAGAGTGGTTTTTACCTGAATTCCTTCATAGGGTGACCATTTAGAAGAAATCCTATCTTCAGAAAGCTCTTTGCTATCTGCCATTCCGCGGACAAAGAACAGGTGATTGATTTCAAATGCCAGCATACTGTCAGGGGCGGCCTCTGCAAGGCTTCTCATAGACCGGGGAACGCTGAAAGCAAATCGGCTTGAATAAGCGAATTTGGAATATTTTTCCTCGGTGTGAACATGATGGTGAGGCAGTGTCCGTCCTCCGCAGTAGGCGGTAACATCTCCGTGAATTCGCTGAATCAGAAGTCCGCCATATTTTTGAGAGCTTAGACTAGGCAATGCAGGAAGAGGAGCAGGTTCCTCCTGCCAGAAGGGATGATCCTTTGGAAGAGAGAGGAAGGCAAATGCTTTCATAGCCCAGTAAGGAGAGCCGGGAGCATTGTACTGCTCTGACATCAGAAGGTTGGAATATCCATAGCCGATTGTTAAAAGTCCGCTGGTATCAAAAATCGGATACTTCATCCAGAAATCCAGATGACGTGCAATCAGCCCCTTCATAACAGCGTAAGGAACGACCTCCAGTTCGCAGGCCACACACATGGAAAAGAAGGAAACCTGGGCAAAACGGTAGGTCAGGGAACGTCCATAAGCCAGAGAGGAGCCGTCTTCGGCAAACCAGCTGATAAAATCTTTTGCAAAAAGTCTGGCTCTGTTTTCATAGTTGATACAGCGTTTAGGATCCTCTGTTTTCATAAAGCGACAGTAAATCAGGCTATAGTAATGAAAGGCAAAGGAGATATAATAATCCTTTTCTCCATTCTGTCCGTCAAGATACCAGCCGTCTCCCTCATAGCAGCTTTCGATATAATCCAGATACTGGGATAAAATGTCGGAAGAGTATGGGGCGCCGATAGATTTCAAGGCGATATTTACCAGAATTCCGAAAAACATCCAATTACAGGGCGGGCAGGCATAGTGGTTAATTCCATCAAGCCATACTGTCAGATTTTTTTTGGCTTCAGGAGAAAGGGGATGCCAGAGCTTTTCTGGAACCATCAAAATTCCATAGGCAATGGCGGCCATTTCTACAAATCGCTGATCGATATCCTGGAATCCACCCCAATATTCCGGATTTTCTGGATTCGTTCCGGCGGTAAGTCCATTCAGGTAGAGATTCTCCATTTCTGGCCAGTTTCCGCCTCCCGCCCAAAATGGAACCAATGCCCACAAAGGTCGGGAAAACCCTTCGACCCCTGCTGCTGCCTGATCATAGACAGCAGCAGAACTTCCGGGGCAGAAGCGTGCCTGGTTTGGAGAAAAATGAGGAATTGTAGGTTTTAAAAGCTTTACGAGAAGTTCTTTAGCATGTTCTCTCATAATATCAGTCTCCTATCTTCTGGATTTACCAGATGAGAAAATCCTTTCCTTTCAGCCGGAGAATGGCTTCCGTAAGGAAATAATCAGCATAGATCAAATCAGTCTGTTCTCTTCTGTCATTGTGGAAGGCAACCTTGCAGTTCTGCACAATGCTGTCTGTTTCCGGATCCCAGTTGCAGCAGGTTTCTGCAGTATTTTGAATAATCAGTTCGGCATAGGAGCGGTACAGGTTTTTATCAGGTTCGTCTACATGTTCAGCAATTTCCAGAAGTCCGCAGGCTGCACACAGTCCGGCAGAAGCATCAAGATAGGAAGAGGAAGCGGGTTGGCGGAAATCGCAGAGCGGAACATATCCGGTTAATCCAATATTTGCAATAAAGTAATGGGCAGTTTTTTTAGCGATGTCCAGGTAAGCATTGTTTTTTGTATAGCGATAGGAAAGCGCAAATCCATAAAGGATCCAGGACTGGCCGCGAGACCAGGAAGAGGTTTCGGAATATCCCTGGCCGGCAAGAATTTGCTCAAGCTCTCCTGTTTCTGGATTGATGCAGGCAATGTGTCCGCAGGAACCATCGTCACGTACCAGACAGGAAGCTACGGTGTCAGCGTGGTTGACTGCAATCTGACTGAATCTGGGATCTCCGGTTATCTGGCTGGCCCAGTATAAAAGCGGGATATTCATCATAGAATCTACGATAATCCAGCCGGTGCAATCTTCCCCCTCTTCGACGCAGTCAGGATTCCAGGCACGAATAAATTTTCCAACAGGATTATATCTTCCTGCGAGAACGCTGGCAGCAGTGAGTCCGCGCACCAGAGCTTCCTGTGAACCAGTAAGGCGGTAGTCAGCCACAGCGCTGTGGAGCCACATAAAGCCTGTGTCATGGTGAAGTCCGGTAAAGCCGTGAAGTGCCTTGTCTAACAGCTCCTCATTTTTTCTGGCTGTATTCAGATACAGCTCCTTTTGTGTTGCGTGATAGAGCTGCCAGAGAATTCCGCTCCAGAAACCATTTGTCCACCAGTAGATATCTTTTTCTGCGTAATCCTGCTGATAGATTCCGTCTTCGGTCCAGTAAGGAATTTTGTTTTCCATTCGCTTACATTCAGCTTCTATCTTTTTTTCCAGGTTTTCATAGATGTTGTTGATTTCTGATTCTTTCATAATCATAAAAAAGACCTCCTCCAATTGGCGATTTGATTTTCAGTTAAATTATATAAGATAAAATACATAAAGGAAATGGAGAAAAATCTTGTATCACGTAACATTTTATACAGAGAAATGCTGGACAGTGCAAAAAAATACAGGATAGTATATAATTTTACTGGTTAAATGCACAAAAAAGAGGAGGGAGTTTATATAAAAACGATAAAATGACAGATATTCCATTCAGAAAAAACACATTATTAACTATAATTAAGCCATAAAAACAACGAAACAAAATAAGGAGGATATCATGAAAAAAACAAGATTATGGAAAAAAGCAATGGCTCTGACTTGTGCAGCAGCATGTGCGGCGACAACCCTGGCAGGCTGTGGTTCTAAGGAATCTGCTCAGAAGCCGGCAGAAAATTCTGCAGCACAGAGCGAAGCTCAGGGGGAGAGCGGCGCAGCTGAAGGACAGACTGAAATTACTTTTACTGTATGGGATTATGAGACAACAGACTATTGGAAAAAGCTGGTAGAGGCGTTTGAAGCAGAAAATCCGGACATCAAGGTAAAAGTAATGGATATCGGAGCAACCGATTACGATACGAAAATTCCGGTATTGCTCTCTTCTGGTGATACCTCTGATGTAATTACCATTAAGAGTATGAATATTTATACCAGCCTGGTGGAAAAGAACCAGCTGATGCCTCTGGACGATATGGTAAAAGAAAGCGGAATTGATATGGCTCCGTATCAGGGTTCTGATGAAGGAATCAGAATCGGAGATCAGCTGTACGGTCTTCCGTTCAGAAATGACTACTATGTTCTGTATTATAACAAAACCCTGTTTGACAAAGCTGGTGTCGAATATCCAAAGCATGATATGACATGGGATGAGTATAGAGAATTGGCTAAAAAGATGACCAGCGGAGAGGGAAATGACAAGATTTACGGCGGCTATTGCCATACATGGCCGGGTTCCTTATATCGCTGGGGTCTGAGCGAAGAGCACAGCATGGCAGACGGAGACTACGCATTCCTGAAGCCGGTTTATGAGATGTTCCTGGGTATGCAGAACGAGGACAAATCTGCTATGGATTACGGCACTCTGAAAACAGGAAATGTACATTACAGCGGTCCTTTCTATAAAGAACAGGTGGCTATGGAATTAATGGGAACCTGGTTTGCTAACATGATCATCAATACCAAGAACAAAGGCGAAACTGCTGTTGAGTGGGGTGCTGTAAGAGCTCCGCATTTCGAAGGTCAGGAGCCTGGTACAGCTGTCAGCAACCCGACTCCGATTGCAATCAACAAGAATGCCGCACATCCGGAAGAGGCATGGAGATTTGTTCAGTTTATGTGTACCGAGCCGGGTGCAGACATTCTGGCAAGCCTTGGAACATTGCCTGCATATCAGAACGAAAAAACCATTGATACCCTGGTAAGTGTAGAGGGAATGCCGGAAGGATTCCGTGATGCAATCGCTGCTGATAAATTCGTATTAGAGTGTCAGATGATTCCTGAGGCAGGTGCACTGGAGCAGATTATTTCTGAAGAGCATGATTTGATTATGCTGGGTGCAAATTCTGTTGATGACGGACTTGCAAAAATGGCTGAGCGTGTGAAAGAATTGCTGAAGAAATAAAAAAGAAGCTCGCTCGCGAGCTGATAAAGTCCTCTGAATTCCGGTTCAGGGGACTTTCCTAAAGTAAAAAGAAGGAGGGGCTGTTTTACAGCGCAGAGATATGTCAAAAAGAAAAGTAAAAAATCTTGTGACTGCATATACATTTCTTTTGCCGAACTTCGTAGGATTTTTGCTGTTTACTCTGATTCCGATTGTTTGCTCTATGGGACTGAGCGTAATGGAATGGGATTCGGCAAATCCAATGAAATTTGTTGGGCTGGAGAATTTTGCAAGGCTTTTTAAGGATGAAACCTTTATCATTTCCTTGAAAAATACGGTGTATTATTCCGTGCTTACAGTACCGCTTACGATGGCTGCAGCCCTCGGACTGGCTATGATTTTGAATCAGAAGCTGAAGGGAATTAATATTTTCCGAACAGTCTTTTTCTTTCCTCATGTAGCATCCCTGGTAGCCGTTGCAGTTGTATGGAACCTGCTGTTCCATCCGACTTTAGGACCGATTAATAATATTTTAAGAGCCATTGGTATTGCAAATCCTCCGGGATGGACTTCTACAATTGACTGGGCAATGCCGGTTATCATTATCGTAAGTATCTGGAAGAGCATGGGATACTATATGATCTTATATTTATCTGGTCTTCAGGCGATTCCAAGAGAACTTTACGAGGCGGCAAAGGTAGACGGAGCCAATGCATTCCAGAGATTTAAAAGTATTACATTACCAATGCTGACACCGACCACGTTTTTTGTAAGTATTATGCTGACCATTGCCTGCTTTAAGGTATTTGATTTGATTTCTGTTATGACCAATGGCGGTCCAGGCCGTGCTACGAACGTATTGGTATATCATATCTATAATACAGCATTTATTAACTACGAATTTGGATATGCCAGTGCGATTTCTATGGTACTGTTTGCTATCGTTCTGACGATTACTGTAATTCAGTTTAAGACAGAGAAAAAATGGGTCAGCTACATGTAGAAAGGGGACAAAAAATGAAAGAATCGAAGATAAGCATAAAGTCGATATGCCTCTATGGCCTTCTTTTGCTTTTAAGCATCACCATTCTTCTTCCGTTTTTATGGATGGTGTCATCCTCTCTGAAAACAAGTCAGGAGGTGTTTTCTGTGCCAATGAAATGGCTGCCGGAAAATCCTGTATGGAAGAACTTTCAGGAGATTTGGACAAAAATTCCGCTGCTGCTGTTTTTTAAGAACAGCTTTAAGCTGGCAATTATCATTACTGCTCTGCAGGTTCTCACCAGCAGCTTTGCAGCATATCCCTTTGCAAAAATGAAATTTCCTGGCAAAGACCTGATTTTTCTGTGTTACATTGCAACCATTGCTGTTCCTTGGCAGGTTTATATGGTTCCTCAATTTATCCTGATCCGGAAAATGCAGCTGGCAGATACGCATTTGTCCCTGATTCTGATGCAGGCATTTACGGCGTTTGGAGTATTCTTAATGAGACAGTCCTACCTGTCGGTACCGAATGAGCTTTCGGAGGCAGCACGTATTGATGGACTGAGCGAATTTGGAATCTACCGGAAGGTGATGCTTCCGCTTTCAAAATCGGCCATTGCAACTTTGATTATCTTCAGCTTTGTCAATGTCTGGAACGACTACATGGGACCAATGATTTACCTGAACTCCACAGAATTGAAAACCATTCAGCTTGGACTTCGTATGTTTATTACCCAGTATTCTGCAGATTACAACCTGATTATGGCAGCAGCACTGATTTCATTAATCCCAGTAGGGGTTCTGTTTTTAAGTATGCAGCGATTCTTTATCGAGGGCGTGGCAACCAGTGGTTTGAAGGGTTGATCAATTGCGAGCGATAAATTCGCTGGGAGTCATTTGAGCAATTTTTTTAAAAACTTTGCTGAAATAGTAGGGATCGTCGTATCCCAGCATGCTGGAAACTTCATAAATCCGATTATTATCTTTTAGAAGAAGCGATTTCGCTTCTTCTATTTTCACTTCGGCAACATAATCAGAAAAAGATTGTTGGGTCACTTTCTTAAAAATCCGGCTCAGATAGCTTGGAGTAATTTCCAGGACAGAGGCTACTTCATTCAGTGTGATTTTCTGAAAACGGTTCTGATAAATATATTCCCGGGCTTTTTTTACCTTGTAGCGATAGATTTCAGTCATATATTGATGGCTGTAGTGTTCAATGCCCTGAGACAGATGAAGAAGCCAGGAAATCATATCTTCCTTTCCCACAGGATCAAATTGAGAGGGGGAGGAATATTCTTTACCAAACCAGGAAACGAAAAACTCTCTGCTTTTCGGATCAAAGCTGTAAAGACGGGAGATCAGTAAAAAACAGATCTGGCGGGCATCTTCCAAATTGACATTGCTCTGAGTCATGAATTTTTGTACCTGAAGCATCAGGTTTTCAGCAGCTTCAAAAAAAACACTTTCCGTATTCAGCAGATTCAGCTGTTTTTTCAGGGAATCAGCATTTAAAAGATTCGTATAGAAATGAATCGGTGTGTCAATGCCATTGACCTGAAAGGTAAGGCTTTCCATTGCTTCTTCACGGGCTGCAGGCAGGTGAATCAGATTGCGGTGGGGCGGGCTGATCCCGATCAAAAACTGACGGTTCAGATAGCGTTTCGCGTTGCTGAGGATATTGCAGCATTTATTTTGCAGCTCCTCTGTACTCATAGAATCCCGGTATTCTATATAGAGTGCCATGGTATCTTGATTTAGGTGGTGAACGGAAATATCAGTGCTTTCCGGGAACTGTTCCATACAGAGGTTATCCAGAAAATTCTGAGGAAAATCATTGTCAGAGGACAGAGAGGTTTCCTGACCGGATATGCTGAAATATAAAATACGATAAAAACAGTTATCACTGAGTGCAAAATTTTCCGGAAGCTGCTGTGTGTAAATACTTTTATCAGGCTTTTTTCGGATAAGCTCCCGGATAAAGCCTTTTTTGAAGTCTTTGGCGGGAGAGGATGGAGTCTGGTATTCTGGACGTTTTCGAATCATGGACTGGGCTGACTGAATCAGAGAAATCAGTTCATTTTCCTCAAGATTCAGCTTAATGAGATAGTCAATGGCGCCAAGCCGCATGGCAGAGCGAACCAGATCAAAATCATTATAGCCGCTCAGTATAATGAAAATAGGATGATCGGGCTCTCGAACAGCTTCTTCTATCATTTGAAGTCCATCCATTTTTGGCATTTTAATATCGGTAAAAACAATATCGGGGCGATGAAGTCTGATTTTTTCAAGTCCGTCTTCGCCATTTGATGCCTGATCCACCAGGAAGCAGTCCAAACGCTCCCACGGGATCATGCTTTCCAGGCCGCGGCGGATCAGTGCCTCATCATCTACAATTAGGATACTGGTCATAGGGAGGAGCTCCTTTCATAGGGAATACAGATTAAAACATCGGTATAGAGTCCAGGTTCACTGGTAATGGTGATTCCGTAGTTCTTACCATAGGTTATTTTGATTCTCTGGTTAATGTTGTGAACACCAATTCCGTTCAATCCTCGTTTATTCCTTGGATTCTCATGGGGATGCAAAAGTATATAAATCTGATCTGGTGTCATACCGATACCATGATCGACAATGTGAATATGGATATCTTCGTCTGTCCGGTTCAGATAAATATCAATCGTCCCGCCATCCTCACCTTTTGGTTCGATTCCGTGGAAAATGGCGTTTTCTACAATGGGCTGCAGAAGAAATTTCAGGATCGAGGCCTGGGTGATGGTTGGATCTCCAATGTGATAGTTAACCTTTAACTGACCATTGTACTTGATATCCTGGATCAGCACATAATCATCCAGAAGAGACATTTCTTCGTAAATGGATATTTTGTCAGAGCCCTTGGAAATATTCTGGAGAAGACGCCCCAGAGCAGCGGTCATATCACGGATAGTATCTGCATGCTGAAGCGAGGCCATCCATTTGATGGTATTCAGGGTATTATAAAGAAAATGAGGATTAATTTGATTCTGAAGAACACGGAATTCCAGTTCTTTTTTAATCTCTGCCTCTTCTTTTTGTTTTTCCATCAGCTCATGAATTTCTCGTTCCATGTTGTTAATGGACTCTGCGATGCTCTGAAATTCATCATCGCATGATAGTGTCAGAGAGCCTTTGAAGTCACCCTTGGAAACATTTTTGATATAGTTGTTGATCGTGTTAATCGGGCGTGTTAATACATTGCGCAGGTATATAGTAATGCAGAAAACCAGTATGACGGAAAAAAGGATCAGCGCAGCAGAAAGCCGGAAGCTCTCCTCTTTTTCTTTTAAAAATGAATTCAGAGGGGTTTCCTGTATTTCGATGAGATGGCTGTCTGGAACACGATAGTAGTGGACTATGGTTGGTGTTTCAGAATGGAAATTCATAAAGTGCCCAAGAGACTCGGAGGTATTTAAAATTTTCTGAATGATGGGATTGCTTGCCATATCTGTTCCAAGCCATGCAGGATCAGTATGTCCGATGCACTGCCCCTCCTGATTAATCAGGTAGATATTCTGATTGTTGGATCCGTTTACCAGGCTTTGCGAATACATATCATTTCGAAATGCAATCAGGCACCATCCAACAGGAGTTCCGGTCAGATCGTTATAAATTCGGCTGCTGACTGGAAAAATATAAGTATCTTTGATATAGACATCCTTACTGAGTGTGAGGCGTTCCGGACTGCTGTGTTCATAGGTTTCTGCCCATTTGGCATCGCGGATAGCCTTTTCGTCTAAAAGGGACATACCGTTTCCAATCTGGAAGGAGGATCCGTTGTCTTCCAGGATCAAGATTTTAAAAATATTGCTTTCGATATTGGCATTGACAGCGTATTCCATAGCGTAGGAGCTGAACTGGATTATATCCAGCTGTTTTTCGTAGATTTTGGAATAATCGGAGGTCAGAATATTCTGAAGCTGGCGGTTATAGGTAATCCACCCTAAGAGCTGATCTGCAATTTCTTTCTGCCTCTGAATATTAAAGCTGGTATAGCGAAGCCGGTCGATGCTGGCGGATTCGATATCTTTGGTGATACGGACATCCAGAATATACTGGTAAAATACGGAAATGGTGGCCAGCGGAAGAAGTCCGACAGCAAGCAGGGATACTAAAAGTTTTATTTTGAAGCTATGTAGAGAAAAGGGTAAATGTTTCATGACGATCTCCATAATTTATGATAAACTACAACAGTATAGTTGCATAACACAATTTTAACATAATTTATAAAGAGTGTCAAAAAAGCATGGATACCTGTAAATCGATTGAAAAATAAGTATATAAAAGGAGAAAAAAATGACAAAATTTAAAGATATGAAATTTGTTATAGGAGTAGACAGCGGAGGTACTCATTATCGCATCAAGGCTTGTGATTTATCCGGAAAATGCCTTGGATATACAGAAGGAGCTCCTGCAAATCATCATTATCTGAATCCGGAGGAAATGAAACTGAGAATTGAGAGTAGCCTTACAGATTGTCTGGGACAGTTTGGAGGCAGAATAGAGAATTTATGCATGCTGGTCTGTGGAACTACGGGAATTGACAGCAAGGAAGACTACAGACGGCTGATGGAACTCTATACCGGAATTGGAGGCAGCAGCTGTCCTGTAATTTTAATGAATGATGCAGAACTGGCCCACTATACGGTGACAGGAGGAGAAGGAGTTCTTCTGATTTCGGGAACCGGTTCGATTGTGACGGGAAAAAATAAGAACGGGAAAACCGCACGTGCAGGAGGATGGCCGCTGGCCATTCTGGGAGATGAGGGTTCTGGCACCTGGGTGACAAAAATGGCTCTGCGTCATGTGGGAAGGTGGCTGGACGAGGCGGTAGAAAAAACAGTGATGACAGAGCGAATCTGTGATCTTCTGGGAATCCGGGAGAGAGAGGATTTGATCGCCATGGCTCTTGAGAGCGGAATCAATCCGGCTAATCTTCCGCAGCTGGGGAAACTTGTGAATGAGGCGGCAGAGGAAGGGGATCCGTATGCAAAGGAAATCCTGGCTGAGGCAGCACATCATCTGGCGGCACTGATTCGCGATATTGGATATGCATTGGATTTAAAAGAGACAGAACCAGATTTTAAGCTGGGCCTTTGGGGAAGCTGCATTTTAAAATCTCCGCAGATTTTTGAAGAACTAAAAAACGAAATTTCAAGAGATTTTCCGGATGCCAGAATCTGTCTGCCGGAAAAGGAGGCTATTGATGGTGCAGTAGAACTCGCATTGTCCAGATATATGACAGAAAATATGTAAGAAATCTGATACGAATTTTCTGGAAAGGCCCAGAAAGGAGAAAATAAAATATGGTAGAACAACAGGTGGCCAACCTGTCCTTTGCCCAGATTTGCCGTTCCGGTCAGTGCTTTCGCATGAGAGAATATCGGAAAGGCGTTTTTGAGGTGATTGCAGGGAATCGGCGTCTGGAGGTAAGTCAGGATGGAGAATGGTGCAGGTTTGACTGTGAACAGGAGGAATTTGATAATTTCTGGAGGGATTATTTTGATCTGGACACGGATTACAGCCAGTACCTGGAACGGATCAATCCCAGGGATATTTATCTGGTTCAGGCTGCGGAGGTTGGATGGGGCATTCGGATTCTGCATCAGGATTTGTGGGAAATGATTGTGACATTTCTTATTTCTCAGCAGAACAATATTACAAGAATCCGCCGATGTGTGGAAAACATCTGTGAAAAATATGGACAGCGGTGTGAGGATGAAAATGGCATTGTGTATTATGGATTTCCAGAGCCTCAGGCCCTGGCAGGGCTGGAAGAGGATGCACTGATGGAGTGCAATCTGGGATATCGGAGCAAATATGTGGTGCGGACTGCGAAAATGATTGCTTCAGGAGAATTTGATCTGGAGGCAGTGAAACATATGTCGTATTCTAAGGCGAAGCCCTGCCTGATGACTCTGTTTGGTGTAGGGGAAAAGGTAGCGGACTGTATTTGTTTGTTTGCCCTTCACCAACTGCAGGCATTTCCTGTGGATACCCATATTCGCCAGGTTCTGGATGCCCATTATAAAAGAGGGTTTCCCAACCGAAGATACCGGGGAATTCAAGGGGTAATGCAGCAGTATATTTTTTATTTCGAGCTGGAAAAATAATTGTGTTTTACACTGTGATATGGTAAACTGAAGAAACGATAAAGTAAGAAAACTGGAAACGATTAAGAAGAAAAGGGAAGAGACATCATGGTTTTAAAATGGCAGGTTAGGCTTCCAGAGCTTGCGGGAGAAAGGCTGCGCAGTGCGTATGTGTATCTTCCAGAATCTTATGGATGGGATGAGTGCCGGAGATATCCGGTGCTGTATATGTTTGATGGGCACAATGTTTTTTTTGATCAGGATGCCACCTATGGAAAAAGCTGGGGGATGAAGGAATATCTGGATCAAACCCAGACCCAGCTGATTGTGGCGGCAGTGGAGTGCAGCCACAGCCCGGACAACGGACGGCTTTCGGAGTATTCGCCTTATGATTTTGCAGATCCCCAGCTTGGACGGTTCCGAGGGCTGGGAAGAGAAACGATGGAGTGGCTGATTCATGATTTTAAGTCGGAGATTGACAGACAGTACCGTACTTTGCCGGATAGGGAGCATACTTTTCTGGCAGGCAGCTCTATGGGCGGTCTGATGAGCCTTTACGGAGTCATGGAGTTTAATCATGTATTTTCCAGGGCAGGAGCCTTGTCGCCCTCTGTATGGGTGGCGCCTGGAAAGCTTTCTAAGCTGGCAAGAGAAGCAGAGCTGGGAAGGGATACTGTGATTTATACAGATTATGGTTCTGAGGAGGGAAGGCAGCGTCCGAAGGTTGCCGGACAGCTTTCTAAGCTGGCAAATATTTTGGAGAGCAGAGATGTGATGGTGACAAGGAGGATTGTTCCGGGAGGAACCCACTGTGAGGCATGCTGGGAACGACAGCTGCCCTTTTTGATTCCGACGCTGATGTACGGACTGGAGTAGCAGAAGGGAGGATATCTATGGAAATGAATTATTACAAAATGTACAGTCCTGTTCTGGGACGGGATATGGAGTGCAAGGTATATGGCCATAAGGGGCGGCCGGTGCTTTTTATTCCCTGTCAGGACGGCAGGTTCTATGATTTTGAGAACTTTCATATGACGAAAACATGGGCACCCTGGATTGATACCGGACAGGTGATGATTTTTTCCATTGATACTCTGGATCAGGAAACCTGGTCCAATCAAAGCGGAGATCCTTACTGGCGGATACGACGCTATGAACAGTGGCTTGATTATATTACAGATGAAATGGTTCCTTTTATGAGAAGCATGGTGAATGAGAGAAATGGCTGGAGCGGTTATCCTGGAATTATGGCAGCAGGCTGCAGCCTGGGAGCCACCCATGCAGCGAATCTTTATTTTAGAAGGCCGGATCTGTTTGACCGGCTGATGGCTCTCAGCGGTGTATACTCGGCAGAATTTGGATTTGGTTCCTATATGGATGAGGTGGTTTATCGGAATTCTCCCATCCATTATCTGTCCAATATGCCGGAAAATCATCCATTTATTGACCTTTACAACAGGAAAAAGGCCGTTATCTGTGTGGGGCAGGGACCATGGGAGCTGCCGGATTCTACCAGAAAGCTGGATGCCATTTTAAAATGGAAGCACATTGACGCCTGGGTGGACTACTGGGGCTATGACTGTTCCCATGACTGGCCCTGGTGGCATAAACAGACTGCGTACTTTGTTCCCTGGCTTTTGGGTTAGGGGCGAGGAGCATTTTAGGGAGTATGGATAAAAGGTGAGGAGGAGAAAGATTATGAAAAATGTGGTGTTTATTTCCCCCAATTTTCCGACCAATTACTGGCAATTCTGCCGGGAACTGAAAAAGAACGGTATGAATGTGCTTGGAATAGGAGATCAGCCTTATGAGGAGCTGAATCCGGAATTAAAGGAAAATCTTCATGAATACTATAAGGTAAGTAATCTGGAAAATTATGATGAGGTCTATCGCGGGGTGGCATTTTTGATTTTCAAGTACGGCCCCATCGACTGGCTGGAGTCAAACAATGAATACTGGCTGGAGCGGGATGCCAGACTGCGGACAGCCTTTCACATTACCAGTGGCTTTCAGGAGGAGGATATTCCCCGGATCAAATACAAATCTAAAATGAAGGAATATTATCGGAATGTGGGAATTTCCACAGCACGTTATTATTTGGTAGAGGATCGAGAGGGCTGCCTGGAATTTATCGATAAGGTAGGATATCCGGTTGTAGTAAAGCCGGACAATGGAGTAGGCGCTTCTCAGACTTATAAGCTGTCGTCAGACGAAGAACTGGATGATTTCCTGCAAAAGAAGACGCCGGGAGTTTCTTACATTATGGAAGAGTTTGTATATGCAGAGGTAAATTCCTATGATGCGATTATTGATTCTCATGGAGAACCGCTGTTTGAGACCGGGAATGTAACACCGATGTCGATTATGGATATTGTTAATAATCAGGACAATTCTATTTACTATATTTTGAAGGAGCTTCCCAGCGATACCCGTCAGGCAGGACGGGCCACAGTGAAAAGCTTTGGGGTGAAAAGCCGTTTTGTCCATTTCGAGTTTTTCCGTCTTCTTAGGGATCAGAAGGGACTGGGCACAAAGGGCAGTATTATTGCGCTGGAGGTTAATATGCGTCCCTGCGGCGGATTTACTCCGGATATGATTGATTTTGCCCACAGCACCAATGTTTATAAAATCTGGGCTGATATGGTTGCTTTTGATAAAACGGAGATTGAGTCAGGGCCTCATGCTTATTGTGCTTATGCAGGGCGGAGGGATGGAAAGAAATTCCTTCTTAATGACAGCCAGGTGGCAGAGAAATATGGGAACCGGCTGAAGATGAACCAGAGGATTCCGGAGGTGTTAGCCGGAGCTATGGGAAATCAGATGTTTGTGGCGTTATTTGATACAAAGGAAGAGATGGATTTGTTTTACAAGGATGTTCTAAGCTGCAGAGAATAAAGGAAGAACAGGGCTGTCCAGACAGAAGCTGCCAGTTGAGCAGAGACTGTCTGGACAGCGTTTTTTTATGTCATAGGAAATTAGATCCTATGACATAAAAACGCTCCGCGAGGATCGCCATGGGTTGGAAGAGAATTGGGCTGATGAGACGACCCGCCGCAGGCGAAGAAGCTCGCGAGCGAGCATCTTTCTTATATTCCATCTTGACAGATACCTTGCAGTTAGTTTATACTAACAAAGAGAGATTAGTAGAAACTAACTTTTGCGCAAAATTAAAATGGACAGAGGGGGATAAAACAGAATGCTGGAAAGACAACTAATTGAGTATTGCTCACCAACACTGGCTTCAATCAAGACTGCAAATATGTTTACATGTTCCTTTGAAAAGGAGGAGATTCTTTGGGAAAGCGTGGATGACTGGAATCGTCAGCTGGCAGAAAAAGGTATTTTTCTTTCGGTGATGCGAATCCGAGGCACTATGGCTTTGATTTATGTCTGCCGATTTTCTAGTTTGGCAAGGGATATGAAGCAGCCGGGAGCGGCAGAATTTCTCAGGCAGTGCGGATACCAAGAGACAGATCCGGTTCATGCTCTTGGTCAGCTGCGAAATAGGCTGGAAAGCCAGGAAGAATTTCCGCATGAAATTGGTCTGTTTCTTGGATATCCCCTGGGAGATGTGATTGGGTTTATGGTAAATGGAGGAAAGAATTATAAGTGCAGAGGACTGTGGAAGGTATATACGGATGCAGGAACGGCTGTACGGACATTTGAAAAATACAGAAAATGCAAGGATACCTATGGGCGTCTTTGGAAAGAGGGAAGAACGGTGGGGCAGCTTACGGTGGCGGCCTGACAGCGAGGAGGCAGAGGATTAACAGCAAGGTTTTGGAAGAACGTGTTGACAGGGGGCTGGCAGAGGCCTTAAATGACAGAACACGTTGACAGAGGCTTGGCAGAAGTTTGGAACGGCAGTGCGTTGACAGAAGCTTGGCAGAATAGAGAAGGGACTTGCAAATACAGGTAAAATCACATATAATTGCCATAATCTGAAAAATCAGAAAGAAAAGGAGGAGGATATGATGGCGACTTTGATTGTTGGCGCAGCAGTAGCAGGACTGGTGGTTGTGGCGGTGAGAAAGCTGGCGCGAGATAAAAGAAATGGAAAATCCCTTTCCTGCGGCGGTGACTGCAGCCGCTGCAAGGGACACTGCAGCTAAAAATGGAAGCAGAATTAAGAGATAAAAATACAGGAGATAAAAAATGGAATCTTCCAGAAATCAAAACGGAATTGGCGAAAAAGAGCTTCTTGTTGTGAGCTTTGGCACCAGCTATTATGACAGCCGGCGCCTCACTATAGGCGCAGTAGAGGAGGTTCTGGAAAGAGAATTTCCTGATTACGCAGTGCGCCGTGGCTTTACCAGCAGAAGAATTATTGAACGGTTGAAAAAACGCGACGGACTCTTGATTGATGATACCGAGCAGGCGCTGAAAAGAGCGGAGGAAAACGGGGTCAAAAGGCTGGTGATTCAGCCCACTCATCTGATGCACGGACTGGAATACCAGAAGCTGGCCAAACAGGCGGCAGCTCACAGGGCAGCTTTTGATGAAATAGTTTTGGGAGAACCTCTTTTGGCATCTGAGCGGGATTTTCAGATTGTCATAGAAGCAGTTACAGAGGAATTGGCGCCTTATGATGATGGAAAAACAGCTGTCTGTCTGATGGGACACGGGACAGAGGATAAAGCGAATCAGGTTTATGAAAAAATACAGGAAAAGATGAGAAAAGCTGGACACCAACACTATTACATTGGGACTGTGGAGGCGAATCCCGGAGTGGAGGAGGTGGCAGAAGCAGTAAAAGCTGGAAATTACAGCAGGGTAGTTCTGGCCCCTTTTATGCTGGTTGCAGGTGATCATGCAAATAACGATATGGCCGGTGATGAAGAGGATAGCTGGAGGAGTGTGTTTTCCAGAGAAGGATACCAGGTGATTTGCCTGCTCAAGGGGCTGGGAGAGCTGGAAAAAATCCGCTTTTTATTTGCCGAACATGCACGGGAAGCCATGAATAGTCTGAAATAGACTTATCATGGCTTCTTTTCATGAATTTTTTTTATGGCTTTTGTTCAGGACACAGGAATGGCAAGGAGGCTGTTGGCTGATTCCTGTAAATTTACGGTATTCTGTAGGAAGAACCTGATAAAATTCTTTAAATGCAGTGGCAAACTTGCTTTGATTTTCATAACCTACGGAATGGGCAATCTGTGCTATGCTTCGATCAGTCTGAAGCAGCATGGATGCGGCGGCCTCCATTCGGTGTTCTTTAATATGGGAAGCAATGGAATTGCCGTAAACAGCTTTAAAGAGTGTCTTTAAGGTGGTTGGATTCATCAGGTACCGACGGGCCAGATCCTCGATGGTGATTCTTTGATCCAGATGGCTGATCAGCTGATCGTGGATAGTTCGAATCAGTTCTACCTGACGGGACTGGTACTGGGAAAGCTGTTCCTTTGAGGAACACTGTAGCTGGGAAAGCTGGAGAAGAAGCTCCTGTACCTTCAGCTTCCAGAAAGCAGTTTCCAGCTCCTTTGGAAGACCGTAAAAGGAAGAAAATACAGCATCCGTTTTGCTGTTTCCGGCCAGAGAAACAGCGCCGTTTTCCCGGCAGAATTTTTCATAAAGCAGGTTTCCGGTAATCCCGGATTCGTCCAGAGGATGGGGCGGACAGGCAGTAATAATATCCAGATCCACACAGAGAATCAGTCCTTCATAATATCCGTTAGGCAATGTGAGCAATGAGTTGGCACAGGTTTTCATAGTCTGGATGGCATAGTCTCCCTGACCAAGATAGACATGGTTCCCGTTTCCCATTTCCCAGCCAAGGCGCCCCTGACGACAGTAGCTGATTTCCAGAACATGATCAAGAGCCTCGTGGCAGAGAGATAGAGTATCACCTCGAAGAGTCAGGAAAAACAGTTCAATTCCTGGATAGAGGGCATGGGACTCCAGATGGCTGCCATTTTGGAGGCAGGTCAGTGTTTCTTCAAGCTGCAGAAATCTATGATTCATGATGTAATTGATCTCCTTTTATTGCGGACAGGTGATTTCCATAACCTGTTCAATCATATGGTGGAGCAGCTGGCTCTGCTGTGTGTCGGCGGCCTTATAATAGACTTCCTTTCCGACTCTCCGGCTGACAATCAGCCCCCGGTTTCTTAAGGGGCGCAGATGGTGGGATACGGCAGGGCTTGACATATTCATCATAGCAGAAATATTGATAACACATTCTTCACAGTGGCACAGCAGCCAGAAAATACGAATCCGGCTGGTGTCACCCAGCTGCTTGAAAACCTCTGCAACAATCTGAAAATCGTCGATCCTGGAAAGCTGGCTTTCCAGATAATTCAGTTCTGTTGAAGTTTCATACTGATGAGGCAGTGCTGATGCAGGCATGGCCACATCTCCTTTCGTTTTAATATTCACCCATTTGGAAATGGTTTTCTCCCGTTTGGGAGAGTATTCCCAGGAAGCCTTGACTTCCTGTTTGGTACATATTATACTGCAAATACATAAATTAAACAAGTGCTTAATTGTTGATTAAAAAAACAGAAGCTAAATAAGCAGGCCGAAGAAAGGGGTTATTTTTATGAAAAAAATGGAGAAAAAGAGGGAGAAATTATGACGAAAAAGCAGAAAAAAATGCTGTACCGTATTCTGGCTTCAGCAGGAATGGTTCTTTTATGGAATGTGATTCCAGTTACGGGAATTCTCCGGCTTTTACTTTTTCTTGCAGCCTATTTGGTAATAGGCTATGACATACTGAAAAAGGCCGGAAAGGGAATAAAAAACCGCCGCGTATTTGACGAAAATTTTCTTATGGCAGTTGCCACAGTAGGTGCCTTTGCCCTGGCAATTTATGACAGAAGCGGCGACTATAATGAAGCAATTGCAGTAATGCTTTTTTACCAGGTTGGCGAGCTGTTTCAGAGCTACGCAGTAGGTAAAAGCAGAAAAAATATCAGTGCGTTGATGGATATCCGGCCGGATTATGCCAATATTGAGCAGGACGGAGCTTTGGTTCAGGTGGATCCGGATGAGGTGGAGAAGGGGTCTGTAATTATTGTTCAGCCAGGTGAGAAAATTCCCATTGACGGCATTGTACTGGAGGGTTTCTCTTCTTTAAATACCAGTGCTCTGACAGGTGAGAGCCTTCCCAGAGATGCAAAGGAGGGAGATGAGGTTATCAGCGGCTGCATCAATATGACCGGGGTTTTGAAGATTCAGACAACAAAGGAATTCGGAGAATCTACTGTGTCCAAAATTTTGGAACTGGTAGAAGATTCCAGTTCCAGAAAGTCAAAATCTGAGGCATTTATTTCCCGGTTTGCAAGAGTATATACACCGGCAGTCTGCTATGGAGCCGTGGCTTTGGCGGTGGTTCCGCCGATTATAAATCTAATGTTTTTTTCTGCATCGCCTCAGTGGAACGTATGGGTATACCGCGCGCTTACCTTCCTGGTTATCAGCTGTCCCTGCGCCCTTGTCATCAGCATTCCTTTAAGCTTTTTTGCCGGAATCGGAGGGGCCAGCAGAGAGGGAATTTTAATAAAAGGATCCAACTATCTGGAAACCTTATCCAAAACGAAATATGTAGTTTTCGATAAGACGGGAACACTGACAGAAGGCGCTTTTCAGGTAACAGGCGTCCATCACAACAAGCTGGAGGAAGAGCATTTGCTTCAGTATGCAGCTCTGGCAGAATGTGCCTCCTCTCACCCAATCAGCAAGAGTCTGCAGCGGGCCTGCAAAACCCCTCTGGATCGAAGCCGGGTGACGGATATTCAGGAAATCAGCGGACAGGGAATTCTGGCAACAGTGGACGGGATTCGTGTTGCGGCAGGAAATGATCGGTTGATGAAAAATATGCAGGTGGAATACCGGGAATGCCACTGTACTGGAACCATTATTCACATGGCTCTGGATGGGGAATATGCAGGTCATATTGTAATTTCTGATGTGGTGAAGCCTCATGCAAAGGAAGCGGTTTCTCGCTTGAAAGCTTCTGGTGTTTCCAGAACGGTTATGCTGACTGGAGACCGGAAACAGGTGGCAGAACAGGTTGCATCTCAACTGGGAATTGATGAGGTTTACAGTGAGCTTTTGCCGGATGACAAGGTTTCTAAGGTGGAAAAGCTTTTGCAGGAAAAGCCGGATCGGGCAAGACTGGCCTTTGTAGGCGATGGAATCAACGATGCCCCAGTTCTTTCCAGAGCAGATATTGGAATTGCCATGGGAGCTATGGGTTCCGATGCTGCTATTGAGGCAGCAGATGTGGTTTTGATGGATGATGATCCCATGCAGATTGCAAAGGCAATTCGGATTTCCCGTAAATGTCTGGGCATTGTGTATCAGAATATTGTCTTTGCTCTTGTAATTAAATTTGGCTGTCTTGCGCTGGGAGCAGTGGGAATTGCCAATATGTGGTTTGCTATTTTTGCTGATGTAGGAGTTATGATTCTGGCTGTTCTCAATGCAATCCGCGCCTTGTATGTACACAGGCTGTAATCATGAAATCAGAACTGTTTTTTAGGTTCCAGAGCTGGAAAAAATTATTTTTGAATAGTCTCTTCAAAAAAATAAAATATATGATATAATGGACAAGTTGCTGAATGATCAAAAGAAAAGGAAGGTAAATGAATGGACAATTCAAAAAAAATGACTTGGTACACCCTGGCCTTTATGGCGTTTTCTACCGTATGGGGCTTTGGTAATGTACTGAACGGCTTTGTGTATTTTAATGGCATCCAGGTTATATTCAGCTGGATTCTGATGTTTGCCCTCTACTTTGTTCCCTATGCGCTTATGGTAGGTGAGCTCGGGTCTGCATTTAAGCATTCTGGCGGCGGTGTCAGCTCCTGGATTCATGAAACCATTAGTCCCAAATTTGCATATTATGCAGGCTGGACCTATTGGGCATGCCATGTAACCTATATTGCAAGCAAGGGAAGCGGCGGATTAAAGGCTCTTAGCTGGATGATTTTCCAGAACGGAACCACCTATGACAAGTTCCCGACTATCTGGGTTCAGCTGGCTACTCTGGCCGTTTTGCTCTTTTTCTGCTGGGTTGCAAGCCGCGGTTTAAATCCGTTAAAGAAGCTGGCAACCATTGCTGGAACCAGTATGTTTGTAATGTCAATTCTGTACATTTTAATGATGTTTGCAGCTCCGGTTATTAATCCTAACGGCGGTTATGTTTCCATGGATTTTTCTATGAAAAATCTGATTCCTCAGTTTAATCTGGGATACTTTACTTCTCTGTCTATTCTGGTATTTGCAGTAGGCGGATGTGAGAAGATTTCTCCTTATGTAAATAAAGTAAAGGATCCGTCCAAGGGCTTCCCCAAGGGCATGATTGCACTGGCTGTTATGGTTATGGTCTGTGCAATTCTCGGAACTGTTGCTATGGGTATGATGTTTGATCCGGTTGCGATCAATGAGAGTACAGAAAGCTTTAACCATTATGTTTCCAACGGTTCTTATCTGGCATTCCAGAAGCTTGGCGAGTACTACCATGTAGGAAATCTGCTGATGATTATCTACGCTGCATGTAATGCAATTGGTCAGTTCTCTACTCTGGTTCTGAGTATTGATGCACCGCTTCGGATGCTGCTTGACAATGAGGATGCAGAACAGTTTATTCCCTCCAAGCTGCTGAAGAAAAATAAATACGGTGCTTACAGCAACGGCATTCGTATGGTAGCTGTACTGTCCGGAAGTATTATTCTGATTCAGTCTGTTGTTCCGGGCGCAGCATCTGTTCTGGCGCAGCTGAACAAGCTGAACTCTGTAACCATGCCTCTGCGTTATCTGTGGGTATTTGCAGCATATATTGCTCTGAGAAAGGCAGCAGAACGTTTCCATCCGGAATATCGTTTTGTTAAGAATCAGGGCCTTGCTTTAACAGCTGGTATCTGGTGCTTCTTTGTTACTGCAGCCTGCTGTATCATGGGTATGTATGTAAAGGGAGATATGTTCTCAACTGCACTGAACGTAATTACTCCTTTTGTGCTGACTGCCCTGGGACTGATTCTCCCGGTTATCAAAAAGAGAGAAAAAACAACGGCTTAACCGAGAGTGATGATTCAGAACGGCGGGAAAACTGGTGGAAAAAGCTTGCGTTCTGAACAGTTAAATTGAGAAAACATTTCGCGTGTTCTGTGGCCTGGTATCTGGGGCTTCAGGATGCGCGATTTTTCTTTCAAAGGAACGCTTGTTCTGAAAAAAGAGGTATGGAGGCTGTGTTTTGAACAGAGCAGGGAGAAAGAAAAAAGACATGGAAAAGGTGAAAAAAATGAAAATCAGAAAAATAGACAAAGATAAAAAACAATATCTGGAGCTGCTTCTTTTGGGGGATGAACAGGAAAGCATGATTGACAGGTATCTGGAAAAGGGGGATATGTATGTTCTGCAGGAGGAAGGTGCAGAGGAGAACAGAGCGGCTGGAGTCTGTGTAGTGACTGCTGAATCTGATGAGATCCTGGAGCTGAAAAACATTGCTGTAGCGCCGGAATACCAGCATCAGGGCTGGGGGCGAAGAATGATAGCCTTTCTGGAAAATACCTATAGTTCATCCTTTCGAATTCTCCAGGCGGGAACAGGTGATGTGCCTGCAACCGTGCTTTTTTATGAAGCCTGCGGATTTCACAGATCCCACAGAATTCCGGATTTTTTTACGAAGAATTATGATCATCCTATTTATGAATGTGGAAAGCTGCTGACAGATATGGTCTATTTTCAGAAGAAGATGGAACTTGTTTCCGGGGAAGGAGAAGGAAATGAAGAATGATTCCCAGCAGGAAGAACGGCTTGTATGGAGACTGAAGGAAAAGCAGATACTTTATGATGAAAGGTGGCTTCATCTGGAGTCCCGGTCTTATCAGCTGGCGAACGGAACCGTCATTGAGCCCTATTATGTAACCTGTCCCAATGATTTTACTGTGATAGTGGCTGTGACGGAAAATGGTAGTTTTTTGATGGAACGCTTGTATCGGCCTGGAGCGGAGATGATTATGACAGAGCCTCCGGCAGGGGCTATTGAGCCAGGAGAAGAACCGGTGGAGGCAGCCAGAAGGGAGCTTCGGGAGGAGACAGGATACGAGGCAGAGTCTATGGAATTCCTCTGTAAAATAGCGCCGAATGCAGCTACAGTCAGCAATTATGCCTGGTGTTATCTGGCAAGAAATGCAAGACCTGTGGGAAAACAGAGTCTGGATGAAACGGAGGCTCTGGAGGTGTTTGAAATGACCAGACAGCAGGTAATTGATGGTCTGAGAGAGGGAGAATTTATTCAGGCAGTTCATGTGGCGGCATTATACCGGGCATTGGATAAAATGCAAGAAAAGATTGATTTTTAAGAGAAAAACGATTAAGATAAAGTGGATAGAATCAAAAATGCAGGTAGAGAGGAGAGATATTTTATGCATACTGTCATAGAAAATATGATCACCAGAAGAAGCTGCCGCGGCTATAAGCCAGACATGATTCCAGAGGATGTACTGGAAGAGATATTAAAGGCAGGAACCTACGCTGCAACAGGTATGGGAAAGCAGTCTCCGGTTATACTGGCAGTTACGAACCCAGAAGTACGGCAGAGGCTGTCTGAGGTGAATGCGGAAATCATGGGAGTGGATTCCGATCCCTTTTATGGTGCACCGGTAGTGCTGGTAGTGCTGGCAGATAAAAAACGCCCGACTTATGTGTACGATGGAAGTCTTGTTATGGGAAATCTTATGCTGGCAGCTCATGCGCTGGGCGTAGACAGCTGTTGGATTCACCGGGCGAAAGAAACTTTTGATCGTCCAGAATGGAAGGAATTTCTGAAGGAACAGGGAATTGAGGGAGATTACGAGGGAATCGGAAACTGTGTTCTTGGATACAGGGCAGTTCCTCTGAAAGAGGCTGCGCCGCGCAAGGATCACTATGTATACCGTGTGAAGTGATAAGGGATTGTTTTGTATAAAAAATCCGGAAAAATACTGCATGGGAAGAAGACCTGTGCAGTATTTTTATATCATAGAAAATGGTATCCTGCATGAAAAATAAAAACGGGAAAATCAGAAGGGAAGCAAAGCAACAGAATGAACAGGCATAATGAGGGACACAGGGAGAGAAAATTACCAGTGGAAAGAGAAGCTCAGGAGGAGGATCTGGCCCGCCGACGAAGACAGATGATGCGGATGAGACAGGAAAAAAGAAGAAAAAGAAGGATTCGAGTATACACTCTTCTGGGGGCTGGGACGGTCGCGATACTGGCTGCCTGTGTGGGGATTGCAGGTCTGATTGGAAGAGGGAAGGAAAGGAACTTTGAGGAAACAGCCTCAGTCTCCGGTCAGAAGAATGAGGAGGGGAAGTATCCGCTCACAGAATCGGCGGCAGAGCCGATAACAGAACCGGAAACAGAACCAGTGACAGAACCGGCGATAGAGGAGAAAACTTATTTTGCAAAAACCACAGCGGCGACAAAGCCTATGAACGGAGATGTGTTCAGTAATTACGGCATTTTTATTGATTTGGAAACAGATACGATTCTGGCTGAGCGTAATGCTGACACAGTGATCAATCCTGCTTCTATGACAAAAATTCTGACTATTTTGGTGGCGGCTGAGGAGCTGGGAGAAGAACGGCTGGATGAACCAGTGACGGTTTCTAAAGAGGCAACCGAATACAGCTATATCAACGAATGCAGTAATGCAGGCTTTGAGGCAGGGGAAATCGTAACAGTCAGAGATTTGTTTTATGGAACGATTCTTCCATCCGGAGGGGAAGCTGCTTTCGCGTTGGCTTCCTATACTTCAGGAAATGTGGAGGCATTTGTCAGCCAGATGAACCAGAAGGCCGAGGAACTGGGACTTTCAGAGACTGCTCATTTTACCAACTGTGCAGGTCTTTATGATGAAAACCATCATTGTACGGTTTACGATATGGCTATGATTCTGGAAGCGGCTCTGGACAATCCGTTCTGTAAAGAGGTGCTTTCTGCCCGTACCTATACAACCTCACCGACTACGGAGCATCCGGAGGGACTTCTTCTTTCCAACTGGTTTCTGCGGCGGATTGAGGATAAGGATACAGGTGGAGAGGTGCTCAGCGCCAAAACAGGATATGTGGCTCAGTCGGGAAGCTGTGCAGCCAGCTACGGCAAATCTCACAGTGGGAAGGAATATATCTGTGTAACAGCAGATGCTTCCAGCAGCTGGCGCTGTATCTATGATCATGTGGCATTGTATCAGCAGTTTGGAGAGAAAGAATTGCAGATGCGGGAAACAGCAGACGAGGCAGATATTTTGGAAGAGAAGGAGCCCAAGACAGATTGACTGGTTACAATTAACAGCTTGCTGTGTCAGATATGTTATTTTTATATGAGAGTCAGGAGCATATGTGGAGGGTTTTGAATGGAGAAATTGGAAAATTCTACCTGGAGCTTATAGAGCGTATAAAAGAATAAATCCGGAAAAAGAAATTCGCCTGCAGCAGATGAAAATCATTTTGCCGCAGGCGAGATTCGTTTTTATTTCTTTTTATAGGTATTTTCATAATCCCGCAGAGAGGCCAGCGCTTCACCGGAAAGCGGGAACAGAATGGCCAGGTTGAAGACGGTCATCAGTCCAACGCCGACATCACCCAGATCCCATACAAAGGTATAGGCGGCCAGTCCGCCGATGAACAGCATGATCAGTGCGAGCACCTTATAAGCAGTCTGGGAAGCCCAGTTGTCTCCGAACAGGTAGGCTACATTGCTGCGGGCATAAAACAGAATTCCAATAAAGGTGGAAAAGCTGAACAGCCACAGAATGACGGCAATAAATACAACTCCGAATCCGCCTACATGGTAGTTCATAGCTGCCTGCATCAGGTCCATACCGGCCAGTCCGGCAGTAATCTCTTCCGGAACCAGTAAAATAATAAAGGCAGTGCAGCTGCAGATAACAATGGTATCAATAAATACACCCAGGGCCTGTACAAGACCTACAGCAGCCGGATGATTGGTATTGGCTGCGGCAGCGGCGCAGGGAGCAGAGCCGGAACCGGCTTCATTGGAAAACAATCCTCTCTTGACACCGTTCATCACAACGGCTCCAAAGCCGCCGGCAGCAATCTGACGAAGACCAAAAGCCTCAGAAAAGATGCGTGAGAAGACAGCGGGAATCTGATCCAGGTTCAGGATAATTAAAAATACAGTCATGATAAAGTAGCAGGCTGCCATAATGGGAACCAGCACATCAAGCACCTTGACAGTGGCATTTTTCCGAAGCACAATCACAGCTGCCAGAACCACCAGAATCAAAGTGCTGTAAATCGGCGGAATGTGAAATGCATTCTGGAAAGAGGATGCTACAGAGTTGCTGATTACCTGGCTGATGCCGCACCAGCAGATGAGGCCAGACAGGGCAAACAATACAGCCAGTATACTGTAACGGCGGGGAGCGCCGCCCCGCTTTCTCTCAATGTAATGGTGGATGTAGTAAGCAGGGCCGCCCCGATATCCTCCGTAGAGAGGATCCTTCTCTTTGTAAAGCTGGGCCAGCGTAGCTTCAATAAAAGCGGTAGAGGAACCGATAATGGCAGTAAGCCACATCCAGAACACAGCGCCTGCACCTCCGGCTGAAATAGCGGCAACTACGCCTACCAGGTTTCCCATGCCTACTCGGGTAGCGGTAGAAACGACAAGGGCCTGGAAGGTAGAAATTGCACTGCCATCCCGTTCTTTTTTCTCGGTCATAGCGTGAATCATATCCGGGAACATGCGGATAGGAAGAAAACGTGTACGCAGGGTAAAGTAAATTCCTGTGGGTATCAGAAGCAGCACCAAAAGGGAGAGCCCAAGGCCCCCGCCTCCGGGCAGAGGAATGGTAATCAGATCGCCCCAGAGAAAACCATAGACTGCCTCAATTAGTTTGATAATCATAGTAGTGTAAACCTCCTGTGTAATATGCCGGTCTGTCCGGTTTCTTTTGTAACGGAAGCATCTGTTCCGGTACAAAAAGAGCTTCTTTCATGCACTGCGGCAATGGAACGCTTAATCGATTTACCGCATTGAAGAAGCACAGTAAATAGTATATAATAAACAGGGATATTTGTAAAATTGATTATATGACTGGTTACTATTGAAAATTTCGATTAATAAAAAAGGTGGGAATGAATATGGAACTGAAAAATCTGGAAAGCTTTATTCAGGTGGCAGAATTGGGAAGCTTTACGAAAGCCGCAAAACGGCTGGGGTACACGCAGTCCACCGTATCCTTTCAAATCAGGCAGTTGGAGGAGGAATTGGGGGTGCCTTTGTTTGAGCGGATTCACCATACAGTCAAGCTGACGGCAAAGGGCCGCAGCGTTCAGCGGCTGGCTCATGAGATGCTGCAGGCAGCGGAAGATATGAAACGGGCTGCGGGGGAGAGCAGATGTCTGAAGGGAACAATAAGGGCTGCCATGGCGGCTTCCCTATGCACGCAGCTGTTCTGTCGCGATTTTACAAGCTTTCGCCGGCGGTATCCGGACATTTCTCTGACAGTGACGACAGGAACAACGGAGGAAATGTTTCGGATGCTGAATCAGAACGAAGTGGATCTGGTGTATACTCTGGACAATCATATTTATGACAGAAACTATATAACTGCATCGGAAGAAGAGGTGTCGGTTCACTTTGTAGCATCATCAGAGAGTCCTCTGGCTGCCAGAAAACAAGTTTCAGCAGAAGAGCTGATTTCCTGTCCGGCGATTCTGACAGAAAAGAATGTCAGCTACCGGAAGCTTTTGGATGAATATCTGGCAAGCCATTCTCTGGAGCTGCTGCCTTACCTGGAAATCGGGGATACCAGCCTGATTTGCAGTATGGTAGAGGCTGGAATGGGAATTTCCTTTCTGCCGGATTTTGTAACAGAGGCGTCTGTCAGGGCTGGACGGATGATTCGTTTTTCGGTACCGGAGATTTCTGTGTGTATTTGGAAGCAGATGCTTTATCACCGGGAAAAATGGGTTTCACCGGAAATGCAGGCGGTTATGGAATATTTGCAGAGGACGGAAAAGAGGTGAAAAAGTAAATTTCTATCTAAAATTAACAATTTTGTAACACAATTAATCAAAAATATTATGGGATCATAACAAAATAATTGACAATAACCGAGTCAGCGGATATGATTAAGCTATCTCATTTTAACAGATGGGATGCAGTTACTTTCAGGAAAAGGAGGGATTTCTATTTATGAAAGGGTTTAAAAAAGTGACGGCTGTTTTCTGCGCAGCGGCGCTTGCGGGAAGCCTGCTGACAGGCTGTGCCGGAGATGAGCAGAAACGGATTGTCAGAATCGGACACAACCAGTCCACCAATCACCCGACTCATATTGCCCTGACTGCTTTTCAGACCTTTGTGAATGAAAAGCTGGGAGACAAATATGTAGTAGAGGTGTATCCCAGTGAGCTTTTAGGCTCTCAGACCGATATGGTGCAGCTGACTCAGACCGGCGCCATTGACTTCTGCGTTGCCAGCAATGCCATTTTGGAAACCTTCAGTAAAAACTATGAAATTTTTAATCTTCCCTATCTGTTTGCCAGTGCGGAGGCCTATCACCATGTTATGGATGATCCTCAGGTTACGGATCCGATTTTTAAATCCACCCAGAAGGCTGGATTTACGGCAGTGACTTGGCTGGATGCCGGAACCAGAAACTTTTATACTGTGAACAAGCCTATCCACAGTCCGGCTGATTTAAAAGGGTTGAAAATCAGAGTACAGCAGTCTCCAACCAATATTGAGATGATGCGTCTTTTAGGAGGCTCTGCTACGCCTATGGGATTTGGAGACGTATACACGGCCCTTCAGTCCAATATCATTGACGGCGCAGAGAATAATGAAATGGCGCTGACTGACAACGGACACGGAGATGTATGTAAGTATTATTCGTATGATATGCATCAGATGGTGCCGGATATTCTGATTGGCAATAACGCCTTTATTGAAGGCCTGACAGAAGAAGAGCGGGCAGTATTTGAGGAAGGCTATCTTCTGGTAAATCAGGTGGAGCGGGAAGAATGGGTAAAGGCTGTAGACGCGGCAAAGAACAAGGCGGCAAATGAGCAGCATGTGGAGTTTATTTATCCGGATCAGGCACCTTTTGTGGAAGCCTGCTCTCCGCTTCACCAGTCTGTGCTTCAGAAAAACCCGTCTCTGCAGCCAATCTATGACGCAATTCAGGTTTATAATGAAAAATATCCGTCTGAGGCAGAATAGGAGGGAGCCATGAGTCAACTGAGAAAAATATTAGATCGTATTTTAAATGTGCTGGCAGGAGTCAGCTTCCTGGCAATGGTAGCCCTGACCTGCTGGCAGGTATTTACCCGCTATATTCTGAAAAATCCATCCTCCTGGTCTGAGGAGATGGTTTCTTACCTGTTTGGATGGATGGCTCTTCTGGGCGCATCTATCGTAGTGGGAGAACGGGGGCACATGAATATTCCTATTTTAGTGGATCGGATGGGAGAGGGCGGACGAAAGTTTTTTGCTATCTTTGCAGAGGTAATCGGCTGTCTGTTTGCCATGGTCATTCTGGTTTTCGGCGGTGTTCAGATTACCAGCCTTGCTATGGGACAGATGACTTCTTCTCTGGGTGTTCCTGTCGGCGTGTTTTATATTGTACTTCCCCTGAGCGGCGTACTGAATATTATTTACACGGTGATCAATATTGTGGAAATTGTAAACGGCACCATTGATCTCCATCATCAGGAGGAAAGCGGCGAGAAGAAGGGAAAGGAGGCGTAGTCTGTGGCAATACAATCTTTGGTAATTATTCTGACTGTTTTGATTGCGCTGTTGGTCATCGGAGTTCCGATTTCGTATGCAATCGGTATTTCATCCCTGGCAGCGATTCTCCAGATTGTTCCGATGGATGTGTCTGTCCTGACAGGTGCACAGAGAACCTTTGTGGGAATGAGCAAGTTCAGCCTTACGGCAATTCCGTTTTTCATTCTGGCAGGAAATCTTATGAATCAAGGCGGTATTGCCAAGCGTCTGGTTGATTTTGTCCTTGCGCTTCTGGGAAAGCTTCCCGGCGCCCTGTTAGTAACCAACGTAGGTGCCAATGCTCTGTTCGGAGCCATTTCCGGTTCTGCCTCTGCAGCAGCGGCAGCAGTAGGAAGCATGGTTCGCGAAGGTGAGGATGAGCAGGGGTATGACAAGGCGGTATGTGCCGCAACCAACGGAGCGTCAGCGCCGTCGGGACTTTTGATTCCTCCCTCTAATGCGCTGATTACCTATTCTCTGGTTTCCGGAGGAACCTCGGTAGCAGCCCTGTTCCTGGCCGGTTACATACCGGGACTTCTCTGGACGGTATGCTGTATTGTGGTTGCAGTCATTATAGCAAAGAAAAAGGGCTATCAGGGAACACCAGGAAAATTTGACTGGAAGAATCTGTTTACAGCAACCATGCGGGCGATACCGGCTCTGTCTCTGATTGTAGTGGTAATCGGCGGAATCATTGCCGGTGTGTTTACAGCTACAGAGGGCTCCGCTATTGCAGTGGTATATGCTCTGATTCTTGGTATTTTTTACCGGAATATTACCTGGAAATCCTTCTGGAAAATTGTAGTTGACAGTGCAAAAATGAGCGGTATGATCGTGTTCCTGATTGGTGTATCCAATATTATGGGATGGGTTATGGCATTTACCCAGATTCCTCAGGCGATTTCCGCAGCGCTGCTTGGCCTGACCAACAACCCGATCATCATTCTCCTGATTATGAATGTGATTCTGCTGATTGCAGGTACTTTTATGGATGTAACTCCGGCGATTCTGATTTTTACGCCCTTGTTCCTTCCTATCGTAAAGACCTTTGGCATGGATCCCATTCAGTTTGGTCTGATTCTGGTTTACAACCTGTGTATTGGAAACATTACTCCTCCTGTGGGCAATACCCTGTTTGTATCAATTAAGATAGGAAATACCACGTTGGCGAGAGTAATGCCGTATATGCTGATGTACTACGTTGCAATTTTGATAGGTCTGCTGCTGGTGACTTATGTACCTGCAGTAAGCCTGGCATTGCCTGCAGCTGCCGGGCTGGTATAAGCGTAATTGCAAGGCCGCTTTCACTGAGAACTTTTAGAGGCAGTGAAAGCGGCCTTTATTCAGGAAAAAGAAAAAGGAAGTATCAATGTATCATGAAAAAAGTAAGTATTTATCTGGCAGTTCAAAGCAGGATTACTGTCTGTGCCATAGAGGCGATGCTGTCCTCCTTGACTGCTGTCAGAGGTGAGGTGGTTGGCGCAGGAACAGATCTGAAGACGTGCATAGAGGATATCAGGCGGTTGAAGCCGGAGCTGGTGCTGGCAGACCAGGAGATGTGTGCGGTTCAAAATACATATTTTTGCCAGAAACTGACAGAGGAGAATTCAGGTCTTATTTTTATCTGCCTGCAGTCAGCTTCCTGCAGCTGGAATCTGTCAGGGAATCCGGCAGTTCAGATATTAAGGGAAGATTTTACCCGGGAGAAGCTGACGGAAGCTTTAAAGACCTGTCTCCAGAAGCGAAGCAGGGGAGAGAAGGAGGAAAAGCTTTGTCAGGTTTTGCTTGCAGTGGAAACATTGGGGGAGGATACGGCTCATCAGACTTTAAAGAAGCCTTCACAGGAGGAACAGCCTTGGAACGGCAAGGGCGGAAGTCTGAAATATTTGGGATCGAAAAAAGAAATCTCCTTCTATCTGGCAGAAGGAAAATATCGGTGGATGTTGGCACAAGAATTTCAAAAATGGTTAAATCATGCTGTTGGGAGAGAAATGTCCCGGCTTTTATTTTATTCCCTTCCCTTTTCAGAAGAAGAGGAAGCGGAGGTTTTTCCATATTTATTTGAGAAAGAAGCAGAACGGCGAGTATTCTATCAATCAGAGCCTTTTGCTGTTATCGATCTGAAAGAAGAGCAGAGAAAATCATTTTTTTCTATGCAGCCCGTTCCTTTTCCGGTTGATCAATTTTCAAAAATTTTGGAAAAGGGTTCTCTCAGACAGGCTGCAGCGATGATGAAGCTGTATTTGGAACAGGCCGGCGAGTGCCAATGGGATTGTGAATTATTGAAGTTAAATATATTGGAAGCGGCGTTTCGGCTATTACAGTTTCAGAAACCGGAATTAACTGCTGGGGAGGCAGGTATCATAAAAAAGAAAATTTTAGAGGCTTCAAAATTTACAGAGATTCAGGAACTTTGGAGAAGCTGGACAGACAGCCTTTTGCATAAAAAGGAGGAGGGAGGAATCGAGGAAATTCTTCATTATATCCACACGAATTACTACGAAGATCTGACGTTGACTGGTATAGCAGAGCTGTTTAACTATAATTATTATTATCTTTCATCCGCTTTTTTTAAGCAGGCCGGAGTTACGTTTACGGAATATTTGAATCAGGTTCGGATTCAGGAAGCATGCAGCCTGCTGGAAAATACTGCAATTCCAATTTCCATGGCAGCTGATATGACGGGCTATTCCAGCCCAGGGTATTTTTCCAGGACATTTAAAAAGTATCAGAAGTGTTCACCATCTGAGTATCGAAGAAAAGTTTCTGAAAAGAAGAAACAAACAAAAAGACAGGAAAATTAAAAAATTTCTATTGAAAATGAAATGCGATATGAAGAGTTGTTGTAATGTGTAAAAAAATATATGAAATAAGTAAAAAATATAGGTTTTTCAGTGTAAATTTTTCATAAAAGACAAACTAGTGAAAAAATCCTCGTAAATATGTGCAAATAAGACGCAGAATCTCATGATAAAATGAAGCAAATAGTACAGAAATAAAAAGCTGAAGAAAAACAGCTGTACTAAAGTGTGAGAAGGAGGAAGTATGTGGAAGAAAAAACGTATCACTAGTGTTGTCTTAGGCGTCAGCGTTACGATTACCAGCGTATTGCCGGCAATGCCAGCGTATGCTGTGGATGCGGGAGCCGCCGGAAAAACCCTGACTGGACAGAGCAGTCATGAAAAAGCCGGGAAGGTATCGACTCCGTCTGATGCGGAGCTGGAGGAGGATATCTGGACAGATGATGAGCCGCTGGAGAATGATTTGGAAAAAGCGACTCCCTCCGATGCAGAGCTGGAGGAGGAGTTGAATCTGGAGGAAGTGCCTCTGGCAACAGGGTCTAATGCAGAAGAGAACAGGCATCTGGCTGTGTATCCCGGACAGGTACCGGGGGTGGACGGCGTAGAATGGGAGGACGGTGTAACAGGGAAGGATTTTAAGGATCCCTATGATACTGTGACCATCAGCTCTGCAGAAGGAGAAGAATATAAGGTAGAGGTTGTTCCGGATGATCTGGTGTATTTTATTGACAGTGGCGCCGGGGAATCCACACCAGCATTTGAGGCTGTGCGTGATTTGATTCCGGATTTGAAAAATGATGCAGCTGACCAGGCGTATGAGGATGGAAAGGACTGGGGATATACCGGGAAAGACGGAGATAAGCCAGACACAGAGATATCCGATAAAAACGATACAGGATTTTACGGATTTAATCCTGCTAACAGCCCGGTATCCTACGTTCTTCCTCTTGAGGCTGGAACGTATAAAATTACATCTAGTCATAAGGACTGGTGGAATATGGATCGCCCCATGAGCATCAGCATTAAATATGGGGATACGGTTCTGGATGCCGGAACCTTAAACGGAAACGGCGTCAATGAATTCGTATTTACGCTGGAAAGTGATCAGGATGTTACTTATGAACTGAATAATACTGCCAATCAGGGCTCTGTAGTCAGCTGGATTGCTGTTGAGGAATCTGAGGAAGAGGAGTGGGAAGGACTGGCGCTGGAGGATATTGGAAAAGTTCGAACCAGAACCGGCGCTTCCCTGGGAGCTGATTATGAAGACGGAAAAATGGCAAATGTTACGGAAGGCTGGATCAGCGGAGGCGACAGCGCCTCTAATGGCGGTGTGGTTCTTGCCAATCCGGCACAGTATCTGAAGAGAAGCACATTTACCTGGTATACGGATTTTCTATTTCAGAATAACACAAAGGATGTTTCCGCTAACGATAATACCTCTGCATTTCTGCTTGGAAACAAGGAGGCGCATATCCGGCTGATTCCGAAAAAGAATGATGGAACGGCAGTTTTAAGGGTAAAGGCAAACGGCGGGGAAACAGATTACCCTTTGAATATGGAGCTGGATGAAGATGTATGGCATTCTGTGGCAGTGCTTTACCACGAAGAGGACAGTGAAGGATATGTACAGCTGGTTGTGGACGGAGAGACTGCTTTGGAGGAAGAGCTTGCATTAGGCTTTCAGCTTAGCAGCACAGCATCTATGGAAGCAGGATACGGGATTACTTATGGAACCGGTTATATGAGAACCGGAAAGTATGACAATATTACCGTGTTCAAGACCTTGGCTGATACGTCAGATGCACAAGAGGAAACCGAGAGGCGGGCAGAGGAAAAAAATGCCTTAAAGGTTCAGGGCTCCCGCATTGTGATTGATGGAGAAGAAATAGCAAAGGCAGCAGAAAATATGAATGGCCTGACCTTTAAAGGTTTTGGCGTTTTAGACTGCAACAGCACCAATGCGCTTCTTTTGGACTACAAGGCTCAGCATCCAGAAAAGTACTGGGAAATGCTGGAGGTGCTTTTTGGTGGAGAGCATCCCATTATGCAGCACATTAAAATTGAGATGGGAAATGACAAAAATACTTCTACCGGCTCTCAGTCTTGTACTATGCGTTATGAGGACGAATATCCGAATGTAAACCGTGTAACTGGTTTTCAGCTGGCAGCAGATGCAAAGAAGATCAACCCGAATGTGAAGGTCAGCCTGCTGTACTGGTGCGCTCCGGGATGGGTGGGAAGCGACTGGAACAATATTTATAAATGGCTGAAGAATACCACGATTGCAGCTTACCGTGAGTACGGATACATGATTGACATTATCAGCCCTGGAATTAACGAACAGAAGGATGATCCGAAATGGATCAAGCAGTTTAATCAGTGGGTGGAGAATGACACAGAGGGAATGATAAGCGATGATGCTTCTGTCAGCGGCTTCCGTGATGGAGAGGAAGAGCTGTTCCATGAGATTCAGATTATCATGTCTGATGAGGTAGGAATTGCCTCCTGCGGTCCTCAGCTCACTTCCGATGAAGAATTGCGTGACGCAGTGGATATTGTAGGATACCACTATAATACAGATGATGACAGCGCAGGCAGCTTTAAGCGTCTGGCAGAGGAATTTGACAAAGAGATCTGGAACAGCGAGGCACAGGCTACCTTTGGTTCTACAGCAGATCGTCCCAACAATAACATGGAGGGCGGAGGAAGCGGCATTGGTGGAAACGGAAGTCCTCTGGAAATGGCAAATACCATGATCAAGGGCTTTGCAAATTCCCGGAGAACCCATTTTGTTTACCAGCCGACCTTTGGAGCCTTCTACGAGGGAATGCAGTATAACTATAAGGATGTTATGGCAGCCAGAGATCCCTGGTCCGGCTATGTAAACTATGACGGCGCTTTAAACATTATGCAGCATTTCAGTAAGTTTGCCGTGACTGGCTGGGAGTATGATACCCCGGATGAAAACGTAGTGTGGAGAGCGATTCCCGGCGCCAGCAAGAGTGAGGCCAGCGGAACAAACCCTGTTAACGGACGAAACGGCGGAGATAATTATATGACTCTGGCATCGCCGGACGGAAAGGATTTTTCTGTTATTATCTGTAATGACAGCGCCAAAACAAAGGAATTTACCATCAGTCCGAAGAATCTTGAAAATCTGCCTGCAGACGCCAAGCTGACAGTATGGGAGACTCGTGCGGCTGAGGACGGAAAGCTTTACAATGAAAATTATGTAAAGCCGGTGGAAACTCTGACAGCCAATGAGGGCGGAAGCTACTATGTAACCGTTAAGCCATGGTCGATTGTGACAGTGACAACTCTGGATATGGCAGATATGGAGGAGGAGCTGGAGCTCCCGGCTGCTTCTGAAAAGGGAAGATATGTTCTGGATACGGATGAAACCGGTAAGACACAGAATCTGGAGGATACCTATCTGTATGCGGATGATTTTGATTACGAGGACATGGGAAATGTAACGACCTATGAGGATGGTGAAATTGTAGAATCCGATAAAAGCTTTATTGAAAGCCGCGGCGGTGAAGACGGATTCTACCCGCTTTACACTCAGGATACCAACGGAACCTTTGAGGCAGTTCTGGATGAAAATGGAAAAGGTGTTTTGCAGATGGCGGGACAGACTGGCGGCGGCTCCTGGAATGGCGGCGAGCCGGCAACGACGATCGGCGATTACCGGTGGACAAACTACAAAGCCAGTGTGGACTTTGATCTGACCTCTACCAGCGAGTATCTGCTTCTGGGTGTGCGTCAGAGAGGCTCTGCCGGCGGCGGAGACAACAAGGTTTCCATGTCTGCCTATAATGTGGCGGTTAATCAGACTGGTGAGTGGATTCTGCGCAGATACAGCAGCGAGATTGCAAGAGGACAGGTACAGATAAAGGATGTAAGCGCCTGCAACGTGGCAATTCAGGCTGCAGGAGATACGATTACTGTTTTTGTAGACGGGCAGGAGGTACATAATTATAAGGATCCGCAGCCGCAGCTGGAGGGACGTATTATGCTGGGAGTAGGACTTCCCGGGGCGTCCTGGGGACAGGGACGTTTTGATAACCTGAAGGTGGAAACCGTACCCGGATATATTCCTTATTTTGATATGGTGCATGACAACCTGCATATGAAGCAGTGGGATGGCGAACAGGCAGGAGAAGAGGCTTTGTCATATGAAGGAAGCTGGGAGCATGTAAACCAGAAAGGGTCTCAGTATTCCCAGAGAAGTCTTTCCACCTCCAGCCAGAAGGGCTCAAGCGTAAGCTACAGCTTTGAAGGAACAGGCTTTGCCCTGATTGGAGAAAATAATGGTTCTGCTAAAGTGAATGTTTATGTGGACGGCAATGCTGTTTCTGAGAATGCAGCTACAGTAAAAACCAGCTCTCATCAGCCTTATCTCATGGTTCGGGGATTAGAAAATGGCGAGCATATGGTTACTGTAGAGTTGGAAGAGGGAACACTGAATGTGGACTCTGTGGCTTACATGGCAGCCCGTGAGCAGGTAAGCGAAGCAGTTGACATGACAGGACTTCAGGCAGTGCTGGAGAAAAATCAGGGACTGAAGCAGGAGGATTATGACACAGATTCCTGGAATGCATATCAGGAAGCGCTGAATTCAGGAAGCCGCTGGACTACAGAAATTGTTCAGAAGCTTCTGGCAGATCCTGTTTCCTATGGCGCAGATCAGGAGACTGTTCAGGAGATTACTGATTATTATGAGGATCTGATGAATACTCTTCTGAGAAAGGATGCTCCGGTAGAGATTACTTCTACGGCAGGAATTCCGAAGATTCTGGCGATACCGACAGGAACTGATTTGTCTGACGGGGCAGGAAGTAAGCTTCCGGCTACGGTTCCGGTAAAGAATCTGGACGGTACAGAAAATCCGGCAGCTGAGATTACCTGGAAGCTGAGCGGCGCGGCAGATACCGATTATAAGAGTATTGCAGCAGTAGGAACAGTAACGGGCGGTAAAAATCTGACGGTAACAGTGCCTGTGGAGGCTGTGCCGGAGAATGTGGTATATTTCATTGATGCAGGAACAGAAGATCAAACCATTTATTCTGCATACAAGGAAATCTTCCCGGAGCTGAAAAATGAAACCAACGACAAGGTTTATGAAGAAGGCAGCTGGGGGCGGAACGATACCTGCGCAGTAAAGAACGGTACGGATTCTATGGATAAGACCAATACGGGACTTTATAATGATAAAGAAGCAATTCGCTATCAGCTTCCGCTGGATGCAGGTATTTACACTCTGACAGCCGGATTTACTGAGTGGTGGGGATATGGACGCGATATGAGCCAGACCATTTCCTACACGCTGGCAGACGGAACAGAAAAGACTGTCCAGGGAGATGCAGTCAGTTTCGGAGAGCGGGGAAGAGCAACAGGAACTGTATCCTTTATTCTTCCAGAGGATGCAACCGTTACCTATACAGTGGCTAAAACGAAGAGTCAGTCTCCGGTTATCAGCTGGCTGGCAGTGGCAGCGGTAGGTGAAAATGAGCAGGCTGAGTGGGAACCGATTTTCGTCTCCGATGAGAGCAATCAGTGGAATGGTCTGATTACCAAGGGAACTGTTGTAAACCAGCAGGATCCGGAGCAGGGCGAGGTGCTTCACATGAATGCAGCCGGAACCACCTATATTCAGCTGGATCCCAATGCAGTTAATTTAACTGGCCGTGAGAATATGACTATGAGTTTTGATTTGAAGTCAGAAACAGCAGATGGAAATTTCTTTACGGTCGCTATTGGTCAGGACAGCAATCGCTATATGTTCCTGAGAACCAGAGAGCATGACACATATACAGCCATTACCAAGGGAAGCTATGGAAGCGAACAAAAAGCCACTGCCCAGGTGGACACCTTGAATAAATGGGTACATGTGGATTTGGCTTTCAGTCCGGAGCAGCTGATTACTTACATGGACGGCGTACCGGTAAGCACCATTGATAAGGATATTCTGGTCACTGATTTGGGAAGGAATCCTGTTGTATATCTGGGTAAGTCCTTCTACAGCAATGATAAATATTTTGCAGGCGCGTTCGATAATATCGAAATTTACAACAGAACCCGCAGCGCTGCAGAGCTGGAGCTTTCCTACATGGTAACAGAGCTGGAAAAATTAAACCGCGCCGATTATACGGCGGAGAGCTGGGCAGTATTTGAAGCGGCACTTGATGCAGCGAAGGAGATTTTGGGCACAGCTTCTGCAGAAGAAGCTTTTGAAGAGGCGAAGACAGCTTTGACAGAGGCAAGGGAGGCTTTGAAGGCACAGACTGGAAAAGATCGTCTGGCTGTTCAGATTGAAGAGGCAGAAAGACTGAGAGAAGAGGATTATACGGCAGAGAGCTGGATCGTGTTTGAAAAAGCTCTGAAAGAGGCAAAGGCTGTTATGGCAGATGAGGCTGCATCCAATGAAGCAGCTGACAAAGCTGCAGAGGTCTTAAAAGCAGCTATGGAAGGCTTGAAGAAGCCGGAGAAGCCGGTCGAGCCAGAGAACCCAGACAAACCGGAGAACCCGGACGAGCCGGAGAAGCCGGTTGAGCCGAATAAACCGGGACAGTCCCATGATTCGGATGGTGGCTCTTCACATAGCGGCACAGGCAGCCAGACTGCAGCTGCGTCAGGAATTACTCAGTTAAACGGAAGTGTTCCGTCTGTTCTGCGGGCAGGCAGCTGGCAGAAGGCAGCGGACGGCAGCTGGAGACTGATAAAAGCAGACGGTTCACAGGCAAAGCAGGAGTGGGCGCTGTTAAACGGAAAATGGTATCTCTTTGATCAGAATGGAAAAATGGTTCAGGGATGGGCTTATGCGAATCAGATCTGGTATTATCTGGATGCTGTAAACGGCGATGCGAAGCTTGGCTGGCAGCTGATAAATGGCAAGTGGTATTATTTTGATAATGCAACTGCAGCTATGACAACCGGCTGGCAGATGATTGGCGGAAAATGGTATTATCTGGATCCGGCAAACGGCCATATGCTTACTGGAAGAATTTCAGTAAATGGGGTATGGTACAGCATGGCAGCTGATGGAAGCCTGAACAGTAATAAATAAGAAATAGAAGGCCTTGCCTTTCAAAAAACAGGAGCGCTGTAAGACAGATGAGTTACTATCTGTGGAACAGCGTTCCTGCTTTATGTCATAGGAAATCAGATACCAGATACCAGGCTCTGCATATACTGATGCATGGATTCTGCCACAACCTTACTGTGGGCAACGGCTTCGACTACGGTTCTTGCGCCGTTTACCACATCGCCGGAGGCAAAAATACCAGGACGGGTAGTGTGTCCTGTTTCGTCTGCAACCAGAAGACCACGGTTGTTGGCTTCAAGTCCTGTGGTAGTGGATACGATCCGGTTCTGGGGTCCCTGGCTGATAGAAATAATCACTCCCTCATCGGTAATCTCCACAGGGGCTTTATTGTATTCAAATTGGTTCTCATGGTTGCAGACAAGGCTGCAGACAGTAGTCAGCGGGTTATTTTCAAAAAGAATCCGTCCTGCTTCGTCCATAACATGCAATGCCATATGAATACTCCTCTCTAGTTTTTATAAATACAGTCTATCATATCTGATTTTTTCAGACTATAGAAAGTACAGGAAAAATACACACATATTATGAAAAAACAGTCAAAAAGGGGAAAAAGGGAAAAATAAGATAGACAAAGTCAGTTAAAAATCTTATAGTAAAGGAAGAATCTGATGGAAAGAAGATGGTGGGTATGATTGATCTGCACGGTGATATTTCTATACCGTTTCTGAAAAAAAGCCGGTTTACAGGCAGTTATCTGGGGATGCGTTATCAGTTGATGAAGGCAGAACGCCCAAAAAACCAGATGCCTCCAGAAAACGGAGAAGAAGCCTGCGGAGAGGAGACAGAGATGGAAACGGTTATCCGCGCTGTTATCTGGCCGGAGCCTTTTAATTTTGAAGTGACGCCGGAGGAAAAAAAGCACAGCAGGGATTTTTCCTTTGATGTAAATGGACTCTGGGCGGCAGTAGACTGGCTGAATGAGGAACATGAGGCCGGGCATTTTTAAGTGAGATTTACCAGGAGGATGAGGGATATGAATTACAGACAGATGACCAGTATTTATTTTAGTCCTACGGAGCGGACGAAAGGCGTGGTGGAGGAGATTGCAGAGCAGTTTCCAGTGAGTCGTCAGTCTCTGGATTTGACAGATTCGGTAAAAAACAGGCCGGATTACTGGTTCCGGGAGGACGAAGCCGTTATTGTAGGTGTTCCGGTATATGGAGGAAGGGTTCCGGATGTGGCCCAGAAGCGTTTTCGGAATCTCCATGGACACGGAACAGCGGCAGTGCTGGTTGTGACATATGGAAACAGAGCTTATGAGGATGCTCTTCTGGAGCTTTCTGATATTTTAAAGGAGCAGGGCTTCCGCCCGTTTGCAGCAGCGGCAGCAGTAGCAGAGCACAATATTGTAGGCGTATATGCAGAGGGAAGACCGGATGAGAAGGATCAGAAGCTGATCCGGCAGTTTGGAGCCAGAGCGGCAAAGCAGCTGGCAGACATAAAATCCAGCTATGAGACAGAGGATTTGAAGCTTCCGGGAAAACGTCCCTACAAGGCCTATGGAACTTTGCCCATTCCGATTAAGGTGGAATCCTCCTGTACAGACTGCGGGCTTTGCGTAAAAAAATGTCCCGTTCAGGTGATTTCAAGGACTGATCCCAGGGTAGTGGATACCTCAGGCTGTATTGCCTGTATGCGCTGTATCCATGTGTGTCCGTCTGGAAGCCGGAAGGTATCGGCGCTGATGAAGCTGGCAATTCGTCAGAAATTGAAAAAGGCATGCTCTGGAAGAAAGGAGCCGGAATTTTTCTATGGAGCTGGAAAATAATCTGGACACAGATGATATTAAGGGGTTAGTATGGCGACTGGCATTTCCGTCTATGCTTGCCCAGTTTGTCAGTGTTCTTTATAGTATTGTAGACCGGATGTATATTGGAAATATTCCGGAGATCGGGGAAGCGGCGCTGGCGGGAGTCGGGGTCTGCGGTCCGATTGTAACCCTGGTTTCTTCCTTTGCTTTTCTTGTAGGCGTTGGAGGTGCTCCTCTTATGAGTATCCGGCTTGGCGAGAAAAATGAACGGGCAGCCAGTCAGATTCTGGCTAACTGTTTTTTGATGCTGGCGGTATTGTCGGCAGTGCTTACCGTGGCGTCTCTGGCGCTGAGGGAAACTCTTCTGTGGAAATTTGGAGCAGGAGAGGGAACCTTTGGCTATGCAAAGGAGTATATTACCATTTATCTGATGGGTACGGTATTTGCTTTGATGACGACAGGCATGAACCAGTTTATTATCTGTCAGGGATTTGCAAAAATCGGCATGAAGTCGGTGATTCTGGGAGCGGTAACCAATATTGTCCTGGATCCGGTATTTATTTTTGCCCTGGATATGGGGGTAAAGGGGGCAGCCATTGCCACTGTGATTTCCCAGGTGGCGTCCTGCACCTATGCCCTGCGTTTTCTGTTCAGTGACAGAATCCCGATTAAAATTACCTTTCGGGGCTATGACTGGAATGTAATGAAGCGGGTAATTCAGATTGGAATGACGCCCTTTATTATCATTGCCATGGATAATGTTCTGATTATTGCGCTGAATACGGTGATCCAGCGCCTGGGCGGCCCGGGGCAGGGAGATACCCTTTTGACCTGTACCACGATTGTGCAGAGCTTTATGCTGGTTGTAACGATGCCTCTGGGAGGAATTACCAGCGGAACTCAGACGATTCTCGGGTACAATTATGGGGCAAAAAGACCGGATCGGATCTGGCGGGCAGAAAAATGGATTGGAGGAATGGCGCTGTGCTTTACAACGATCATGTTCCTTATTGCCCAGCTGGTTCCGGAGATTTTTGTCCGCCTGTTTACGCAGAATGAAGAATACATCCGTCTCAGCGTCTGGGCAATCCGGGTGTATACCCTTGGGGTGATTCCCCTGGCAGTCCAGTATACCATTGTAGACGGATTTACGGGCATGGGAATTTCCAGTGTGGCTATGGGGCTTTCCATGTGGAGAAAAACGGTATTTCTTGTGGGCGTATTTCTGATTCCTCGTTTTGCTGGAATTACCAATGTTTTTTATACAGAACCTCTCTCTGATTTTCTGGGAACTGTCGTATCGGTTCTGATGTTTTGTCTGGTATTTAAGCGGGTAGTTGGCAATCCTCATGAAAGAAAGGAGACGGTTGCTTGAAGGTAAGAAAGCATTTTTATTTTTCAGGCCGGGTTCAGGGTGTGGGATTTCGCTATCAGGCAACCCGTCTGGCCAGAGGTCTGGGGCTTACAGGCTGGGTAATGAACCTATGGGATGGACGGGTGGAGCTGGAAGCCCAGGGAGAAGAGGCTCTGATCTGGGATTTGGTGACAGCTCTTCACAAGCAGCCGTATATTCAGATTGAAGATATGGAAACAGAGGAGCGGCCTTTAAAAGAGGAGCGAGGATTCCAGATGGCAAATTAACGCAATATGGCTGAACTGTTATAAATTAACAGCATAGAATAACAGTGCAGGAGTGAATCCTGCCAGACGAAGGAGGGCGATAATCAATTAATAAGGAGCTGTTTCAAATTATAGTTTCAGGTGTGATGATTCCGTTTCTGGGTACGGCCCTGGGAGCGGCGTGTGTGTTTTTTGTAAAGAATTCCATAAAGCTGTCGGTACACAAGATTCTTCTTGGATTTGCTTCCGGAGTGATGGTGGCAGCCTCGGTCTGGTCGCTTTTGATTCCGGCTATAGATATGTCTGCTCATCTGGGGCATTTTGCCTTTATTCCAGCTGTAGCCGGTCTGGCGGTGGGAATGATATTTTTACTTCTGATGGATAAAATGATTCCCCATCTTCACTATGGAAGCCAGGATCCAGAGGGACCGAAAAGCGGCCTGGCAAGAACAACCATGCTGGTGTTGGCAGTCACTCTCCACAATATTCCTGAGGGTATGGCAGTTGGTGTGGTATTTGCAGGATTGGTGGCAGGAGATGCTTCTATTTCTGCAGCAGGAGCTTTTGCTTTGGCTGTGGGAATTGCCATTCAGAATTTTCCTGAGGGCGCGATTATTTCTCTTCCCCTGCGAAGCGGCGGAATGGGGAGAAAAAGAGCCTTTCTTATGGGAGCCTTATCTGGTATTGTAGAGCCTATTGGCGCAGTTATTACGATTGCTCTGGCTAAAATTATGTCTCCTATTCTTCCCTACACCCTGGCATTTGCAGCAGGTGCTATGCTGTATGTGGTGGTAGAGGAGCTGATTCCAGAATCCTCAGAGGGAGATCATTCGGATAAAGGAACCCTGGGATTTGCTTTGGGATTTATGATTATGATGACGCTGGATGTAGCGCTTGGATAAAATAGATAGAAAAAAGACAAAGGAGGAGCTTATGACACAAAAAGAAGTGCTGGAGCAGGCGAGAGCCTGCCTGGGAAAATACTGTAAGGGGTGCGCAGTCTGTGACGGAAGAGTCTGCAGAAACCAGATACCGGGACCGGGGGCAAAGGGTGCAGGTGATACGGCTATCCGGAATTACGATAAATGGAAGGAAATCCGGGTGCAGATGGATACCATCTGTGAAAACCGTCCGGCTGATACCCGGTTTCAGATGTTTGGCCGTACCTTTGCCTATCCATTTTTTGCAGGGCCTGTGGGCGCTGTCAATCTTCATTATGGAGAAAAGTATAACGATGCCACATACAATGATGTGCTGGTGAGAGCCTGCGCATCAGCCGGCATCGCGGCGTTTACCGGTGATGGAACGGATCCGAAGGTGATGGAGGCAGCGGCAGCGGCGGTGGGAGCGGCAGACGGGATGGGAGTTCCTGTTATCAAGCCCTGGAACCGGGAAACCATAAGGGAGAAGATGGAGCTGGTTCGCCAGTCAGGAGCCTTTGCGGCAGCGATGGACATTGACGCTGCAGGACTGCCGTTTTTGAAGAATATGACACCGCCGGCAGGAAGCAAGACTGTGGCAGAGCTGGCTGAAATTATCCAGGATGCAGGAGTTCCTTTTATTGTAAAAGGAGTTATGACCGTGAAGGGAGCTTTGAAGGCAAAAGAGGCAGGGGCTTCTGCGATTGTAGTATCAAACCACGGCGGACGTGTTCTGGATCAGTGTCCGGCTACAGCAGAGGTGCTGGAGGATATTGCAGAGGCAGTAGGAGATTCCATGACGGTTCTTGTAGACGGAGGAATCCGCAGTGGAGTGGATATTTTCAAGGCGCTTGCTCTGGGAGCAGACGGAGTACTGATCTGCCGCCCCTTTGTGACAGCAGTGTACGGCGGTGCAGAGGAAGGAGCCAGAGAGCTGATTGATCGTTTGGGTGCAGAGCTGAAGGATACGATGGCTATGTGCGGGGCCTCTTCGCTGGAGGAAATCAGCCGGGATATGATCTGGAAACCATAACCTGAAGTAATAGTAAACATTACCTATATATAGTTGACAAATAATATTCTCATTGTTATGATTGATTGTACTTGATAGAAAGGGTGAAAGCCATGGATAGAATTGTATTATCACTGCTGGTAGACAACACATCCGGCGTATTGAGCCGTGTTGCGGGGCTGTTCAGCCGGCGCGGCTATAACATCGACAGCCTTACAGTTGGTGTGACTGCAGATGAGCGGTATTCCAGAATGACGGTGGTTTCCTACGGAGATCAGAATATTCTGGAGCAGATTGAGAAGCAGCTTCGCAAACTGGAGGACGTTCGGGATATCAAGGAGCTGAAGCCGGGACATTCCGTATATCGGGAACTGATTATGGTAAAGGTTCGCGCAAATGCCAGCCAGAGGCAGGCTGTCAGCGCTATTTCCGATATTTTCCGCGCCACGATTGTGGATGTGGGCAAGGATTCCCTGACCGTCATGCTGACCGGGGACCAGTCAAAATTGGATGCCCTTATTAACCTGCTGGAGGATTACGAGATTCTGGAGCTTGCAAGAACCGGCCTGACCGGCCTTTCCCGCGGCTCTGACGATATCAGGTATCTGCCGTAGGCAGCTTCGAAAAATCTACAAAACAGGAACTCAGAGGAGGAAAATGACAATGGCAAAAATTTATTATCAGGAAGACTGTAACTTATCCTTACTGGATGGCAAGACAATTGCGATTATCGGATACGGCAGCCAGGGACATGCTCATGCCCTGAACTTAAAGGAATCCGGATGCAATGTCATTATCGGTCTTTATGAAGGAAGCAAATCCTGGGCAAAAGCAGAAAATCAGGGCTTCCAGGTTTACACTGCGGCAGAGGCTGCAAAAAAGGCAGATATTATTATGATCCTGATTAACGATGAGTTGCAGGCTGATATGTATAAGAACGACATTGAACCGAATCTGGAAGAGGGCAATATGCTGATGTTCGCTCATGGTTTCAATATCCATTTCGGCTGCATTAAGCCGCCGGCATATGTGGATGTTACTATGATTGCTCCGAAGGCTCCGGGTCATACAGTTCGCAGCGAGTACCAGGAAGGCAAGGGAACTCCCTGTCTGGTAGCAGTAGAGCAGGATTACACAGGAAAGGCTCTGGAGAAGGCTCTGGCTTATGGTCTGGCTATCGGCGGTGCAAGAGCTGGTCTTCTGGAGACTACTTTCCGTACTGAGACCGAGACGGATCTGTTTGGTGAGCAGGCTGTTCTGTGCGGCGGCGTATGTGCTCTGATGCAGGCAGGCTTCGAGACTCTGGTTGAGGCAGGTTATGATCCGAGAAATGCTTATTTTGAGTGTATCCATGAGATGAAGCTGATTGTAGATCTGATTTATCAGTCTGGATTTGCAGGTATGCGGTATTCCATTTCCAATACTGCAGAGTACGGCGATTATATTACCGGACCGAAGATCATTACGGAAGATACCAAGAAGGCTATGAAGAAGATTCTGACTGATATTCAGGACGGTACCTTTGCAAAGGAATTCCTGCTGGATATGAGCCCGGCTGGACGTCAGGTTCACTTCAAGGCTATGAGAAAGCTGGCTTCCGAGCATCCGTCTGAGAAGGTGGGCGAGGAGATCAGAAAGCTGTACAGCTGGAACGACGAGAGCGGAAAGCTGATCAACAACTAAAACTGTAAAAACGCTTATAAAAAATGGAAAATCGCTGTGCAGTGTGAAGCTGTACAGCGATTTTGTGAATCCGCAGATAAAAATTGCAACTGAACTGTTACAAAGAGTTACAGATGCGTTTCCCTGCAGTAATCCAGAAAGGTTTCCAGAGCCCGTGTGGTGCGGCCGCTGTGGTATACAAAGCCAACCGTTCGTTTGCGGATGGGAGGCTCCAGGGGAAGCTGAATGAGCTTTCCCTGCTCCAGATCTTCTTTAACAAATTCTTTGATAACGCATCCGATTCCAAGACCAATTCTTGCAAACTCAATCAGCAGATCCATAGTTGTTACTTCCAGATAGTTATTGACTGTAATCTGGTGGAGGGACATATATTCGTCAATATAATTCCTGGTAACATTATTTTTATCCAGCAGCATAATATTTCCGGATTGGAATATGTTGGAATCTCCGCCTTCCCTGAGGCGTAGATTTTCCAGATAGGAAGGAGTTGCGGCGAAAATATCTTCAATCTGAGTAATCGGGATAAATACAATGTTTTTCTGAGGCTTTGGTTCCGCCACCAGCCCCAGATCAATTCTCTGCTGCTCCAGCTTGGAAAGAGTATGGGCGGAGGACTGGTTTTCGATGGTGATTTTGATATGGGGATATTGTTCGATAAAGCCCTTGAGGTAATTGACCATAATAAATCGGCACAGGGTATTGCTGACACCAATATGGATATGGCCGAGGTTAAATTCCCGAATGCGCTTGAGCTCCTGTTCGCCGATGGAAAGCTGCTCGAAGGCAGCTCTGGTATGCTCAAACAGCACCTGCCCTTCTTCTGTCAGCTGCACGCCCCGGGAATTGCGGGTGAAAAGAGAGGTATGCAGGCTGTCTTCCAGTTTGCTGATAGATTTGCTGATAGCCGGCTGGCTGATGTAAAGCTCCTTGGCAGCCCTGGAAATATTTCCGGCTATGGCTACGGCATAAAAAATACGGTACTGGGATAGATTCTGGTCCATAAAATGTCTGTATAACCTCCTGTTATAATATATATGAGTATTATCTATTGTCATTATAACAATGGAAATGATATAATACAATCAATTCGTGAAAAAATTTGTCTGCCGGTTTCTTGATCAGGGCAGAAAACAGGAGGGAACTATGTCATCAGGTAAAATTTTTAAGTTTCACAACGACCTGGATACCGATCAGATTATTGCATCTCAGTACCTTTTGCTTCCCAGCATTGATGAGATGAAGGATCATACATTTGAATCTCTGGATCCGGATTTTCCCAAAAAGGTGAAACCCGGCGATTACGTAGTGGGCGGAGAAAATTTTGGCTGCGGCTCTTCCAGAGAGCAGGCTCCCAGTGTGTTAAAGGCTCTTGGGGTAAAGGCCGTTGTGGCCAAGTCCTTTGCCCGGATTTTTTACCGGAATGCCATTAATATTGGACTTCCTGTAATTGTGTGCAAGGAGCTCCCGGACGCGGTAAAAACAGGAGATGAAATGGAACTTTCTATGACTGACGGCACAGCAAAGGCAAATGGCGTCAGCTATGCCTGTACCAAGCTGCCGCCTTATATGCAGCAGATTTTAAATCAGGGCGGACTGATTGCATCACTGAATAAGGAGGAGGCATAGGCCATGGGAATGACAATTGCAGAGAAGATAATAGCCCGGGCAGCCGGAGTAGATCAGGTTCGGGCAGGGGACATTCATACAGTAACGCTGGATCGGATGATGAGCAATGATGGAACGACGCATCTGACTGTGGACATGTACCACAGTAAATTAAAAAATCCCCGGATTGCGGATCCTGGCAAAATGGTATTTATTGTGGATCACAACGTACCCTCTGACAGTCCCAAAACAGCAGCATCCCAGAAGAAAATGCGGGATTTTGCAAGAGAGCACGGAATTGATTTCTGGGAGGGAAAGGGCGTTTGCCATCAGATTATGATGGAGAATTATGTCTGTCCTGGAGAGCTGATTTTCGGAGCGGACAGCCACACCTGCACCTACGGCGCTCTGGGCGCTTTTGGAACGGGAGTGGGATGTACAGATCTTCTTTACGGTATGGTAACAGGGACCTCCTGGGTTCTGGTTCCGGAAACAGTGAAATTTAATCTGATCGGAAAGCTTCCAGAGGGCGTGTATCCCAGAGATTTGATGCTGACCATTATCGGTAAGATTGGAGCCAATGGGGTGAATTATCAGGTAATGGAGTTTACGGGAGACGGGGCAAAGACATTAAGCGTCAATGACAGAATGGTGCTCTGCAATCTGGCGGTAGAGGCAGGCGCAAAGACTGCCATTTTTGAGGCAGATGAGATTGCTATGGAATATCTTCGAGAAAGAGGACGGGAGCCGAAGGCTGTTTTTCACAGTGATGAAGATGCAGTTTATGTACGGGAATATACCTTTGATTTGTCTCAGATTGAGCCTGTGGCTGCACGACCTGATTTTGTGGATGATGTGGTACCGGCAAAAGAGGTATGCGGGATCCGGATTGATGAGGCATTTTTAGGCTCCTGCAATAACGGAAGAATTGATGATCTCCGGGTAGGCGCTTCTGTCTTAAAGGGAAGAAGAGTAGCGGATCATGTACGTTTTCTGGTGGTTCCGGCCAGCCAGGAGGTATATCTGCAGGCACTGGAGGAAGGCCTGATTTCTGTTTTCATGGAAAGCGGAGCTATTGTCATGAATCCCAACTGCAGTGTCTGCTGGGGCAGCTGTCAGGGTGTTATTGGAGAAAATGAGGTTTTGATCAGCACAGGAACAAGGAATTTCAAAGGACGGGCAGGACATCCCAGCTCGAAGGTATATCTGGGATCAGCGGCTACAGTGACTGCGTCTGCGGTGAAGGGTGAGATCTGCACAGCAGATATGCTGTAGAAGAAAACCGGAAATCAAAACAGGAAGGACTACAATATATGGAACAGTTTACAGGAAGAGTATGGGTGCTGGGAGATGATATTGATACAGATATTATTATTCCAACCGAATACCTTGCGTTAAAAACCATAGAGGATATGAAGCAGTACGGCTTTTCTCCCCTGCGTCCGGAGCTGGCCGGACAGATTCAGCCGGGAGACATGATTGTGGCAGGGAAAAATTTTGGCTGCGGCTCCTCAAGAGAGCAGGCGCCGGAGGTGATTAAGGCCTTGGGAATCCGGTGTATTATTGCCAGATCCTTTGCCCGGATCTTTTTCCGTAATTCTATTAATAACGGGCTTCTTTTGATCGAACAGCCGGATTTGCGGGATGCGGTGGAAGAGGGAGACACGATTACAGTAACGGTAAATCAGGATATTGAGCATAAGGGAGCTCGTTACCCGATTGCAGCGCTGCCGGACAATCTGGTGGAAATTATTCAGGCAGGCGGTCTTGTGAAGGCCATGCAGAAAAGAAACGGACGGAACTGAGAAGGAGAGAAGCTCTATGGGACAGACAATCATTGAAAAAATCATTGCCCGGAATATCGGTGCTTCTTTTGTGAAGCCGGGAGACATTGTAACGGTTCATGCAGACCGGGTGATGCTGGATGATATTATGATTCCCTTTATTGTGGAAAAGTTTAAAGAGATGGGATTTCCGAAAATCTGGGATCCGGATAAGGTGGTGCTGATTTATGATCACCTGGTTCCGGCCAGTCAGCAGGATGATGTCCGCCATTACCGGGTGGGCGATGCCTTTGCTGCAGAATACGGAATTAAAAATCTCCACAGAAGCGATGGAATCTGCCATCAGCTGATGACAGAGGCTGGCTATGTGAAGCCGGGAGACGTGGTATTCGGTACCGACAGCCATACAACAACCTACGGCTGCGTGGGCGCTTTTTCTACTGGAATTGGCTATACGGAAATGGCGGCGATTCTGGGAACGGGGACTTTGTGGGTAAAGGTGCCGGAGACTATTCGGATCTGCATTGAAGGAAATCTGCCGGAGGGTGTCATGTCAAAGGATGTGATTCTTCGGATTATCGGAGATCTGGGGGCAGACGGCGCGACCTACCGTTGTCTGGAATTTACCGGCAGCGCAGTGGAGGCCATGACGGTTTCTAGCAGGATGACAATGGCTAATATGGCAATTGAAGCAGGAGCAAAGTGTGCGGTCTTTTCACCGGATGAAAAAACGGCAGAATACTGTGATATCCGGCTGGATGAATTCCAGAAGCAGTTAAAGAGTGATGAGGATGCGTCTTATTTTAAGACAATGACCTACCGGGCAGAGGATTTTGTTCCGGTTATGGCATGTCCTTCTCAGGTGGACAAAATCAGGGATGTCAGTGAACTGGAGGGCATTGCCATTGATCAGGTCTTTATCGGATCCTGTACCAACGGACGTCTGGAGGATCTGGCAGCGGCAGCGCAGGTTCTGAAGGGCAGGAAAACAGCAGATTTTGTAAAGCTGATTGTGACCCCGGCCAGTCGGAAGGTATATGAGGAAGCGGCAAAGCAGGGCATACTGAAAGTTCTTGCAGAAGCAGGAGCTGTGATTACCCATCCAGGCTGTGGGCTATGCTGTGGACGTACCGGCGGTATTTTAAGCGACGGAGAGCGGGTTGTAGCTACAAACAACAGAAATTTCCTGGGGCGTATGGGAACCTCAAAGGTGGAAATTTATCTGGCATCTCCCGCAACGGCAGCAGCCTGTGCTGTGGCAGGAAAAATTGTTTCTGCACAGACAGTGGAAAAATCAGTCAGATAAGGAAGCGTCATGAAAACAGGAAAAACAGAAAAAACAGAAAAAACAAATGTGATGCGCCTTTTGGATGCAGCAGGGATTCCCTACCGTTCCATGGAGTATCCGGTAGATGAGAATGATTTATCAGGAGTTCATGTGGCAGCAGTTCTCGGTCAGGATGTGGACACAGTCTTTAAAACTTTGGTTTTAAAAGGGGAAAAGACAGGATATCTGGTTTGCTGTATTCCAGTTGCAGAGGAGCTGGATTTAAAAAAGGCTGCAAGAGCAGCAGGAGACAAGAAGGTGGAGATGATTCCCATGAAGGATCTGCTTGCAGTGACCGGATATATTCGGGGCGGCTGTTCTCCGATAGGAATGAAAAAGAAATTTCCTACTTATATAGAAGAGACGGCAGTGCTGTTTGATGAAATTGCAGTCAGCGCCGGAGTCCGAGGCGCCCAGATTATTATAAATCCGGAGAAGCTGAAGGATTATGTGGGAGCCTCTTTTGTCAGTCTTGTACAGGATTGAGAAGGGGTATAAAGAAATCGAAAATAAGAAAGAAGCTCGTGCGGGCTTCTTTCTTATTTTGATCCTTTTTCCAAAAGTAACTGTTCTGGACGGGGAGAGGAGGAAAAAAGGAGAAGAAATGTCCGATATCTGTGAAATGTGAGACATTGTAAAAAGAGGAAAAAGAAAATGTAACAAAAATTTAATATTTATGTAATATTAAAATGAGAGTATTGAATGAAAACAAGAAGAAATAAAGACAAAAATAAAGCACTATATACAAAAATTGCAATTGTCGCTTTCAGTCGAAAAGTTATTTATCACAAAAATATGAACGGGTTCTTGACATTCTTGTAATACCCCCACTATAATATCAGATGTTACTACAAAACGGGCAATTTTAGGAATCAGATTTTAAATTTGCCAAAAAAAATGGCGAATTTTGGGAATTGCTTATTTTGATGAAAAGAAAGGGGTATTGTATGTCTTCATTATGCTCATTTCTTCATTCGGTTTGTCAGCTGGTAAAGGTTCTGATGGCTCCGGCCATTACAGTAACCAAGCAGATATACCGTTCTTCAGCAGTGATTTTATCAGGGACAGTGATTGTGGCTGTTATGACATTTACATCCGCAGGATTTTCCGGCGGAGGACACAATGCCCTGGCTGCATACGCAGAAACCTCCGGCGGGGAGCCGGAAACGGAGGATGTGAAAGAAGAGGAAGAAATCGCAGTGCTTACAGAAGCAAGGATACAATTACATCTGACAAATGCAGAAAGTCTGAGAAGCGGTCAGCTGCTGGCGGGGGATACGCTGGCGAAGGGACTGCAGCAGAAAGAGGCAGCAAGAAAAGAACGGCTTGCTGTGACAGAACGAACAAGAGAAGAAATCCGTCAGGTGGAAGAGGAGAAAAAACGGCAGGCAGAAAAAGAAGCGGCAAGACAGGCGGCTGTGGTTTATTATTCGGATCAGGATTATGAGGTTCTGACACGGATTGTAGAGGCAGAAGCAGGAGGCTGTGATACCAAAGGAAGGATTCTGGTAGCAAATGTGGTGTTAAACCGGGTAAAAAGCAAGGAATTTCCCAATACCATTACGGATGTTGTTTATCAGAAATCTCAGTTTTCACCAGTGTTTGACGGAAGACTGCGCACATGCAGAGTTTCAGAAAAAACAGTAGAGGCGGTAAATCGGGCTCTGGAAGGAGAGGATTATTCTCAGGGGGCTTTGTATTTTATGAACCGGAAGCATTCCCGGTCCAGAAATGTAAGCTGGTTTGATGGAAGTCTCACATTTCTGTTTCAGCATGAAAAGCATGAATTTTTTAAATAAAGCCGGCAGAACCGGAGCACTCCTGAAGGAATTACTCCGGCATCCGGAAACGAAGGGGCTTGACGAAAATCAGCACTCAGGTGCCGTACAAAAAGTGTGTGGCTTAAGCTGGATTCCACCCGTCATTTCCCTTTAAAACAAGAGATTTTACATAGAAAGCAGCCTCGGCAGGCGTGAGCGATTTCACCCAGCCGGGGCGCTTTTTCATATCGGAGGACGGGCCTGTGCTTTCGTATTCTGCATACAGGGCGTTTTCATGAGCAGCTTCTTTATTCCAGTCATGCCATCCCTCCTCACAGATATGTTCTCCGATATAACAATTTAAAAGAACTGTTTTGGCATATTCTCTCCAGGGGCGTCCCAGATAGGCGGAGTGAGGCGGGCAGTTTCCTGTAAAACGGCAGTCCTTCATAACATAGCCGTAGGGCTGTCCCTGAGGAGTAGAGGCGGCAGTTACATAGCTGTTTACCGGACGGTTAATATATTTTGAAAACAGTTCACAGTTTTCAAAATATGCGGTTGCTCCGCCGAATATGAAATCAATGTCTCCCTCCAGGTAGCAGTTTTTATAATAGTGGCGTCCGAAAACTCTGGGAAGCTTTTGGCCCGGCCCTACAAAGCCGTTTGCCTCGATCTCTTTTGGCGGGAGAGGAGCTGTAAAAAGTGTATCCTGATTGCCGAGAAAACGGCAGTTTTCAAAAACAAGCCGATCTCCGTCGGCGTACAGAGCCAGAGCCTGTCCCACGTCAGGGCCTATTCCAGAGCTGTTTTCAAAGGTAACATTTTTAAAGGTGATGTCGTGAGCTGCAATGAGGCAGGAGTAGGTGCGGAAGGTTCCGCGTTTTCCAATATCTTCCATAGGCATTCGGGCATAGAGACCGCCGGTAATGACAGTAGTTTGGGGATCGTCTCCGATAATGGTGATTCCCGGTCTTAAAATGACAATTCGCTCCCGGTAAATTCCGGCATGAAGAAAAAGTACAACCGACTCTGTATCTCCGCCTGAGCTTCGAAAATCCGGGGCTGCAGGCAGGTTTTCTGCCTGATTGGCTTCTTCTGGAAATTCTGAGCTTTGCAGGGCTGACAGCGCCTCAAAAAGACTGCGAAAGTCTCCGCTTCCGTCTTGGAAAATGTGATATTCTTTCTGGATATTCTGATTCATAAATGGTTCCTGCTTTCTGTAAAATAATCTGACAGGCAGGGAAAGCAGCTGCCTGTGAAAGAGAACGAAATTTGTGATGCCTTCCAAAGAGAGTATATCATATTTTCTGTCAAAAGAATAGATATTGTATACATAATGCACAGCTTATTGCCCCTATATTAATTTTCTTATATTTTATTGCCGAAAATATTGACTTTTAATTCACAAAGTGAGATAATGAAGACAAATTTCGATTTAAGAAGTTTTTAGATTAAGGAGGATGTAGAATGTCAACAAAAGCGTACTATCCAATCAGTGAAATCGGAAAAGGCAAGCCTGGTTTTTCTAAAACCAGATCCATTATCGAAGCTGCTTTCTACGGCAACAATGTTATTAAAGTAAATACTTTAAAAGAAGCATATGAGTTAGCAAAAAATTCTCCAGGAACCATTGTAACCGATATGCCTGTATACAGAGGTGAAGAGTTCGGTCTTGACAAGGATGCAAAGGTTCTGTTATTTAACGATGGCGCCATTACTGGACGTTATGCTACCGCACGCCGTATTTCCGGCGAGCCAGGAGTAGACTGTGCTGCTCTGGATCTGGTGGCTATGGACGCTGTTTATGAGAGCCGCTGGAAAACCATGTATCATGCAGAGGTATTTGTAGGCCTGGATCCGGAATTCATGGTAAAGGCACATCTGCTGATTCCGGAAGGCGAAGAGAATATTATGTATAACTGGATGCTGAACTTCCAGTATATGTCTGATGAGTATGTAAAGATGTACAAGAATTCCAAGCCGGTAGGCGACGGCAAGGAAGCTGATATCTACATTTTCTCCGATCCGCAGTGGAACGGTTCCGATCGTCCGAATGTATCTCTGGACTGCCTGTCTGACCCGCAGAAGAAGACTCTGTGCTACTTTAACACCGAGACCAACTGCGCCTGCATTCTGGGTATGAGATATTTTGGTGAGCACAAGAAGGGTACCCTGACCATGGCATGGGCTATTGCAAACCGCAACGGCTACGCTTCCTGCCACGGTGGACAGAAAGAGTACACCCTGGCTGACGGCAGCAAGTTCGTTGCATCTGTATACGGACTGTCCGGCTCCGGAAAATCCACTCTGACTCATGCAAAGCATGGCGGCAAGTACGATATCAAGGTTCTGCATGATGATGCATTTATCATCAATACCGATACCTGCGCATCTATCGCACTGGAGCCGACTTATTTCGATAAGACTGCAGACTACCCCACCGGCTGCCCGGACAACCAGTATCTGCTGACTGCACAGAACTGCTCCGCAACTCTGGATGAGGACGGCAAGCTTCAGCTGGTAACTGAGGATATCCGTAACGGTAACGGACGTGCTATCAAGTCCAAACTGTGGTCCCCGAACCGTGTGGACAAGATCGAGTCTCCGGTTAATGCTATTTTCTGGATTATGAAAGACCCGACCATTCCGCCGGTAGTAAAACTGAAAGGTGCTTCTCTGGCATCTGTTATGGGCGCAACCCTGGCTACCAAGCGTTCTTCCGCAGAGCGTCTGGCTCCTGGTGCAGATCCCAACAAGCTGGTTGTAGTTCCTTATGCAAACCCGTTCCGTACCTACCCGCTGTCCAACGACTACGAGAAGTTCAAAAAGCTGGTTGAAGTGAAGAACGTAGACTGCTACATTGTCAACACCGGCGATTTCATGGGCAAGAAGGTAAAACCGGCTGATACTCTGGGTATTCTGGAAGCAATTGTTGAGAAGAAGGCAGATTTCCATCAGTGGGGGCCGTTCTCTGATATCGAGATCATGGATTGGGAAGGCTTTGTGCCGGATATGAACGACAAGGAGTATGTAGATCAGCTGAGAGCTCGTATGAATGACCGTGTCAATGAGATTAAGGCATTTGCTGAGCTGAAGGACGGCTACGACAAGCTTCCGGATGATGCGCTGGCAGCAATCCAGAAGGTAGTTGATGAGCTGAACTAAAATATAGAAAAGCTTAGAACAGATTCAATCTGATTCAGAAAGATAGAATGTGTTCTGAAAAATAGAAAGGACCGGAGAATGTTTCTTTTTAAAAGGGAAACGTCCTCCGGCCCTTTTCGTACTCAAATGCGGGGTGGAGAAAAATGGAGAAAAAATATATTTTGTTTGATCTGGATGGAACACTGACTGACTCAGCAGATGGAATTATCAATTCGGTGATTTATGCATTGAAAAGCTATGGCATAGAAGCTGATGACAGAGATGCGCTGAGGGCTTTTGTTGGACCGCCCCTGGCCGGATCTTTTTCAAAATATTATGGATTTGATGAAAGAAAGTCACTGGAAGCGGTAGAACGTTACCGGGAATATTTCCGTGAAAAGGGCCTGTTTGAAAACCAGGTGTATCCGGGAATTCGGGAAATGCTGGGGAATCTGAAACAAAGTGGAGCTGTTTTGATGGTAGCTACATCCAAGCCGGAGCTGTTTTCCAGACAGATTTTAGAGCATTTCGATCTGATGAAGTATTTTGATTTCCTGGGCGGCGCTACTATGGAGGAAAAACGGACGGCAAAGGCAGACGTGATCCGCCATGTACTGGAAACCTGTGGTCTTGAAGACTGCCTTTCAAGGATGCGAATGGTAGGAGACAGAGAGTATGATATTCTTGGCGCAAGAGAGAACAACATACAGTCTGTCGGTGTTCTTTATGGATACGGAGACCGTCGAGAGTTAGAGGAAGCAGGAGCAGACACGCTGGCAGAAACCGTGGAGGATCTGGAAAAGCTTCTGATCCGGTGGCTGGAAGAGGAGTAAAGGAAGCGCTGTTTATTTTCAAAAAAATCCGGCAGAAAACCATTCCCCGGTTCTCTGTCGGATTTTTTGATCTTAGTGTTTTTTCTTACCGTATTTTTCTTCGCAGTACATGCAGCGATAGGTTTCTGTAGCTTCATCAGCCAGATAGAAAATATGCGGCAGCTCCTGCTCAATGGAGGTAATGCAGCGCGGGTTCTTGCACCGGATGACATTGGTGATTTTCTGTGGAAGCTTTAAGGATTTTTTCTCCACAATCTTGTTGTCATGGATAATATTTACGGTAATGTTATGGTCAATATAACCCAGAACATCCAGATCCAGAGTTTCAATATTGCCGTCTACCTTGATGATATCCTTGCGTCCCATCTTGTTGCTACGGGCATTTTTAATAATTGCAACCTGGCAGTCCAGCTTGTCCAGTCCCAGGTTATAGTAGATATCCAGACTTTTGCCTGCCTGAATGTGGTCTAAAACAACGCCTTCCTGCAATCCACTGATATTTAACATGGTTTCTGCACCTCCAGTAAAGTCATAATCAAAGCCATGCGCACATACATGCCGTACTGTACCTGTTTAAAGTAGGCTGCTCTTGGGTCAGAGTCCACTTCTGTGGAAATCTCATTGACACGAGGCAGGGGATGAAGTACAAACATATTGTCCTTGGCCAGTTTCATTTTTTCTTTATTCAGAATATAGCTGTCCTTCAAGCGAATATAGTCCTCTTCGTTAAAGAAACGTTCCTTCTGAACACGGGTCATGTAAAGGATGTCCAGCTCCGGCATGGCTGCATCCAGACTGTTTACTTCTTTGAACTCTACATTGTGTGCCTTTAATACATCATCACGAATATAGCTGGGAACCTTCAGTTCATCTGGAGCAATCAGAACAAATTTTACATTCGGATAACGTACCATTGCTTCGATCAGAGAGTGGACGGTACGGCCGAATTTTAAGTCACCGCAGAGACCGATAGTCATATTGTCCAGGCGTCCGGTGAGAGAGCGGATAGTCATCAAATCGGTCAGAGTCTGGGTGGGATGCTGATGTCCGCCGTCACCGGCATTGATTACCGGAATGTTAGAAGCCATAGAAGCGACCAGGGCAGATCCCTCTTTGGGATGGCGCATAGCAGCAATATCTGCATAGCAGGATACGGTTCGGATGGTATCAGCTACGCTTTCTCCTTTTGCAGCAGAACTGGAATTGGCCGAAGAAAAACCAAGTACGCTGCCACCCAGATGCAACATAGCAGATTCAAAACTGAGGCGGGTTCTTGTACTTGGTTCATAAAATAAAGTAGCTAATATCTTGCCGTCACAAACGTGAGCATATTGGGAAAGGTGATGTTCAATATCAGAAGCCAATGATAAGAGCTGATCGATTTCTTCTACTGAAAAATCCAATGGGTTTAACATGTGTCTCATGGCGTATCTCCTTTTTTATTCGTTTGGACAATATTATATATGATTCTGAGAAGGATTTCCAGTCTTTTTTTGAAAAAAGTGAAACTTTTTTCGTCTTCAGAAAGTCTAAAATAGATGTAATGACTATTTAAAGAAGATTAAGAAAAATGTTATGCATGAATGGTCAAGATCGTGTATACTGTTTTTAGACAGAACCAATAGAGGGAGAGCTGTCTGAGCGGAGGTTATATGGGGGCAGAGAGAATACCGATTATTCAGGTAAAAGATTTGTATAAAATATATAAAGTCGGAACGAATAAGGTCTATGCCTTAAATGGAGTGGATTTTACCATGTATAAAGGCGAGTTCTGTGCAATTGTAGGTCCTTCTGGTTCCGGAAAATCGACGCTGCTGAATATGCTGGCCGGATTGGAAAAGCCGTCAAAGGGCGAGATTGTGATTGCAGGAAAGCATATGGAGCGAATGAATGAGAATCAGCTTGTGGCTTTTCGAAGGGAGCATGTGGGATTTATTTTTCAGTCCTACAATCTGCTGCAGACGATGAATGCAGTAGAGAATGTGGCATTTCCCTTGTCGTTTCGTGGGGTTCCAAAGCATGTGAGGAATAAAAAGGCTATGAAGTATCTGAAGCTGGTTGGCCTGGAAAAGCAGGCGAAGCATATGGCAAATGCCATGTCCGGAGGCCAGCAGCAGCGCGTAGGTATAGCCAGAGCCCTTGTGGTGAATCCGAAGATTATTTTTGCGGACGAGCCTACGGGAAATCTGGATTCTAAAACGACCAGGGAGGTGCTGAAGCTGATGCGGCAGATTGTCCGGGAACAAAATCAGACGTTGGTTATGGTTACCCATGACAATTATATTGCAGGCTTTGCAGATCGACAGTTTCATATTGTAGACGGAAAGATTTTCAAAATTGAAGAAAATCATCATCCTGATGAAGGAGAGGATGAGACAGACGGAATTTTGACAGAAAAAAGAACGAGTGAGACGGAAGAAAAAGATGCGTCGGAGAATCAGCCGATAGGCCAGAATGAGGGAGAGCCTGCCGGTGGAAAAACAGAATGAGGAAAATGACCCGTGAAGGGGAAGAAAACAAGGAAAGAAGAGGGTAGAAAAAGCATGAAACAGTTAAAACGCAGACTCGCCATGTGTATGGCAGTGATGTTGATGATACTTGCAGTGCCGGTTCCGACCTTTGCAGCACAGGTATCCATTACATCAGATAAGATTGCACGAGGGAAGACGGGGAAAAATATGACCGTTTCCTTTTCCATTGAAAGCAGTTCGAAGCTGGAAGAAATTTATATCGGATTTGATGTGACTGGAGGAGAGATCTGGGACGAGACAGAGGAAGATATGCAGTATGGCTACTCCTTCCCATTTGAGGTAACAGGTTCTCTTCATGACAGAGAGAAACCGAAACGTGTAGGAACTCTGGATGGGAAAAAAAGTGTGTCTTTGAGCGGAAGGGTAAGAAACGATCTGACAGAAGGATATTACAAGGTGCCGGTTGTAGTGCTGCGTAAGGTCAGCGAGGGCGGTTTTGAGCAGCTGGGATACGAAGATCTCCAAATCTGGATTAGCAAGGGAACCGGGACAGATAATGAGGATGATGAGAATCATACTTATGATTTTGTTCTCGGAGAGGGACAGAGCACTCCCGATGGAGTTTATCCCAATGTGATGAACTTTTCCATCAATCTGAGAAATAACAGCCCGGCAACCGTATATAACGTAAAAGCCAGCATGATTCTGGATCCGGACAGTACCAAATTTCCTTTTGAAATTAACGATGCAAACTATGACAGAATGTTTGAAAAAATTGCTGTTGACGAGACTGTGTCCCTGGATTACAGCTTTGCAATTCGGGAGGATACCTATACGGGATATTATCCTATTTCCATGAAGATTTATTATTCTGACAGCTCTACAGGCAGCGAGCTTGCCAATTATGAAACCAAGTTTTATGTGCGGATACATAACAAAGAAAAAGAGGATGAGTATGAGGAATTCAATGAGCATGACAGAACGAAGGCTCGTTTGATTATTGATGGATTTGCTACGAACCCGGAGATGATTGTGGCAGGAGAAGCCTTTGAGCTGATTTTAAATGTGAAGAATGCTTCCAGCAGTGTACCGGCATCGGATATTCTGATGACAGTAGAATCTGAGAAGGCATCAGAAAGTCCCGTTTTTTCTACAGAGGCAGGTTCCTCTTCTGTATCAATCAGTTCCCTGGGGGCAGGACAGAGCCAGGAGGTTCGCCTGCGTCTTTCTTCACGGGCAGGTGTGGATCAGCGTTCTTATGGCCTTACCTTTAAGGCAAAATATGACAGCCCGGAGTTTAAAAATGCAGAGGAGACGATGAATGTAGATATTCCGATTCGTCAGATTCCACGTCTCAATACAGGTACGTTTGAGATTATGCCGGAAGCTATTTCGGTGGGAGAAGAAAGTAATGTGATGTTCGGCATTAATAATACAGGCAAGGTAACTTTGTATAATGTAATGGTAAAGTTTGAGGCAGATTCTATTCAGACTACAGATACCTATGTAGGAAATATTAAGCCGGGAGAAACTGGCAATGTGGATTGTATGGTGACAGGTACAGCTCCGACGGCAGACGAAGGAAAAATTAAAGTGACGATCTCCTATGAGGATGAAAACGGTGAAATTTCAGAAGAGCATAAAGAAATGAATCTTTTTGTTTCTGATCCTATGCCCGCAGAGGATGAGATGATGGGGGGAGGTATGGACGAGCTTCCGATGGAGGAGCCGGGATTTTTGGAAAAGTACAGCAGTGTTCTGCTTCCGGTTTCTTTAGGGGCAGTTGCAGTTTTGACCTTGATTTTGGCAGGAATTGCTGTGCGCAGCAGAAAACGCCGGAAAGAGCAGGAAGAGCAGGAGGATGATGAACTGTAAGAAAAATAGAAGTATGACAGAAAGACTGGTTTGGCAGCGGACAAGAAGCTTTAGGTGTCTGCCTTATGTGGATTCAGGCATCAAAACTCTTATGAAAGAAAACTTTCAACGAGTTTTCCTGTCTGAAGCCTCGCAAGGCTGAACTGTTACAGATAAAATATCAGACGGTGAGGAAGAAAACATGAAATTTGGGGATTTGCTGACTATGAGTCTGAACAATCTGAGGCGGCGGAAACTTCGGACTGCTCTGACTGTTCTGGGCGTTATTATCGGTACGGCTTCCATCGTTGTGATGGTATCCCTGGGAATCGGACTGAATGAATTGAACAGAGAACTGATCAGTTCTTATGGAAGTCTGACAGCGATCGAGGTGTTCAGTGAAAATTATTGGGAGGGAGGAGGAGCTGAGGAGGACGAGAGCCTTTATTTGACAGAAGATACCATAGCCCAGATGAAACAGATTGAGCATGTGAAGAGTGTTTATCCGAAGCTGGAAATTCAGACTATGATGATTCAGGGCAAATACAAAGCAGGGATGACTCTGACAGGGGTGCCGCTGGAGTATATGCGGGAGATCAATCTGGCTCAGGGGCAAGTACCTTCACCCGGAGATAAGAGTCTGCAGCTGATTTACGGAAACTCGGTTATCCAGTGGTTTTCTGATGGAAAATCAGGAAGTCAGTACTGGGAAACCGGGGAACTGCCGGACGTGGATTTTATGGGAAAACCCATGTTTGTGATTTTTGATGTGGAAACCTACTACTCGTCTATGTCCGGAGGTGAAGACGCTCCTAAAATGCCGAAAAAGTATATGATTCCGGCTGCAGGAGTGGTGGAAGGAGAAGTAAACGAATACAACGATCACGCGTATTCTGTCTATGCAAGGCTGGATTTGCTGGAGGCTCAGCTGAAACGGGTATTTAAGAAAAAACCGATTCCCGGGCAGCCTACCAATAAAAAAGGAAAACCGTATCCATATTTTATTTACAGCGGCTGTATTGTCAATGTGGATGAAATGGAGTACGTGACAGAGGTGCAGAAGCAGTTGACGGATATGGGATTTCAGGCCTCCAGCCGTGCGGACTGGATGGAACAGTCGGAAAAGCAGTCGGGTATGATTCAGGCTGTGTTGGGCGGAATCGGAGCAGTCTCCCTTTTTGTCGCAGCAATCGGAATTGCCAATACGATGATGATGTCTATTTATGAGCGGACAAAGGAGATTGGTATTATGAAGGTTCTGGGCTGCGATATGGGAGTAATTCGGAATATGTTTCTGATTGAATCTGGTTTTATCGGGTTTATGGGAGGAATCATTGGCGTAGCCTTCAGCTACGGGGTATCCTTCCTGGTCAACCGCTTTTTGCAGATTGGACAGATGATGACTGGTCAGGCAGGGGATATTTCCCGTATTCCGGTCTGGCTGTCCGGGGCAGCCATTGGATTTGCTGTTCTGGTGGGAATGGCGGCAGGATTTTTCCCAGCTCTGCGAGCCATGAAGCTAAGTCCGCTTGCGGCAATCCGCAATGAGTAGCGGGCGATTGGATGAAGGCTTATGACAGGGCGGAAATCAGAAATGGAATTCTGCTGAATTCGTTGACATTTCCAGGGAATAATGATAATATAAAAAGAAATTAGGCAAGTAGAGGTTGCGCGAAGCATGAGTAAGGTGTCGGATGTTCCAGTGACAGAAGAAGATACCGGAAAGGGTGGGCGCCGAAGATTTTCAAAGCTGCTGGGCTTGGGAATCTGGGTGTATGGTGAAGAACTGTATGACTGTCATCCTGGCGGATGGAGAGCTACTTAAAGCCAGATGTATGATTTTGGACTTTAAGGGCTGACCAGAACTGTCGGCCCTCATTTTTTGCCTGATAGAAGTTTTGCCTGATAAAAGGTTTCCCATTTTGACAGACAGGAAAGAAGGAGGAAAATATTATGGCTATTTTTGAAGGAGCAGGCGTAGCGCTGATTACTCCCTTTAAGGAAAATGGAGAGGTAAATTTTGAAAAGCTGGAGGAGCTGGTTGAGGAGCAGATTGCAGGAGGCACAGATGCCATTATTGCATGTGGAACAACCGGAGAATCTTCTACGATGACCCATGAGGAGGATGACGAGGTTATCCGTTTCATCTGTAAAAAAGTAAATCACAGAATTCCGGTGATTGCAGGAACTGGTTCAAACTGTACCAGAGAAGCAGTTTCCAAGTCAATCGCTGCTGAAAAGGCAGGAGCTGACGGACTTTTAGTTGTAACTCCTTATTACAACAAAGCAACACAGAAGGGCCTGATCCAGCATTTTACCACAATTGCAAACGCTGTTTCTATTCCGGTTATTCTGTATCACATTCCAGGACGTACCGGCGTAACCATGAAGCCGGAGACGATTGTAACGCTCTGCAGAGAGGTTCCCAATATTGTAGGAGTGAAAGAGGCCAGCGGAGATTTCTCGGCAATTGCAGAAATTATGCACCTGTCTGGAGGAGAGATCGATGTCTATTCCGGCAATGATGATCAGATCGTTCCCCTTCTGGCTATGGGTGGAAAGGGTGTAATTTCTGTTCTGTCCAATGTAGCTCCCAGACAGACCCATGAGATCTGTGCTTCCTTCTTCCGTGGAGATGTGGAAACCAGCCGTCGGATGCAGCTGGAGGCTCTGCCTTTAATCAATGCTCTGTTCTGCGAGGTGAATCCGATTCCTGTAAAGGCAGCTATGAATCTGATGGGAAAGGAAGTAGGCCCTATGCGTCTGCCGCTGACCACTATGGAGGAACAGAATCAGGAGCGTCTTGCAAAAGCGATGCGTGAATATGGTATTTTAAAATAAGAACATTCAGTCTGCCCCGGATTTTTGTCCGGGGCTTCGCTGAAATTTGAAGAAAAGAACAGAAGAATGGTCTGATTTTTAGAAGCAGGTATAAAAAACGGAGGAAAGAACAATGATAAGAATGATTATGCATGGCTGCGGCGGAGCAATGGGACATACGATTACCGGACTGGCAAAAGATATGAAGGAAATTGAAATCGTGGCAGGTGTGGATTTAAAAGAAGAGGATTCCTTGGGATACCCAGTATTTTCTTCTCTGGAAGCATGCAATGTTGAGGCTGATGTGATTGTCGATTTTGCGTCTGCAAAGGCAGTAGATCATTTGCTGGATTACTGCGGCGAAAAGAAAATGCCTCTGGTGCTTTGCACGACAGGACTTTCTGAGGAACAGCTGCGGAAAGTAAAGGAAACCAGCGAAAAGACGGCAATTCTTCGTTCGGCCAATATGTCTCTGGGAATTAATACACTGTTAAAGCTTCTTCAGGATGCGGCAAAGGTTCTGGCGGGAGCAGGTTTTGATATGGAAATTGTGGAAAAGCATCACAATCAGAAGGTGGATGCACCCAGCGGAACAGCTCTGGCTCTGGCAGATTCCATCAATGAGGCAATGGATGGTCAGTACCACTATGTTTATGACAGAAGCCAGAAACGGGAGAAGAGAGATGAAAAAGAAATCGGAATTTCTGCAGTACGCGGGGGCTCTATTGTAGGAGAGCATGAGGTGATTTTTGCAGGAAAGGATGAGGTGATTACCTTTTCTCATACTGCATATTCCAAAGCAATTTTTGGAAAAGGCGCTTTGGAGGCAGCTGTATTTCTGGCAGGAAAAGAATCGGGACTTTACACTATGGCAGATGTGATTAACGCAGCTTCCTAAAGTAGATTCCCCGTCATGAACAGTTACGAATAAAAACAGAAATTCTCCTTATACTAATCACAACAAGCAGAAAGGAGAATATGGTTATGAAGAAAGTCAGAGTGTCTTGCTGTGCAATGCTTCTTGTCTTTGCTGTGCTGGGAATGACTGGATGTGTAAATCAGGATAAGGGAAGCGGGAATGAAACAGGTACGTCTACCGGAAGTCCCTCTTCCTATGAGGAAACCTCCTTTGAGGCAGGATCCTCCGGCGCTGAAAGAGAAACAGGAGGCGCAGGAATGAGCGGGGGAAACGGCGGAACCTCTATGGTAGGTGGAAAGGATGGCTCAAATGCAGATGGAAGCCGGATGGAAGAGACGACCGGCGGGGGCGTGATTGACGGCCTGATTCACGATGTGGAAAAGGGCGTGGATGAGATAACGGGAGAGACATCTATGTCGGAGACCGGAACTGCTCAGTAAAAAAACGGAAGTTGTTTTCGACAGCAGCTTATAAGAGGGAACAGACAGAAAGCGGCTATGCTTCTGTCTGTTCTTTTGTTGCTGTGAAACATCAACTGCCAGGTAGCCACAAAAGTGCAGATTCCCTGTGTTGAAAGAAGATTTTTTGCAGAAGCGGCCTGAGACAGGCATAGAAGCTTGCAGGCGATTTTCTTTCTCAGAAACCATACAGTGAGAATAGACAGCAGGATTTGTTTGTGGTAAGATTAGGCATACGAAAGACAAGTGCTTTTCGGTAATCGAAAAAGGGCACAGGGGAGGAACATAAGGTGAAGATGACAAGATACAATGAAGACGGGGCTGAGGCAAGTCTGGAAGGAGCAGTTTCCCGAACAGAAAGGGCAGGGGTTTTTATTAAGACAGTCTCTGCTGAGGATACACAAAGACTGCTGGAAATTTATAAGCCTTATGTGGAAGAAACAGCTATTACCTTTGAATATCAGGTTCCGTCTCTGGAAGAATTTCAGGAAAGGGTTCGCAGAATTCAAAAGAGATATCCCTATCTTGCAGCCTGGAAAGATGGAAAAATTGTTGGCTATGCCTATGCCTCTCCTTTTAAGGAGAGAGCAGCTTATGACTGGGCTGTGGAGACGAGTATTTACGTTTGCCGGACAGAAAAGGGAAATGGAATTGGCAAAAAGCTGTACGGAGCCCTGGAGGAAGCGCTGGCTGCACAGCATATTCTGAATTTGAATGCCTGTATTGCTTATCCGGAGCAGGAGGACGAATACCTTACTCTGGACAGTGTGAGGTTTCACGAAAAGCTTGGGTACCGGATGGTTGGAGAGTTTCTTCAGTGCGGATATAAATTTGAACGGTGGTATCACATGGTATGGATGGAAAAGCACATCGGACAGCATGTGAAAAATCAGCCGCCGATCATTCCTTTTGAATCCGTGAGAGAGGAACTGGAACGGAAAGAGATTTTGAAAGAAGAAAGGAGGTTCTCTTTATAAGAAAAAAAGAGCGAAAAACATATCGGTGGCGGAAAAAGGATCGGGAATGGAGGAAACGGGCTCTTTATGCGGCTGCCAGAGGCATGGGCAGGAGAGGAGCCTGTGGGAACCTTTGCCGGTGGCTGGCTGCAGCGCTGTGCATGGAGCTTCTTGTGTTTTCTGGACAGCAGTGGATTCGGGAAACAGGGGCAGAGCTGATCCGGAGAGAAACGGGATGTTTTCTGGAATGGGGCAATCATGATATCCCAGATGGCGATGGAGAACGGGAGATTTACGGTATTCGTTTTGTTCCGGAAACCCTGGAGGTTCAGTTTTACCGAAGAATTCAGGAGAATGCAGCACCAATGGAATAGTCGGCGGGAAAAAGTCCTCTGTCATTAGGGAATATAATAAAAGAAGCTCTTGCATTTACAGATTTGATGAATTATAATTTCTTCTGAAAAGATGGTCTTTTATATATTTAACTTATAACTGTGCCAGAAATCCTATTATCACGGCGCAGAATCCAGGGTCTGTTTTTATATAGGACAGGATTTGGAATTGCGCTGCAAATTAATCATAAACGGGAGGTTCTTATGAACGACAGATATCAAAGCCCCCTGTCTGAGCGTTATGCCAGTCGGGAAATGCAGTACATTTTTTCTCCGGATAAAAAATTCAGAACCTGGAGAAGACTCTGGATTGCTCTCGCAGAGACCGAGCATGAGCTGGGACTGCCGGTAAGCCAGGAGCAGATTGACGAGCTGAAGGCTCATGCAGATGATATCAACTACGATGTGGCAAAGGAGCGTGAGCGTCTTGTTCGTCATGATGTAATGTCTCATGTATATGCTTACGGTCAGCAGTGCCCCAAGGCAAAGGGAATTATTCACCTGGGAGCTACCTCCTGCTATGTAGGAGATAACACAGATATTATTATTATGACAGAGGGACTTAAGCTGGTTCGCAAAAAACTGATCAATGTGATGGCAGAGCTGGCGAAATTTGCAGATAAATATAAAAATCAGCCGACGCTGGCATTTACCCACTTCCAGCCAGCACAGCCTACAACGGTTGGAAAACGGGCAACGCTGTGGCTGAATGAGCTTTGTCTGGATCTGGAGGATCTGGATCATGTGCTGGCGAATATGAAGCTTTTGGGCTCCAAGGGCACTACCGGTACTCAGGCCAGCTTCCTGGAACTGTTTGAGGGCGATCATGCAAAATGCCGCAAGGCTGATCAGATGATTGCAGAGAAGATGGGCTTTACCAGCTGTTATCCTGTTTCTGGCCAGACCTATTCCAGAAAAGTAGATACCAGAGTACTGAATGTACTGGCAGGCATTGCACAGAGTGCACATAAGTTCTCTAATGATATTCGCCTGCTTCAGCATCTGAAAGAAGTGGAAGAGCCCTTTGAGAAAAATCAGATTGGTTCTTCTGCTATGGCATACAAGCGGAATCCGATGCGCAGTGAGCGGATTGCATCTCTGTCCAATTATGTTATGAGTGATGTGATGAATCCTATGCTGGTAGCTTCTACTCAGTGGTTTGAGCGTACTCTGGATGATTCCGCTAATAAACGCCTCAGCATTCCGGAGGGCTTTCTGGCTGTAGACGGCATTCTGGATCTGTATCTGAATGTGGTTGACGGACTGGTTGTATATCCAAAGGTAATTGAGAAGCACTTCATGGCAGAACTGCCCTTTATGGCAACGGAAAACATTATGATGGATGCTGTAAAGGCAGGAGGAGACCGTCAGGAGCTTCATGAGCGGATTCGTCAGCTTTCTATGGAAGCTGGAAAGAATGTAAAGGAAAGAGGACTGGACAATAACCTTCTGGAGCTGATTGCTGCAGATCCGGCCTTTGGACTGACCATAGAAGAGCTGCAGGCATGTATGGAGCCGTCCAGATATGTCGGACGCGCCCCGCAGCAGGTTGAGGAATTCCTGGAGGAAGTGATTCGTCCGATTCTGGAGGAGAATCAGGAAATTCTGGGAATGACAGCAGAGATTAACGTGTAATTGGACTGTTCTTCCTGTTTGGCGGAAGAATGTGATGACAGAAAACAATTGAAACGATGACAGGTCTGTGTCTGATGCCTGTCAGCAGCAGAAGGCAGCGTTTTATCTTATTAGGATGAAGCGCTGTCTTTGCTTTAAAATGGAACAGCTACCGTGATGGGGGATGTCAACTGGCAGATGGTGGGCAGTGCAACTATACGGTCTGGCATTCTGCCTGTAGCGACATCTATCGCAGGTATCCTGGAGGCAGCGGCCCAGTAAGGAGGTGATCCGGATCTTCCTCGTCCGGCCGGGTGATGCGGGGTATACAATATTACAGCATAGTAAGTGGAATTATGTATAATTATGACAAAAGATGTGATATAATGTAGGGGTTACCGAACCTCCAACAGAAAGGAGGTGGTACTGCATGGAAGAGATACTTCTCACATTTCTTGTCTCTGTCTTAGCAGGTGTAGTTAGCTGCTACATATGCAAATGGCTGGACAAAGATAAATAGGCAGCAACAGCCTAAATGGAGTAGTTCACCATAACGAACAAGAAAACCCCCAGAGCTGCAACTCCGGGGGTTTTCGTTTACCGCATGGAAACTTCTCACATTTCTTAGCTACCTATATCATATTCGATTTTGCCAGAAAAGTCAATGAAAACAAAGATAAATTGCGACGTCGCAACAGAAAATGCTCCTAGTGAAATATCTGGGGTATTTTAACTCCGCCTGTTTTAAGATGGAATTTTCAGTGCCTTTTGGCCACTCTTTTGAGTGAAAGGGATTGGAAAAATGACGCTTTTTTACGAAAAATGAAAGCAGTATAGGAAAAATGAAACAACGAAAAAGCCTTGTTTTATGCGGGTTTTCATTATATCCCATATAAAACAAGGCTTCTTATTTAGTCGGAGTAACAGGATTTGAACCTGCTGTAAAATCGCTAAAAATGGCTTAGATACGTTACTTTTCAATGTTCGTGTTGCATTTCGTGTTGCATAGGTTTTCAAAATGCGAATTTGCTATATTATTCATCTCTTGTGCTTGATCATCCATAGCATGGCGGTATACTTTTTTTAGAGTGGCATCGGACGACCATCCACCGCGCTGCATGATATAGACATCAGGAATGCCCAGAGCATGCTGGATAGAAGCTGAATAATGGCGGAGGTCATGGAAACGAAAATGGGGCAGCCCTGCATTTTTTAGAATATGATAAAATCTGGAAGAAAGAGCATTAGGAGACATTTGCACAATTTGCCCAGTTCCTTTTCCAATTTTTTCAATAATAAACTCAGGAAATTCTATATACCTGTCGGATGAAAAAGTTTTTGGCGGTTTTATCACCCATTGTTTATTTTCATCTTGTGCCAGAGCTGCATGAACATGGATTGTATTTCCATGAATATCTTCATAACAGAGTGCGCATATTTCACCTCTTCTCATAGGTCCGAATGCAGCCAACAAGACAGGAATTTCCATTTCATTTCCACTTAGATATTTCAGAAGAATTTTGATTTCTGCATCACTGGGAATGTATAGTTCTGGGCGAGTGGGCTTAGGCAAGTCTGTTTTCAAAGAAAGACTAGGGCGATAAGTTCCCATAACGGCAGATAATAAGCCATGGATGTTTCTCACTGTTTTTGCAGAATGATTCAGGGCCTCAGCATTAATAGCGATTTGGATATCATCTAAGGTAATATCCGAAAGCCGCATAGGCATCAATGTTTTTAGGTCAGTTTTTCGAGAACGCTTATATTCACGAACTGTTCCGGGCGATAAGACAGAAGAGCGGTTTTCAATGTACATATCCCATGCTTCACCTAGTGTAATATTTTGGTTTTTCATATTTAACAGTTTGTTATTCTTTTCGGTTGTTGCATATTCAGCAGCCATCATTTCTGCTTTTCTTTTTCCTTTTGGAGAGGGATCGTCGCACGTAAATGATTTATAGTGTCGCTTCCCGGCATCATCTGTGTAATCATATACCAGGCACCTCCAGCTCCCCGATTTCAGTTTCTTTGCTTTTGCCATAATATCATCCTTTCTGGTGGTGTTGCGGTATCGCAACAGTAAAAAATGGGTATAAAAATAACACCCTCTTGCCAGGTGTTCTCAGGAATGATATACTTTATTTGGGTGTAGAGTATATCTTCCTGGAGTAATCCGGCAAGAGAAAATCTATACAAAAGCCGTTCCTGTTGGCGCAGGGGCGGTTTTTTGTTTTTAGAAGTTAATTATCGCGTTCTCCAATATCCATAAGCATTTGCAAGATTTCCATCATGCAAATTGTAATGAAGAACGGATTGTGCTGTATCGTAGAATGTCAAGTATGCTCGACTCTTGTTTTCTTCAGGATAGGCAACAACTGTACATACCTCTTTGCGTCCGTTTACCTTTTTATCAATTCCTACTGGGAGTTTGTCTATTACTTTATATTTATAAGTGTTTTGTAGAGCTTGCTCGTTGTCGCAATAGATACTTGTCATATCACCATCCTGATACCAATTCACATAGTTTCCTATGTTGTGAATTTTGTTTGGTGAATTATTAGAATAGAAATGTTCTTCCCCCTTTCCGTTGGGGGCATCGTTTTTCCATTCTCCGACAAAGTAACCATATCGAAATGTAGATTTGGAAAATTTAGAGTAGGTAATGTACATATTACCTGATCCGTTTGCAATTCCATCAGTCAAACTTCCATAGTACAAATAATCAGGTCTGATTTTAAGTCCTGTAGAATTATCAGTCATATAACAAAATTCGTTAGATGGAAGGGAATCAACCATTTTAGCATAATTAATTTTTTCCATTTCATTTAAAACAGAGATATGATTATTTTCTTTTGCCAAAGAAGCAATTTTATTTAGGTATTCACCATATGTGGAGAGAAAAGCTGCCCTGGTTTCTTCTTGACGGACAGAACTTGCTTCAGAGGTATCTATAAATTTAGTTGGTTGTTCGTCTACATTTTTTGTTTGAACAGTTCCATCAACAATCCATGCGCCATTTTCATTTACCTTATAATTATCTGGCGTGGTTGTGTTTGTCAGTAACCTGCCACCAATATCAAAGTAGTAACTTTCTGACAAGCCATCTCCGTTACTATCAATCCATTTCCAACCAGAAGCGTAATATTGCCCAGTGGAGTCATCTCTGTATTTCCAACCTCCATCATCCAACTGTTCCCATCCGGCAGGGGTCGGCATGGTAGAAGCTAACGACAGCCCAACTGATAACAACAATAATTTTGAAATTCTCATAACAAACCCCCTTTATTTATTAAATTTCTCCATAACCGCCAGAGACGGTTCGAACATCACAATATAATTATCTATTTCAACGTAGCAGCCGTATTTCTCTCGGTACAACTCCAATGCTTCAGACAGAGTGTCCTCGCTCACTCCCAGAAAATCAGCCAATTCGTAGCGGCTGCGACAGTGTGCTTTGTATCCATCTATAATACCCGTCAGACTGATGCGCCGATTATAAGCTCGGAGCCGCGCTGTGCGTTCCTGCTTCCGGCTGCTTATCTTATCCTGGTCCAAGATATTCCCAACATTAATATAACAGTGCTCCAGTTCCTCGGCCAGAACGTCTGCTTTTTTTACAGAGGTTAATCCATTTCGAATAGCGATTCGATTTCCCAGGCATTGACCGTCCCCTGACTGAAGAGGCAGCTCTTTGACTTTAATGCCGGAGGAATCTGCCTCCATCAACAATTCTTCATAATTCAATCTATATCAACCTCTATTTCCATACATCATCATTCCTCATAAGTTCATCATCGTACTGGCGCATTTCGTCAGTTACTTTGATATCGGTACGCTCATGAGCTGCCCGGGGGATGAGATGAGCCTGTTCTTCTTCCATTTGCTGGATGCTCAATAGATTTTCTGTGTAGCTGATGGCTTTTTCTTTATTTGAATCAGAAAGGCGAGAGAATGACTCAAGCATCTTTTTTTCAAAATATTGAATGTTCCAACGGTTTGAAAATTCTATCATCTTATTTTTATATTCGTCAATATCGGCCATAGTTGCACGTTCCATTGGGACATCAGCCCCCATTAACCAAGCTTCATTGACATCCAGGGCCTTAGCCAGCAGAAAAATATTATTTTGTTTTGGTTGGTATCTGCCGGAAATGTATGAACTTAAAGCTCCTTTGTTAATGCCAGTTTTTTCAACAATATCAGCTTGCCGTAATCCTCGAAGAGACATTCCTTCTTTTAACCTATCAGCCAGTGTGCTCATAAACTATACCTCCAGTAACTTTATATTAACATATATGTTCAGAAAACGCAACATTTCAATTATATATTTTAACAAAAAGTTTTGAAAACTAAAAAACAGTATTGACAAAGTGCAAGCAGAGTGTTAACATAATGGTGTTTAGATAACTAAACCAAGCGGAGGTGATAAAAATGGCATGGGATTACAGAATGCTGAGGGGAAAAATTCGTGAAGTTTGCGAAACCCAAGATAATTTTGCAGATAAACTCGGAATTGGTCGAGTTTCTTTAAGTCAGAGATTAAATAATAAACTGGAATTTTCCCAAGATGAAATTTTCAGGGCTTGTGAAATTCTAGGGCTAAGTCAAAAAGAAATTCCCATTTATTTTTTTACAGAAAAAGTTTAGAAAACTAAATCACAAGGAGGGCATAAGAAATGAATGATTTAATGAGAACAGCCATCACATCAATGGAAGCAGCTGAGTGGTGCGGAAAAGAACATTCTAAGTTGCTTCGGGATATTCGTAATTACATATCTCAGTTAGGAGAAGCCAAAATTGGATTCTCCGATTTTTTCAAGGAATCTACATATGTTACAGAGCAAAATAAGGCACTCCCATGCTTTCTCGTTACAAAGAAGGGCTGTGAGTTTATCGCCCACAAGATGACAGGGCAAAAGGGAACGGAATTTACTGCAAGGTACATCAACCGATTCCATGAGATGGAGAGTCCCAAAACACAGCTTCCTCCAACTGAACATCCTGGCGAGGTAGCAAACTTACTCAAAATTCTTGCAAATCGGATGGATAAACAGGGCATTGCCCCATATAAATCAGCTGAAATGGTAAAGATGGTCTGCGAGCAATACGGAATCCACCTTCCGGCTGATTTTGTGAAGGTTCCAGAATATGAGCAGATGACACTGAGAGAGTTAATGTGAACGGCAGTATGGAGTTGAAGAACCGCTGGAAGAGTAGGAGGTGCACATATTATGCCAAAATTAAAGCCAAATCCGACCGAAGAGGCCAGCCGGGTAGTTCGTTCCTGCATCAGCAGTAACATGGAACTATACGCCGTCAGCGAGGAACTCCTGGCGGTGAAGATGGGAAGGACAGCCAGGACCATACAAACACGTCGGGAACGGCCGGAGAATTTCACCCTGGGAGAGTTATGGGCGGCAGCCAAAGTGCTGAAGCTGACACCGATTCAGGCAGCCAGTATTGTTCTGGGACGGACATTGACCAGTAAAGAGATAAAAGAGTTTATTGTGATGTAGAGGAGGAAACTATCATGGTGAGATTTAAGGAAGCGCCTCAACCGGCGCTGAGTTACGCAGCTGTTACCGCCGGTCCTGGCCCGTTGGTGGATCCAGTGCTGGTGCTGGAGCTGGAGAAGCTGGAGCGGATTAACAGCAGCCTGCGGGCAGAGAACAAGTTCCTCTGGAGCCTGTTGGGAACAGTGATTTTTGTATTTTCACTGACTACGTGGGTTACGGTGGTGTTCTGAGAGGAGGTGAGGACGATGACACAGGCACAGGAAGGGCTCCAGGTGCTGTTAGATATGGCGGAGGATTACCGGAAGAGAAATGGAATGAATTCTGTCACAATTTCAGCTGTTGGCGGCAGAACCGGACATGCTTATGCGTTCCGGGAAGCAGATAGAGTGGATGCAATGATTGGGAAGTGGCAAAAAGAAACCCCAGGAGCGGCAACTCCCAGGGAATCAGCAAAATAAAAAAACAATTCCCCTTTATTATAGGGGATGTAGAGGAGGATTGCAATGGTAAAAGAAAATATCATCAGCCATGGCAGATATCCAGTAAATAAACTGGTTCCCGGCCAGACTATCCGGTTTCATCGGGAAACGGTGGTTTCTACTATTCGCCGGGTACATAATTTCCAGAACATGATCATTGTTGACGGTGACGGGATGAACGGAGTGGCTTTCGGGACTGATGATTATGTGGAACTGGTGTCAATGGAGGAAACGTGATGGCGGTAGGGTTTTGCGGTATCGGACCGGAAGAAGGGACTTTTGTGGAGCGGTCAGAGGCATTTGCCTACGCATTGGAACGATGCCTTTCTGGCACAGAGGAAGAAGTAAAAGAGTTTCGGGAAATGCTGGTGGAGTGGTATTATTCCGGGAACTGGATAAAGGTAGAGGAGGACTAGATATGCAGGAAGTTGAAAACATTTATGGAGCATCGGTTCCGGCAGCAGGACGGAGTACAACTACAGAAATGATGGTAAGTCGTCAGGCACAGGAGGTTCAGGCGGCTATGGTCGTGGCAAAAAAGTTTCCGCGTAATGAGGTGGAAAGCTACAATCGAATTATACGGGCATGCCAGAGAAAGAGTCTGGCAGAGCAGGCCATGTATGAGTACCCGCGCGGAGGAACAAAAGTAACAGGCCCGTCCATCCGTCTGGCAGAGGCCATGGCTCAGAACTGGGGGAATCTGGATTACGGATTAATTGAGCTGGAGCAGAAGGCCGGAGAGAGCCAGGTGATGGCTTACGCTTGGGACTTGGAAACAAACACCAGACAGACTATCGTTTTCTCAGTTCCTCACATCCGGGCTACAAAAAAGGGGAATGTTCTGCTTACCGATCCGCGCGATATCTATGAGATGGTGGCAAACCAGGGGGCGCGCAGAATGCGTTCCTGCATCCTCAGAGTAATTCCGGGAGATGTAGTTGAATCAGCAGTCGCTCAGTGCAACAAAACTCTCATGGATGGAGGCGGCGCCCCATTAATTGACCTGGTTCGCGATGCAGCAAAAACCTTTCAAGAAGAGTACGGAATTCCCCTGGAAGCGATTGAAAAGTACATTGGATGTAAGCACGAAGCATTCAGCATGAATGACCTGATACGACTGAAAAAGGTGTTCCGGTCCCTGAAGGATGGAATGGCAAAACGGGAGGATTATTTTGACTTGGGACCGGAATCAAAGGATGAAGAGGTCTCTGACCCGTTCCAGAAAGCGGAAACTGATAAGAACGAGAAAAAGAAAGAAAGAGGCAGCTCCAAAAAGAAGGAGCCGGAACTGGATCCGTCCTTTGTCCCAGGAGAGCAGCAGACAGTTTTCCGATAAGGCGGTGATGTGAAATGTTATTAAATGAGGGGAATTACTACGGTCTGGAAGCAGGAATGGCTTACTTTTCGGTATCGCAATATAAGTCCTTTATGAAATGCGAAGCAGCTGCCATGGCGGAAATACAAGGGGGCTATAAGCGCCCCCTGACCCGCGCTCTTTTAGTTGGTTCTTTTGTGGATTCTTATTTCGAGGGAACGCTTCCGGAATTTATGGACAGAAACCCAGAAATATTTACCCGGACAAAAGAGTTAAAAAGTGATTTCCGGAAAGCAAATGAAATTATCGGAAGGCTCCAGGCAGATCCACTGTTTATGCGATTTATGAGCGGTGAAAAACAGAGAATCATGACCTTTTCCCTGTTTGGAACAGATTGGAAAATGAAAATGGACAGCTATCTTCCTGGAATCTGCATTACAGACTTGAAGGTAGTAGCCAATTTTAAAACACTCCCACTGTGGCGATATGACCTGCAGGGGGCTGTGTATCAGGCAGGAGTAAAGGCGGTGACAGGAGAAAACCTTCCCTTTTATTTGGCAGCAGCCACCAAGGAACGGGTTGTGGATTTGGATATCTTTCAGATTCCGCAGTCAACGCTTGAACGTGCCTTGGCTGAAATTCAGTGCAATTTAGAGCATTTAGTAGAAGTAAAAAAAGGACTGGTGCCGCCGAAATACTGCGGAAAATGTGATTATTGCAAATCCGTGAAAGCGGCACGTATCCGAAATTATAACGAACTTTTGGGGGATTAATATGAAGCTTGTAAAGATATTAAGTGACAGTATTCAGATTCGGACAAACCTTGCAGAGTTTCGGGATGTCCGCATCAATGACCTGCTCACAGTGTCAGATGGAAGCGTGAGCCTGGTGGCCATGGTCAGCGGTCTTACCGATACAGACGCAGAAGAACATATCAGTGATGATGACTTCCTGGCAGAAATTACAGGAATTAAAACAATAGAGTGCTCCATTATCGGAAGTTTGAGAGATGGTCAATTTGAAAAGGCGCTGGACGCATACCCGACAACAAATGTGTGTATCGAGAAGATTGACGAAGATGATTTTTCCCGGATGTTAATGAGTAAAACCGGAGATGGGTTCTGCATCGGGAAATATGCTGCCTATGGCTGCGATGCGTGGGTGGATGGAAATAAGTTTTTCCAACGTCACGCCTGCATCGTAGGAAACACCGGATCCGGAAAGTCGGAGACGGTTGCAAAAATCATGGAAGAGACTGCGCGTCTTCCGGGTGCAAATCTAGTTGTGTTTGATATCCACGGCGAGTACAGCAATCTTTCTTATGCGTCCAATATTCGTATTGGGGAGGAATTTCATTTTCCCATCTGGATGTTTGGCTTCCAGGATATTGTGGCCAACATTTTAAAAATCCGGGAAGAAAGTGCTACAACCGTGATGACAGCGCTGCGTAAAGCCTATTACCGGGTGTGCGCGGGTGGCAAAGAAAATCGTCCTATGTATTTTAATTATAAGCGCCTGATTCATGAAATGGAAGAAATGGATAACCAGATGATACATACCGGCGAGTATTATAAAACTGGAGATAAGGCGGGGATGCCAAAAACCACAAAAGGAGAATACAATGGGAAGCTTACCAGCACAGTAAATCTTTTAAAGGATCGCATGATGGACAGCCGGTACGGATTTCTTTTCCACGATGAACCACAGAGCTATTTGTACGAGGTGATGGAAGCCATTCTGGGGACAGATAAGCCAGTCAAGAATATTGACCTTTCTGGAGTTCCGCATGATGTTGCACTCCCGATTATCGGCGTTATATCGCGCCTGATATTTGACATTCAGAGAGAGCAGGATATGGATAATATCCGCCCGGTGACTATTATATGTGATGAGGCCCATGTCTATATTCCGGACAATTTCCAGCTTACGGCCAGTCAGCGCCGCATGGTAGAGGTATTTGAGGATATTGCAAAAGAGGGCCGCAAGTTTGGAATCACGCTTTTCCCGGCCACACAGAGACCGTCAGAGCTTAACAAAACAATCGTTGCTCAGTGTGCAAATTTGATTGTGGGGAAGCTCAATAACGAAAATGACAAGTCTCTGATTAAAGGAATGCTTCCGGATGGGGACAGCGAACTGATTGAGGCAGTGACGATGTTTCATCCAGGAGAAGTACTGATGATTGGAGATGCAGTTCCGATTCCTCTGAAAATCAAAGTGGAGCTTGCAAAGGAAAGACCTGTTTCAAGGACTATCAATTTCTGGGATGCATGGAAGCAGGGAGCTGCTTTTGATGTCACAGAGATGGTGGATAGATATTTATAGGAAAGGAGAAACACCATGGCAAAATTTATAAGCCTTGACCGTTTCTGCGGGGGAGCGCTCTTAGAGCGTTTCTCTTCGGAAATGGCGAAGATTGGCCGGAACATTATGGATCCGAACACAGACCCGGAAAAAGCCAGAACGTTGACTATTAAGCTGACGTTCAAACCGGATAAGAGCCGGCAGGGAATCAAGACTTCCATTCACACAAGCATCAGTCTGGCTCCGCAGCTGGCAGATGAGACAATGATGCTGATTGGACAGGATATCCGCAGCGGTCGGATCGAAATGAGTGAAATCAACGACCACAATCAGTCGATTGCATTCCGCTCCGACAGCATCCCGGCCAGAGTGGAGGTAGTTCCGACAGCACCGCCTACCCCGGCATTTGATCCGGAAACGGGAGAGATTTATGAAACAAAGCAGACAGGCCCGATTGATTTACGGGCAGCAAATTAAAGGAGGAATGAGCTATGTTAGAAGGATTAAGAGAAGCAATGGAGTTTTTGACTGATTTAAAGACAGAGGCAAATAAAACAGAGGTTTTGGAGATTAACGGCAAAACCTATGCAGATAAACAATTGCAGAGATATGATGCTCTGCCGTATGCAACTGCTATAGAAGTATCTACCTTGTCAGCTTTGGTTGATTATATCGCAACCTGTTCTGATGAATTCCGTAAAGATATGATTATCCATATCGCAAGCCCTACCGAGGTTTATCTGCTTTCCAAGCTGGATTCAGACAGAAAACGCGAAACCTTGGTTTCTGTAAAGGCGAATGTTTCAGAATTTGAGTTTGATCACTGGTATGACCAGGAGCGGTTTATGATTGAAATGCAGGCCAATTTCGAGGACAGTGAAGACCGCGAATGTATCTTAAAAATGGCTGGAAACATAGAGCGAAAGAATGAGCAGTCATTTACGGATAACGGAACAGATCAGGTTGTTACCATGTCTGTAGGAGTTGCTGCAAAGAGGGATGTTCTTGTTCCGAACCCGGTTGCCCTTGCTCCGTATCGCACGTTCCAGGAAGTAGAGCAGCCTGTAAGCGAGTTTATCTTCCGGATTGGTGACAAGGAGCAGCCGAATTTTAAGCTCGTCGAAGCCCAGAACGGTATTTGGAGAAACGAGGCTATCCAGAGCATCAGAGAGTATTTATCCGGCGAACTTTCCCGGATGCCGAAAGAAATTAGAGAGAAGGTTACTATTATCGGTTAATTGATATGTTACCTCTGTGGTGATTGTGTCACGACAAAAGCCATTGGTA
>ENA-OWPJ01000078-OWPJ01000078.1-human-gut-metagenome-genome-assembly--contig:-NODE-78-length-124883-cov-11.5358_pt1 | contig 124883 bp, 103 predicted proteins | sample MGYA00248264_ERZ651846 | MGnify/ENA primary metagenome ERZ651846 (study PRJEB26924, sample SAMEA4378271) | human gut metagenome | biome: human gut; feature: human-associated habitat; material: faeces...
TAATGACATATCTTATATCAGTTTTTTGAGTTTACACAAAACTTGAAACGGTCTCGGTTAAGATGGGAAAATTTTCATTTTAACTGGGCACGTTCTTTTACTTTATCAAATCGATTACGAGAGAGTGACTTTAATTCCTCATTGTGGTAAGATGTATCTGAGTAGAACCTTAAGTTCACATCAGACACCAACATAGAAGCAATTGAGAAGGTATCTATTTTATCCGCTTTGGTCTGTCTAAGACTTAAACTTTTTCTGTACAGCTTTGAATATTTAAAAATTAAGTGTTTTTGTGCATTTTTCAAGAACGGAATCCGTGCTGTGGTATTTGTCGGTTGTGGATCGATTGTCAGCCATGTAATAGATTCCGAGTCTACTCCATGCTGTAAATTTTTCTACAGAAAAGGAACTGCACACTAATTTCTTAGTGCGACAGTCCCTTGGATCCATTCACAGTATGATCTGTTTATTACCGATACAGCTTCTTTTTTTCGTAAATCGGTTCGGAGGTTAATTCCAGTCCCAGTTTGTTGAACATTTTAATATCCACGGAGGAAAGCATTACGGAGGTATGAATCTGGCAGCCGCGAAGCTTAGGCAGCTGTTCTAAGGCCAGCCGTGCATTGGAATCCGTGGCGGCACACATGGAAAGGGCAATCAGCACCTCATCTGTGTGAAGCCGCGGGTTTTTGCTTCCCAGATATCCGACCTTCAGTCCCTGAATCGGTTCGATGAAGGTAGGAGAAATCAGATGAATGTTGTCGGCGATTCCACCAAGCTCTTTGACTGCGTTCAGTAAAACGGCAGCGGAAGCGCCCAGAAGAGCGGAGGTTTTTCCGGTTACGATTTTTCCGTCAGGCAGCTCCAGGGCGGCAGCCGGAGAACCGTTTTTAGCGGATAACTCATTGGCTACGGATACAACGGCGCGCATACTGGTGGTGATCTTTGCCTGCTTCATCAAAAGCTCGATTTTGTAAACCTCATCTTTGGAGCCTTTGTCTTTGGCAAGGCGGTTCAGCGCCTGATAGTAACGGCGGATAATTTCCTGTCGGGAGGCCTCTTTGCAGGCCTCGTCATCGATGATGCAGTTTCCGGCCATATTTACACCCATGTCAGTGGGGGATTTGTATGGACAGTAGCCGTAGATTCCTTCAAACATGGCAGACAGTACAGGGTAGATTTCCACATCGCGGTTGTAGTTGACAGTGGTTACGCCATAGGCTTCCAGATGGAAGGGATCGATCATGTTGACGTCGTTTAAGTCTGCGGTAGCTGCCTCATAGGCAAGGTTTACCGGATGCTTTAAGGGAATATTCCAGATCGGGAAGGTCTCAAATTTGGCATATCCGGCCTTGATGCCCCTCTTGTTTTCGTGGTAAAGCTGGGAAAGACAGGTGGCCATTTTTCCGCTTCCCGGGCCTGGTGCAGTGATAATGACTAATGGCTTTGTGGTTTCGATATATTCATTTTTTCCGTAGCCTTCATCGCTGACAATGTGAGCAATGTCGTTGGGATAGCCTTCAATGGGATAGTGGCGGTAAACCTGAATGCCCAGGTTCTGAAGCTTGGTGCGGAACAGATCCGCAGAGGGCTGCCCGGTGTAGCGGGTGATCACAACGCTTCCTACATAAAGTCCTTTATCGCGGAATTCCTGAATCAGACGGAGAACATCCACATCGTAGGTGATGCCCAGATCATGGCGGATTTTATTTTTTTCAATGTCAGCGGCATTGATGGCAATAACGATCTCGGCTTGGTCTGCAAGCTGAAGCAGCATTTGCAGCTTGCTGTCCGGGGCAAAGCCCGGAAGGACTCTGGAGGCGTGATAGTCATCAAACAGCTTTCCGCCGAATTCCAGATATAATTTATCTCCGAACTGGTTGATTCGTTCCCGAATATGTTCGGACTGCATTTTCAGATATTTTTGGTTATCAAATCCTATTTTCATATATTTTCTTGCCCCTTTCACTGCCCCTCATTGTATCACAGACGGCTTTAAAATGCACCTGGAATTTTGATTATTTTAGGATTTTGTGATATACTAAGCAGAAAGGAACTTGTCAACCCGATAACACAAAGGACAAAAGGACTGGAGTATGATGAAAAGCAGCTATGCAAGGCTTTTTTTGCTTCTGGCTCTTCAGGTTGGGCTGATATCTGGCTGTGGAAAGCTGGAGGCAGTGAAAGAGCTGGCGACTGTTCCGGAGCCGGTAGTGGTAGAGCATGGAACAACGAAGGCACAGGAAGAAGGCGAGAAAACGGCAGAAGAAGCGGAAGCAGCGACGGAACTGGAACTGCAGACACAGGAAATTGTATTGGAAAAGGGGCAGCAGAGAAATCCTGTTCAGGTGAAGGGAATTTATATTTCTGCCTATGTGGCAGGAACCCCCTCGATGGTGGATAATCTGATTGCAGAGCTTGATCGGACAGAGGCCAACACACTTGTGATTGATCTGAAGGATGATTTTGGTCGTGTGGCCTGTGAGATGGAATCTCCCCTGGTACAGGAACTGGGTTCTTCAAAGGCCTATATTTCGGATATTCAAGGGCTAATGGAGAAACTGGAGGAGCACGGGATTTATGCCATTGCCCGGATTCCGGCTTTTCGTGATGCCTGGCTGGGAGATGTTCGGCCGGACTGGTGCATCAAAAAGGCAGATGGAACGGTATTCCGGGACAGGGACGGCAATGCCTGGGTCAATCCCTATAAGAAGGAGGCCTGGGATTATCTGGTGGAAATCGCAGCTGAGGCAGGAAAGCTGGGCTTTGAGGAAGTACAGTTTGACTATGTGCGCTTCTGTACGGAGAAGGGCATGAAGGAGGTTGTTTTTGACGAGGCCGATGTGCAGGGCAGATCCCGAACAGGAATTATTCTGGAATTTATGGAATATGCCTATGACAGACTGAAGGCAGAGGGACTGTTTGTGTCTGCAGATGTATTTGGCGCCATTATTAACAGTGATGTAAATGCAGATTCTGTGGGACAGATTTACGGAGAGATGGCAAAGCATCTGGATTATATCAGTCCTATGATTTACCCTTCTCATTACGCAGATGGAAATTATGGAATTGCCCATCCGGATATGCAGCCCTATGAGACAATCTGCGCGGCGCTGATGGATTCCAGAAAGGAGCTTTACTTTGCCGGAAAGAACGGAGAGCATATTGCCGTGGTACGTCCCTGGCTTCAGGATTTTACAGCCAGCTGGCTGACAAATCATATTCCTTATGGAGGGCCGGAGGTTCGCAGTCAGATTCAGGCGGTTTATGATTGCGGATATGATGAATGGCTTTTGTGGGATGCAGCATGTACCTATGACTGGGATGGACTTCTGACACCAGAGGAGGCAAAGGCAGAACAGGAGCAGATTGTTCAGTCCCGGGCAGCTCTGCCGGAAACGACTTTTGCAGAGGAGACAATAGCGGCAGAGACGGAAGCTGTGGGAGAAACCATGGAATCGTCCTTTGAGGTGCAGGAAACAGAAGCCGCAGAATAGGATGGCTGCAGGAGGCAGTCGGTTTTATGCTCAGAAGGGTATCAGTGCAGTTCGCTGATACCCTTTTCTTCTTATTTGTGCTATAATTTTGTAGTAACAGATTAGAAGAGGCAGAGAGTGAGGAAATCAAATGGAGAGACAGGTGTATCCTGGAGAATTTTATCGACATTTTAAAAATAAATTATATCAGATTCTGGCAGTGGCAACCCATTCTGAGACGGGAGAGAAGATGGTGGTTTATCAGGCTCTTTATGGGGATTTTGGTGTTTATGTAAGGCCTTATGAAATGTTTGTAAGCGCTGTAGATCGGGAAAAATACCCGGAAGTGACTCAGGAATACCGGTTTGAGCGAGTGGAGCTGGCGGCCGCAGCTGGAGAATCAGGTGACAGGGACAGAGCAGGAGGTTTTGGCAATTTCGCTGAAGCTGGTTCATATCTGCACGGGGAAGTGATGGCAACCGGATCTGACGAATCGCAAAAAAACAGTATCAGAGCTAATTCCACAAGCAGATTTGAGGAAGAAGTCAGGACTCAGGAACCTGTGCAGAAGTTGTATGAACCAAGTCCGGCATTTCTCAAATTTCTGGATGCAGATACTTATGAGGAGCGGATGGAGTGTCTTTCTGCCATGGCACGGACGGCACAGCAAAGGGATTTAGACAGTCTTTATCTGGTGCTTGATATGAAGCCGGAAACAGGTACGATTCCAGAACAGGTCCAAGCGATTGGAAGATTTCTGACCCTCCAGAACAGGTTTGACGGAAAACGGCTTAGATAGGAGAAAGGGACGGAAAAATGTTTAATATAGAGGATGAACTGAAGAAGCTGCCGTCTCAGCCTGGGGTTTATCTGATGCACGACGCTAAGGACGAGATTATTTATGTGGGAAAGGCTGTCAGCCTGAAAAACCGGGTGCGGCAGTATTTTCAGAGCAGCCGCAATAAGAGTGCGAAGATTGAGCAGATGGTTTCGCGGATTGCCCGGTTTGAGTACATTGTGACAGATTCGGAGATGGAGGCTCTGGTTCTGGAATGTAATCTGATTAAGGAGCATCAGCCCCGATATAATACCATGCTGAAGGATGACAAGGCATATCCGTATATTAAGGTAACTGTTGGGGAGGATTTCCCACGGGTGATGCTTGCAAGAACCATGAAAAAGGATAAAAACCGATATTTTGGCCCCTATACCAGTGCTGGGGCGGTGAAGGATACCATTGATTTGATACACAAGCTGTATAAAATCAGAACCTGCAGCAGGAATCTGCCCCGAGATACGGGAAAAGAGCGCCCTTGTCTGAATTATCACATTAAACAGTGCGATGCCCCCTGTCAGGGATATATTTCTAAAGAAGAGTACGGAGAAAATATCAGACAGGTTTTGGAGTTTTTAAATGGCCGTTATGACGGTGTTTTAAAAAATCTGGAAGAAAAAATGAAAGCAGCTTCCGATGCTATGGATTTTGAAAAGGCCATCGAGTACCGGGATTTGCTAAGCAGTGTGAAAAAGGTGGCTCAGAAGCAGAAGATTACCAGCAGCAATATGGAGGATCGAGATATTATTGCTATGGCCCGGGATGATATGGACGCAGTAGTTCAGGTATTCTTTGTCCGGGAGGGAAAGCTGATTGGACGGGATCATTTCCGTATGTCTGTGGCAACTGCGGAGACAAAGGGACAGATTCTTTCCAGCTTTGTAAAGCAGTTTTATGCAGGAACTCCATTTTTGCCCAAGGAGCTGTGGGTGCAGTATGAGCTGGAGGATATGGAGCTGATTGGCCAGTGGCTCAGCGCCAGAAAGGGTCAGAAGGTTCGCATTACGGTTCCGAAGAAAGGCGATAAGGAGCGGCTGGTGGAGCTGGCGGAGAAGAATGCGGCTCTTGTGTTGATTCAGGACAATGAAAGGAATAAACGGGAAGAGATGCGGACCATAGGAGCTATGAATCAGGTGGCTCAGTGGCTGGGGCTGGAGAATGTCCGCAGAATGGAGGCCTTTGATATTTCCAATATTTCCGGATACGAATCTGTAGGCTCTATGGTGGTCTTTGAAAATGGAAGGCCAAAACGCAGCGATTATCGGAAATTCCGCATTAAGACGGTAATAGGACCCAATGATTATGCTTCTATGAAGGAGGTGCTTACCAGACGGTTTACTCATGGTATGGAGGAACAGAAACAGCTGAAAAATCAGGGAGTGGAAAAAGAGTTTGGAAGCTTTACCAGATTTCCGGATCTTCTGATGATGGATGGCGGAAAGGGGCAGGTGAATATTGCTCTGGAGGTGATGGAGCAGCTGGGGCTTTCGATTCCGGTCTGCGGTATGGTGAAGGATGATAATCACAGGACAAGAGGTCTTTATTATCAGAATGAGGAGATTTCGATCGATCGTCATTCAGAGGGATTTCGTCTGATCACCAGAATTCAGGATGAGGCCCATAGGTTTGCAATTGAGTATCACCGCAGTTTGAGAAGCAAAAGCCAGGTAAGGTCGATTCTGGATGAGATTCCGGGAATTGGGGATACGAGGAGAAAGTCTCTGATGAGAAGTTTTCAGTCTCTGGACGCGGTGCGGGAGGCCTCGGTTGAGGAGCTTTGCCAGGTGCCTGGTATGAACCGGGCAGCAGCGGAAAGTGTGTACCAGTTTTTCCGCAGGAAAGAAAAAGGGGATACCGTGATTGTGGATGACATTTCCCCGCGGATATGATAGTATGAAAGAATGTTAGGACATAGAGGAAAAGGAGTGGAAGCGATGTACGGAGTTACGATTACAGAATTGATTAATAAGATGAATCTGAAAAATATTCTTCCGGAAATTGATACAGATAAGGTTGTGCTGTCTCATCCGGATGTAAACCGTCCGGCACTGCAGCTGGCAGGTTTCTTCGATCATTTTGATCGGGAAAGAGTACAGATTATTGGTTTTGTGGAGCAGGAGTATATTAAGACGCTGCCCAGGGACAGGAAGATTGCCATGTATGAAAGACTGCTATCCAGCGAAATTCCCTGTGTGCTCTACAGCCGCTCCCAGATGCCTGATGAAGATATGAAGGATCTCTGTCTTCACTATCAGGTTCCTTGTATGGTTTCCGACAAGAGCACATCTGATTTGATGGCAGAGGTGATTCGCTGGCTGAAGGTAAAGATGGCGCCCTGCATCAGCATTCACGGCGTACTGGTAGACGTATTTGGTGAGGGCGTTTTGATTATGGGCGAGAGTGGTATTGGAAAAAGTGAGGCTGCTTTGGAGCTGATTAAGCGTGGACACCGCCTGGTTACAGATGATGTTGTGGAGATCCGCAAGGTCAGCGATGAGACTCTGGTGGGAAGCGCGCCGGATATTACCAAGCATTTTATTGAGCTGCGAGGAATCGGCATTATTGATGTAAAAGCGCTGTTTGGTGTAGAAAGCGTGAAGGATACTCAGAATATCGACATGGTAATTAAGCTGGAGGACTGGGATAAGGATAAGGAATACGATCGTCTGGGACTGGAGGATCAGTATACGGAATTTTTGGGAAATAAGGTTGTATGCCACAATATTCCCATCCGTCCGGGCCGAAACCTGGCAATTATCGTAGAGTCTGCGGCTGTCAACTATCGCCAGAAGAAGATGGGCTATAATGCAGCCAAGGAACTGTACAATCGTGTACAGGCAAATCTGGGAAGACCTCAGATTTAAAAGAAAATTTCCGGTTCTGCCGGGAAAATCAGGAAGTAAATGAGGAGTCAGATGAAGAATTTTACAGAAAAACTTTGCCGGATTTTGCCGGAAGAGCAGGTGCATGAGAATGAGCCTATGAGCCGCCGCACGACCTTCCGTGCAGGAGGAGCGGCTGACTGGCTGGTGGAGCCGGATACAGAGGGGCAGCTGGCGGAGATAATCCGCCTTTGCAGGGAGCAGCAGGTTCCGTGGTATATTCTGGGAAATGGAAGCAATCTTCTGGTAGGAGATAAGGGATTTCACGGTGTAATGATTGTTCTGGGAAAAAACTGGAATCAGGTTGAGATTACAGGACAGACCATTCGGGCAGGCGCAGGCGCTCTGCTTTATACAGTGGCAAAGCAGGCCCTTGCAGCATCCCTGACAGGACTGGAGTTTGCATCAGGAATTCCTGGCACCATTGGAGGCGCTGTGGTGATGAATGCAGGCGCTTATGGCGGGGAAATGTGTCAGGTTCTGACGCGGGTCCGAGTTATGACAGGGGACGGTCAGGTGAAAATTCTGGATGCGTCGGAGCTGGAGCTGGGATATCGGACCAGCTGCATTCTTTCCCGGGGCTATATAATTTTGGAGGCAGAGCTTTTGCTGGAGATGGGCAGCCAGGAGGAAATACGGAGCCAGATGCAGGACTATGCAGGACGGAGACGGGAAAAGCAGCCCCTGGAGTACCCCAGCGCGGGCAGTACTTTTAAACGGCCTGCGGGATATTTTGCAGGAAAGCTGATTGATGAGGCCGGCCTGCGGGGATTTGGAGTAGGCGGCGCTCAGGTATCAGAAAAGCATTGTGGATTTGTGATTAATCGGGGCGGCGCTACGGCAGCGGATATTGTGGAGCTGTGCCGCCAGGTGAAGGAGCGGGTTTTCCAGAATTCCGGCGTGGAGCTGGAGCTGGAGGTAAAGCTTCTGGGAGAATTCTAAAACGGAGGAGAAAGCCATGAAGCTGGTCATTGTAACGGGCATGTCCGGCGCAGGAAAGACCATTGCCCTGAAAATACTGGAGGATCTGGGATTTTATTGTGTAGATAATCTGCCGATTCCTCTGATGGAGCCGTTTGCTGATCTGGCTATGCGGCAGTCATCCGCACATGAGAAAGTGGCTCTGGGAATTGATATTCGCAGCGGAGAGGATCTTCCCCGGTTCCGGCAGATTCTGGAACAGTGGAAATCTGGTTCCCTTCCCTGCGAGGTGCTGTTTCTGGATTGCAGCGATGAAACTTTGATTAAGCGTTATAAGGAAACCCGTCGTTCTCATCCTCTGGCAGGAAAGGGTCGTGTAGATGCTGGAATTCAGACAGAACGCAGCCGGCTGGATTTTTTAAAGAAAGAAGCGGATATTATTATTGATACCAGTCAGCTTCTTACCAGAGAGCTGCGCCAGGAACTGGAGAAAATATTTGTTGATAACCAGAATTATCAGAATTTGTTTGTAACTGTGTTGTCCTTTGGTTTTAAATATGGGATTCCAGTGGATGCAGATTTGGTATTTGATGTGAGATTTCTGCCCAACCCTTATTATGAGGAAAGTCTGAGAAGTCACACAGGGCAGGAAGCAGAAGTGCAGGCCTATGTTCATCAGGGAGGAACGGCAGAGCTCTTTTTGGGAAAGCTGTACGATATGCTGGAGTTTCTGATTCCCAATTACGTTCAGGAGGGAAAGAATCAGCTGGTCATTGCCATTGGATGTACTGGCGGAAAACACCGTTCTGTGACGATTGCAGAGGCCGTTTACCAGTATTTAAGCGGACACAGGGAGCTGGGGCTGAAGCTGGAGCACAGGGACATTGAGAAGGACAGAATACGAAAAAAATAAGCATCTGAGGTGGGAAATGTCATTTTCTTCAAGAGTTAAGGAGGAATTATCCCGGCAGCTTAGTCCTGCCAGACACTGCCAGATTGCTGAAATTGCGGCGATTATCAGTCTGTGCGGCAGGATTCAGATATCGGAAAACGAACGGTATCGGATTAAAATCAGCACGGAAAATGCGGCAGTTGCAAGAAAGTACTTTACATTATTGAAAAAAACATTTAATATAAGTACTGATGTTTCTATTCGCCAGGGGGCAGAAGGCCATCGGCTTCGTACCTACACGGTAGGGGTCAGCCGGCATGAAGACGCAATGCGGGTTCTTCAGGCCACCAAGCTGATTGACAGGTATGGGGAGATTGAAGAAAATCTGTCTCTGGCTCAGAATGTGGTAATTATGCAGAGCTGCTGCAAGCGGGCTTTTATCCGCGGAGCATTTCTGGCCTCCGGTTCTATCAGCGATCCGGAGAAATTCTATCATTTTGAAATTGTCTGCGCTGCTGAGGCCAAGGCAGTTCAGCTTCAGGGATTGATTCTTGCATTTGGTCTGGACGCCAAGATTGTACAGAGAAAGAAGTACTATGTGGTTTATATTAAAGAGGGCAGCCAGATTGTAGACATCCTGAACGTAATGGAAGCGCCTGTGTCCTTAATGGAACTGGAAAATATCCGGATTCTCAAGGAAATGCGCGGAAGCGTAAATCGACAGGTCAATTGTGAGACAGCCAATATCAATAAGACAGTATCGGCTGCAGTAAAACAGATGAAGGATATTACTTTCATCCGGGACAAAATTGGCTTTGACAAGCTGCCGGAAAATCTCAGTGAGATTGCGCAGCTGCGCCTGTTAAAGCCAGAAGCAACACTAAAAGAGCTTGGAGAGGCTCTGGATCCGCCGGTTGGCAAATCCGGCGTAAATCACAGGCTCAGGAAGCTGGGAGAGCTGGCCCAAAAGCTAAGAGAGCAGTATCCAGGCAATGAAGCATAATACATGCTTTCAGAAATGAGGAGGATAATTATGGTAAAGAAAGCAATTACGATTGGACTCGCATCCGGACTTGAGGCAAGACCGGTGGCCATGCTGGTGCAGATTGCAAGCCAGTATGACAGCCTGATTTATGTAGAGAGCGAGAATGCGCGCGTGAATGCCAAGAGTATTATGGGTATGATGACACTGGGACTTGATGTGGGAGAGACCGTGGTTGTCAGCGCAGACGGAAGTGATGAGGAGAAGGCGATTGCAGAGATCGAGCAGTATTTGAGCAATCGGTAATCCCCACTCGAAATTGTTTATGAAGTGATAGATGAAAATGGGCAGGATTTCTGGAAATCAGAAATACCTGCCCTTTGTCCATTCTGGAAACAGTGGAAAAAAACTTTATTTCCAGATATAATGAAAGGTAACAGCTCAGCCGGACAAGAAAAAGCAAGACTGAACTGTTACAATAAAAGGGATCACAGCCCTGCCGAAAGAAAAGGGCAGCGGCCTGAAGGCGAGTCAAGAGCAGACAGTCGAAAGAGAGGCGGAAAGAACGGCTGAAAAGACAGCCGAACAGGATGCGAAGCAGAGCGCTGAAAATAAAATAGAAAGGAAGAAAAGCTGTGGCATTTACACATTTGCATGTCCATACAGAGTACAGCCTGCTGGACGGCTCCTGTAAAATTAAGGAGCTGGCAGCCCGTGCAAAGGAACTGGGAATGGACAGTTTGGCAATTACCGATCATGGTGCCATGTACGGTGTGATTGATTTTTACAGGGCAGCAAAAGAGGTGGGAATCAAGCCCATTATTGGGTGCGAGGTCTATGTATCTCCTGGCTCCCGTTTTGATCGGGAGACGGCAAGCGGCGAGGATCGGTATTACCATCTGGTTTTGCTGGCTGAGAATGATCAGGGATATCACAATCTGATGAAGATTGTGTCAAAAGGCTATGTGGAAGGCTTTTACTATAAGCCCAGAGTGGATTATGAGGTTCTGGAAACCTTCCATGAAGGCGTGATTGCCCTGTCGGCCTGTCTGGCCGGCGAAGTGCAGAGATATCTGGGAAGGGGGATGTATGAAGAAGCGTGCCGTTCGGCCCTTCATTATGAAACTATATTTGGAAAGGGAAACTTTTTCCTGGAGCTTCAGGATCATGGAATTCCCATGCAGAAAACAGTAAATCAGGGACTTCTGCGCATGAGCCGGGAGTTGGGAATCGATCTGGTAGCAACCAATGATATTCATTATATTCTGGCAGAGGATGCGGTTCCTCATGACATTCTGCTTTGTATCCAGACGGGAAAAAGAGTGACGGATGAAAACAGAATGCGTTATGAAGGCGGACAGTATTACTGCAAATCCGAGGAAGAAATGCGGGCACTGTTTCCCTATGCTCAGGAGGCGATTGATAATACGCACAAGATTGCACAGCGTTGCAACGTGGAAATTGAATTTGGCGTAACCAAGCTGCCCAAATACGAAGTACCGGAGGGATATGATTCCTGGGGATATTTAAACAAGCTGTGTCTGGACGGCATGGCAAAGCGGTATCCCAAGGATGACGGAACCTTAAAAAAGCGCCTGGAATATGAGCTTGATGTCATTCATAACATGGGATATGTAGACTATTTCCTGATTGTGTGGGATTTCATTCATTTTGCCAGATCCCACAATATTATGGTAGGGCCGGGGCGTGGTTCGGCAGCAGGAAGCATTGTAGCCTACTGTCTGGAAATTACAAACATTGACCCTATTCGCTATGATCTTCTATTTGAACGCTTTTTGAATCCAGAGCGTGTATCCATGCCGGATATTGATATAGATTTCTGCTTTGAACGGAGGCAGGAAGTGATTGATTATGTGGTGGAAAAATACGGCAAGGATCAGGTAGTACAGATTGTTACTTTTGGTACTATGGCAGCCAAGGGAGTAGTCCGGGATGTAGGACGTGTTCTGGATATGCCCTACGCCCGCTGCGATGCTATTGCAAAGATGATTCCAACGGATCTGGGAATGACTCTGGAGAAGGCATTGAAACAAAATCCAGAGCTTCGGGAAGCCTATCAGCAGGATGATGAGGTCAAGTATCTGATTGATATGGCAATGCGCCTGGAGGGACTTCCCAGACACACCTCTATGCATGCGGCAGGCGTGGTAATTGGTCAGCGGGCTATGGATGAGTTTGTTCCCTTATCCAGAGCGGCAGATGGAACCATTACCACCCAGTTTACCATGACAACTTTGGAAGAGCTGGGGCTGTTGAAGATGGATTTTCTGGGTCTTCGAACTCTGACTGTGATTCAGAATGCGGCAGAGCAGGTGGAGAGAGGATATGGCATTCACCTGGACATGGAAACAATTGATTATAATGATAAGAACGTTCTGGCATCCATTGGCACGGGAAAATGTGATGGAATCTTTCAGCTGGAAAGTTCTGGAATGAAAAGCTTTATGAAAGAGCTGAAGCCGGAAAATCTGGAGGATGTCATTGCGGGAATTTCTCTGTATCGTCCGGGACCTATGGATTTCATTCCCCGATATCTCAAGGGAAAAAATGATCGCTCATCGATTACCTATGACTGTCCGCAGCTGGAATTTATTCTGGGGCCTACCTACGGGTGTATTGTGTATCAGGAGCAGGTAATGCAGATTGTTCGGGATCTGGCAGGCTATACCATGGGACGAAGCGATTTGGTGCGCCGTGCCATGTCAAAGAAAAAGGCTGCTGTTATGGAAAAGGAGCGTAAGAATTTTGTCTACGGAAATGAGGAAGAAGGGGTAAAGGGCTGTATTAACAATGGAATCAGCGAGAAAACAGCCAACCATATCTATGACGAAATGATCGATTTTGCGAAATATGCGTTTAACAAGTCCCATGCAGCCTGCTACGCAGTGGTGGCATATCAGACAGCATATTTGAAATATTATTATCCCAGGGAATTTATGGCAGCTCTGATGACGTCGGTGATGGACAATATTACCAAGGTGTCAGAATATATTTTAAGCTGCCGCCAGATGGGAATTGCCATTCTTCCTCCGGATATCAATGAAGGGCAGAGCGGATTTTCCGTGTCCGGCGGAGCCATTCGCTATGGTCTTTCTGCAATTAAAAGTATAGGACGAAATGTAGTGGATGCGATTATCCGGGAACGGGAGGCAAATGGTCTTTTTGTATCAATGGATGATTTTGTAGAGAGAATGACAAATAAAGAGATCAACAAACGAACCGTGGAAAGCTTTATCAAATCAGGAGCGCTGGATTCCATGCCAGGAAACCGGCGGCAGAAGACGATGATTGCGCCGGAACTGCTGGAACAGAAAAATAAGGAACGGAAGAATGCCATGGAAGGCCAGATGAGTCTTTTTGATTTTGCTTCTGAGGAAGAAAAACAGCAGTTCCAGATTACCATGCCCAATGTGCCGGAGTTTCCAAGAGAGGAGCTGTTGGCCTTTGAAAAGGAAATGCTGGGGATCTATGTCAGCGGCCATCCGTTGGACTCCTATCTGGAAACCTGGAAAAACAGCATAACAGCAAAGACTACAGATTTTATAGTAGATGAGGAAACAGGCAGGGCTGCAGCCACTGATGGAGAGAGAGTCATTATAGGAGGAATGATTTCCGGAAAGGTAGTAAAGACTACAAAAACGGGAAAAATGATGGCCTTTGTTACGGTTGAAGATATGGTAGGCTCTGTAGAAGTGCTGGTATTTCCGAAAGATTTTGAGAATAACAGGAGTTTTCTCAATGAAGATGAGCGGGTGTTTATCCGGGGAAGAGCTTCTATAGGCGATGAGCCGGTGGGAAAGGTGATCTGTGAGCAGGTAATTCCTTTTGATGCGGTTCCAAAGGAACTGTGGATAAAGTTTTCTGATAAAGCGGAATATGATCAAAAGGGTCCGGAAATCCTGGAAGCATTGAAACAGTCAGAGGGAAATGACACAGTTATTATTTATCTGGAGAAGGAACGTGCAAAAAAAATCCTGCCTCCTGCCTGGAAAATCTGTGCAAATGAGACAATAATGGAGTTTTTAGAAAAACTTGTTGGTGAAAAAAATATCAAACTTGTAGAAAAGGGATTGAAAAGATAGGAAAAATGATATAGAATACTTCTGAATTGTATTTTGAGGAAAACAATTCCAATCCGGGAAATCGTACCGGTCTGAGACATAACAGAAAGAGACAAAAAGAAAAGGTAAAGTGCAGGCAGCAGAAAGCGGCGTGCAGGAATAAACAGCAGGCAGCAACAGGCAGCATGCAGAAATAAACAGCAGGCGCTGACAGCGCGACAGGAGGAAATAACCATGGCAAAACAGGTAAAAACAATAGGTGTTCTGACAAGCGGCGGTGATGCTCCGGGTATGAATGCGGCTATTCGTGCGGTAGTTCGCACGGCTATCAATAAAGGCATGAAGGTAAAGGGAATTATGCGCGGCTATGCGGGACTTCTTCAGGAAGAGATCGTAGATATGGAGAGCACCAGTGTTTCCAATATCATTTACCGCGGAGGAACAATTTTATATACCGCAAGATGTGCAGAGTTTACTACTCCAGAGGGACAGCAGGCAGGCGCAGAGATTTGCCGTAAGCATGGGATTGACGGTATTGTGGTAATCGGTGGCGACGGTTCCTTCCGCGGTGCAGGAAAGCTGGCTGCTCTGGGAATCAATACCATCGGCGTGCCGGGAACCATCGACCTGGATGTAGCATGTACCGAGTATACTATTGGTTTTGATACAGCAGTCAATACGGCAATGGAAGCGATTGACCGGGTTCGTGATACTTCTACCTCCCATGAGCGCTGCAGTATCATCGAGGTTATGGGACGTAATGCAGGATATATTGCTCTGTGGTGCGGCATCGCCAACGGTGCAGAGGATATTCTTCTTCCAGAGCGGTATGACGGCGATGAGCAGACGCTGATCAATAAAATCATTGCGAACCGTAAGAGCGGAAAGAAGCATAATATCATCATCAATGCAGAGGGAATCGGTCACTCTACCTCTATGGCAAGACGAATCGAGGCAGCTACAGGAATTGAGACGAGAGCAACTATTTTAGGACACATGCAGCGAGGCGGCACCCCGACCTGTAAAGACCGGGTTTTTGCCTCTATTATGGGTGCAAAGGCAGCAGAGCTTCTTTGCGAGGGCAAGAGCAACCGCGTTGTGGCTTACCGTGACGGTCAGTATATCGATTTGGACATTCAGGAAGCACTTCAGATGAAGAAGGATATTTCGGAGGAACAGTACGAGATCGCCAAGATGCTGGTAAAATAACAGCCAAGGAGAATGTCTGGGAAGGACAGAAAACAGCTTGGAACAGGAAACTAAAGGCCCGGTGGGAATCAGCCACCGGGCATTCTTCGGCTTTGCGGCCTGGAAAAGTATTTTTATGGGTCTGCAGGGAAGCGGAAAAGATGAGAAAGGACGTCTGAAAAAGGAGAGAGCAGAATGCCGGAAAACGGAGAAACAACAGTACTTTGTGGTTCTAACAGTTATGAAAGAAAGTATTATTTTAATGAAGACTTTGAAAGTCTTCCAGATGCGGTGAAGCGTCAGCTTCAGGTTATGTGTGTCTGGTTTACAGAGGAATGTGGAGGGATCCTGACACTGGAATTTACAGAAGACGGAACTCTGGAATTTAAACATACCACATCAGAGTATGACGGATATTATGACGAAATCGGGGCAGATTTAAAAATTAAGCAGATGAGAAGAGAGGGGCAGGAATTTCTGCAGGCCCTGGAGACCTATTACCGAGTGTTTTTCCTGGGAGAACGCCCGGAGAGCGAGGAGGTATGATGGCAGAGGACAGAAGTCCCAAGAAGGATCTGCAAAGCAGTGAGACATCAGGAAGGACAGGAAAACGCAGGCTTCGAATAGGAAATGTAGAGCTGGACAATAACCTGGTTCTGGCGCCGATGGCTGGAGTGACGGATCTTCCGTTTCGAATTCTCTGTAAGGAACAAGGCTGTGGTCTGCTCTGCACAGAAATGGTAAGTGCAAAGGCGATTCTTTATAAAAACCGCAATACCAGAGAGCTTTTGGAAGTAACTCCGGGAGAACGTCCGGTTTCGGTACAGCTTTTTGGTTCTGATCCGGAAATTGTCAGTGATATGGCGCACTTGATCGAAGACGGCCCCTTTGATATCATTGATTTTAATATGGGCTGCCCTGTTCCAAAGGTGGTTAACAACGGAGAGGGTTCTGCTTTGATGCGCAGTCCGAAGCTTGCAGAAAAAATATTTACAGCTCTTATAAAAAAAGTACACAAGCCTGTTACAGTCAAGTTCCGGAAAGGCTTTGATGATTCCTCTGTGAATGCAGTAGAAATTGCAAAAATCGCAGAAGCCTGCGGTATGGCCGCTGTGGCAGTCCACGGAAGAACAAGAGAACAGTTCTATGCGGGAAAGGCGGACTGGGAGATTATCCGTCAGGTGAAGGAGGCTGTGAGGATTCCAGTTATTGGAAACGGTGATATTTTTACACCTGAGGATGGAAAACGGATGCTTCAGGAAACAGGATGTGACGGTCTGATGATAGCCCGGGGAGCCAGAGGAAATCCCTGGCTGTTTCACAGACTGAATCATTATCTGGATACAGGGGAGCTTCTTCCAGAGCCGGACTGCAGGGAGATTGGCGGAATGATTTACCGACATGCCCAGATGCAGACGGAAAGAAAGGGAGAAAACCTTGGAATGAAGGAAATGCGCAAGCATATTGCCTGGTATACAGCAGGGCTTCGCCACTCAGCAGGAATACGGCGTCAGTGCAATACGCTGGAGACATTGGAGGAGCTTCGGAATATGCTGGAGGAGCATGGAATGCTGCCGGAGGAGTTTTAAAACAGTGACAGAATGAGGCGGCTGGCCGGAGGGCATATCACGGAGGGGAAGAATGCGTTCTGCCCTTGAAAACAGGGGCTTTCCGGTTCTTGACAACTGATTGCCTTTGGGATATAATGTTTGGAATGCAGCGTTGCGGAACTGAGGGGATAGATAGGCTTATCAGAAGGGATACAGAGTTCTACAGCTCCGCAGCAGGTTAGTAAAAAGGAAGGAAATGAGCATCATGGCAGAGAAGAAACACATTTTAACATATGCAGGACTGAAGCAGTATGAGGATGAACTGCAGGATCTGAAGGTGAACCGTCGTCGTGAGGTGGCACAGAAAATCAAAGAAGCGCGTGAGCAGGGCGATTTATCTGAGAACGCTGAGTATGATGCAGCAAAGGATGAGCAGCGTGACATTGAACTGCGTATTGAGGAGCTGGAGAAGCTTCTGAAGAATGCAGAGGTTGTAGATGAGGACGAAATTGATCTGGATAAGATCAGCATTGGCTGTAAAGTTCGTGTATATGATGTGGACTTTGATGAGGAAATGGAGTTCCGTATTGTAGGCTCCACTGAGGCAAACAGCCTGCAGAATAAGATTTCTAACGAGTCTCCTGTAGGTCAGGCTCTTATGGGTAAAAAGGCGGGAGATGTGGTTGATGTGGAGACTCAGGCCGGAGTGATCCAGTATAAAGTCCTGGAAATTCAGAGAGTATCATAATCCAATTAGAACGAAGGAGTAAAGAAAAACATGGCAGAGCAGAATCAGAAGAAGCAGCAGGAGCCGGATCTGAATCAGCTGTTAAAGGTTCGCCGGGAGAAGTTAGCAGAGCTTCAGGCAGCCGGAAAGGATCCGTTCCAGATTACCAAATATGATGTAACTGTACACAGCACTGATGTAAAGGAAGATTACAGTCAGTGGGAAGGCAAAGAGGTTTCCATTGCAGGACGTATGATGTCCAAGCGTGTTATGGGAAAGGCCTCTTTCTGCAACGTTCAGGATCTGAAGGGCGATATCCAGTGCTACGTAGCTAGAGACGATCTGGGGGAAGAAGCTTATAAGGAATTCAAACGCATGGATATTGGTGATATCATCGGCGTGAAAGGTATTGTTTTCACTACGAAGATGGGAGAGATTTCTATTCATGCCCACAGCATAACACTGCTTTCCAAGAGTCTGCAGGTTCTGCCGGAGAAGTATCACGGATTGACCAATACAGATATGCGGTATCGCCAGAGATATACGGATCTGATTATGAATGAGGATGTACGCAAAACCTTTGTAATGCGTTCCAAAATCATCAGCTGCATCCGCCGTTATCTGGACGGACAGGGCTTTTTGGAGGTTGAGACTCCTATGCTGGTATCCAATGCAGGAGGAGCCGCTGCAAGACCGTTTGAGACCCATTACAATGCATTAGATGAAGATGTAAAGCTGCGTATTTCTCTGGAGCTTTACTTAAAGCGTCTGATCGTAGGCGGTATGGAGCGCGTATATGAGATTGGACGTGTATTCCGTAATGAGGGACTGGATACCCGCCACAATCCGGAATTTACCCTGATGGAGCTGTATCAGGCATATACCGATTATAATGGAATGATGGATCTGACAGAGAATATGTTCCGGCATGTGGCTCAGGAGGTATGTGGCACCACCTTAATTCCCTATGCAGATGTAGAGATCGATCTGGGCAAGCCCTTTGAGCGTCTGACCATGATTGATGCAATTAAGAAATATACCGGCATTGACTTTAATGAAATTGCTACTACGGAAGAGGCAAAGAAGCTGGCTGATGAGAAAGAGATTCACTATGAAAAGCGTCATGTGCGCGGTGACATCATCAACCTGTTCTTTGAAGAATTTGTAGAGGAGCATCTGATTCAGCCGACCTTTATTATGGATCATCCGGTAGAGGTTTCCCCGCTGACAAAGAGAAAGCCGGATAAGCCGGAGCAGGTAGAACGTTTTGAGCTGTTTATCTACGGCCGTGAAATGTGTAACGCTTATTCAGAGTTAAACGATCCTATCGATCAGAGAGAGCGCTTTAAGGCACAGGAGGCAGCTTTAGCTGCAGGTGATGAAGAAGCCAACACAACGGACGAGGACTTTATGAACGCTCTGGAGATTGGTATGCCTCCTACAGGCGGTATTGGATACGGTATTGACCGTCTGGTTATGCTTTTAACCAACAGCCCGGCTATCCGTGATGTGTTACTGTTCCCGACAATGAAGTCCTTAGACGCAAAGAAGAACGACAGCAAGGCAGAGAAGGCTGCACCTTCCGTTGCAGCACCGGCTGCAAGTGTGTCCGCAGCAAGCGCACAGCTTGACCTTTCCAAGGTAAAGATTGAGCCTCTGTTTGAGGAGTTTGTAGACTTTGATACCTTTGCAAAATCTGATTTCAGAGTGGTTAAGATCGAAGCCTGCGAGGCAGTGCCGAAGTCCAAGAAGCTCCTGAAATTCACGCTGAATGACGGAACAGATCGGAAGCGCACTATTTTAAGCGGTATTCACGAGTATTACGAGCCGGAAGAGCTGGTTGGTAAGACCTGTGTAGCTATCACAAACCTGCCGACCAGAATGATGATGGGCATTCCGTCTGAAGGTATGCTGATTTCTGCAGTGTATGAGTATAACGGACGGGAAGGCTTAAATCTTCTGATGCTGGATGATGTGATTCCGGCAGGAGCGAAGCTGTACTAAAGACAAGAAAATTCATAGACTTTTATGATTTTGCAGAGTGTTTGACATCAAATTGACATCAAATTTATGTCACTTGGTGGACTAACATGGACTGACAAGGGATGCATCAGAAATTAGAACCTTACAAAACTTAATAGTTAATGCTATTAAAAGGACATTTTCCAATAAAACGGAGAGTGTCCTTTTTCTGTTGTTATGGTTAAAAACAAAATCAAAAAATAACATAACTGTCTTGGCAATCTTGATCTTGGAGCTGGATCGTAGCCCCCACAAAGCGCTATGACGCTTAACGAGGAACTCCTAAAGCTTCGCCAGCAGGTAAAGAAACTAGAAAAAGAAAACCACCAAATTCTTGAGGAAAATGTGTCAACTAATCTTGACAAAATCAATTTCTTTTTATTTAAATATGAAATATAATATAAGTCATAGGGAAATATAGTGGTAAATGGAATTTGTCAGACACTGTCTGACAAATTCGGAAAGGATATATTATGTATGACTTAGAGCAGACAAATATGCTTCAGCCATTAGTAGAAGGCAATACCCTTTAACTGTCAATAATGTGCATTATCATGTGGATTTGGTGTTTTATCATAGAATTTTGAAATGTTTTGTGCTGATTGATTTAAAGAAAAATTCTGTACAGCATATAGACATCGGTCAGATGAATATGTATATGGGATATTTTGCAAAGGAAGAAAATATGGCGGATGATAACCCACCAATCGGCATTATTCTAAGCCATAACAAAGATGAATTACTTGTGGAATATGCTACTTATGGTATGGACAGTAATCTGTTTGTTTCAAAATATGAATTGTATCTACCAAACCGTAGTGAACTTCAAAAATTAGTGAATAATATTTTGGAGCAGGATACTAAAAAGGAAGAGAAAGAAGCGGAATAAAAAAGTAATTTAAGAAATCCGAAAAATGAATAGGTATATTGAAAAAGACAATCAGAAATGGTTGTCTTTTTTGCGTGGAAAAAAGAAAGGATGAATGATCATGACAGATAACAATACTGTTTATATGAGTGAAAAGCAAAAAGTCAAAGAGATTACAGACAAGCTGGAAGCCAGCTTTACCGGGATGCGATTCATCAGTACGGCATACAGCAAAGTATGAACAGCGCAGGCGGCAGATGCCACGATAATGCCCGCTTTGAAAGTCTGTGGGTAAGGATGAAATCAGAACTGCTGTATGGCCGTTATGATACAGAAAAAAGAACCACGGATGAACTCAAGACGATCATCTGGAGATATTTCATCAGTTATTGGAATAACCGAAGAATCTGCTCCGTCAATGTTTTTCATGAATCTTGAGGGGCATCATCAGATGGTGGATCATAATCTGATATGCTTTGAATCCATCTCCGGACTGCAGAGCGTCCAGATATTTTCTGTGCTCATCCATAGTACCCTGAATCCGTCCTTCAACAGCCAGAGCATCCTTGGAGGTGAGCTGGATCAGATAAAGCAGACGCTGAAAAATTTGATTAAATTCGTCATTTTCCATGTAATTGACCAGAAGAAGATGGAACTGGTGATCGTAGTGGATGAAGGATTCCAGTTGATCTTCCTGATTGAGTGTCCGTTCCATACAGGAAAGAGTTTGTCTCAGGTTGTGGAGAAGCTGACGTCCTTTTTCTGTAGCAATCTGCAAAGCGATTTGATTGGTGCAGAAGCCCTCAATCGCACAGCGGATTTCGATGCTGTCCTTCATATCCTTTTCATTCAGCTGTCGGATCATAAATCCCTTGCTTGGAATAATCGTAATATAGCCATCCTGGCTCAGGCACTGAAGCGCTTCCCTCATGGGGGTGCGGGAAATACCGATCTGTGCAGAGAGCTTTGTCTCAGAGTAAAGACGGTTTGGTTCCAGAGTTCCGGATAAAATGCTGTTTTTAATGGTATCATATGCCTGTAGCTGCAGGAAGCTTTTTTCTTTCATAATATATCATTTCCTTAAATCGTTCTTAATAAATCCATCTTAAGTTAAAATCAGGATCCTGTCAAGAAAAAGACATGTTCGTTAAATGAAACTTGATGGGATATCATTTTTCGCCGTTCTGAAGAGCTATTTTTATTCAAAAATAGAGCTGGAAATCTTCAGCGGATGCCGGTCAACAAAATCAAAGGTGTCCTGGATATTTTCCTGAATGGTCAGTTCATCCAGCTTGCATAAAATTCCAATAAGATAAATGTGGTAATAGCAAAACTGGCGCAGAGTCATGATACCGGGATTTTCCTGATAGGTCTGAAACAGTCTGGAGCGGGCGGCCATATCAATGCGGGCTTTCATCTGGAGATCTGCTAAATCATAGGATTTATGGAAGTCCTTTTCGATATCTTCATAGATGCCGGATACAATCAGCAGTTTATGTTCCTGCCATTGCTGCTGCTGATCCTTGTGGTAAAATAATTCTATATTTCTCGGTGTGCTCATGATTTTTTCGTATGCGTAAGTATAGATAACACAGTGACGCCAGTAGTGGTTTTTGTATTCCTCAGGAAAAGAATCGATGTATTCTTTGATTTGAGAAAAAAGGTCGTCAATAAAAGTCTCCATAATCATAAATTTGTTTTTAAAATGATAGGTGATCGATCCCTTGGCAATATGCAGTTCATCTGCGACTTTCTGGAATGTGGTACCACTGTATCCATACTGGAGAAACATACGTCCAGTCACTTCTAAAATAGAGTCTTTCAGGTTTTTATTTTCTGTATCTTGTTCTTTCATAATCTCCCTTTACTTATGGCAAGTGCATTTATATTTAAAAGTCAGGACTCAAACAGTCTCCTAAAGTATATCATGTTCTGGTGTTTGGCGGAACATGAAAAAAGAAATTTTACAGGTTTCTTATAACTGGAGAATTCAAGTTTTTACCTGAAAAAAATTCATACTATATAAATATATGTTTGTACAATAAAATTTAAAGAAAAAATCGGGCGATTCATTAAAAAAAACGATATAAAATAAAATTAATAACGAAAAAATAAGAGGATAATTGAGAAAATATGTTGACTATCTATAAAATATAGGTTAAAATTTATACTGTACAAAACGCGTTTGTACAGTATGAGCTCAGCTGATTTATTTTTTTTAAAAAACTATGTTAAAAAATGAACGAAAAAAAGATAAAGACAAGGAGAAGGAGATGGTATGAGTACAGATATGAAAACATCAAATAAATACATGTCTCTGGCTGCGATTACGTTAGCATTTTCATTTACATTTTTGAGCAGGTATATCTGGAGTCCTCTTATGGCAGATGTTTCAGGAGAGTTTGGAATTAATGCTACACAGGCAGGGCTTTATATGTCTGCATTTTTTGCTGGTTATCTGGTCACTCAGATTCCGGGCGGAATTATGGCAGATCGGTATCAGCCAAAATATATTCTGATTGCATGCACGATACTGGGCGGTGCTATGACTGCACTGATGTCAAGAATTACCAGTTACGAAATGGGACTGGTGATCCGTGTAATTACCGGTATCAGCAGTGGCTGCGTTATGGCACAGTGCTCTAAAGTAGTTGCACTTACCTTTGCTCCGCAGGAGCGTGCATCAGCAATGGGAGTTGTACTGGCATCTCCGCCTTTCGGCATTACACTGGCACAGTCTCTGGGAGCTCCTTTAAATCAGGCTTTCGGATGGAGAACCACCTTTGTAATTGTAGGTGCTGTGGCAGTTGGCGTTGTTGCTTTACTGGCATTATTTGTAAAGCCTGTTGAAAAGAGTGTTCCTGCAGAAAAAACAGCAGGAGCAGCAGGAAGAGCTGTGGCTCAGACTGCAGCAGCAAAGCCTCAGGCTCAGGCAGGAATGCTGGAGGGTCTGGTTGGATTCTTTACGAACAAACAGCAGCTGCTGTTAGGTATCAGCGGTTTTATGTTTATGTTTGTTAGTGTAGGTTTTGCCACCTGGACAAACAAGTACGCTCAGAGTCTGGGCTGTACTCCGGTACAGGGCGGCATGATTATTACCTGCTACAGCATTGCCGGAATTATTGCATCCTGTCTGTCCGGAGGTCTTGCAAAGAAGATGCATATGAGTCATCGGAATTTCCTGATGCTGACCTTAACCGGTATGGGTGTAATGACAATTTTCTTCTCCATGCAGAGATCCTATATGGGATTACTTCTTGTGGGAATTATCTACGGCGCAGTTTCCTACCTGCCGTCAACCCATTACACCACCTCTGCAATGATGCTGGCAGGAGAGCGTTTTACAGCAACGGCTGCTTCTACTCAGAATTTGCTGTTCCAGATGGCAAGTCTGATTATGCCGATTGTAGTGGGACGTGTGATTGATGCTACCGGAAACTATTCTCTGATTTGGTATATTTTCCTGGGATGTACAGCTATTGCGGTACTTTTCAGCTTCTTTGTGAAGAACGATGAGCGGCCATAGACATAACATCTCGTGAAGAAAACCAAACCAGTGAAGGGTAAATTTGTCTAAGCTTAGGAAAGGAATGAGAGACAAGATGAAAGAAATTATTCAAAAAATCATTACTTTGAAGGTGAATGGAACTGAGTACGACATTAAAGTCGGCACCGGAAGAGATGATATGCCGGAGAGCGAGACCCTGGCTCATACATTAAGAGATCGCCTGGGACTGACCGGATTAAAAATCGGATGCGATCAGGGTGCGTGTGGATGCTGTACCGTTATTATGGACGGAAAAGCAGTTACCTCCTGCCTGACCCTGACCATGGATTGTGACGGCGCAGAGATTACTACGATTGAAGGACTGGCTGATCGGGCAACCGGAGAGCTGGACGGACTTCAGCAGGCTTTCCTGGATAACTGCGGTTATCAGTGCGGCTTCTGCATCCCCGGCGTTATCATGACTGCAAAAGCACTTTTAAATGAGAATCCGGAGCCTACAGAGGAAGAAGTAAGAGAAGCTCTGTCTGGAAACTACTGTCGCTGCGGCACTCATTATACTGCTGTTGAGTCCATTATGGCTTATGTGGAAAGCAATAAGAATAAGAAGGAGGAGCAGGGATGAAAGAGTTAAAATACGTAGGCAAGGAAACAGTTCGTCTGTTAGGTCCGCAGATCGTAACAGGAAAAGCAAAATATACTGGTGACTTCAAGCTGCCGGGTATGCAGTACGGAAAAATTTTGAGAAGTCCACATCCATATGCAAAAATTCTTTCCATTGATGTGGAAAAGGCAAAAGCATATCCGGGAGTATCTGCAGTTGTAACATGGAAGGATGTTGACAGAAACATCTATATTACCAATGGATTTACACCGCCGAAGCATCATCATATTATGGACGAGTATGTGCGCTTTATTGGAGATGCGGTTGCTCTGATTGTAGCAGAAACGGAAGATATTGCTCTGGAGGCAATGAAGCTGATTGATGTAAAATATGAGGTTCTGAAGCCGGTATTTACCATTGAAGAGGCTATGGCTCCGGATGCTCCTCAGCTGTATCCGGAATTCCCGGGAAACATTGCTCCCCATAAAAACAACCTGAACTTTGAGGTTGGTGATTTGGAAAAAGGCTTTGAAGAGTCTGATGTTATTGTAGAAGTAGATTCCTCTATTGACAGTGGTCAGAATGCACTTCCTGTAGAGCCGCCGGTTACCATTTGCTGGTATGAAAATGATACCTACAATTTTATCGCTTCTGCAGCAGCTCCGGCATACTGCCACCAGAACGTAGCTTCTTCCCTGAACGTTCCTTACGAGCAGGTTCGTCTGACTGCACCGGCAGTAGGCGGAAGCTTTGGTTCTAAATTGTACAGCGGTAATGTACAGCCTCTGGTATTTACAGCAATCATGGCCAAGGCAGCAAGATGTCCGGTTATGTTTAACTATACCAAGGAAGAGCATTTTGCAATTCACCAGAACCGTATGGTAACAAAGGCTCACATTAAGTTTGGTATGAAGAAAGACGGTCTGGCAAGTGCCATTGAGATGAGCCAGATTGCCGATGCCGGCGTATGCGCTTCTACCCAGGAGTTCATGCTGGCAGTAGGAACCAACACTCTGCCGATTCTGTGTAAGACAGACAACAAGAAATACGATGGAGAGGTAGTAGTAACCAACCACATGCCGTCCGGATCCTTCCGTGGATATGGATACATGGAGTCTACTGCTTTAGTCAGTCAGGCAATTATGGAGGCCTGCGAAAAACTGAATATTGATCCGGTTGACTATCTGGTAAAGAATGCCATGAAGAAGGGCGATCGCTATCACAATGCCAATGCGATGCCTCATCCGTGGCAGGAAAACAAAACAGCAGACTGGAGCGATCTGGTTGTTAAGACAGCAGAAGCCTTCCACTGGAAAGATCGTTTCAAAGGCTGGGGTGTACCGACCTGGGTATCTGAGGATGGAAAACGTGTACGCGGACTGGGCGTAGGCGCTGCCGGACATTCTGATACAGGCGGCAAGCCTTCCAATGCAAACGTAACTCTGACTGGTCTGGGCGCTGTTTATCTGTCTACCTGTATGGCAGAGTTTGGTGCAGGTACCAGAGACGTTATGTTAAAGGTTGTAGCAGAGGAGCTGGATATGCCGTTAGAGGCTATTCGCGTTTCTGATTCTGATACAGGAATGACACCTCCGGACTTTGGTTCTACCGGTTCCCGTTCTACTTACTGCGGCGGTATTGTAGCAAAGAGAGCATGTGAGGATGTGAAGAAGAAGCTGTATCAGCTTGCACATGAAAAATATGGTGTTCCGGAAGATGATCTGGAATTTAAGGGCGGCTGTGTTGTCCGTATTTCCAATCCGGAAGAGAAATATATGCTGTTCCCGCATCTGATGGGTAAGGTTGACAGCGTTACAGGATGCGGTCACTTTGACGGCGTTCACAACAGTACCATTTTCCATCTGCAGTTCGTGGAAGTGGAAGTGGATCTGGAAATGGGAACCTTTGAAATTGTTGACCACTTTGGCGGTTCTGATGCGGGTGTTATTGTAAACCCATTGCCGGTTCGTAACCAGATGCAGTCCTTCTTTGCTGGAATTGATATTGCCTGCATGGAAGAAACCGTATGGGATCCGAACGATTACAGAGTTCTGAATCCGAGCAACATTGATTACAAGACAAGAACCTTCAATGATGCAGTGCCTCATGATCACCTTGTTCTGGAGTCTATGAAGAATGTTGAGAATGATTACCCATTCGGCGCAGTTGGTGTAGGTGAGCCTCTGCTGGCTCCAGGCGGTCCTGCCATCCGTATGGCAATTTACAATGCCTGCGGAATTAAACTGAATTCCTATCCGTACTCACCAGCGAAGATTTTGAAAGCTTTGAAGGAAAAGGAGGCAAACTAATGAAAAATTTTACATATGTCAATCCATCTTCTGTTGAGGAAGCATCTGAACTTCTGAAACAGCCCGGCACTGTAGTTATGGGCGGAGGAACGGATCTTCTGGGTGTATTAAAGGACGGCCTGCTTCCGGAGTATCCGGAAAAGGTTGTAAGCTTAAAGAAGCTTCCGGGAATGGATCAGATCAGAGAAGAAGAAGACGGTCTGCATATTGGGGCAGAGGCAACTCTGCGTCAGATCGCAGATTCTGCAGCAGTACAGGGTGGCTGGAATGCCCTGGCTGATGCTGCAAGAAGTGTTGCAACACCGAATATCCGCAATACTGCAACTATCGCAGGCAACCTGTGTCAGGATATCCGCTGCTGGTATTACCGTTATCCGGATATCTTAGGCGGAAAGATCAACTGTGCAAGAAAAACAGGTCATCTTTGCTCTGCAATGATGGGAGAAAACCGTTACCATTCTATCTTTGGTGCGGCAAAGGTATGTGAGACACCTTGTACCGGAAACTGCCCGGCCCATACAGATATTTCTGCTTATATGGAAATGGTTCGTGCAGGCCAGTACGATGATGCTGCAAAGGTAATTCTGGAAGTGAACCCCATGCCGGCAATTACCAGCCGTGTCTGCGCTCACTTCTGTATGGAAGGCTGTAACAGAAATACTTATGATGAGAGCCTGAACGTAGGAGGCATCGAGCGTTTCCTGGGCGACATGGTTCTGGAGCGTCATGAGGAATTCATGAAGGGACCGGAGTCTGAAAACGGAAAGCGGATTTCCATCGTTGGTTCCGGCCCTGCAGGTCTGACTGCAGCTTATTATCTGCGCCAGAGCGGCTTTGCAGTAACGGTTTATGAGAAGCAGAAGGAAGCCGGCGGATGCTTATCCTACGCAATTCCGGCATATCGTCTGCCGAAGGAAATTGTTAGAAAATTTGTTTCTGTTCTGGAAGGAATTGGCGTGGTATTCCATTGCGGCTGCCGGGTAGGAACTGATATTTCTCTGGATGAGATCTACAAAAACAGCGACAGTGTAATGCTGGATACAGGAACATGGAAACGTCCTCTGATCGGTCTGTCCGGCGAGGAGCTGACCAGATTTGGTCTGGAATTCCTGGTTGATGTAAATAACTACATTTTAGAGAGACCGGGCTCTGACGTAGTCGTTGTCGGCGGCGGGAACGTTGCAATGGACGTTGCAATTACTGCTAAGAGACTAGGCGCTCCCAATGTAAGAATGGTTTGCCTTGAGCAGAGAGACGGAATGCCGGCTAACGAGGAAGAAGTAACAAGAGCTCTGGAAGAGGGCGTAGAGATTATCAACGGCTGGGGTCCAAAGGAAGTTCTTCACAAGGACGGCAAGGTCAGCGGAATCGTATTTAAAAACTGCCCGAAGGTTCTGGATGAAACAGGAAGATTCAATCCGGTATACGATGAGAACAACCTGATGACTCTGGATGCAGATATCATCATGATGGCAATCGGTCAGAAAGCAGATCTTGATTTCCTGGACGGCGCATACGCTGTTGAGACTGAGAGAGGCAGAATTAAGGCTCTTGATGGAAATCAGACCAGTGTAGCAGGCATTTTCGCCGGCGGTGATGTAACTACAGGACCGGCAACTGTTATTAAGGCTATTGCAGCAGGTAAAGAAACTGCAGTTGCAATCAGAAAATACTGTGGCATGGGCGAGCTGGAAGTAGAGAAAACAGCAGCAAAACGTCTGAAAGAGAAACTGGTTTCCTTCAGTACAGAATGCCGCAGCAGCCATGAGTCTGCAAAGGCTCCTCTCCTTGCTGTAGAAGACAGAGCAATGGACAAGGAAGATCTTGGCGGACTGGCTGAGTCAGTAGTGAAGAAAGAGGCTTCCAGATGCTTTAACTGTGGATGCCTTGCCGTAAATCCAAGCGATGTGGCAAATATGCTGTATGCATATGATGCAAAGATTAAAACAAACATGAGAGAGCTGGATGCAGAGACCTTCTTTGCCGGCTCTACTAGAGTGAAGGATACCCTGAAGTCGGGTGAGATCGTAACGGAGATTATTGTTCCGAAGCAGGCAGCCGGAACAAAAGCTGAATACGATAAGTACCGCATCAGAAAAGCCATTGACTTTGCTGTTCTTGCAGTAGCAGGAACCTGTCTTGCAGAAGACGGTGTTGTAAAGAATATCAGCATGGTACTGGGGGCTGCAGCTCCAATTCCTGTAAAGCTGAGAGAAGCAGAGCAGTATCTGATTGGAAAGAAACTGACAGAAGAGACAGCAGCAGAAGCAGCAGAAATAGCTTTGAAGGATGCGATTCCGCTGGAGATGAACGCTTATAAGATCGAAATGGCAAAGGTTATGATTCGGAGATTCTTAGGCTTCTAATACCTATAAGAAGGATAGTATGGCTTCAGGCGGCAGGTTTTTCACTGCCGCCTGAAGTATGAAAAACAGGGTAATCGTAGGTAACAGTTCAGCAGTGTACAGGAGACAAGAAAGGCAGGAAAAGCATGGACAGAGAAAAAATTCTGGCTTACAGTGAGAGAACAGAGAATCTGGGAGAGCCGGAGGTATTTTTAGGAACCGGAGAAGTAAAGGAACCGGGATGCGGTGATCAGTTGAATATGTATATTAATACAAAGAGAGAAATTATCACAGAGTTCCACTATACTGTTACAGATTCTGCATGTCCTCCGCTGAAAGCCTGTGCGGCAAGAGTTGCAGAAGCGGCACTGGGAAAACCGGTGATGGAAGCATATCTGATTCGGGCAGAGGATCTGTCTGAGTTTTTTGGCGGACTGGAAAAGGAAAGCATTCACTGTGCCCAGATGGCAGAGATTGGGCTGAAGAAAACTCTGCAGGATTATGCGGTGAAGAGAGCGGAACGAGTAAAACAGATGATGGAAGAAGCAAAAGCTTAGGGTACTGTGTCAGAGCAGAGGAGGTAGAGAAACCATGAAACAGGTAGGTGCAGTAATTGCAGCAGCAGGGCTGTCTTCCCGTATGGGGGATTTTAAACCATTGCTTCCATTTGGAAAGGCATGTATTGCACACCATTTGGTAGAAATGCTAAAGCAGGCAGGTGTGTCTCCTATTGTTATGGTTACAGGATACAGAGGAGAAGAACTTGAGGAAGTTCTAAAGGATTCTGGAATTTTGTTTGTGAGAAATCAAAATTATACCTCAACAGAAATGCTTGATTCTGTGAAATTAGGATTTTCTGTTATTCGCGAAAATTGTGATGCAGCTCTGGTAATGCCGGTGGATGTTCCGGCAGTTACGGGAGCTACAGTCAGAAAGATTGTGGAAGCACAGGGGGCTATTGTACGTACCAAATGCGGAAATCGGAGAGGACATCCTGTAAAGCTGGATGCTGCTGCGATGGATGCTGTCCAGGTTTATCAGGGAGAATACGGCCTGAAAGGTTTTTTAAAAGCCAGAGAAGAACAAATCCTGGACGTAGAGGTTTCGGATGAGGGAAGTTTTCTGGATGCTGATACAAAGGAAGAATATGGCCGTCTTCTTCAGCTGGAGGGAAGCAGAGGACAAGGGTATCCAGATGGAGAGACACTGCGCTGGCTGCTTGAAATCAGCAAAATGCCGGAACATCTTCGCAGACACAGTGAAGCAGTAAGCCGTAAAGCTCTGTCTATGGCAGTGGAACTGCAAAGCACAGGGCGGATGCTGGATCTGAACCTGATTCGTTCGGCTGCTCTTTTGCATGATATTGGAAAAGGACATCCGGATCATGCTGCAGCAGGAGCAAGTTTCCTTCAGGAAAACGGTTACGGGCGGGCAGCTGAGATTGTCAGACAGCATCACAGACTGGATCAGATTCCGAAGCAGGCAGATGAAACTTTGATTGTATATCTGGCAGATAAAATGATTCAGGGAGACAGGGAGGTTTCCATTGAAGAACGTTTTGAGGGAAGCAGACAGAAATGCCAGCACAGCAGAGAAGCTATGAAAAGTCATCAGGAAAAGTATCTGCAGGCGCAGAAGGCCTGGAGAATATGGGAAGAGAGTTTTGTTTCATAGCAGCATAGAAAAATAAAGTTTTGGCAATGGACAAGAAGTCTTTTATGACAAAATGAAAGAGAAGGTCATACGGATGCAGAATCCACATTTCTGTATCCGTATGACCTTCTGCCTTATGGAAGCTGCAGGATCGACACCGATTTTCTGAAAGAAAATCGGGATAACCGTGCCGGACATAATGCTTTTCAAAATTAGAGAAATTGACAGGTTTTCTTTCCTTCTATATAATTGTAGCAAGCAGAAAAACTTATAGCTGCTGCAGGGAAATTAGACAGAGGAAAGGGGAGCTTTTATTATGAAACTTGAAAATTATGAGGTACATCTTCCGAATTATTCTATTGGAGACAAAATTTATAAAAATATTGGTCCGGTATGCGAATCCTATGGAAAAAAGGTTCTGGTAATTGGAGGAAGGAAGGCTTTGGATGCAGCCTATAATAAAATTGAAGCTTATGTGAAACAGACAAAGCTTGAGATTATTGGAAAGGTCATTTATGGTGAAAACTGTACCTATGATACTGTGGAACATTTAAGAGAGATGACCTTATATCAGCAGGCGGATATGGTGTTTGGTGTTGGCGGTGGAAAAGCTCTGGATACAGTAAAGTGTTTGTGCATACCAGATGATAAGCCTGTTTTTTCTTTCCCGACTATTGCATCGAATTGCTCTGCCTGTACTTCAGTTTCTATTATGTATCAGGAGGACGGCTCTTTCTTAAAGCCCCATTTCTTTGTCCGCCCGGTGATGCACGCCTTTATTGATACAGAGATTATTGCAAAGGCGCCCAGTCAGTATATGTGGGCGGGAATCGGCGATACCTATGCAAAATACTATGAAGCAGCTATTTCTTCCAGAGGAGAACGTCTGGAGCATTTTACGGCATTGGGAGTTGCGGTAAGTCAGATGTGCAGCAGTCCCCTTCTGGATTATGGCTCTAAAGCCTATGAGGATCACAAAAAAGGGATGCTTACATACGAGGTGGAGCAGGTTATTCTTGCAATTGTAGTAACAACGGGAATTGCATCTATTTTTCTGACAAAGGACTGTACACCGGATTATAACAGCGGTTTGGCCCATGCTGTTTTTTATGCCATGACTGCTTATCCTGTGATAGAGGAACGTCATTTGCACGGAGAGGTTGTAGGCTTTGGTGTTCTTCTGGCGCTGCTGGTAGACCAGCAGGAGGAGGCATTTGAAGATATTTACCGGCTGAATAAGGCCATTCATCTTCCTACTTCTCTGGAGGAAATTGAGATTACCCGGGAGCAGTGGGAGGAGTGCATGACACGTATTCCTCACATGTCAGATGTAGCGCACTATCCTTATCCTGTAACAGAAGATATGCTGAAATCAGCTATGGAAAGACTGGAAGAGAGAAATAAAAAAGTTCTGCAGACCCTCAGCGCTTCTTGTTCGCTGTAAGCAGACAAGAAGATGCATGGCTTATATTTTAGAGAAATTTAATCCGCCCTCATATTGACAAAATTCGACTTGTATTGCAAACTATAATAAGTGGTTTCAAAAACTATATATAACTGTTCGGGACGAGGCATCTTCTTGTCCGGAATCGTTACAACTATATTATAGGGCGGAGGATGTTATCTTGGTACAGATTATAACAGATTCTTCTGTGTTATATACAGAGGAGGAGGCGAGAAAGGCGGGCTTTGAGGCAGTGCCTCTTTGTGTCCATATAGGCGATTTGGAGGGAAGAGATTTACAGATTGATATGAAGGAGTTTTATCACCGGATAGAGGCTGGTCAGATACCAATGTCTTCTCAGCCTCCCATTGGCGAGGTGGTGGATCTGTATGAAAAGTATCAGGATTCGGAAATTATCAATATTGCCATAGCAGATGGTTTGTCAGGAACCTACTATGGAGCGTGCAGCGCGAAAGAGATGGTGGAGAATCGGAACAAAATTACCGTATTCAACAGCAGAACTCTGTGCGGACCTCATCGCTACATGGTAGAAGTGGCCCAAAAGATGAAGAAAGCAGGAAAAAGCGTTTCAGAAATTTTGGAATGGATGGAACAGGCGGCTCAAAAAACAGAATCCTTTTTGATTCCCCAGGATTTTTCTTTCCTGAAGAGAGGTGGGAGATTGACCCCGGTGGCAGCGGCTTTAGGAAGTGTTTTGAAACTGAAGCCGGTGATGAAGCTGACGGATGACGGAACCAGAATTGACAAGTTTTTTGTAAAACGTACTATGTCAGCAGCCGTTCATGGAATCATAAACTATCTGAAAGAGAAGGGAATCGGTTCTCAGCACATTTTCTACATTGTCCATGCCGCAGCGCAGGAAGAGGCAGAGAATATTCGAAGCATGCTGGAAAAAGCATTTCCCGGGCTGGAGACTCATTTAATGGAGCTGAGTCCTGTGTTTGTGGCACAGGGCGGTCCCAAGTGCATTGCTATTCAGTATATTGAGAGATAAAACTTTGGTGAATAGAATGGTATCTGTTGTATTACGTATATAATAATTGGAAAAACAGGAGAACAGAAGACTCCTGTTTTTTCATATGTACTGGAAGATAGCGGTTTCATTGTTGGAGGTGACAAGAATTTCCTTATTATAAGCGAAAAAGGCTTGTGCAGCAGAGGCAGAGAGGGTATACTGGAGATAAGCAAAAAATGCATAGAATAAAGGAGGGCAAAACCTGTGTATATTACAGATGATATTATTTATGCAGGCGTCAATGATCATCAGGTTGATTTGTTTGAGGGACAGTATCCGGTTCCCAATGGGATGTGCTACAATTCCTATGTGATCCGGGATGAGAAAATAGCAGTTATGGATACGGTGGATCAGAACTTTACCCATGAGTGGCTGGATAATGTACAGAAGGCCCTGAATGGAAGAAAACCGGATTATCTGATCGTACAGCATATGGAACCGGATCATTCTGCCAATATTGAGAATTTTCTCAAGGTTTATCCGGAGGCTGTGATTGTGGCAAATGCCAAGACCTTTGCTATGATTTCCAACTTCTTCCGTTCTCTGAACCTGGAGGGAAGAATGCTGGAGGTGAAAAACGGAGATACCCTGGATTTGGGAAATCACGTACTGACCTTTGTATTTGCGCCCATGGTACACTGGCCGGAGGTTATGGTTACCTATGACAGCCGGGATAAGGTGTTATTTTCTGCAGACGGTTTTGGTAAGTTTGGAGCCATGGATGTAGAAGAGGACTGGGATGATGAGGCCAGACGCTACTATATCGGAATTGTGGGAAAATACGGAGTTCAGGTTCAGAATCTTCTGAAGGCGGCCGCTTCACTGGATATTCAGACCATTTGTCCGCTTCATGGCCCGGTATTAAAAGAAAATCTGGGACATTATATTAAAAAATATCAAATTTGGTCCTCCTATGCAGCAGAGTCTGAGGGCGTGATGATTGCCTATACTTCTGTTTATGGAAATACGAAAAAGGCAGTAGAGCTGCTGGCTGGCAAGCTGAGAGAGAAAGGCTGTCCTCAGGTGGTTGTATGTGATCTGGCCCGCACAGAGATGTCAAAGGCTGTAGAGGATGCATTCCGCTATGGAAAGCTGGTTCTGGCAACTACAACCTACAATGCAGATGTGTTCCCCTTTATGCGCACATTTATTGAGCATTTAACGGAGCGAGGATACCAGAAGCGTACCATCGGACTGATTGAGAATGGTTCCTGGGCACCTTTGGCTGCTAAGGTTATGAGCGGCATGTTTGAGAAGAGTAAGAATATTACCTGGCTGAATACAACAGTTAAAATCATGTCCTCTCTCAGTGAAGAGAATCTGCAGCAGTTAGAGGCTATGGCAGAGGAACTGAGCCGGGAGTATATTGCCCAGTCTGCAGAGAAGGCTAATAAGAATGACATGACTGCGCTGTTTAAGATTGGATATGGTCTGTATGTGGTAACCTCCAATGACGGAACCAGAGATAATGGACTGATTGTCAATACGGTAACTCAGCTGACAGATCAGCCCTTCCGGGTAGCAGTCAACATCAATAAAGCAAACTATTCTCACCACATTATTAAGAAAACAGGAATTTTAAATGTAAACTGCCTGTCTGTAGATGCGCCATTCTGGGTATTCCAGAACTTTGGATTCCAAAGCGGACGTCAGGCAGACAAGTTTGCAGGCTGGAAGACCTGTCGTTCTGACAATGGACTGGTATTTCTGCCTAAATACATCAATGCATTTATGTCCCTGAAGGTAGAGCAGTATGTGGATTTGGATACCCATGGCATGTTTATCTGTACGGTAACAGAGGCCCGCGTTATGAGTGATCGGGATACCATGACCTACACCTATTATCAGAAGAATGTGAAGCCGAAGCCGGAGACAGAGGGAAAGAAGGGCTTTGTCTGCAAGATCTGCGGATATATTTATGAGGGAGATACACTTCCAGATGATTATATCTGTCCTCTTTGTAAGCATGGAGCAGCAGATTTTGAACCAATAGGCTGATAAAATAAAATGCATTGAAACTTTTTAAAGGTTGTCCTCGTCTAATATTATGAAAAGGGAAAATCCTAAAGAAAAAGAGGAGCTTTGCAAAAAGGAAGCTTCCATATGAGGAGGACAATTCTATGAAAAAGAAAAATCTGGTCATTGCGGTGATTGCTGTATTGATGATGACAGCTGGCTGTACTGCTCAGGGAAAGAATGAGACAACTCCGGCTGCGACAGCAGGGACAGAAGTATCAGGAGCGGAAACCGCAGGTGAGACAGAGACCGGAGAGCCAGATCAGGCTCAGTCAGAAAAGGAATCTGTGATTACAGGAATCATCAGTGACATTAAGAGCTTTATGTTTGTTATTACAGATAAAGAAGGCCACGAGTATGTGCTTTCCTTTGATCAGGGAAAGGAGCCGAAGGGTTTTTCTTCTGTAAAGGACGGAGATCGGGTGACGGTTACCTATACAGGGGAGCTGGATGAGACAGAGGCCTTTACCGGAACGGTAATTTCTGTTGAAAAATAAGGTTTCCTGAATAAAAGAGAGTTCTGAAAATGAAAAAGAGATTTTGTTTCAAAGAGGCAAATGCCATTTTTGAAGCAAAATCTCTTTTGTTTAAAATAGTAACTGTTCAAGACGGGGCATCTTCTTGTTCGGCAAAGCCGGACAAGAAGCATCGGAGATTCCTCCGATGTGAGAACTGAATAGTTACTCAAAATAAATCAATGGGATTCCCGCATCCGATCCTGATAAGCCTTTGGCGTGATGCCCACATATTTGTTAAATACACGGATAAAGCTGTTGGAGGAATTAAAACCTACCATTGCGCTTAAATCAACAATTTTTATCGAGGGATCCTGTTCCAGAATTTCCTTGGAGCGGTCAATTCGGTAACGGTTCAGGAAATCCTTGAAATTGTTATCGCTTAGCTGCTTAAACAGAATTCCACAGTATTTGGGTGAAATGTTCAGGTAATCGGCCAGATCATTTAACATAATGTCATCGGAATAGTTTTCATAAATATAACCCAGCATTTTATCAAGAAGATCTCGATCCCGGCTGTTTTCCTGTTTGCATACTGTCTGGATAATGGATTCCAGGATATCTTTAATCTCAATAAAGACCGCGGAATCATTCCAGTGATTGTAAAGGTACCGGTAATCAATATCTTTTCCAAGAAAATCCTGAGGAGTTGTTTTCATTTCCTGGAAGATTCTGGAAATTGTTCCGATGAATGCGTAAATCAGATTCTGAAGCGTTTCTTTGGAAAGATCCTTATCCCGGATATTTTCCCGGATAATGGATTCAAAGATTTCGATGGTCTCCCGCTTTCCCTCCAGAGCACAGTGGATGAGACGATTTTCCATCTGAAGAGGATAGGAATAGGTTACAGCATCAATGGAGGAAATTTCCTGGTAAGTAATCAGCCGTGATTTTGCATGGAGGAAGCGGTAATCCAGAATCCGCAGAGCCTCTTGGTAGCAGACATGCAGCTGTTCCAGTCCTTTATGGATATCGGAAAGCACAATTCTGTGATCCGAATCTAAAAGAGCATTGTTGGCTTCCATTTTATGGATCATATCTCGAAGAATTTCGCCAGCCAGGTTCAGGGAACTGGTTTTTAAAATCAATGCATAGCGGTTGTAGTCCAGATTAATGTAGAACAAATCCGGATTGTGGGCAGCTGAGTCATAGGCTGCCGCCTTTTGAAGAGAAATGGTCTGGTAGGCCCGATCGTCTTCCTGGCACAGGGTTTCTCCAATTGCCACACAGTAATCGGCATCAGGATTTTTAAACTGGCTCAGGACTTCGCCGCTGACATTTCCGGAAAACAGCAGTTCTTTGTAGGACTGGATAGACATCAGGGAGTCATTTTCAGCCATGGTTTCATGGAGACGTGTTCCAAGCTCTGTGATTTTTTCCATATTGGTACGGATGATCTGGAATTCGTCTAGCTGTTTTCCGCCTTTTACGGGAAGAACAGAGGCCTCTAACAGCTCCTTAACAGGGTGATACAGCTTTTCCACAAGATAGTAGCTGAGGGTCAGCGCCAGAGCCACACAGACGCAGACAACAACCAGGAAAAACAAGAGTCCCTGTACATGAAGAGGCAGAGGTGGGTAAAGCCGGACAAGGTGCCATCCCACATAGGGAATTTCTGATACCATCAGGTGCTGTCCCTGAAGGATCTGAAGCTGGGAAAAGTCCGTATGACTTTCGTTCATCATTAGCTGATGATATAGCTTCTGGGCTTTTTCCTGCTGTCTTTCATCTTGCTGAGAAAGGGCAAAAATTCCGCTCCCATTGTATAGGAAGAAACTGTCTGCCAGGGAATCCTGAATCAGAGAATCAATGGGAATGGTTATAAAAAATAAATAGGGGTGAATCTTACCTATATTTTTTACAATATACTGAATATCTTCCAGCTTCCCGGATTCAGAGTTATAGCGGGGAAGAACAACAGGAGTCTCATCTTCCTGAAAGTGCTCAACGATCTGTAAATAGCTTTCACTGGAAATGCCATGCTCTGCACAGTAATTTTCGATAGAAAGGGAGCGGTTTCCGGTAAGAACCATATTGGTAATAACACCGTGATAGGCTCTGGGATTGAGAGGGGTAACTGCCACCTGGTATTCTACCTGAAGAATATCTGTAGTAGCCGCCTGTATTTTCCTTGAGGCTGCAATGGCATTAAAATAAAATTCCGGCAGAGTAGAGGAATCTACCCAGCGGGTAATTTCTGTGCCTTTGGTGCAGGCTCCAATGGCATTGACAATTACATTCACAGAAAGAGAGGAAATGTTTTTCTGTGAGACAGCGGACTGCTCCAGATAATGGTAGTAGTCTGATCTGGACTGGCGGTTTAAAAACCAGCCGGTCAGGGTGCAAAGTATCAGGGTAATGGTTAGTGCAAGGGCAAAAAACAGGCGATACAGTGAAATTTTATAAGCTCCTTGGCATTTTTTCCGGGTTCCATGGGGTCTCATAATAAATTCGGTCCTTTTTCTAAGTTGTGCTGTAACTGTTCAGGACGGGGAATCTTCTTGTCCGGCAAAGCCGAACAAGAAGCATCAGAGATTCTCCCGCCGTCCTGAATAGTTACGTTGTAGTTATGATTTTTTCAGGCTCTGGGAATACACCTCAACAGCGCTGAGTCCTTCGTGATGACCAAATCCCAGAGGATGCTTTCTGTAAGCAGACGCATCGGAGCAGGCAAGGCGGAAGAAATCATCCCCTGTTTCCTCTACATGCTTTTTCAGCTTTTCACGATACTGTTCCAGAATCTGTGCATATTCAGGAAGGCGGGCTAGATTTCGTTTTTCCAGACGATCGTTGTTTAAATCAAACAACTCTTCACTGTCCGGCTCCAGGTAGCAGGTGTATTTGTAGTGCTCATCACAAATCATACGTCCAGGCACAGTATAATCCCGGAATTCGTCGTGCCACTCAGATGCCACATAGGCATTGTCTGTACGGTCACAGGCTCCGGACAGGGAGGATAGCTGGCTCCTTCCGGCAAAGGAATCTTTTAAAATGCCAGCATGGTCTAACATGGTGGGAAGAAGATCCAGGAGAGAGAATACGCCGTTGATTCTTCTTCCTCCGGCAATACGGGGGCCGCAGGCAAAGAAGGGAACCCGGTTGCTTTCCTCATAGAATACACCGTATTTGGTAACCATTCGATGGGATGCCATTCCTTCTCCGTGGTCAGCAAAGAAGAGGATAGCAGTATTGTCTGCCTTGTTGCTTTCCTCCAGTGCATTTAAGATTTCTCCAATCTGCTGATCTACCATTTCCAGATAGTAATAGTAGGCATAGAGATAATACCGGTAATCGGTTTCATCCCAGTGGCTGGCATGACGAAGTCTGCGGTGAGCGCAGCAGAGATACTGGATAAATTCCGGACGGTTTTTGATATCATCAAACTCAAAGTTTTCCGGAAGCGGAGGAAGTTCTCTGTCCAGCGGGAAGTTTTCCGGATCCGCTCCATGCTGCTTTTCTCCAATATAGGCACAGATATTATGTGGATTCTGGAGATCTGCTACAGCGAGGAAGGGCTGTGTGGTTTGGGCACCTTCTGTTTTCAGCCAGCTGACCGTTTTCTCTGTTGTATCAATATCAAGGAAGGTTTCATAATCAAACTTGATAGCAGGATTGGTACGTTCTTTTGGAATTTCATTAGAAGGAATTACCTCGAATCCTTTTAATGCACCGTAGTCATGAGTTTTTCCGAAGTGAACACACCGATAACCGGCGTCAGAAAAAAGCTCTCCCATAGCTGGAATCGTATCGGAAACAGATGGGAAGGTTTCCGGTATCTGTGTCTGGTCATCGCCCTGATAGAAAGGCAGGCGCTGCTTGGGAAGATTGGTGCGCACCATGGTTTCGTGAGGATAGCGGGATGTCCAGAAGGAGGCTCTGGCTGGCTGACATAGTGGGCAGGGAGTATATGCGTATTCATAAATTGCAGAACGCTCTGCCAACCGATCTAAATTAGGTGTGCGGGAATAGGTATTTCCATAGGCACTCAAAGCGGTAGCAGACAGCTGATCGCAAATAATAATCAAATAGTTTGTTGGATTCATAGGGACCTCTCTTTCTTTTCTTTGGAAGAAATCAATAAAAATAAAATCATTTCTCTTAATATAGTATAAAAAATGCCGTAAATCAATAGAATCATTCCCTTTGGTGATGCAGTTGAAAAATGGTGATGCTTTTATAGGGGGAAAAGAATGCCTTTTGAAAAACGATGATTTACTTATATAGGGGTTTCGGGGTAAACTGTATCTACAAAAGCGTGCACGCCAAAAAAACTAAGGGGGTTTCCTGATGCAAAAGCAGTCAAAAGAAAAAACAGCACTGGGGACACAGCTGAAGGTGGGGCTTAAAAGTATTGCAAAGAATTATCAGCTGTATCTGCTTCTTCTCCCGGGCCTGTTATGGTTCCTGGCCTTTGCTTACCGGCCGATGTCCGGTCTGCGGATCGCATTCTATGATTATAACATTTTCCGCGGGTTTGAGGGCAGTGAATTTGTGGGGTTAAAGAATTTTGTTGATTTTTTAACTGGAAGAGATTTTATCCGTGTATTTAAAAATACATTGATGATTTCTTTCTGGCAGATTGCAGTTTGTTTCCCGGTTCCGATTCTCCTGGCAATCTGTGTTACAGAGATGAAGAACAAATTTGTCAGCAAGCTGACACAGACAGCAACACTGCTTCCGCACTTTGTATCTGTTGTAGTAGTATGTGGTATGGTTGTAAACTTCCTGTCTCCCAGTACCGGTATCATTAACATGATTCTTTCTAAGCTGGGATTCGAACCTACATATTTTATGGTACAGCCGCAGTATTTCAGAGGTATCTATACAGGAATGACACTTTGGCAGAATGCCGGATTTAATGCGCTTGTTTTCATCGCCGCTATCATGGGTATTGATCCTCAGCTTTATGAGGCAGCTACCGTAGATGGAGCTGGAAAATGGCAGAAAATCAAAAGTATCACTTTCCCGGCAATCATGCCGACCATTGTTACCATGTTCGTATTAAACATCGGTAAGATGGTAAAGGTTGGATACGAGGCAATCCTGCTTCTTTATCAGCCTTCTACTTATGCAACTGCAGACGTTATTGCAACCTACTCTTACCGCCTTGGATTTGAAAACGGTAACTACGGTTTGGCGACAGCTGTAGGTCTGTTCGAAGCACTGGTGGCTCTGATTCTGGTTTCCTTATCCAACTGGGTAAGCCGGAAGATTACAGACAATGCACTTTGGTAAGGAGGACGGCATGAAAAAGAAGAAACATCAGGGTCAGGTCATCGGAACCGGTGAGAAGGTTTTCAACGTTTTCATGGTAATCATGGGAATTATCATCTCAATGGTTGTTCTGTACCCGATTTATTACGCGCTGATCGCATCATTAAGCAAACCGCTGTACGTGGAAAACGGCTCTGTTATGTTTTCCATTAAGAATTTCACTCTGGACAGCTACCGTCAGGCTATTGCAAAACCAGGAATCTGGACTGCTTACGGTAATACCCTGTTCTATACCATTGCCGGTGTAGCAGTAAACATGGCATTTACCACATCCATGGCATATGCTCTGTCTAAGAAACGTCTGGCATTCCGGAAATTCTTTACACTGGTTGCAATTTTCACCATGTGGTTCAATGCAGGTATTATTCCTACCTATTTGAACTTCAGAGATTTCGGTCTGTTAAATACCAGAACTGCAATTATTCTGGGCTTTGCAATTAATACCTACAATATGGTTATTATGAAGAGCTTCTTTGAGCAGGTACCTTATGAACTGGAGGAGGCGGCTTTCATTGACGGAGCCAACCACTTTACCATCTTCTACAAGATTTTCCTGCCGCTGTCAAAACCGGCTCTGGCTACTGTGGGTCTGTTCTACGCAGTAAACAGATGGAACAGCTACTTCTGGGCAATGCAGCTGTTAAATGATGATTCTAAGGCTCCGCTGCAGGTTATGTTAAAGAAGATGATCGTAGACCGTGTAGCGAACGCAGCCGATGCAGCTTTGGTAACTGCAGAATCATTAAGCTCACCGACAACCATTATTTATGCGGTCATTATCATTGCAATCATCCCGATGCTGGTAGTGTTCCCGTTTGTTCAGAAATACTTTAAGACCGGTCTTACCGTAGGCGGTGTTAAGGGTTAAATTTATGCATTCATTCCGTTCGGCTTCCTGACTGGGGTATCCAGTTTACAGGAAGCTGAATGGAATCGTAAAAAACATTATATTTTAAAGGAGAAGGGTTATGAGAAAACAGCAGGTAATCGCACTGGCACTGGCAGCTGCATCAACAGCATCTCTGGTAACCGGATGCGGCGGCAAGAAGGAAGAGGCTCCGGCGGGAAACGGTCAGCCGGCAGCAACACAGGCAGCAGGAGCAGAGGGGGAAAAACTGGAAGGAAGTCTGGTTTCCGCTGAGCCGAAGGAATTTACAATTTTCCTGAACTTCAATAATATGCCGTTTGATCCGACCTGGCAGGTATGGCAGGAAGCTGCAAAGAGAACCAATGTTAGCTTAAAAGGAACCATTTCTAAGACAAACTCTAACGAGGAAGAGGCATTTAACCTGATGCTCAGCTCCGGTCAGCTGTCTGATATTATCGGATATGTAGATGCATCTGAGCTGGAAAAGCTGGGAAGAGACGGCGGTCTGATTCCGTTAAATGATCTGATTGAAGAGCATGCACCGAATATTAAGAGAGTTATGGAAGAGGATGACAGATATCGTCAGTCTGCAACCTCTCTGGATGGAAATATTTACTATCTGCCGAAGAACCAGGAGCTGCTGTCTGCTGAGTACTGGTGGATTCGTGAAGACTGGCTGACCAAGCTTGGGCTGGAGGTTCCCACCACAGTAGATGAGCTGCATGACGTACTGTACGCATTCCGCAATGAGGATCCTAACGGAAACGGATTAAAGGATGAGGTTCCGCTGTTTGACCGTGCAGGATGGAAGATGCCTGAAGAGTATCTGTATCTGTGGGATACCAGCACCACTTTCTATCCGAGAGACGGAAAGATTACCTTTGAGCCGATGGAAGAGAACTTCAAGGACGGCGTAAGAGGCATGATTCAGTGGTATAAAGAAGGCATTATTGACCCGGAGATCTTCACCAGAGGCGCATCCAGCCGAGATACTCTGCTGAGCGGAAACCTGGGCGGATGTACTCATGACTGGGTAAGTGCAGGTAACTACAATACTTCTTTGGCAGAGGCAATTCCTGGCTTCAAGATGATCCCGATTGCACCGCCGGCAGACCAGCACGGAGTAGTAAAAGAGAGAGTAAGCCGTTATCCGGGCGCTGGCTGGGGAATTTCTTCTCAGTGTAAGGATCCGGTAACTGTTATTAAATTCATGGATTACTTCTTCTCTGAGGAAGGCGATGAGTTAATCAACTGGGGTATTGAAGGCGATACCTACACCAAGAATGCAGACGGAACAAAGCAGTTTACAGATAAGGTTCTTAAGTCTGAGCTGACTCCTATCGGATACCTGCGTTCTATCGGCGCTCAGTACCGTATCGGTATGTGCCAGGACGGCGAGTACGAGAAGGCAACCATGACTGAGATTGGTAAAGAAGCAAGTGAGCTTTACAACGCACATCCGGAATGGTTTGGCGAGGATATGCCTCCTTACGCAGACGGTGAGCTGGAGCTGAAGTACAGTGCAGAGGTTGATACCGAGTACAAGAACCTGATGGCAAACATTCAGCCGTACGTAGAGGAGAAATTCCAGTCCTGGATTCTGGGCGTAAATGATTTCGAGGCTGAGTATGACCAGTTTATTGAAGAGCTGAAGGCAAGAGGAATCGAGCGTGCTCTGGAAATCAACCAGGAAGCATATGAGACCTACTTAAACGGTTCTGCAAACTAATTATCTGATTTTCATAAAAAATAACGATCAATTACGGAGAACGCTATGAAACCAGTGAATCTGCTTTATATCTTTGCAGATCAGTGGCGTGCTCACGGAATTGGGGCAGCAGGAGAGGATCCGGTGCTGACACCGAATATGGATGCATTTGCAGCTGAAAGCATGAGCTGTACCAATGCAGTCAGCACCTATCCTCTTTGTTCGCCTCACCGGGCATCGCTTCTGACCGGAAAATATCCACAGAGCTGCGGCATGTGGACCAACTGTAAAATAGGGCTGGACGAGGTGGTAATGCTGAGACCTCAGGAAGTGACCATTTCCGATGTGCTTCATGAGGCAGGATACGACACTGGATACATTGGAAAATGGCATCTGGACGGAAGTGAAGAAAACTTCCATGCCAGCCCTTCCTCAGGAGCCCGTTACTGGGATGCCTATACTCCGCCGGGAGAGCGTCGTCATCACTTTGACTACTGGCTTTCCTATGGAGCCATGGACAAACATCTGGAGCCACATTACTGGAAAGATACCTGCGAACCTATCTATCCGGGAAAATGGTCACCAGAGTTTGAAACGGACGCGGCGATCGAGTATCTGGAGCAGCGGAAAAATGATAACCCCTTCTGTCTGTTCCTGTCCTGGAACCCGCCGCATCCGCCTTATGATATGGTTCCTGAGCGGTACATGGAACTTTATGAAGGAAAAGAACTTCCTTTCCGGGAGAATGTGCCGGAGGAATGGAAGCAGGATCCTTCCTATCTGAAAAAGAGGCAGGAGTATTTTGCAGCAATCAGCGGACTGGATGAAAATTTTGGCCGTCTGATGGATTTCCTGAAGGAAAAAGGTCTGATGGAAAATACACTGATTGTTCTGTCAGCGGATCATGGAGACTGTATGGGCTCTCATGGACGTTACGGCAAGAATATCTGGTATGAAGAATCCGTCCGGATACCGCTTTATTTCCATGGCCCGGGAATCCCGGCTGGAGAAAGTGATGTTTTGTTCGCCAGTCAGGATCATATGCCGACGCTTCTTCAGCTTCTGGGAGTCAGTCAGCCGGATACCATTGAGGGAAGATGTCTGGGAGACTGGATTAGAAAAGAAGAAACGGAGGGCGAGCCGGAGCATGCATATCTGTGTATGTTCCCCGGAATGCCGGAGCTGGTAAATCCCTATCGGAAGCTGGGCATGAATCCAAAGTCCTTTGGATGGAGGGGAATTCGTACCAAAACCCACACCTATGTGGTGGATTTGGGATGTACCCCTGGAGATAAGCCGAAACGTCTTCTTTATGACAATGAGGCAGATCCTTTCCAGATGAATCCCAAGGAGCTGGGACCGGAGAATCCGGAAGCAGTTCATTATGACGGAATTTTAAGAGAGTATCTGGAGCGGTTAAACGATCCTTTCCTGCTGTAGCAGGAAAGCAATACCTGTTAAAAAATAAGTAATAAGACTACCTGTTTGAAAATGCCGGAGCAGTTTTTCTGCCTCCGGTATTTTTCGATCCCTGCCGCGCCTGAATTGAGTTCTGGTTGCGGAAAAAAAGGATACATGATAAACTTAATTAATTGCAAAAAACGTATTATGGAAGGAACAGAGAGTAAGGATATGAAAATTCACTTTGCCCCGATGGAGGGGATTACCGGCCATGTATTTCGTAGGGCTTATTCCAGACATTTTTCTGGAATTTCGGAGTATTATTCCCCTTTTCTTACACCAAATCAGACAAGAAAGCTGACCAGCCGGGAGATGGAGGATGTTCGTCCTGAGAATAATCAGGGAATCAGGCTGATTCCTCAGATTCTTACGAATCAGGCAGAGGATTTCCTTTGGGCGGCCAGGAAGCTGAATGAGATGGGGTATGATACGGTGAATCTGAATTTGGGGTGCCCTTCTGCTACAGTAGTGCCCAAGCGCCGGGGCGCCGGTTTTCTTGGCATTCCAGAGGAACTGGATCGTTTTTTTGAGCGGGTAAGCAGAGAATTGGAGACATATTCCATGGGGCTTTCTGTAAAAACTCGTATAGGAATGGAAGAACCGGAGGAGTTTTGTACTCTGCTTTCTATTTATAACAGGTATCCTTTGAAAAAGCTGATTATTCATCCAAGACTGCAGACGGATTACTATAAAAATCATCCCAATCTGGAGGTATTTGCCTCGGCGGTGACAAGCAGCGAAAATCCAGTATGCTACAACGGAGATATCTTTTCTGTGGAGGATGCAGAGCGCTTTCAGAAGCGTTTTCCCGGAGTAGGAGAGATCATGCTGGGAAGAGGGCTTTTATCGAATCCCTTTCTGGCAGAGGCGCTGACACAGAAGGGAGAAGATTTGCCGCAGGCCTTGGGGAATGTTCCTGGAAGCAGAGCCTGCAGGCAGCGACTGGCAGCTTTCCATGGAGAGCTTCTGGAAGGGTATGGCAGAGTGATGTCTGGTGATCGGAATGTTCTGTTTAAAATGAAGGAGCTCTGGGCGTATCTGGGATTTCTTTTTGAGGGAGAGGAAAAGCTGTTAAAGAAGATTAAGAAGGCGCAGAAAATGGCGGATTATCAGGCTGTGACTGAGGAGCTTATTTGGAATGGGGCAATGAAGGAACATCCGTCTTTTGGCGGCTGGAAATAAAATATAAGGGTAGGGGATATGAAATGGCGGTAAATGTAGTGATTGTGGATAATGATGAAGAGCTGCTTGACAAGATGACCGGTATTTTCCGGAATCTGGATCAGGTCTGTCTTTTGGGGCAGTTTGAAGAAGCTGTGGCAGTTGTAGAATTTGTAAAAGAAAATCAGGTGGATATGGTATTTACAGATATTGTAATGCCTGATATCAGCGGAATCAGTTTGGCTTCTGAGCTTCATAAGCTGAAGAATCCTCCGGCTGTGGTTTTAATGTCCAGTATTCCCGGATTTTCACTGGAGGCGTGGAAGATTCAGGCTTTTGGATTTATTGAGAAGCCGTATACCAGGGCTCAGGTGGTCAAAATGGTAGATTTGTATCAGAAAGGAAGGAGAGGGTTGGAATGACAGAATTGCATGTGCCTGCCGGCAGCATTGCCGGGATGGTATTTTCTCTTGTAGTGGCCTGGGGGCTTCCCCTGGCTCTTCTGATTTTGATTCGACGGAAACAAAAGGCTGATATGCTGCCGTTTTTTCTGGGATGCGGAAGTTTCTTTTTATTTGCCATGCTTCTGGAGCAGCTGATGCACAGCCTGGTGCTTTTGAAAATGGGGCCAGTGAGCAAAGCTCTGAGTGAAAATCTGTGGCTCTATGCTCTTTATGGCGGACTGGCAGCAGGTTTGTTTGAGGAAACAGGGCGTTATCTGACCATGCGTTTTCTTATGAAGGGAAAATGGACCAGAGAAAATGCTCTGATGTATGGAGCAGGTCACGGCGGTCTGGAGGCTGTACTGATTCTTGGAATGGCATCGGTAAATAATCTGCTCTATTCTGTTATGATTAATACCGGAAGCCTGGTATCTGCTCTGTCGGAGAATATGGACAGCCAGCAGGTGCTGGAAAGTCTGGCGCCTTTGGGGCAGCTTCCGGCCTGGCAGTTTTTTCTGGGAGGAGGAGAACGGATTCTGGCGATTGCCCTTCATCTGGCTCTTTCCCTGTTTGTCTGGAAGGCAGTAAGAAATCGGGAAAAATGGTATTTCTATCCCCTTGCCATTGTACTTCACATGGGAGTCAATATGGCTTCAGTGCTGGCAGCCAATTATGGAAAACTGGTTCTGGCAGAGACTGTTACACTGGCAGGAACTGCAGTCATCGGATATGCTGCCTGGAAATGGTGCTGGAGTAGTGAGAATAGAGAAACAAAGAACTAATACCGATAAGATTTTGTGATTTTTTCTAATAGAATGTTTTTTCGGCTCATGATAAAATATGCGGGATTGATGTATTCAAAAATAGAAAGAAGCATATTTTACAGGAGGAAGCAACATGAAGGACACTTATATTTCAGATTCTGTATTATATATTGGAGTGACAGATAAAACATTGGATCTGTTTGAAAGCCAGTACCAGGTTCCCAATGGAGTAACCTATAATTCCTATGTAATTATGGATGATAAGATTGCCGTGATGGATACTGTGGACGGACGGGCTACAGAGCAGTGGTTTGCCAATCTGGAGCAGGCTCTGGCAGGTGAGCCGGCGGATTATCTGATCGTATCTCACATGGAACCAGATCATGCAGCTAATATTAAGCGGTTTGCAGAGCGTTTCCCAGAGGCTAAAATTGTGGGAAATGCAAAAACCTTTGCCATGATCGAACAGTTTTTTGATCTGGATCTGACAGACAGAAAGGTTGAAGTAAAGGAAGGTAGTACCCTGGAGCTGGGAACACACACCCTTCAGTTTTTTATGGCTCCCATGGTTCACTGGCCGGAGGTTATGGTCACATATGAGCAGCAGGAAAAGATCCTTTTTTCTGCAGATGGGTTCGGACGTTTCGGCACCATGGATTCCGAGGAAAACTGGGAGGATGAGGCAGCCCGTTACTATCTGAATATCGTTGGGAAATACGGAGTTCAGGTCCAGGGGCTTCTGAAAAAGGCATCAGCTCTGGATATTGCTGTAATATGTCCCCTTCACGGCCCTATTTTGAAGGATGATCTGGCCTTCTATCTGGAAAAATACCAGATTTGGAGCACCTATCAGCCAGAGCAGAAGGGCGTGCTGGTAGCGTATGCGTCTGTTCATGGAAATACTGCTCATGCTGCTGAGCTTCTGGCCCAAATGCTGCGCCAGAAGGGAGAGGAGCATGTCGAGGTGATGGATCTGGCGCGCACCGATATGTCGGTGGCTGTCCGGAAGGCATTTTTTTATGACAGAATGGTAGTGGCAGCTGCAACCTATGACGGAGGACTTTTCCCCTGTATGGAAGAATTTCTTCTTCACATGAAGTCAAAGGGATTCCAGAAACGTACCGTAGGAATCATGGAAAATGGCTCCTGGGCGCCGATGGCAGGAAAGGCCATGCGGGCAATTCTGGAAACCATGAAGCAGATTACTTTTGCAGAGCCTACAGTAACCATTAAGTCTGCTGTCCATGAAGATACAAAGCAGCAGATGGAGGCGCTGGCAGAGGCTCTTGTACAGGAAAAATAAAGCCGGCGTTCCGTTTGAATTTTCACAGAGCAATGCCCGGCGTTTCTCGTCCGCGGTAATCTAATCTGGTAGGAAGAATCATGGCTGAATTGCTGCAGGAATGGAACGTCCTGGAATCAAGCGATTTACATGTTGAGAGAATTGTGATATAATCAATGAAATTGTTGCAAATATTCCGGAGTTTTCTATAGAAAATTCTGTGTGCAGGAGGTGCATGATATGAAGATTATTTATGCAATTGTAAGTTCTGATGATGGAAACCGTGTAACAGATGTACTGACAGAGCATCAGTTTAGTGTGACCCGACTGGCGACAACCGGCGGATTCCTGAAAAAGGGAAATGCAACTCTGATGATTGGTACAGACGAGAATCGTGTAGACGAGGCGATTGATCTGATTCATGAGACCTGCGGAAAACGACAGAGAATTACCTGCGATATGCCTGCTCCCGGAATCGGAGCTATGTCTACCGGATATATGATGATGCCGGTAACAGTAGAGCTGGGCGGAGCAACCATATTTGTAACCGATGTGGAGCGGTTTGAGAAGTTTTAAGCTTCTCCCTTCCACAGAAAAATAGGATTCGAGAGAAAGAACCTTGTGGGCAGCATAGGAGGCTTTTTCTCGGGTCCTTATTTTATTTCATAGAAAATTACATCCTATAAAATAAAAACGCTTCGCAGGGATCGCCATGAAGAGGCTGAGAATTTTGTCGCAGAAGCGACCTACCGCAGGCGGAGAAGCTCGCGAGCGATCTTCTTTCTTATGTCATGGAAGGTTGATTTCGATGCGCGATTCTTGTGTTTTGATTAAATTATTTGAATTATTATATACAATTTAATAATTAACAAATAATATAAAAATAACTCTAAAAAAGTGTTGACAAATAGTTGGTTATCTGGTATTATAAAGACAACAAAACAAGAGAGAAACAAAAAGTTCTCAATCGAAATTCTCAGAGGAAAGGGAATTTCAAAAAATATGAAAGAAGGAGGTACGGACCACCGAAATAGTTAGTTTCGTTTCCACTACATAATGAGATAGATGGAAACAAAGGAAAAAGAATCTGCCAGGTGAAAAACCAAGAGGAAGTATCCATTTCAAAGGGTTATCAAAAACTGAAAAGAATTGTTTTTTCTATATGACGAGAAAGTATAGGGAGAGGGATATATTTCAGAACCGGATAACAGTTAAGATACAAAAGATAGTGAGTGGAGAAGATTGGTAGAGTAACAAAGGGCAGAGGAAAATTTTATTACATAATAAAATAAAGAGAGGTACAGTCCAATGGACGAAGAAAAGTGAAAGAGGATATCAAAGATGTCAATCGTTGGTATCCTCTTTTTTGGTTCGTTTTTATAATTTTGTGTAAATGTCAGGAATGATTACTACTAATGAACAAACATAATATTAGCAAAACAATTAATTCCTACAGCCCCTGATAGGCAAAGGACGGCGTATATTCTTCCTTGGCGCTGGTCCGTTTCTGCATAAATCCCTGCTCCAGCCCAGATTCCAGGGCAGTATCCACAACCTTCTGATATTCATAGCTGGTAATACGTCTGTTTAATTCCGGGAAATCGGGATTTTTTTCATAGGGCGTATACTGGCTCAGCAAACTGATATAAAACTGTTTTTTGGGAAGCTCTTCGGCCATCCATTTGATGAGTTGGATGGAGTCCTCCTTTTGACCGGGAAGTACAAGATGGCGGATAATTACACCTTTTTGCATGATTCCCTGAGCATCAAAGACAGGTGTTCCTGTCTGAAGAATCATTTGCCGGATAGCAACAGAAGCCCTGTCAAAATAGTCTGGCGCCTGTGAATAGCGGCGGGATAAATTGGAACTGAAATATTTCAGATCAGGAAGCCAGATGTCTACATAGCTTCTGAGGGCCTGAATGGTTTCAAGCCGTTCATAGCCGCCGCAGTTGTATACAACAGGGATGTGAAGCTGTTTTTTTACCATGTCCAGAGCAGGCAGAATCCAGGGAAGATAATGAGTGGCAGTGACCAGATTGATGTTGTGGGCGTCCTGCTCCTGAAGCTCTAAAAATATCTCAGCTAATCGCTCAGAAGAAATGGATTTGCCCTGGGGCGCTCTGCTGATTTTGTAATTCTGGCAGAAGCAGCAGCGGAGGGTGCATCCGCTGAAAAAAATAGCTCCGCTTCCCTGGGTGCCGCTGATACATGGCTCTTCCCAGAAATGAAGGGCAGCCCGGGCAGCCAGAATGCCGGCTGGAGCCTTGCAGTATCCGGATGCTGTAGTGCGGTCTGCTCTGCACATACGGGGGCAGAGACAGCACTGAGAATGAGAATATAGTTCTGATAAATGGGACAATAGAATACCTCCTAGCTGCAAATGGCTGTATCCCTGAAAGCGGTGAAGAAAAGTAATTGTTCAGGACGGGGCATCTTCTTGTCCGGCAAAGCCGAACAAGAAGCATCGGAGATTCTTCCGATGTGAGAACTGGCAGGAAAACCCGCGTACAAGCAAGCTTGACACGAATTTTTCTGCCAGATCTCCCGCAGTCCTGAATCGTTACGAAGAAAAAACGAAAGCTGCAGGGAGTTTGCCGGTTGACAAATAAAATCAATGTGATTACAATAAAACAATCGCAGAAGCCTGACTGCTCTGAATGGATACAGATGGTTCCTACAATGTGGCTCATATGATAGGATTTACATGTATCAGTATACGGGAGTACAGCCTGGAAAGCAAGAAATAATTTATGTCAGAGAGGTAGAGGACATGTGGGATTGGAGACGTGCAGAGCTGAATTACGCATTTCCCAGAACCGTTCCCATTATGGTGGGATATCTGTTTCTGGGAGCAGCTTATGGGATTCTGATGAATGTGAACGGATATGGAATCGGCTGGACAGCAGCTATCAGTATTTTTGTTTATGCAGGAAGTCTTCAGTATCTGGGGGTTACAATGCTTGCAGCAGCGGTGTACCCCGTTACGGCGCTTGTGATGTCCCTGATGCTCAATGCCCGCCACCTGTTTTATGGGATTTCCATGCTGGGAAAATACGGAGGTTTGAAACGGTTCCGAGCGTATTTGATTTTTTCTCTGACCGATGAGACCTTTTCTGTGGTCTGCAGTGAACAGATTCCGTCTGAACTGGAACGGGAATGGGTTTATTTCTGGATCAGTTTTCTGAATCAGTGCTACTGGGTGGGCGGAAGTGTTCTTGGCGCTCTGGCAGGAAACCTGATTACATTTAATACGAAAGGACTTGATTTTGCCCTGACGGCTCTGTTTGTTGTAATTTTTGTAGATCAGTGGAAACAGAGGGAGGGACACAGACCGGCGCTTCTCGGTGTCGGCGCGTCGGCGCTCTGTCTTCTTATATTTGGAAAGGATGCCTTTATTTTGCCGTCCATGGCAGTGATTTTCGCTGTTTTGGGCTTTTCCTATCAGAGAAAGGAAAAACTCAGGACAGAGCGGATAAAGGCAGAGAGGGAGGAAGAGGGATGAGTCAGATTCCAGTGAGAGCGCTTTTGATTGTATCTGCAATGGTAGTTGGAACGTTGATAACCCGGTTCCTTCCGTTTTTTGTGTTTCCTGCCGGGAAAAAAACTCCGGCATTTGTAGATTATCTGGGCAAGACGCTGCCCTTTGCAACCATGGGACTTCTGGTTGTTTATTGTCTGAAGGGGATCCATTTGACAGCGGCGCCCTATGGGCTTCCGGAAATCCTGTCTGTAGGGCTGATTGCAGTTCTTCACTGGAGGAAGGGAAATTCTCTTCTCAGCATTGGTATTGGAACTGTATTTTATATGTTTCTGGTGCAGGCAGTGTTCCGGTAATCTGAGAAAAACATAAACAGAATATGAATTTCCTGTGAAATTAGCAGGTGGCAGGAAAAGGAACTTGAAAAACAGCCAAAGCTGTTGTATAATCAGTTATATGAAAAACAGAGAAAGTAATTCCTGGGATGTTCGACAACCTTACCCATTTTGAACCTACATTTGTGACACAGGGATTCCAATATTTGTACGCGGATGTCAGGCCTCCTCTGAGTGGAAGGCAGAAGCTTACGTGAGGTTGCCCACCTAGCATCGCTAGGCGTCAATAAGTAAGACCGGCATTTCGGGATTACAAAAGAGAAAAGCAGCGAGAAATCGCTGCTTTATCTTTTGCCCTTTTTATGGTAATCTATAATCAGCATAGAATTGCAGAAAAAACGATTGCTGGAGGAGCGTATGAATCACGAAAAATACAGAAAATATATTTATTGGGGCGTTACTGCATTTTTGGTATGCGGTCTGGTAGCGCTGATGGTTTTTCTGATGATCAACTGGAAAAAGGCGGAGGGAATTATGGCGCTGCTGAAGGATATCCTGGCGCCCATTATTTACGGAGCCGTGTTTGCTTATCTGATGACTCCTATCTACAACCGGGTTCAGGGAGCAGTGATACAGCAGGGCGGAAGGATGAAGCTGTCGAAAAAGACCAGTGAAAAGCTGGGGGCATTTGCAGCTACCATTGTCAGTCTGGTAGTACTGATCGCTGTTGTCACTGGTTTGATTTCCATGCTGATTCCGCAGCTGCTTACCAGTATCCGGGGAATTATTGAGGCACTGCCGTCCAATATCGCCAACCTGGAGCTGTGGCTGGAGCAGATGTTTGTCAGCAACCCGGAGATGGAAGCCAGTGTGATGGCATATTATGATATGGCTGTGGGATACGTTCAGAACTGGCTGACCAATGATTTGATTCCGAATATGTACAATATCATCAGCGGCGTTTCCAGCGGACTGTTTTCCATTGTGAATACGGTTATGGATGTGTTTATTGGTCTGATTGTTATGGTTTACCTTCTGAATATGAAAACAAAGCTTCAGACTCAGGCAAAAATGATTATCTATGGCGCATTTCCTTTAAAAATTGCGAATAAGGTAATAGAAGAATGCCGGTTTGTACACCATGTGTTTGGTGGATTCATTATTGGAAAGCTGCTGGATTCTTTGATTATCGGAATTCTGTGCTTTATTTTGCTGACTATTATGAAGATGCCCTATGTGCTTCTGGTCAGTGTTATTGTAGGGGTTACCAATATTATCCCCTTCTTTGGACCGTTTATCGGAGCGATTCCCAGTGCGTTTTTGATTTTGCTGGTGAGCCCGAGACAGTGCCTGTATTTTATCGGTCTGATTCTGTTGCTGCAGCAGTTTGACGGCAATATTCTTGGACCAAAGATTCTGGGAGACTCCACAGGAGTGTCCAGTTTTTGGGTGCTGTTTTCGATTCTGTTGTTTGGCGGACTCTTTGGCTTTGTGGGCATGATTATCGGTGTTCCCACCTTTGCCGTTTTCTATCGTTTGACAACAGAGCTTGTGACCTATCTTTTGGGGAAAAAGGAGCTGTCTGCGGATATTTCCTCTTATGAGAGACTGGATTATATTGACAATGAAAAGAAAACCTACATCCGAAAAGAAGAAAGAACGTGATCGGAGCGTGTTTGAATGAGAAATCACAAGTTGATTGGCTGGGTGGTAGGAATTCCCCTTCTGGTCATTATTCTGATTCTGGTGATTGTATTGCAGGAACCGGATAAAGCTGGGATCAGCAGAGCAATGGCTGCAAAATCAGTTGCTCTTGCCCTTCAGTCTCCTGATGAGCTGAAAACATGGCAGAAGGAATACAAATCCTCTTTTTTCCCGGCTGAGACTCAGAAGCAGTGGTATGTGCCGTATCTTGATTATCTCTATGGAGAAGGAATTTTGGAGTCTGAGGAGATCCCGGCAGATGAGGAGCATGCCCTGCAGGAACTGACCTACCAGGAGGCGGCTGAGATGATGGGGAAGCTTTCTCCGGAGCTGAAACGGCTGGTACGGGCAGACAGGAAGAATGCCAAGAAGCCCTTTCCAGAAGAGCAGTGGTGGCTTTTGTATGATTCCGTGTTGCGAAAGATGGATCCGGATGGAGAGATAAGGCTGGAGCAGGTTCTGATTTACGCAACGCCGGAAACAATGGCCGGAACACCAGCCTGGACTGCTCATACCAATCTTGGCGCATTGACATTTTACGGACTTGTGCTGGATCCTCTGGCAGATCACCAGCTGAAGGCCTATGTTCGAGACAGTGAAATCATTCATGTGACTGAGGATATGGGAAGCGACACTGAGTATCGCAATGTGTGGATTCTGGACGGGGATGAAAATGGCCTTCTGGTATATCTGGGAGATATTGAGCGGAGAATTCCTTTCCGGAAAAAAACAGGAAAAACAGAAAAAATGCTGCATCATATGGCAGACCTGAAAATGGAGAATGGAAAAATCAGCAAGGTTTCTCTGAAAACGGAGACGATTACCGGAAAGGTGCTTTCTGTACAGGAGGATGCCATTGAGCTGGAGGGCTATGGGGAAATTCCTCTGGATTCAGAATATAAGGTACTGAAAACCTATGGGGGAATGGAACGGAAGCAGCTTTCAGATATTCTGGTAGGCTATGGTACAGAAGAATTTATTGTGGCAAAGGGGAATGTCTGCGGGATTTTAATAACCCGGGAATTTCAGGCAGAAACGATCCGTGTGCTGATTATGAATAAAGGATTTCAGGGACTTTATCATTCCACCCTGACTCTTGTGTGCAGCGGACCCATGAAGGTAATTCAGGGAGAAAAGGAAAAAAGACTGAAGGCAGGAGAAGCGTTTACTGTACGGACGGGGGATCGTCAGCTCAGAGATGGCCGTATGATTCTGGAGCCGGAGACAGGGGGAGAAATTACGGTTCGCTCTCTGGAACGGGCTCAGGGAACTCCTTCTTATACAGGCCGTATGGAGATTGTTGAGGGCGAGGGCGGTCTGGTTCTAGTCAATGAGCTTTATCTGGAAGATTATCTGAAACGGGTGGTTCCCAGTGAAATGCCTTCAAGCTACGAGAAAGAGGCTTTGAAGGCCCAGGCTATCTGCGCAAGAACCTATGCCTATATGCAGCTGCAGAGCAATACCTACAGCCAGTATGGTGCCCATGTGGATGACAGCACGAATTTTCAGGTGTACAATAACACAGAAAACAGTATTCAGGCTTCAGAGGCAGTTCAGGATACCTATGGAAAGATGCTTTTGTATGATGGAAAACCGATTACGGCCTATTACTTTTCCACATCCTGTGGAACGACTTCCGACGCCTCAGTGTGGGGAAGCGATCCGGAAGCTGTGCCTTATCTGAAAGGCGTGGCGTTGCAGCCGGGCAGGGAGACTCTCGATTTGAGCAGCAATGAGGCCTTTTCTGCCTTTATTAAAAATGAAGACATAAAATCCTATGATTCCGCTTATCCTTTCTATCGCTGGAATGTGAAAACCAGTCGAGAGATTTTGTCAGCTAATATCGATGGAGTTGGAACCGTGACGGGACTTCAGATTACCGAGCGGGGCGGAGGAGGAGTTGCCAAAAAGCTTCTGGTTACGGGAACGGAAGGCGAAAAGACTATCAGCGGTCAGAATTCCATCCGGGCAGCTTTGGGAGATGAAAGTCTTGTGATTACGAAAAAGGATGGAAAAACGGTAACCGGCTGGGGGTCTCTTCCCAGCGGATTTATATCCATTGAGGATATCGGGAACGGAGATTTTCAAATCTTTGGAGGTGGTTTTGGCCACGGAGCCGGTATGAGTCAGAATGGAGCCCAGGCGATGGCAAAGTCAGGCATGAAGTGTGAGGAAATCCTGAAGTTTTTCTATGATGGAGTTTCTGTGGAGGTTATGAAGCAGAAACAGGAAAACAGCGGTCAGGCAGAAGGCCAGGAGGCTGCAAATGAATAAATGATATAACAAAGAGGAAAATGAGTGATGGAACAGCAGTACAATTTAAAACAGAGAAACGCAGGTTTTTATGCTTTTTTTATCAGCGGAATCTGCGCAATCAGCAGCGGAATTATTGTAAGCCTTTTGCAGGAGCAGATAGGGTTTGATTACGGGACAACAGGAATTCTTTTGGCTTTGATGAATATTGGAAATCTTTTGGCCGGTTTTGCCACAGGAGCTTTGCCCGGGAAAATCGGAATGAAAAAAACAGTGATGCTGCTCACCGCCGGTTATGGCATTGGCTATGGCATTATGGGGATAACAGGATGGGTTCCGGCGCTGATGGCTGCGTTTTTTCTGGCAGGAATGGGAAAAGGAAGCACCATCAATACCTGTACTATTTTAATCGGAGACAACTCCAGAGACAGAACAAAAGGAATGAATCTGATGCACAGCTGTTACGCATTCGGAGCGCTGCTCTGCCCATTTCTGATTTCAGCGGTGGCTGCTGTCTCAGGAAAGCTTCCTATGCTTGTTCTGGGAATGCTTGGAGTGACCTTGTGGATGGCGTTTGTGCTCACTCCTATGGCAGGAAGCAAAAAGGGAGAGAAGCAGAAAACAGACTGGAGCTTTTTGAAAAATAAAAAATTCTGGCTTCTGACAGGATTGATTTTTTGTCAGAATGCAGTGGAAATCAGCGTAACAGGATGGATGGTTACATATTTTAAGGGAAGCGGTATTTTAAGCGGTTCTCTCAGTGCATATACGGTAACGGTTATGTGGACGGCAACCCTGCTTCTGCGTATGATGTATGCCTTTGTCTGCCCAATCAAAAAATCTGGCAGGGCGATGATTGTTATGGGGATTTTCTGTACAGTATTTTATTTTGGAATGATGCAGGCGCAGACACAGGTTATGGCTATTGTTCTATTGTTTGCTTTTGCAGCTGCTATGGCAGGAATGAATCCCACAGCAGTGGCAAGCGCTGGCCGTATGACCAGCGTGACCAGCATGGGGATTATGCTTCCGGCAGCCAGCAGCGGCGCGATTCTGATGCCCTGGCTGATTGGACTGGTATCGGAAAAAACCGGTATTGCAGCCGGTATGACCTGTGTTCTGATTCCCTGTGTGGGAATGCTTCTTTTCAGTCTGGCTGTCAGCCGTCTGAAGGAGGAGTAAGGAGAGAGCAAAGAGATTTCCTGAAAGATAATCTGGTTTGCAGCCAGATGCAGATAAAACAAAATATCCCCCGCCTGCTGCACGAAGCCAACAGGCGAGGGATCAAAAAGGGGAGGATAAGTATTTCTTTTTTCTTTGGTACTAATTACAGTATTGCCCCAAAAAGGAAATCTATACATTGTCTGAGAAAAAAATAAAAAATAGAAATAAAAAGAAATGAGGACAAGCAAATGAAAAATGTACTTGTAGGACAGTCTGGCGGCCCTACGGCCGTGATTAACGCAAGCCTGTACGGCGTGGTAAGGGAGGCCCTGGCTCATGGAGATAAGATTGGCCATGTGTATGGAATGCTCAACGGAATGGAGGGCTTTCTGCAGGACCGCTATATGGATATGGGGCAGGAGCTTTCCGGGGAGGAGCTGGAGCTTTTGAAACTGACACCGGCGGCATACCTTGGTTCCTGCAGATTTAAGCTGCCGGAAAATCTGGAGGATGATTTCTATAAGACAGCCTTTGAAAAGCTGGAAGCATTAAATATTGGATATTTTTTCTATATCGGCGGAAATGATTCTATGGATACGGTCAGCAAGCTGTCGCGGTACGGAGAGCGGGTTGGAAGCGATATCCGGTTTATCGGAGTGCCCAAGACCATTGACAATGATCTGATTGAGACGGATCATACGCCGGGGTTTGGAAGTGCTGCAAAATATGTGGCAGCAACTGTGCGGGAAATCGTTCTTGATGCATCGGTATATGAGCAGAAGGCGGTGACGATTATTGAACTGATGGGACGTCATGCCGGATGGCTGACGGCTGCCAGTGTTCTGGCAAGAAAAAAGAAAGAGGATAATCCGGTTCTGATTTATCTTCCGGAAAGCAACTTTGATTTGGAGAATTTTGCCAGAGATCTGAAACAGGCTCTGGAAAAGAGAAATTGTGTGATTGTCTGTGTATCCGAGGGAATTTCCGATGCCAGCGGGAAATTTATCTGTGAGTATGGCAGTGAGGCATCAGTAGATAATTTTGGACATAAGATGCTGACTGGATGCGGAAAGGTACTGGAGAATTTTGTTCGGAACCGTTTTGGGGTGAAGGTTCGTTCTGTAGAACTGAATGTCAGCCAGCGCTGTTCTGGAATGGTCGTATCTGGAACAGATGTGGAAGAGGCTGCGTTAGCTGGTATGGAAGGCGTTAAGGGAGCATTGAAGGGAGAAACAGGAAAAATGGTTGCTTTTGCCCGGATTTCCAATCCCGGTGAGGAGTACCGAATGGAATGCCGTTTTGTAGATGTGAATCAGGTGTGCAATCAGGAAAAGGCTGTGCCGGCTGAGTGGATTACCGGAGATGGCAATGATATTGGAGAGAAATTTATCCAGTATGCTCTGCCGCTGATTCAGGGCGAGCCGGAGCGCATTATGGAAAATGGAATTCCCAAATATTTGTACAGATAGCAACTGTTTGGCCATGGGAAAATTCGTGGCTGTAACTGCAGATAAGAAGGCTGTTGTTTGACGGCTTGACAAAATCCGAAATCAGACTTATACTGGGTAAGTCTGATTTCGGATTTTCTTTATACCATGGAAATGCGAGTTCTGTGACATAAAAATACCTTGCGGAGATGTGCCATGGAGTAGAAGAGAGATTTGCGGCAGAATCGCCATCCCGCACGCAGGTGGAAAGAGGTTTAGGAAGGGAGAGGGAGAAATGGAACAGGAGAATAAGGAGCTTCTGGAAAAACGGGCGGAATACAACCGGCTGTTTAAGGCCCAGGATTATTTTTATGTCCGTGCAGCATCCAGAGCGAATTTGTCAGAGGCTGCTTTCTGGATTTTGTACAGTATCTGTGATTCTGATACAGCCTGGACTCAGAGTGCACTGTGCAAAGAGTGGTATTATTCCAAGCAGACCATTAATTCTGCTGTGAAAAAGCTGGAAAAGATGGATTTTGTGGAATTGAAGATGGAAAGCGGAACAGGAAACAGGAAAGTGATTGTTCTTACAGAGTCAGGACACCGGTATTGTGAGGAAGAAATTATGCCGTTGATCCAGGCTGAGTTGGATGCGCTTGCTGCCTTTTCAGAGGAGGAGCGAGAACTTCTGCTTTCGTTGATGCGCCGGCAGTTAGAGGCATTGGAGGAAAGGGTGAAGGGGGCATGGAAATAAAATTATCAGATCATTTTACATATCGGAGACTGATTCAGTTCGTAATGCCATGTGTGATTATGATGGTGGTTACGTCTCTTTATACTGTAATTGACGGATTTTTTGTATCCAACTACGCAGGAAAAATGGCCTTTGCTGCGGTGAATCTGATTTGGCCGTTTCTGCAGCTGATCAGCGCAGCAGGTTTTATGTTTGGCTCCGGAGGAAGCGCTCTGACAGCCTTTGTGCTGGGAACAGGCGATGAAAAAAAAGCCAATGAGATTTTTACCATGCTGATGGCGGTGTTAGCAGTAATCGGAGTTGTGATCTCCGTTGTGGGATTTATTTTTATGCGTCAGATTGCAGTGATTCTGGGAGCAGACGAATATCTGATTGATGATTGTGTGCTTTATGGAAGAATTTTGATTTGCGCCAATCCTCTTTTTATGATGCAGAATGCCTATCAGAGTTTTCTGGTAACGGCAGAGCGCCCGCGGTTCGGGCTGGGGATTGCGATTATGGCAGGCCTGATTAATGGAATTCTGGATTTTCTTTTGGTGGCAGTATTTCCATTGGGCGTGTGGGGGGCAGGCCTTGCCACTGCTCTCAGTCAGATTGCCGGAGGACTGATTCCTACGATTTATTTTATGAGGAAAAATAAAAGCCGTCTGCGTTTTGTAAAAACGAAGCTGGATTTTCCAGCGCTGTGGAAGGCATGTGGAAATGGTTCCTCAGAGATGATGACAAATCTTTCCGGAGCTGTGGTCAGTCTTTTGTATAATTATCAGCTGTTAAGGCTTGCAGCAGAGGATGGTGTGGCGGCTTACGGGGCTATTATGTATGTGTCCTTTGTGTTTACGGCATTTCATTTTGGATACGCCATAGGCTGCAATCCCATAGTCGGGTATCACTATGGAGCGGGAAATGAAGCAGAGCTGAAAAGTGTTTTGAGAAAAAGTCTCATTCTGACCGGAGCTGTGGGGCTTGGAATGACAGCGGCTGCGGAATTTCTGGCGGGACCGATTTCTTTTGTTTATGTGGGCTATGATCCTGTGCTGTGTGAGATGACCATACGGGGGATGAAGTTGTTTGGTTTTTCTTTTTTTATCAGTGGATTTAATATTTTTGCATCTGCCTTTTTTACCGGGCTGAATAACGGTATGGTTTCTGCTATGATTTCCTTGCTTCGGACGCTGGTTTTTCAGGTGGCAGCTGTGCTTCTGCTTCCGCTCTGGATGGAACTGGATGGAATCTGGCTGTCTGTGGTGGCGGCAGAGGCGGTAACCCTGGTAATAACCGCAGCTTTTTTTGTGGGAAACAGGAAGAAATACCATTATTTTTAACAGGATTGTGAAGGCGACTGTCTGCTGTAAAGTCCGTGGACGGCAGATTCTCAGGGGAAGAGTCGAAAAACAGGGAAAGAAAGGGTTTGCAAATTTGAGAGAAGTGTTATATACTATGAGAACAGGCGTAGTTTACGATACGCAGGATAACAGAGAAAAGGAAGGATACGTATCATGGCATTATTAGAGACATGGAGAAACCTTGCATACGGCAATGGCCTGAATGATAAAGAGAAAGAAAAACTGTGGAATGGATATTTTACCATTGAGAAAGGAATTTATGAGCAGATTCTTTCTGAGCCAACTCAGGTGATTACCGGCACAGTGAAGGAACTGGCAGAGAAGTATAATACTGAGATTCTTATTATGACCGGATTCCTGGATGGTATCAATGAGAGCCTGAAGGGTTATGAGAACCCCATCGATACCATGGAGGAGGATACTCAGGTTAAGATTGAGATTGATCCAGAGAAGCTGTATTATAATATGGTTGAGGCAAAGGCACAGTGGCTGTACGAGCTGCCCCAGTGGGATTCTATCCTCAGCGAGGAGAGAAGAAAAGAGCTTTACAAGCAGCAGAAGGCTTCCGGTACGATTCGTAAGGAAAAGAAGATTTTCCCCAACGATCCGTGTCCGTGCGGAAGCGGCAAGAAGTACAAGAAGTGCTGCGGCAAAAATGCATAATGGTTCCGGAGTTCATACAGTGAATCCGAACTAAGAGAAGCAGGGGCATCGGGAGTATTCGGTGCGCCTGCTTTGTTTGGGTTAAAGAAAAAGCGGCTTTGGGCGGCACAGGCAGAGACAAGGGAAAGGAGACAGGAAGATGGATGCATATACCGGGTTTGCAGAGGTGTATGATATGTTTATGGATAATATTCCCTATGAGACGTGGTGTGAGTATCTGACCGGACTGCTGAAGGAGCAGGGAGTGACAGAGGGACTGCTGCTGGATCTGGGGTGCGGCACAGGTACCCTTACCCGGCTGCTGGCAGCAGAGGGATACGATATGATTGGTGTGGATCTTTCTGATGAAATGCTGGAAATCGCTATGGATCATCAGAGGGAGAAGCCGGATGGGGTTTTGTACCTTTTGCAGGATATGAGAGAGTTTGAGCTGTATGGCACTGTGAGAGGGATTGTCAGCATCTGTGATTCCATGAATTATTTGACAGAGTACGAGGATCTGGTACAGGTACTCCGGCTGGCGAATAATTATCTGGATCCCGGCGGTGTGTTTATTTTTGACCTGAATACGGTTTACAAGTATAGTGAAATTCTGGGAGAGCAGACCATTGCCGAGAATCGGGATGAGGGAAGTTTTATCTGGGAAAATTATTTTGACCAGGAGGAAGGGATCAATGAATACGATTTGACCCTGTTTATCCGGGAGGAGGACGGACGGTTCCGGAAGTATGAGGAAACCCATTTTCAGAGAGCCTATGAGCAGAAGGAAGTGGAGGAAGCGATCCGGGAAGCAGGAATGGAGCTTGTGGCAGTTTATGACGCGTTTACAAAAGAGCCGCCGAAGCCTGACAGCGAACGGCTGTATTTTGTTGTGCGGGAGCATGGAAAACAGGGCTGAAAGCAGGCATTGGTTTTAAAAGGAGAGTCTATTCTCCGGAATCAGGGAGCATACAAATCAGGAAAGGAAAAGCTGGTTACAACAGCAGGAAGATAGAATGACAGATTATATTATCAGGGCAACGGCAGCAGAAGGACAGATTCGCGCATTTGCAGCAACGACCAGAGATTTGGTGGAGTACGCCAGAAGCGCTCACAACACAAGCCCGGTGGCAACTGCGGCTCTGGGACGTCTTTTGACAGCAGGGGCTATGATGGGAATTATGATGAAGGGAGAGAAGGATCTTCTTACCTTAAAAATTGAAGGAGACGGACCGATTGGCGGTTTGACGGTTACTGCAGATTCCAGGGGCAATGTAAAGGGCTATGCATTTCATCCGGAGGTGATGCTGCCTCCCAATGCAAAAGGAAAGCTGGATGTAGGCGGAGCTCTGGGAATAGGTGTGCTGAGTGTTATCAAGGATATTGGTTTGAAGGATCCTTATGTAGGGCAGACGATTCTGGTGACCAGTGAAATTGCGGAGGATCTGACCTATTATTTTGCTACCTCTGAACAGACGCCTTCCAGTGTAGCTTTGGGAGTTTTGATGGAGCGGGATAATACCGTAAAGCAGGCAGGAGGATTTATTCTGCAGATGATGCCGGGAGCATCAGAGGAGGTGATTTCTGCTCTGGAGAAGCGGCTGGGAGAAATTACTTCTATTACGGCTCTTCTTGATGCTGGAAATACACCGGAAATGATTCTGGAACATATTCTGGGCGATTTTGGTCTGGAAATTCTGGATAAGCTTCCGACCGCATTTTCCTGCAACTGCTCTGAGGAGAGAATTGAAAAGGCGCTGATCAGCGTGGGAAAACAGGAGTTGCAGAGCATGATTGAGGATGGAAAAACTATTGAGGTGAACTGCCATTTCTGCAATAAACATTATCCGGTTACGGTGGAACGTCTGAAAGAGCTTTTGGAGATGGCCAGGTAGAAAGCTGGAGGATAACACAGGATGACAGACAGAAAAAAGTTGATTGCTATGGCGATTGAGGCTATGGGGCGTTCCTATTCTCCCTATTCAGGGTTTTGTGTAGGAGCGGCGCTTCTTACAAAATCAGGAAAGATATATCAGGGCTGCAATATTGAGAATGCGGCTTATTCTCCTACAAACTGCGCAGAGCGGACTGCATTTTTTAAGGCAGTCAGTGAAGGGGAAAGGGAGTTTGAGGCTATCTGCATTGTGGGAGGACAAAATGGAAGACTAACGGATTATACCTCCCCCTGCGGTGTGTGCCGCCAGGTAATGAGGGAGTTCTGCAATCCTGGGGAGTTTCTGGTGATTCTGGCAGTAGATGAGGAGCATTACCGGGAGTATCGGCTGGAGGAATTGCTCCCTCTGGGCTTTGGACCGGAAAATCTTGGACGGGAGCTGATGTAAACGGACAGAAGGCGCAAAAATTCCGTGCAGGAAGAATGGGGCTATACAGGGCTGGACAGAAAAATAAGTACAGAGAAAGGAATCGAGATATGGCAGAAGAAAGATATCGTCGAGTGTTTCTAATTGTAGTAGATTCTCTTGGAGTAGGAGGAGCGAAAGATGCGGCAGATTATGGGGATTTAGGCAGCGATACTCTGGGACACATTTCTGATTGTGTGGAGCAGTTTTCTATTCCTAATCTTCAGAGGCTGGGTATGGCAAACCTTCATCCTCTCCGCCAGGTTGAGCCGGCCCAAAGGCCGATTGGCTATTATGGAAGGATGAATGAGCGGAGCCGGGGAAAGGATACCATGACCGGTCACTGGGAACTGATGGGACTGAAAACAGAAAAGCCGTTTATCACCTTTACAGAGACTGGATTTCCGCCGGAGCTGATTGAGGAGCTGGAAAAGAGAACCGGTCATAAGGTCATCGGCAACAAAAGCGCCAGCGGGACAGAGATCCTGGATGAGCTGGCGGAGGAAGAAATCGCAACGGGTCATATGATCGTATATACCTCTGCAGACTCAGTTCTTCAGATTTGCGGAAATGAGGAAACCTTTGATCTGGCAGAATTGTATCGGTGCTGTGAAATCGCCAGAGAGCTGACTATGCGGGATGAGTGGAAGGTGGGAAGGGTGATTGCCCGTCCTTATGTAGGAAAAAAACGTGGAGAATTCAAGCGAACCAGCAACCGCCACGATTATGCAGTACCTCCTTTTGGAAAAACAGTGCTGGATGCTTTAAAGGAGAAGGGGCTGGATGTGATTTCCGTGGGAAAAATCAATGATATTTTTTCCGGCTGCGGAATTACAGAAGCTTTTCATTCGGACAGCTCTGTTCATGGAATGGAACAGACGATTGAACAGGCAAAACGGGATTTCCATGGCCTTTGCTTTGTAAATCTGGTGGATTTTGATGCCCTGTGGGGGCATCGGCGCAATCCCCAGGGATATGCGAAGGAACTGGAGCGTTTTGACAAAAAGCTGGGCGAGCTGCTGGAACTTCTGGGCGACGAGGATCTGCTTTTGATTACGGCAGATCATGGAAATGATCCGACTTATAAAGGAACTGATCATACCAGAGAGCAGGTTCCTCTTCTGGCCTATTCCAAATCGATGGTGGGGTTTGGAGACTTGCCTCAGACGGATACATTTGCAGCAGTGGGGGCGACGATTGCAGAAAATTTCCAGTGCGGGATGCCGGAAGGAACGATTGGGGAGTCAATTTTGGATGAAATCAAGTAAAGAAAGCATTGGAGGAAGAAAACATGCAGCGCAACAAGGCCTGGCGGCATTTTAAAACCATAACGGGACACAAAATTCTGGTGATGGAGAACTGCTTTCGAGTAGGGCTTTTCCGTCAGGGACTGATGCATGATCTATCAAAATACAGTCCTGTGGAGTTTGGAACCGGAGTGAAGTATTATCAGGGAAACCGCAGTCCCAATGCAGCGGAGCGGGAGGAAAAAGGATATTCGGAGGCCTGGCTGCATCATAAAGGAAGAAATAAACATCATTTTGAATACTGGATTGATTTTTCTAAAACCAGCCAGGGCCTTTCCGGGGCAAAGATGCCGGTGAATTATCTGGTGGAAATGGTTATGGATCGAATTGCAGCTTCCCGGGTATATCGGGGCGCCGGGTATACAGATGGAGCAGCCTGGGAATATTACCAGATGGAACAGCCCTATTTGTCAGGAATCATGCATCCTGAGACGCAGGCGGAGCTGGAGAAAATCTTGATTATGCTGGATAAGAAGGGAGAGAGGGCAACCTTTGCCTATCTTAGAAAGCTTCTGAAAAAGGGAACTTATTAAAGAACCTCAAAAATGCTTTGATGATGATGAACAAAAAAGGGGGCAGCTGCAATATTGCAGCGCTCCCTTTTTGGTGGTGCGCCTGGCAGTATCCTGGGGATTTAAGCAGAATAGCTGCTGATGCAGCCGCCCTCCGGCGCGGGAATGTGACGCGGTACCTTCTTTTCTGCTCACCATGTCTGCAGATTTTGTCTCAGTCGTGGAAAATATCGGCAGGATAGTGATAAATTTCCGCATAGGATTCCAGTTCTGCCTCTGATTGGGGGAGGCTGGGAATCAGACCCGTACAGTCTGTGGCAGAGCAGGCCTTAATGTCTGGATAGGCGGTATCGTCTGTTCCATAGGGATCTTGAACCGGAGGTTCTTTCTCCGGCTTTTTTTCTGGCTCTGTGACAGGATTGATGTTAAGCAGAGCGGTATCGGGTATCGTGTCTTTTGGAAAGAAGCTCATTGTTATCACCTCAGTTACAGTATGAAGCAGAGTTCTCCTTTTTATACAGTTTTTCTTTTTGAAAAAATAGAAAATAAAATGAACCAGATGGAAAAAGAAAGGCTCTTATACTACAGATGCATCAAAATAAGGGAAAGGAATCATGGAATGGACGAGAAAAACAGGACTGATGTGGAAAAAATGATACAGGGTGATGAATCGGCATTTGATGAATTGTACCGATCCTTTTCCGGAAAGCTGTACCGTATGGCGTATTTTATTACAGGAAATCAAAGTGACAGTGAGGATGTACTGCAGGAAACCTTTGTCAAATGTTATCTGCATCGGAAATCGCTGAAGGATCCGGAGCGGTTTGAAGCCTGGCTGTATCAGATTCTGGTTCGGACAGCCTGGAAGCTCTGCCGGAAAAGGCGTGAGGTTTCCCTGGATGCGGTTCTGGAAAACCCGGATGACAGGGGAATGGCCCAGCAACTCAACAGGGATGACAAGGAAGGACCTTTGGAACAGCTTCTGAAACAGGAACATGCCTTTCATCTGTGGAAGCTGGTGGAAGGGCTGAATGTAAAGTACAGAACGGTAATTCTTCTATATTATTACAATGAACTGAGCACCAGAGAAATTGCAAAAATTACAGGGACTTTGGAGGGAACTGTAAAATCCAGGCTGTTTCAGGCAAGAAAGCTTTTGAAAAAACAGCTGGAATCTGAGGAGAGAAGAATGTATTTTGAAGGAAAGCCGGGATGAGAGCGCTGTGAAGGAGGGCGGAAGAATGAAGGATAGCTGGGAGCGAAAGGAATTTGATAAAAGGCTTGGTAGAGAGCTTCAGAAGGGAATCGATGAAATTCCCTGGAGTGCGCAACAGGAGCTGGAAGGGCTGAGAGCAGTTCACGCGGCAATGGAAGGAAGGAGAATGACAATGAGATTTCAAGGAAGAAAGATGGTGGCAGCAGCGGCGGTTATCCTGGCGCTGACAGGAACAATTACAGCAGTAGCAGCAGGAAAAATAACAGGGCTTTTTAGTTCTACCAACAAAATGGATGCCATAACTACAGCGAAGGAGCTGGAAGAAAAAGGGAGTAAGGAGCTGGGAGAAGCGCTTTTGGTAGCTGATACGCTGGCGGATGGAAGCCGTTTTCAGGAGGGCTATATTACAGAAATTCAGGCTGTGGATGACAGCGGAAATACAGTTGGAACCTATCCGGAGATCAGCATTCAGTATGGGGATTATTTTTTCAGTGTGATCCGGGAAAGGGATCGGGAGATTATGGAGGAAAATCAGGAGCCTGCCTCGGATGGAGATTATGAGGAATTGTATGAGGGAATCTGCCTGAGAGGACAGGAGGATGAGTATCTGTTTCTTCCTCCAGATCAGAAGCCTTCTGAGGAAGATGAATCCCGTGAGGCGGCAGGGGAGCTGTATATCAGCTATGGCTCTGTGGAAGAAGAACGATGTGTGTATAAAAATATGATGTGGGAAAAGGATGGGCTTTCTTATACTATGATGACCAGTGCAGATAGGACTCTGGAGGAGATGGCAGAGCTGGCAAAAGCATATATAGACAGTGAAAAGTAAAGAAACTTTGTTTTTTCCGTGATGGGTTCTTGATTTCTCCCGAAACTGCCAGTATAATTAGGAATAGTTGTGCAAAAAAATAAGATATACAGCAGGAACAGGAGATATGCCCAATATGGACAATAACAACAGTCAACAGCCGCAGCAGAATGGCAATAATAATAAATTCCCCAAAGGTCAGTTTATTGTGATGCTGATTGCGGCTCTGGTGACACTTGGTGTTGCTGGAATGATGAAAAGCTATATGGGGAGCCGAAGTCAGAAGGAGGTTACCTACGATCAGTTTATTGAAGAGGTCGAGGACGGACAGGTAGAATCAATATTAAGAAGAAGCAGCCGGATTGAGATCCGCTATAAAGAAAGCTCTGAAAAATTCAATCCGGCTTTCCAGTATTATACCATTCCTCTTTCCGGGGATTATATGCTGGCAGAGCGGCTTCTGGAGCATGAGGTGGAAATTAAGCAGGAACAGCAGGAAACCGGCGATTTATTCTGGTCAATTATCAGTATGATTTTCCCCTTTGTGCTTCTTGTAGTATTTATGAATTTTATGATGAAGCGCATGGGCGGAGTAGGAAAAAGCAATGCCAAGGTCTATATGCAGAAGGAGACAGGTGTAACCTTTGCTGATGTGGCAGGACAGGATGAGGCGAAGGAATCCTTAGTGGAATTGGTGGATTTCCTTCACAATCCGGCTAAATATACCCACATTGGCGCAAAGCTTCCCAAAGGCGCTCTTTTAGTAGGACCTCCCGGAACAGGAAAAACTCTTTTGGCAAAGGCAGTGGCGGGAGAGGCACAGGTGCCCTTTTACTTTTTGTCCGGTTCGGACTTTATGGAGCTTTATGTAGGAGTAGGTGCTTCCCGTGTCCGGAGTCTGTTTAAACAGGCCCAGCAGACAGCGCCGGGAATTATTTTTATTGATGAGATTGATTCCATTGGGCGAAGCCGCAGCGGCTACGGCGGAGGCGGAGAATCTGAGCAGCAGCAGACTTTAAACCAGCTGCTTTCCGAGATGGACGGTATGGATTCTTCCAAGGGGGTTTTGATTCTGGCAGCTACTAACCGGCCGGAGGTTCTGGATCCGGCACTTTTGCGTCCCGGACGTTTTGACCGCCGGGTGATTGTGGATAAGCCGGATTTAAAGGGTCGTGTAGATATTCTGAAGGTACATGCAAAGAATGTTTCCCTGGACGAGACTGTGGATCTGGATGCCATTGCTCTGGCGACCTCCGGAGCTGTGGGCTCCGATCTGGCGAATATGATTAACGAGGCAGCGATTCTGGCTGTGAAAAACGGTCGGAATGCAGTAAGTCAGAAGGATTTGTTTGAAGCAGTTGAGGTGGTTCTTGTAGGTAAGGAGAAAAAGGACCGGATACTCAGTAAGGAAGAACGCAGGATCGTTTCCTACCATGAGGTAGGCCATGCGCTGGTCAGCGCCCTGCAGAAGGATGCAGAGCCTGTGCAGAAGATTACGATTGTTCCCCGTACCATGGGGGCTCTGGGCTATGTGATGCATGTGCCGGAGGAAGAAAAGTATCTGAATAATAAAAAAGAGCTGGAGGCTATGCTGGTAGGATTCCTGGCCGGTCGGGCAGCAGAGGAAATTGTATTCGATACAGTAACTACCGGGGCGGCCAATGATATTGAGCAGGCAACCCATCTGGCAAGAGCTATGGTTACTCAGTATGGAATGTCAGAAAAGTTCGGACTGATGGGACTGGCAACTCAGCAGGATCAGTATCTGACAGGACGGACGGTGATGAACTGCGGAGAAGCTACGGCGGCTGCAGTGGATGACGAGGTTATGGAGATTCTGAAGCGCTCCTATGAGGAGGCCAAACGTCTGCTCAGTGAAAACAGAGAGATTATGGATCAGATTGCAGAATTCCTGATAGAGAAAGAAACCATTACCGGTAAGGAATTTATGCAGATTTTCCGAAAATGCAAGGGAATTCCTGAGCCGGAGGAGAAAACGGCATCACCAGAAGGTTTTTCTGTGACCGAAGAGGAAGAGCCCAGACCGGCAGAACCGGAAGCTTTGCATTCTGGAAATGAAGAAGAGGGACAGAGCAAGCCTTTGACAGATACAGATGGATGGATTCCTGTATCCAGTCATGAGGAAAAGCGTTAGGCTCAGCTGGGATAAAAAGGATGAAGAAAGGCTGAGGTACTGTGAGAGAAAACACAGTACCTCAGCCTTTTTGCATTGCAGGAAAGTTTTTTCTGTCAGGGAAATGATGAAATCACTCTGCTGAGTCCAGAAAAGAAATCACATCAGCAGTAAATCGCTCGTGGCACTGAAACAGAGCACCATGGCCGCAGTGTTCATAAATCAGAAGCCGGGAGTCTGGAATCAGACGGTTCAGTTCATGGGAACAGGAAACAGAAATCATTCCATCATGTTCTCCTGCTACAATTAAAACAGGACAGGAAATTACAGAGGGATCCACAGAACGGGAACCAAACCAGAAGCGAATGGCCTGAATCTGTGCCTTTAAGACAGGGCTGGTCAGCCGGATTTTCATGTCACGATCTTTTTTGCGGGTGCGAAGCCGTTCTAAGAAAGCGGTCGCCTGTTTTTTGCCTTCTGGTGTGGACTCAAAAAGAAAGTAGTATTTGGGATCCCGGTGACGGAGAATGGCTTTGGCTGTAGTTTCCTTCAGGGGGATAGTATAGGAGTCACGAAAAACAGTGCCGGATGGACCGGTTCCCACCAGAATCAGCTTTTCTACCATCTCTGGATGGGCGGCAGTAAAGGCCTGGGCTACCATTCCTCCCATGGAAAATCCCAGAAGAAAAATGCGGGAAAGTCCCATGGCCTGGAGAAAATGAAAAGCATCCTCCGCCATTTCTTCAATGGAGGAGGGGGTCTGGCCTTCGCTTCTTCCCACGCCTCTGTTATCAAAAAGATAAACATGGAACCGGAGGGCAAGACCGTCTATGACAGCTGGATCCCAGTCATCCATGGTGCTCATCAGATAGCTGAAGCATACGACAGGAATGCCTTCGTGTTCTGCTCCTGCCTCCCTCCAGACAAAGCGGGTGCCGGCAGCTGAAATCAGATTTGTTCTGGCAGTGCTGTATTGGTACATATGCGAGTCTCCTTTGTATGTGTTGTGAATAGTTCCGTTATATCATTTTACGCGGGCTTTTTCAAGGGCAGACTCAATGGCTCTGATTAAAACCTGGGAAGTATAGCGGGTCTCTTCCGGATAAGACAGATTTTCCAGAGACTGGGAGCTGCAGATCTGTCCGGTCAGATGCTCCAGAGACGGCTGAACCAGAGGAAACATGGTTTCAACAGAATCACTTAAGGGAACCATAGAGACAGAACAGATCTGCTCCTTGTCTACCGTAACCTCCACATTGATTTCCTGGGAGCCGAGGGTTAAGGAAGAAGAGTAGACTCCAGGTATGTAGGAAGCCGGGCTGGCAGAGTCAGAGGAATTCTCTTTTTTGGGGTGAAACATAATAAAAAGCAGCATAACAAGAAGAATGCCGAAGCCGATAAAAATAGCAGTATATATGATTTCTTTCATTCGCAGGACGACAATTTTCGTTTTGGAACTCATGGGGAGACCTCCCGGTATGTTTGGTATAGTCTATTCTCTGACAGCGCTTTTTATGCTATACTGAAGTGCAGAGAAAGGAGCTTTAAAATGTCATTACAGTTGATTTTGGGTGGTTCCGGTTCCGGAAAAACCACCTGTTTATATGACGCGGTGATTCAGGCGTCCATAAAAAATCCACAGCAGCAGTATTATGTGCTGGTGCCGGAGCAGTTTACCATGCAGGCGCAGAAGGATGTAGTAGCAAGGCATCCGGCTCATGGAACGATGAATATTGATGTGGTAAGCTTTCAGCGGTTGGCCTATCGTATTTTTGAGGAGCTGGCTGTGGAAAATCTGCAGATTTTGGATGATATGGGAAAATCTATGGTGCTTCGAAAGGTTGCAGCAGAAAAAAGCAGACAGCTGGTTTTATTCCGGGGGCATTTAAATCAGGCAGGATTTGTCAGCCAGCTAAAATCCATGCTGTCAGAATTCTATCAGTACGGTATTGGGCCAGAGCAGCTAAGAGAGATGGCAGCTGCTGCAAAAACACCGCTGCTGAAGCAGAAGCTGGAGGATTTTGCTCTTGTATTTGAAGGATTTCGTCAGTTTATCGCAGGTCATTATGTGACAACTGAGGAAGTGCTGGAGGTTTTGTGTCGGATTTTGCCCCAGTCCCAGCTGATTAAAGACAGTGTCATTGCGCTGGACGGATACACAGGGTTTACGCCGGTTCAGTATCGTCTTGCAGAACTTTTTATGGCTTATGCAAAGCAGGTGATTGTGACAGTCACTGCGGATCCGGAGGTGGATCTTTATGGTTCCATGGGAATGCAGAATCTATTTTTTATGAGCCGTCAGATGGCAGTTCGGCTTTCTAAGCTGGCGGAGAAAAACCAGGTAAAAAAACTTCCGGATCGGTGGGTAACCAGGGGGAAAGATTTTGCGGTTCCAGAGGAGCTGGATTTTTTGGAAAAAAATCTGCTCCGGTATGGAAGAGCGCCTTATAAAGGAGAGCAGACAGGGGCGTTGGAGATTTATCAGGCATCCAATCTTTCAGAGGAAGTTGCCGCAGTGATTCACAGAATCTGGCAGCTTCAGCAGGAGGAAGGAATGCGCTACCGGGATATTGCTGTGATTACCGGAGATCTGCCTGGATATGGAAAGGAAATTGCTCATCAGTTTGAGCAGAATGAGATTCCTTATTTTATGGATGATAAAAAAAACATTCTGGACAATCCTCTGGTGGAGATGATTCGATCTGCTTTGGATGTTGTGCGCCGCGATTTTTCTTATGAGACCGTATTCCGTTTTCTGCGTTCCGGTCTGGTATGTGAGGAAGGGGAACTGGTGGATCGGCTGGAAAACTATGTGATTGCCCTGGGGATCCGGGGAGGAAAACGCTGGAGACAGCAGTGGGAGAGAACTTACCGGGGCGGCGGAGGAATCAACCTGACAGAGCTGAATGCATTTAAGGACAGGATAACGGCGCCTTTGTCGGATTTGCAGGAAGCGTTTCGGAAGGAAAATCTGACAGTTCGGGATATGATTGACGGAGTAAAGGAGCTGTTGGAGGCTTATCATGCAGAAGAACGGTTAGAGGAGTTTGCAGAGGACTTTACAAGGGAGAAGGAATACCGTCTTGCAGGAGAATACAGCCAGGTATACGAGCTGGTTATGGAACTTTTGGAGAGGCTTTCTGATCTTTTAGGAGAGGAAAGTGCAGGCAGAAAAGAATTTATGGAAATACTGGATGCCGGCTTTCGGGAAATTACGGTGGGTGTGATTCCGGCAACTGTGGATCGGGTAGTGGTAGGAGATATTACCAGAACCAGACTGGCTCACATTAAGGTTTTGTTTTTTGTAGGTGTGAATGATGGAATTGTTCCCTCACGCAAAGAGGGAAAGAGTCTGCTTTCTGACCGGGAAAGAGAGTTTTTTGCCAGTCACCAGCTGGAACTGGCACCTACAGCAAGAGAGGACAGTTTTCAGCAGAGATTTTATCTGTATCTTTTGATGACAAAGCCCTCAAAGCGGCTGATTGTGTCTTTTTCGGGAACGGGAAATGACGGAAAGGGAAGAAGACCTTCTTTTCTGATTGGCGAGCTGAGAAAAATGTATCCGGAACTTTCGTGGAAGTCCAGCAGAGAGCTGTTGGACAATCAGCAGATTTATTCAGTGGAAGAGGCGTTAAGGCAGCTGATTGAAGGGCTGGGACAGTTCCGGGACGGAGAGCTGCCTGAGAAAGAACCGAGAGAGAAGCAGTTTCTGGAGCTTTACCGCTGGTTTTCTCATTCTGGAGAATATGGGAAAGAGACAGAAAAGCTTTTGAATGCGGCATTTTGCGTGTATGAAAAGCAGGGAATCGGCCATGCAGTAGCCCGGGCTCTTTACGGCACAGTTCTCAGCGGAAGCGTGACCAGGCTGGAGCAGTATGCCGCCTGCGCCTATGCCCATTTTCTGAAATATGGCCTGGAACTGGAAGAACGGCAGAGGTATGAGCTTGCCTCATCAGATTTGGGAAATCTTTTTCACCAGTCTATTGATCTCTGCTTTAAAACAGCAGGAGAAGAAGGCCTGGACTGGAAAACCATGGAGGATTCTGTCAGGATGGGACTGGTGCATCGCTGTGTGGAGCAGGTGGCAGCAGATTATGGAAATACCATATTAAACAGCTCCTCCCGCAATGCCTATCTGGCCAGAAGGGTGGAGCATATTACGCAGAGGACAGTATGGGCTCTTCAGCAGCAGATACAGAAGGGGGATTTTGTTCCTGCAGGTTTTGAGGTATCCTTTTCAGCAGCTGACAATCTGGACGCAATGAAAATTGCTCTTTCAAAGGAAGAGGCGCTTCATCTCAGAGGACGGATTGACCGTCTGGATCTTTGCGAGGATGGAAAACAGATCTATGTAAAGATCATAGATTACAAATCGGGAAGCACCTCCTTTGATTTGGTGGCGCTTTATTACGGACTGCAGCTTCAGCTGGTGGTTTACATGGATGCGGTTCTGGAAATGACAGAGCGGCGTTACCCGGGGCGGGATGCAGTGCCTGCGGGAATTCTCTATTATAATATTGCAGATCCGGTGATTCAGAAGGAAGGCAAACAAAAACCAGAGGAAATTGAGGCACAAATTCTGAAAAAGCTGCGGATGAACGGGCTGGTCAACAGCGAGCTGGAGGCAGTGCGTCATCTGGATCATACGATAGAAAAGGAATCAGATGTGATTCCTGTAGTTTTAAAGGATGAGGCTGTGGTGGAGTCAAAATCCTCTGTGGCAAATACAGAACGTTTTCGGTATCTGCAGAAATTTGTCAAGGAAAAGCTGAGAACCGCAGGAAAAGAGATTCTGGAGGGTGAGATTGGCCGGGAACCATACAAATATGGTTCAAGAACGGCCTGTGATTACTGTCCCTACCACCCGGTCTGCGGCTTTGATAAAAAAACCCCCGGTTATGATTACCGGAAATGGAAAAACAAAAAGACAGAGGAAATCTGGGAGGAAATATGTCAAAAACAGCAGTAAACTGGACGAAAGAACAGCAGCAGGTAATTGAAAGCAGGGGATGCCACCTTCTGGTCAGCGCTGCAGCCGGAAGCGGAAAGACAGCGGTGCTGGTAGAACGGATTATCCGGATGGTAACAGAGGGAGAAAATCCCCTTGATATCGATCGGCTTCTGGTGATGACTTTTACCAATGCAGCTGCGGCTGAAATGCGGGAACGGATTGGCGAGGCCATAGAAGCCCGCCTTCTGGAGGATCCTCATAATCAGCATCTTCAGGTGCAGTCAGCTCTGGTTCATCACGCAAAGATTACAACGATTGACAGCTTTTGCCTGAATATTATCCGGGAGCATTTTAATCTTCTGGATCTGGATCCCTCCTTCCGTATTGGAGATGAGGGAGAAATGCTCCTTCTGCGGGCAGATGTGATGGCAGAGCTGATCGAGGATGCTTACCAGGAGGGAAGCGAGCGTTTTATCCGGTTTGTGGAAGCTTTTGGACAGGGAAAAAGCGATGCAGGTATTGAAGATTATATTATGCAGGTGTATCAGTATGCGCAGAGCAATCCCTATCCAGAGCAATGGCTGGAGCAGTGCAGAAAGGAACTTTCCGAGGAGGAAAAACCGTCCCTGCCCTGGATATCTTTTCTTATGGAGGATGTAAAAAAGCAGCTGAAGGAGCTGGCTGTGCAGGAGAGGGAATGTCTGGAGCTGTGTCAGGAGGATGACTGCTTCCAGGCTTATATCCCCATGATGTCTTCGGATGTTTGTCAGCTGGAGGCAGCCGCCGGGGCAGAGGATTTTGAAATGCTGTATGAGAAGCTTTCTGCCATTTCCTGGCAGCGGCTGGCCACAGTGCGGAGCAAAGAGGCGGATCCGGAAAAAAAGGCTTATCTTACCGGATGCCGGGATCGGGTCAAAAAGGCAGTGGGAAAAATGAAAGAGCTTTACTGCTTTGCATCTCCTGAGGAAATGTTTACAGACATGAAAAAAACAGGAGAAGCCATAGAGGTACTCTTAGATCTGGCAGAGGATTTTGACCGGCGTTTTCAGGAGAAAAAAAGAGACAGAAATCTGGTGGATTTTAATGACCTGGAGCATCAGGCTCTGAAGGTTCTGATTCGCTGGGAAGAAGGCAGGATGGTCTATACAGAGGCAGCAGACGAACTGAGCAGTCAGTTTGAAGAGGTTCTGGTAGATGAATATCAGGACAGCAATCTGGTGCAGGAAGCGCTTTTGCAGGCAGTGTCCAGGGAACGGTTCGGACAGTATAATGTTTTTATGGTAGGAGATGTGAAGCAGAGCATTTACAAATTCCGTCTTGCCAGACCGGAGCTGTTTCTGGAAAAATATAATACCTATGAGCCCTATGAGGCAGGTCTGGGGAAAAAGAAAAAAATTGAACTGCATCAGAATTTTAGAAGCAGAGAACAGGTGCTTTCTGGAGTAAATGATGTTTTCTTTCGGATTATGACGGAAAATCTGGGCAATATCCGCTACACAGAGGAGGCAGCCCTGCATCCGGGAGCGGTATTCCAGCCGGTTCCTTCTGAGGAAGAAGGGGAGGAAGCATCTACGTCTCCCACTTTTCTGCTAAGAGCGGGACTGCCCAGGCTTTTGGTGACGGATACAGGTCAGGGCGCCCTGGATCAGATGGAGGAAGAGGCAGCAGATTATACAGCCAGAGAAATTGAAGGAAAGATGATTGCTGCAGAGATTCGGGCAATGACTGATCCGGAAAAGGGAATGGCTGTCTGGGATAAGAAGCTGGGCAGATACCGGACTGCGCAGTACAGGGACATGGTTATTTTGCTGAGAAGCACGACAGGATGGACGGAGACCTTTCTTTCCGTTCTTTTAAATGAAGGAATCCCTGCTTATGCTGAGTCGCGGACAGGATATTTTACTACGGTTGAAGTGGAAACGGTCCTCAGTATGCTGTCGGTGATTGATAATCCCATGCAGGACATTCCTCTGGCAGCAGCGCTAAAATCGCCTATGGGAGGAATGACAGATGAAGAACTGGCACGTCTCATGGGCTGGTATAAAAGACTCATTCCAAAAGGGCAGGACAGGGGAATTTATGGAGCTGTCCGTGCATGGACAGAGCTGGCAGAATCTGACAAGGACGAGCTGACACAAAAGCTGATCCGGTTCCAGCAGCTTGTACAAAAGCTGCGCCGCCAGAGCGTATATCTGCCCATACATGAACTGATTTATCAGGTTTATGAGGATACCGGATATTACCGGATGGTATCTGCCATGGCAGCAGGAGAGACAAGAAGGGCCAATCTGGATATGCTTGTGGAAAAGGCTGTAGAATATGAGAATACCAGCTACAAGGGATTGTTTCATTTTATCCGGTACATTGAAAATTTGAAGAAATACCATTCAGACTTTGGGGAAGCCTCCGTTGTGGGGGAAGAGGAAAATACAGTCCGGATTATGAGTATTCACAAAAGTAAGGGGTTGGAATTCCCTGTGGTGTTCCTTGCTGGAATGGGGAAAAAATTCAACCGCCAGGACACCTACAGCCGCCTGTTGATTGATCCGGAGCTGGGAATTGCCACGGATTATCTGGATCTGGAAAAACGTCTGAAAAGCGCAACCTTAAAGAAAAATGTGCTGCGCCGGAAAATGGAACTGGATAATCTGGGAGAAGAGCTGCGGGTACTCTATGTGGCAATGACCCGGGCAAAAGAGCAGTTGATTATGACGGGAACGGATCGGGGGCTGGAAAAGAAACTGGAAAAATACAGAACTGTTCCAGAGGCAGACGGCCAGATTCCCTATACGGTTCTTGCAGGAGCCGGTTCCTATTTGGACTGGCTGCTTATGAGCCTGGGAAGCACAGGCGTGAGAATTTTGATGGAGGAGATTCCTCTGCAGCAGATTGTGGGAGAGGAACTGAAGCGCCAGGTGAAGACAAGGGCTTCCAGAGAATTTTTGAAGACCCTGGATCCGGAGACTGTGTACGAGAAGGAATGGAGAGAGATGCTGGAGAAGCATTTGTCGTATCAGTATCCTTATGAGGCGGACATCCTTCTGCATACGAAAATGTCTGTATCGGAATTAAAAAAGCAGGGACAGCTGACAGATGAATCAGAAAGCGTTCAGACAGAGGCATTGGAAGAGAGAAAGGAAGATGAAGAGGAGCCAAAGACGGCAGGGACAAAGCGACGGGGAAAGGGCGGAGCAGTAAAAGGAACTGCCTATCACCGGGCTATGGAGCTGCTTCCCCTGGATCGTATCAACAGCCGGTTTGAGGCAGAGGCCTGTCTGAAACAGATGGTGGAGGAAAAACGATACACAAAAGAAAACCGTTCTCTGATAGACAGCCGGGTTATCTGGCGTTTTCTTCAGTCTCCGTTGGGAAAAAGGATGTCTCGTGCGTTGGCAGAGGGGCGGCTTCACAGGGAACAGCAGTTTATCATTGGAATTCCGGCCAGGGAAATGGGAGCAGGAGATTCAGATGAGCTGGTTCTGATTCAGGGGATTATTGACGCATATTTTGAAGAACAGGACGGTCTGGTGCTGATGGATTACAAAACGGATCGTGTGGACAATGAGGAAATCCTGATCCAGCATTATCAGGAGCAGCTGGATTACTATGGGCGTGCCCTGACTCAGATGACAGGAAAACCAGTAAAGGAGCGGCTGATTTATTCCTTTGCCCTGAACCGGGAGATTCCGGTTCCTCTGTCTGCGAAAACAGAACCGGAAAGATAAAAAAGAAGAGAATCTTCCAAAAAGTTTGCATACCAGAAAAAATGTGATATAATTTTTAGTAGGAAAATGTGGACGCACAGGCTAATAGCTTCACCACGAAAAAGGGAGAGGGGTGTGTATGAAACAGAGAAAATCCAGCTGTGACAGCTGTATGTATTACGAGTATGATGAAGATTATGAGTGCTATGTCTGCGGGGTTAATCTGGATGAGGATGAGATGGCGCGATTTATGGAGGATCGGTTTTACGACTGTCCTTATTACCGGCTGGGGGATGAATACGCCATTGTCCGGCATCAGATGTAGCAAAGAACGGGGACTGACAGACAGGGGCAAAAGAAATCTGTGAAGATAAATAAAACAGGAAAAGGAGAAGAAGTATGATACCAGACGAAGAAGTAAGGCTGACAAAGCTTGCGCATACAGCAGGCTGTGCTGCAAAAATAGGACCGGGAACATTGGCGGGGATTTTAGAGAGCCTTCCCAAATTCGAGGATCCCAGACTTTTGGTAGGAATTGAAACCTCCGATGACGGGGCTATTTATCAGGTGAATGAGGATGTGGCTTTGATCCAGACGCTGGATTTCTTCCCGCCAATGGTGGACGATCCCTATGTGTTCGGTCAGGTAGCGGCAGCCAATGCGCTTAGTGATATCTATGCTATGGGAGGAGAGCCGAAGGTGGCACTCAATATTGTTGCATGGCCAAACTGCGTCAATCCCAAGTTTCTGGCAGAGATTCTGCGGGGCGGAGCAGACAAGGTAAAAGAGGCGGGAGCTGTGCTGGCGGGAGGACATTCCATTCAGGATGATGTACCCAAATATGGGCTGAGCGTAAGCGGCTTTGTTCATCCAGACCGGATTTTGAAAAACTGCGGAGCTGTTGCCGGAGATGTGCTGATACTGACCAAGCCCCTTGGAACGGGAATTGTAAATACAGCAGTTAAGGCAGAGCTGGCCTCTAAGGAAGCAGAAGCAGAAGTTATTGGGGTAATGACCTCCTTAAACAAAAAGGCAAAGCAGATTTTTGGCCGTTATGAAATCCATGCCTGTACCGATGTGACTGGATTTGGATTGGCTGGACACAGCCTGGAACTGGCAAAGGGAAGCGGCGTTACCGTGGAAATTGACGGAGCTGGACTGCCTCTGCAGACGGCTGCCTGTGAGTATGCCAAAATGGGTCTGATTCCGGAGGGGGCATATAAAAACAGAGCCTATGCGGGACAGGATACAGACGTAAGTAAAGCAGAGGAGTGGCTGCAGGATATCTTCTTTGATCCCCAGACCTCAGGAGGCCTGCTTGTGAGCGTAACTCCGGAGACGGCTGAGAAAATTTTATCTGATTTCCAGACAGAGGGACTGGATACACCCTATGCGGTTGTGGGAAGAGTTCTGCCGAAGGAGGATGTCTGGGTGCGTCTGACAGGAGGCGTTTAGAGCTTATGATTTATCTGGATCATGCGGCAACGTCACTGCCCAAGCCTGAGCCGGTGGTGATGGCAGTGACAGCTGCCATGAACTGCTTGGGAAACAGCGGCAGGGGAGCTCACAGTGCAAGTCTGGGAGCATCCCGGATGATATATGAAACAAGAGAAGTGCTGTCTGATTTTTTTGGAGGGGACGGTCCGGAGCAGGTGGTCTTTACGCCTAACGCCACGGCTGCCCTGAACATGGTCATTCAGGGGATATTAAATCCCGGAGATCGGGCGGTTACAACGGCAATGGAGCATAATTCTGTCCTGAGACCTCTGTACCGGATGGAAAAGCAGGGGGTCTCTCTTTGTGTTGTACCAGCAGACGAAAAAGGCCGTCTTTCCATGGAAAGGCTGGAGCAGGAGCTGAAACCGGGGACAAAGGCTCTGTTTTGTACTCACGCTTCTAATGTAACGGGCAATGTGAATGATTTAAAGACGATTGGAACAATGTGCAGGGACAGAGGAATCCTTTTTGTGGCAGATGTATCTCAAAGTGCAGGCATTCTTCCCATTGATATGAAGGAGATGGCCATTGATATTTTGTGTTTTACTGGTCATAAGGGGCTTTTAGGGCCTCAGGGAACCGGGGGAATCTGTGTGCGAAAGGGAGTTTCTGTCCGTCCTCTGATAGTGGGAGGAAGCGGAATTTTAAGCTACAGCAGAGAGCATCCCGCTCAAATGCCGGTGGCCCTGGAGGCAGGAACCTTAAATGGTCACGGAATTGCAGGACTGAAGGCAGCGCTGACATACATACGGGAACAGGGACAGGATATTCTGAGGAAAAAGGAATTGGAGCTGATGTGGTATTTTTATGACCAGGTCAGCAGACTTTCCCAGGTAACGGTGTATGGTGATTTTTCTTCCAGGAAAGCTTTGCGGACTCCGGTGGTTTCTCTCAATATTGGGGAGGAGGATTCTGGATGGGCTGCAGGAGAGCTGGCAGAGAGATATGGAATTCAAACCAGGGCAGGAGCCCACTGTGCGCCGTTGATGCATGAGGTTCTGAAAACCAGGGATCGGGGAGCTGTTCGTTTTTCCTTTTCCCATCTCAATACCAGGGAAGAAGCAGAAATGGCTGTTTATGCAGTAGAGCAGCTGTGCCGGGAAGTGGAATAAAACAGAAACAGCAGGAGAGACAGATGAGGAAAAAAGAACTTCGTATGGTCATGACGTTTCATACAACAACAGAAGCTATGGCAGCAGAAAAGCAATTTCAGGATCAGGGAGTCCCGGGGCGTATGATTCCTGTGCCCAGAGAAATTACTGCAGGCTGCGGTCTTGCCTGGTCAGCGCCGGCAGACAGCCGTAAGCTGCTTTTGGAAGCTGTGGAAAAAGCAGAAATTCAGTATGAAACATGGAGAGAACTGCTTCTGTAGGAAGGAAGAAAAAGATGAGAAACAGAAATTTCTGGATACTCCTGCTGCTTTTGCTTGCAGGCATTGTCCTGGGTGGTTTTCTGGGAAATATGGCAGAGGGGATCCCGTGGCTTTCCTGGCTGAATTTCGGGCAGTCCTTTGGACTGGATGAGCCTCTGATCCTGAATCTGGGAGTAGTGGTGATTACCTTTGGTCTTTCTATTAAAATTACCATGGCCGGGATTCTTGGCGTGGCCGCAGCGCTGGTGATTTATAAGGCACTGTAAGCTTGGGCAGCAGAGACTAAAAACTGCGGAAGGATGCGCTGGAATTCAGGCAAAAACAAAACAGCCAAATTCATTTTAGAAAAGAGAAAAAAGAGAGGGGATTATCATGGCACAGAAAAAAGGGGACAGAACCTATGAAATGGATATGTGCAACGGTCCGCTGTTTTCTAAGCTGATCGTTTTTGCAGTACCGCTGATGCTGTCGGGAATTCTTCAGCTGTTATTCAATGCGGCAGACATTATTGTGGTGGGGCGGTTTGCGGGAAGTGAATCGCTGGCGGCAGTAGGCTCCACTTCATCGCTGATTAACCTGCTGGTGAATCTGTTTATTGGATTGTCTATTGGAGCAAATGTGCTGGTTGCCCAGTTTTATGGAGCTCAAAGGTTCAAAGATCTGGAAGAGACGGTTCATACCTCTATTCTTCTGGCAGGGATCGGCGGTGTGATTCTGATTTTTGTGGGATTTTTCCTTTCGGATCCGATGCTTGAGCTGATGGGAACTCCAGATGAGGTTCTGGTACTTGCAACTTTGTATATGAAGATCTATTTCTTAGGAATGCCTGCAACTCTGATTTATAACTTTGGAAGCGCTATTTTAAGAGCGATTGGAGATACGAGAAGACCGCTGTATTTTCTTCTGACAGCAGGCGTGATCAATGTGGTTCTGAATCTGATTTTTGTGATTCAGTTTTCCATGGGGGTAGCAGGAGTTGCCCTGGCTACAACGATTTCCCAATGTGTTTCTGCTGCTCTGATTATTCAGTGTCTGGCGCGTTCAGATGCACCTTACCGTCTGCAGAAAAGCAAACTGAAGCTAAAGGGGGACAAGGTAAAGAAAATTGCAAAAATTGGTCTTCCGGCTGGTATTCAGGGATCGGTTTTTTCTATTTCCAATGTTCTGATTCAGTCCTCTGTCAACTCTTTTGGAGCTGTTGCCATGGCGGGAAGCACTGCGTCTGCCAATATTGAAGGCTTTGTTTATACATCTATGAATGCGGTGTATCAGACAGCTCTGAGCTTTACAAGCCAGAACTTTGGAGCAGGAAATTATAAACGAATGACCAAAATTCTGATTTACTGTCAGGCTATTGTTATTATGGTAGGGATCGTGATGGGAGGAGGCGCCGTTCTGGCAGGACGTCAGCTTTTGGGAATCTATTCCTCGAATCCGGAGGTAATTCAGTATGGAATGAACCGTCTCCGCCTGATTAGCGGCCCATATTTTCTCTGCGGAATTATGGATGTAATGGTGGGAGCTCTGAGAGGAATCGGCTACTCGGTGGCGCCGATGCTGGTATCTCTGACCGGAGCCTGCGGATTCCGTATCTTCTGGATTTTTACTGTATTTGCATCAAACAGGAGCCTGGAGACTTTGTATCTGTCTTATCCGGTATCCTGGGCATTGACATTTACGGCGCACATCATCTGTTATGTGTTCATACGCCGGAAAATGACTAAAAAATAGCAGTTCTGCATTGCGTATAGAAAAAGCCGGATGATCTGTCATTTTTGCAGGAAATTCGGTTTTTTCTGTTATAGGGCTTCCAGCAGGAATAAAACTTCCATGAAATGATTGGAAGGAATGGAGTCTTATATCGCAGAGGCAGCTTTGACGGAACGGAAATGTGTATGAAGGAAAGGAAGGAAGAAAAATGAATCAGGTTTGGTCCAGGAACCATGAAACAGGAGAGCTGAAGCCAGCGAAAAGTCTGATGGTAGCTTTAGGATTTGAGAAGAAGGAGCAGCTGCCCCGGATTATTTCTCTTGTAGGCGGAGGCGGAAAAACCACCACCATTTATCAGCTGGCAGACGAGCTTTCAGAACAGGGGCTTCGTGTTCTGATTACAACCAGCACGCATATTCAATGTCCGGAAAACGGACTTTCTGCCTTTGTGGATCATGTCAGAGAAGTGACAGCTGATATGTGGGAAGGGGGAATCCTTACAGTGGGAAAGCCGCTGTTGAAGGAGGAAGAGACATATAAGCTGAGTATGCCGGAGGGGCTGGGCGAGCCGGAAGAGATGGAGCGCCTACTTCAAATGGCTGATGTGATTCTGATTGAAGCGGACGGCGCAAAGAAAAAGCCGGTTAAGGTTCCGGGAGAATGGGAGCCGGTGATTATCCCTCAGACAGGCCTTGTGATTGCCTGCGCCGGATTGTCGGCTCTGGGAGGAACCTTTGCAGATACCTGTTTCCGGTTCCGGGAATACGGGAAATGGCTGATGCGTGAGGGTGAGAATGTGATTACGCCGGAGGATCTGGCCCTGATTCTTATGGATGAGAGAGGAAGCCACAGGGGAGTGCAGGGCCGCTATTACCGGGTGGTGCTGAATCAGGCAGACGGGGAAAAAGAGCTGAAGGCGGCAGAAATGATTCTGAAGCTGCTTCCCGTAACTATGCAGAAGGGATGTGCTGTGACAGCCTACCGGAAATAAGGGGTGATTTTCCAGCAGAAGAATAGGAAAGCGGCCGATAAATAGAAAGATGAGTCAGAAAAAGGAGAAGGAAACAATGGAAAACAGAGGATTGGCAGTCATTAAGGGAGCTGGGGATTTAGCCAGCGGAATAGCCCTCAGGCTGCACAGGTGCGGATATCAGATTATTATGACGGAGATTGCTGTTCCGACAACTGTAAGGCGGACAGTATCCTTTTCTCCTGCGGTGTATCTGGGAGAAACGCAGGTAGAAGATGTGACCGGTGTACGGTGTCATTCTTTGGAAGAGATAAAAGCTGCTGTCAGCTGTGGGAGGATTGCAGTAATTGTAGATGAAAAGTCTGAAATTGTGAAGCAGATGAAGCCGCAGATAGTGGTAGATGCGATTTTGGCGAAATACAATACAGGAACCTCCATTACCGATGCACCTACAGTGATTGCGATAGGACCGGGATTCTGTGCCGGAACAGACTGTCACTGTGTGGTAGAAAGCAAACGGGGCCATTATCTGGGAAGGTGTATCTGGGACGGTCCGGCGATTGCAAATACAGGAGTGCCGGGGCTGATTGGCGGTTATGGACTGGAACGTCTGATTCGAGCATCTGATGATGGAGTATTTCGAGGCACAGTATCCATTGGAGAACAGGTAAAGGCCGGAGAGCTGGTGGGATATGCCGGAGAAACTCCGATTTATGCACAGATAGACGGTGTGGTGCGGGGACTTTTACAGGATGGTGTTTTGGTAACGAAGGGAATGAAATCTGGAGACGTAGATCCCCGGTGCGAGAGAAAGCACTGCTTTACTGTATCAGACAAGGCTTCTTCTATCGGAGGAGGGGTTTTGGAGGCAATTCTCTGCCATCAGACTGCAAATCCAAGGACTGCTCTGGTCGTTCTTGCTGCCGGGGACAGCAGGCGCTTTGAAAGCAACAAGCTGCTGGTTCCGGTAGACGGTATGCCTATGTACCGCCATATTTTAGAGGAGACAGCGGGACTTTCCAAAACAGTTTTCCGCAGAAAAATTCTGGTAAGCCAGTACGAGGAGATTCTTCAGAGCGGGACAGCGTACGGTTTTACAACAGTAGAAAACAGAGACAGCAGCCTTGGAGTTTCTCATTCCATTCATCTTGCCCTGGAGGCGCTGGAACAGGAACTGGAGCAGGGAAGCCTGGATGGAATCTGTTTTGCTGTATGCGATCAGCCCTGGCTGACGAAAAAGACCATTTCCGGCCTGGTAAATGGCTGGAAAGCAGGAAAAACAGGTCTTGGAACAGTTTCCTGCCGGGGAAGAGACGGAAGTCCTGCCGTCTTTTCTGTAGACTATGTACCGGAGCTCAAGGGGCTTTTGGGAGACCAGGGAGGAAGAGCAATTCTGTCTGCCCATCCGCAGGAGGTATACCGGTATGAAACAGGGGATCCGCGGGAACTGGAGGATGTGGATACCAGAGAGGATATGGCTCCCGGAAGCAGGTAATAAGAAGAACAGATTGTCGAAACCTTAACAGTTTTACAAAAAAAGTCTTGCTATGCGCTTTTTCCTTGGTTATAATGAGAGACAGGCTATGCTTTCAGCAGAAAATGAATTTCCCCGAAGGGGAATGAAAATAGCAGAAAACAGAAAGGAATTCCACATGATAACATTAGAACGCACAAGCGTTATGAATCTGGAGAATGCCATTCGCGGTGCAAGAAATCCCATGAACAGCTGGGGAAGAATGGACAGCGGCTACAATGAAAACGGAGAGTATGTGCTGGGACCCAATGATCTGGATCTGGCAAAGCGCTTAAGAAAGGCAGGAACCGGCGATCACCGCAAGTATCTTCGTCAGGTTTTTGTTTCCGTTGATATTACGGCTCCCATGTACTGGTGGAAGGAGTATGATACTTATAAAGTGGCTACGGTTGCCAATTCTACCAGCACGATGCATAAGATTCACAGCTGCCCCTTTGAACTGGATGATTTCAGTCACGATCATATGACTCCGGAAACGTTGGAGTATATGCAAACTGTAGTGGAGCAGCTGGAGAAAATTCGCCTGAAGTACATGGAAACGAAGGAAAAGGCTTACTGGTACGATATGATTCAGCTTCTTCCTTCCAGCTATAACCAGATGCGTACCTGTACGATGAATTATGAGAATCTGATTAATATGTATTATGCCCGCCGCAGCCATAAGCTGCAGGAATGGCATACCTTCTGCGATTGGATAAAGACTTTGCCTTACGCCAAAGAGCTGATTCTTGCAGAAGAGGAAGACAGAATACCGGAAAGAAGTGATCCAATTTGATTTATATTGCAGCAGTAGACAGCCACTGGGCCATTGGCCAGAAGGGCCAGCTTCTTGTAACGATTCCGCAGGATCAGAAGCGGTTCCGAGATATGACCTTGGGCAAGGTGATTGTAATGGGCCGGAAGACTCTGGATACGCTTCCAGGCGGCCAGCCTCTCTATGGCCGGAGAAATGTGATTTTAAGCAGGGATCCGGAGTACCGTGTGAAGGGCGCAGATGTCTGTCACAGTGTAAAGGAGTGTCTGGAGCTTTTAAAGAACTACGGACCAGATGATATTTATATTATTGGCGGAGAGAGTATTTACCGCCAGTTTCTGCCCTACTGCAGCCGGGCAGAAATTACCTGGATTGATTTTGCATATTCCGCAGATGCACATTTTCCCAACCTGGAAGAGTCTGGGGAATGGGAGATGACGGAGGAAAGCGATGAGCAGACATATTTTGATCTTTGCTATACCTACCGCGTATATGAGAAGCAGAGAACCGGGAAATGATAAGAGAATGGAACTGATAAAAGAAACAGTTTCTGAGGAACAATAAAACCCTTAGAATACATGATAAAATATTTTGCAGCAGCAGAACATGGGAGGATCAATATGTACAGAATTTTGAAAGCAGAACAGCTGGCTGATAAGATTTTTCTGATGGATGTGGAGGCCCCGCGTGTGGCCAGAGCCTGTCAGCCGGGAGAGTTTGTAATTGTCAAAATAGATGAGAAGGGAGAACGGATTCCTCTGACAATCTGCGATTATAACCGGGAACAGGGAACCGTTACCATTGTATTCCAGATTGTAGGTGCTTCTACTCTGAGAATGTCCGGATTGAAGGCCGGAGATGCCTTCCAGGATTTTGTAGGACCGCTGGGACAGCCATCTGAGTTTGTAAAGGATGATCTGGAGGAAGTAAAAAAACGCAAATATCTGTTTGTGGCAGGCGGTGTGGGAACAGCGCCGGTATATCCTCAGGTAAAGTGGATGAAAGAGCATGGCATTGAGGCAGATGTCATTGTAGGTGCCAAGACAAAGGATCTTTTGATTCTGGAGGATGAGATGCGTCAGGTAGCAGGAAATCTTTATGTTACCACAGACGATGGTTCTTATGAGAGAAAAGGCATGGTAACCAGTGTGATTGAGGATCTGGTAAAGAATCAGGGAAAACACTATGACGTTTGTGTTGCCATCGGACCGATGATTATGATGAAATTTGTCTGCAAGCTGACTAAGGAGCTGGAGCTTCCAACCATTGTCAGCATGAACCCTGTTATGGTAGACGGAACCGGTATGTGCGGAGCATGCCGTCTGACCGTAGGCGGAGAAGTGAAATTTGCCTGTGTAGACGGACCGGAGTTTGATGGCCATTTGGTAAACTTTGATGAAGCTATGAAGCGCCAGCAGATGTATAAGACAGAAGAAGGCCGGGCAATGTTAAAGGCAATCGAGGGTGATACTCATCATGGCGGCTGCGGCCACTGCAACGATTAATGGCAGAACAGAGGAATCAGATCGGAGGATAAAATCATGGACGTATTAAAGAAAGTTCCTGTAAGAGAGCAGGATGCGAAGGTTCGCGCAACGAATTTTGAAGAGGTTTGCTATGGTTATAATAAAGAAGAGGCAATGGAGGAGGCTTCCCGCTGCCTGAAATGTAAAAATGCCAAGTGCATGGGCGGATGTCCTGTTTCCATCAATATTCCTGGATTTATCAAAGAAGTAGAGGCCGGCAATTTTGAAGAAGCAGCCAATATTATTGCAGAATCATCTGCACTTCCTGCTGTCTGCGGACGGGTATGTCCTCAGGAAAGCCAGTGTGAAGGACAGTGTATCCGTGGTATTAAGGGCGAGCCGATTTCCATTGGAAAGCTGGAGCGCTTTGTTGCAGACTGGTCCAGAGAGAATGGTTTTGTACCCAAGGTAACAGCTGAGAAAAACGGTCATAAGGTGGCTGTTGTGGGCTCCGGCCCTGCAGGTTTGACTTGTGCTGGCGATCTGGCAAAGATGGGCTACGAGGTAACGATTTTCGAAGCTCTTCACGAGCCGGGCGGCGTTCTGACCTACGGTATTCCGGAGTTCCGTCTTCCGAAGAATTCCGTTGTCCGCAGCGAGATTGAAAATGTGAAAAAGCTGGGTGTGACCATGGAGACAGATGTGATTATCGGAAAGTCCGTAACCATTGATGAATTGATGGATGAGGAAGGCTTTGAGGCTGTTTTCATCGGTTCCGGTGCAGGTCTTCCGAAATTTATGGGAATTCCTGGTGAGAATGCCAACGGCGTATTTTCCGCCAATGAGTATCTGACCAGAAACAACCTGATGAAGGCATTCCGTGAGGATTATGACACCCCGATTGTGGCAGGAAAAAAGGTAGCTGTTGTAGGCGGCGGAAACGTAGCAATGGATGCTGCAAGAACAGCGCTTCGTCTTGGAGCAGAGGTACATATTGTATATCGCCGCAGTGAGGCAGAGCTTCCGGCTCGTGTGGAGGAAGTTCATCATGCAAAGGAGGAAGGTGTTATTTTCAACCTTCTGACCAACCCCGTAGAGATTCTGACTGATGAAAATGACTGGGTAAAGGGAATGGTAGTTCGTAAAATGGAGTTAGGCGAGCCAGATGCTTCTGGAAGAAGAAGACCCGTAGAAGTCGAAGGCTCTGACTATGTGATGGAGGTAGACACTGTGATTATGTCACTGGGAACTTCTCCGAATCCGCTGATTTCCTCTACTACAGAAGGTCTGGAAATCAATAAGCGCAAATGCATTGTTGCAGAAGCGGAAACCGGACAGACTTCCCGTCCGGGCGTATTTGCAGGCGGCGACGCAGTAACCGGAGCTGCTACAGTTATTCTTGCCATGGAGGCAGGAAAACACGGCGCAAAGGGAATTGATGAATATCTGCGCAATAAAAATTAAAAAAATTGAGGCGGGAATACCGCTGGAATCAGTAGGGTGCTGCAGGAAAAATGCGGCACCCGTCTTTTTCTGTGACGCGGAGAAAAGGATGATATAGGAAGAAAGGATGAATCAGAAGATATGAAAAAAGAATCCCATCACATTGATTTACTGAACGGACATATTTTTCCGTCTCTGACAGGACTTGCTCTGCCGATTATGGCAACCTCCCTGGTTCAGACCGCCTACAATCTGACTGATATGGCGTGGATTGGACGAGTTGGAAGCCATGCGGTAACGGCAGTGGGAGCAGCAGGAATGTATACCTGGTTTTCCTCCGGAATCGTGATGCTGGCAAAAATGGGCGGACAGGTTAAGGTGGCGCACAGTCTGGGAAAACAGCAGAGAGAGGAAGCGAGGGTCTACGGGAGAGGAGCCCTGCAGCTGACAGTGCTTCTTGCTCTTGCCTTTGCCCTGATTGTCAATCTGTGCGCGGATCCTCTGATTGGATTTTTCCGCCTGGAAAGCGCTGGAACAGCACAGGCGGCAAAGGTCTATCTTCGGATTACCTGCGGCCTGATTCTGTTCCCGTTTTTGAACCAGACTCTGACCGGATTATTTACGGCAGTAGGGGACAGCAAAACCCCTTTTTTGGCAAATTGTATCGGACTGGCTATGAACATGATCCTGGATCCCATTCTGATTTTCGGAATAGGACCCTTTCCAAGAATGGAAGCAGCAGGCGCTGCTTTGGCTACAGTTTCGGCACAGATGACGGTTACCCTTGTTTTGACGATCAGAGCTTCCCGGGAACCGGTTCTGCTTCATAAAATCGGTCTGTGGAAAAAGGTTCCCTGGGAATTTTTTCGGACGATTCTGGCTGTGGGAACACCATCTGCGTTTCAGACAATGCTGTACTCCGGGATTTCCATGGTGCTTACCAGAATGATTGCCTCCTGGGGAGATGCAGCGGTGGCAGTCCAGAGGGTAGGAGGCCAGGTGGAATGTATTTCCTGGATGACAGCAGAGGGCTTTGGCTCAGCTATGAATGCCTTTACAGGACAGAACTATGGGGCAAAGCAGTATGACCGGGTAAAGAAAAGCTATGGAATTGCAGTACTCTTTATTGGAATCTGGGGAATTATCACCTCCTGTATCCTTGTTTTTGGTGCAGAGCCCATTTTCCGCCTGTTTATTCAGGAGGAGGAAATTCTGCCCATTGGCATTCATTATCTTGTGATTCTGGGGCTGGGGCAGATGCCTATGTGCCAGGAGCTGGTAACAGGGGGCGCTCTCCAGGGAATGGGAAAAACACTGTCCTGTTCTGTGATTACCATTATTCTGACTGCGGCAAGAATCCCGCTGGCTCTGGTGCTGGGAAAAACCGGACTGGGGCTGGACGGCATCTGGTGGGCTCTGACACTTACCAGCGTAATGAAGGGAATTGTATTTGTTATTTATTATGTATGGATTCTGAGGAGACTTCCCCGTGAGCCACAGGCAGTAGCCCATGCATAAGTAGGACAGGAAAGAGAAAAAGTTATTCAGAAACAGGAAATTTGCCGGGGAAATGGCATAAAAAGGCAGAGTAAAGAAACGGCAGGAGACAGAATGAAAAAGGAGAGAAGCCTATGGCCAGAGGAATGACGAAGGAAGAAAAATACAGACAGATGATTGAAACACCGGTAAACCGCCTGATTCCCAGACTTGCAGTTCCTACGATTATCAGTATGCTGGTAACGTCTATTTACAATATGGCAGATACATTTTTTGTCAGTCAGCTCAGTACCAGTGCATCAGGAGCCGTAGGTGTTATGTTTTCAGCGATGTCCATGATTCAGGCAATCGGGTTTACTCTGGGCATGGGAAGCGGAAACCACATTTCCCGTTCTCTGGGAAATCGGGATGAGGAGCGGGCAGGCGTATTTGCGGCAACAGCTTTTTATACAGCAGCTATTATCGGAGTGGGGATCCTGGCAGTAGGCACCTTGTTTTCCCGGCAGCTGGTGTTTTTTCTTGGAGCCACGGAAACCATTGCTCCCTATGCTCAGGATTATGCAAGATATATTCTGATTGGGGCGCCGTTTATGATGACCTCCTTTGTTATGAATAATATCCTTCGTTCTCAGGGAAATGCTGTTTTTGCCATGGTGGGAATTACAGTTGGCGGGATTTTGAATATGATTCTGGATCCCCTTTTGATTTTTGGCCTGGATCTGGGAATTTCAGGGGCAGCCATTGCTACTATGGTCAGTCAGATTATCAGTTTTTGTATTTTGCTTTATCAGTGCAATGCCCGTCCGGACTGTATTAAAATTCAGCTTTCCAAATTCCGGCCATCGGGAAAGGTGTACGGTGAAATTCTTCACGCAGGCCTTCCCTCCTTCTGCCGCCAGGGTCTGGCAAGTGCAGCAGCAGTAATTCTGAATTTTGCAGCAGGGCCTTATGGGGATGCAGCCATTGCAGCTATGTCTATTGTGACTCGGTTTATGATGTTTATTAACTCCAGCCTGATAGGCTTTGGGCAGGGATTTCAGCCGGTATGCGGCTTCAATTTCGGTGCGGAACGGTATGATCGGGTTCTGGAGGCCTTTTGGTTTTGCGTGAAGGTAGCTGTAATTATGCTGACAGTATTTGGAATTGTCTCCTTTGGAATCAGCCGCCCGATTATTACAGCTTTCCGCAGAGAGGATCTGCAGGTAATTGAAATCGGAACCCTGGCTCTGCGGCTTCAGCTTCTGACAATGCCGTTCCAGGCCTGGGTTATTATGGTGAACATGCTGACTCAGTCTATTGGCTATGGATTTCGGGCATCTCTGGTAGCTATGGGACGTCAGGGACTGTTTTTGATTCCGGCGCTTCTGATTCTTCCGAAGCTGTTCGGCATTCTCGGACTTCAGATGGCTCAGCCCATAGCAGATATGCTGACCTTTGTTCTGGCAACTGTAATTGTGTCCGGGATTTTAAAGGAGCTGAGACAGATGAAGGAAAAACAGAATTTTGTGCCTAACTGAACCGATACAGGAAGTGTAACAGTTCAGCCATGCATTTTCTTGACCGCTTATAGCGGACAAGAAGCATCGGGCGTTTGCCCTATGAAGTTTCAGACAGAAAAAATCTTATGAAAACAAGCTTTCAACGTTTTTTTCTGTCTGAAGCTTCGCATGGCAGAACTATTACAGTAAGTTACAAAAAACGCAAAAAAGGACTGGACTATTTTGTGTTTTTATGAGAAAATAAGATTAAGTATGGTGTGATAAAATTAACAATCCAGAGTGTTATGGACTGTTATAACGCGTACTTCAGGACATTACACAGTTGAAAGGAGTTTTAACATGATTTATTCACATGAAGTAGAAAAAATGTGCACCGTTGCGCAGGGCGTACATCATGGCGCCGCTCCGATCCCGGAAGAGGCAAAGTGGGTACAGGCGAAGGAAGTGAAGGACATTTCTGGTCTGACACATGGTATCGGCTGGTGTGCTCCGCAGCAGGGCGCATGTAAGCTGACCCTGAACGTAAAAGAGGGTATCATCCAGGAAGCTCTGGTTGAGACCATCGGATGTTCCGGTATGACCCATTCCGCAGCCATGGCATCTGAGATTCTGCCGGGCAGAACGGTTCTGGAGGCTCTGAATACTGACCTGGTTTGTGACGCAATCAACACTGCAATGAGAGAATTATTCCTGCAGATCGTATACGGAAGAACCCAGAGTGCTTTCTCTGAGGATGGTCTTCCCATCGGCGCAGGTTTGGAGGATCTGGGAAAAGGCCTTCGCTCTCAGGTTGGTACCATGTATGGAACTCTGAAAAAAGGCCCGCGTTATCTGGAGATGGCAGAGGGTTATGTAACCGGTATCGCTCTGGATGCAGACGATCATATCATCGGTTATCAGTTCGTAAGCCTTGGTAAGATGACTGACTTTATCAAGAAGGGTGATGACCCGAATACTGCATGGGAGAAAGCAAAAGGTCAGTATGGCCGTGTAGCTGATGCTGTTAAGATCATCGACCCGAGACAGGAATAAAGAAAGCGGTAAACGAATTTTTTAAGGAGGATACTACATATCATGGCATTATTTGAATCATATGAGAGACGCATCAAACAGATTGATGCAGTATTAAACAGCTATGGCATTGCTTCTATCGAAGAAGCTGAGAAGATTACAAAAGACGCAGGTCTTGACGTATACAAGATGGTAGAAGGCATTCAGCCGATCTGCTTTGAGAATGCAAAATGGGCTTATACCGTTGGTGCAGCTATCGCAATCAAGAAAGGCTGCAGAAAAGCAGCTGACGCAGCAGCAGCAATCGGTGAGGGTCTGCAGGCTTTCTGTATCCCTGGTTCTGTAGCAGATACCCGTAAGGTAGGTCTGGGACATGGAAATCTGGGCAAGATGCTTCTGGAAGAGGAGACTGAGTGCTTCGCATTCCTGGCTGGCCACGAGTCCTTCGCAGCAGCTGAGGGTGCTATCGGTATCGCTGAGAAAGCAAACAAGGTTCGCCAGAAACCTCTGCGCGTTATCTTAAACGGTCTGGGCAAGGATGCAGCTCAGATTATTGCCCGTATCAACGGATTTACCTTCGTTGAAACAGAGTATGATCCTTACACCAACGAGGTTAAGGAAGTATCCCGCAAGTCCTATTCTGAGGGCCTTCGTGCAAAAGTAAACTGCTACGGCGCTAACAGCGTTCCGGAAGGCGTTGCAATCATGTGGAAAGAGAACGTAGACGTTTCCATTACCGGTAACTCTACCAACCCGACCCGTTTCCAGCATCCGGTAGCTGGTACCTACAAGAAGGAGAGACTGGAAGCAGGCAAGAAGTACTTCTCTGTAGCTTCCGGCGGTGGTACTGGACGTACTCTGCATCCTGATAATATGGCAGCAGGTCCGGCTTCCTATGGTATGACCGATACTCTGGGCCGTATGCATTCTGATGCACAGTTCGCAGGTTCCTCTTCTGTTCCGGCTCACGTAGAGATGATGGGTCTGATCGGTGCAGGAAACAACCCCATGGTTGGTATGACTGTTGCAGTTGCAGTTTCCATCGAGGAAGCAGCTAAGGCTGGCAAGTTCTAAGAAATGCCCATTTTATAAGGGGTTCAGAAGTTCTGAGGTGTGCTGAAATGGTGCGAAAATCAGTGTGTAGCACACAAGCAGCGCACACGTAGCACACATACGTAGCGCACAAATAGAATGGCAGATAAGAGATGTTTCCCTGAGATTTTCTTGCGAAACATCTCTTATTTTGTTATCTTGCATATTTCTTTCTGTAATTGTTCTAGGTTTCTGTGAGTGTAGGTCTTTTCTGTAATGTCGGTGATGGTATGACCTACGATGAGTTTTAAAATATATTCGTCCACATGACACTCTTTTGCTTTCGTGATGAAGGTATGTCTGGTTTCATGGGGACGATGGGAGAGATTCAGTCGTTTCATCACCTTGTTGAATCTGCCCCGGTATTTGTCATAGGTCATATAGGTTCCCTGCTGGCCGTTTTCGTCATTGAACAGATATTCTCTGTCCGGCGAATATCGCTGTTCAATGAGAGGGCGAATCAGGGGATGGATGGGGACAATACGGTTTTTTCCGGCGTCTGTTTTCATGCCGCCTTTCATGGTTCCCGCTTTCAAGTCAATGTCGGCGTTTTTCAGAATTGCCAGCTCCTGGGGACGCCAGCCGCTGTAGATTCCAATGAGAATCATATCGTCAAAAGGAACTTCATTAACATTTTCCCAGAGTAGATTGATTTCTTCAGGAGAGAATGGAACGATTTCCCGTTCTGGTGCTTCTCTTTTCACAGCGTTGCAAAGCCGGGCATAATCCTTCTGTACGATTTCATGCTTCATAGCGTATCGGTACATCATATTAAACAGAGATTTGATTCTGCCTTTTGTAGCGCTGCCTACTTTTGCGTCCCGGATGGTTCCTTCCAGATGTTCTACCCGGATGTCCTTCATCCGCATTTTGTATAATGGAGTGCAGTAATTGTAGGCGGCAGTGACAGTTCGGATACTGGATTTATTCGCCAGCGTAGGGAAATATTCCCGGCTCCACAGCTCATAGACTTCCTCAAAGGTAATGGAGTTGGTCTGAATATCATAGGGACTTGCGTTGTAATTGGCAAGGGCCTGAATGGCTTCGTCCTTTGTGTGGAAATATCCCACAGTCACCCGGTTCTGCACCAGCCTCCCCTTTTCCTCGTTGAAAGCCCATCCCAGCGTGACCACCGCCCGCCATGGGTTGCGGCGTTTGCCGGACAGCTTATAGACGCTTCCGGTTCCGTTTGCCCGTTGTAATGCTTTCGCCATACGATCATCCTTTCTTTCGGTATTCTGTTTTCAAGGAACACTTATCTGCGTTCAGTCTAAAGGTTTTTCCTCCACTTCTGTAGCAGAATAATAAGCCAGATCTTTATCCTGCAATTCTTTGTATCGCTGGCTGTTCATGCCGCCATTGCGGTATTGCTCCCGGTACTCAGCAAACCCTTCCAGAAACAGACACATATCTGCATTGAAATCTGCTGACTTGTCTTTACCATTGAATGTAATCGAACATTCCCACTCGTCATAATGAGGAGGACGCTTCACATCAATGCGGAAATTTAAGTCTTTCACTCTGTCCAGCTTAAAAAGAAAATCCATAATATCTGACAGGCTGCGGATATTCTTTTCATCGTGCTCATAGCCGATCAGGTAAGTTGATGTGGTATCCAGTACCTTTGCCAGTTCGTTAATCATGGCGATGGAAACTTCAATCTCGCCGCTCTCGTATTTCTGAATGGTACGGAGAGATTTGCCCAGCAATGTGGCAAGCTCTGTCTGATTGATTCCTTTCTTCTTTCTGGCCGCCCGGATTCTCTGGCCGATATTGTTTTGATTTGCCATTTTCAGTTCACCTCCATTATTATCATAGCATAAAGAAATACGAATTACAAGTGCATATTTGTGTAAAAATATCTTGACATATGAAGTGAACATACGTATAATAAAATATGAACTAATAATACGTATTTTTTCAGAGAGGAGGATAACTATGAGATTAAACGAAACGAAAATGCAGGTTTTGATGGGTGAGCAGGAAATGAATATCCGTATGCTGGCAGAGCGGAGCGGTGTTTCCCGGCAAACCATCTCCTGTATCAAAGCCGGAAAAAGCTGTTCGCCGGTGGTGGCCTGCAAGTTGGCCGAAGCTCTGGGCGTAACAGTGGAAACCATTTTAAAGCAGTAGGAGGATTTGAATGGAGAAAACCAGATACTATGTAGAATTACCGCCGTTTACCGGAAGAAATGTGCCTGTGGGAGAAATCGCAAAGGCAATCGGAAAAGACGCACAGTATATCCGCTACGGCCTTCAGAAAGGAATCTTTTCCTTTGGATATGCAATCAAACTGGAAAATTCATCAGAGTACAACTACTATTGTCCAGACCGGAAAGTCTGGGAAGAAACAGGTTATTTCAGACAGGAGGATAAGAAAGAAAAAACCCTTGCGTAGCAGGCAAGAGTTTTTCACAGTAACAGGGGCGAGCCGCCGTTACCGTATCTCACAATACCAGTATAGCGGCGGCTTCTCCAAAAAGCAAGATATAATTTTTGAAGGAGGTGCCGAAGTTGGCAGAAAAGAAGCCGGAAGAACTAAAATTGATTACCATGGAAGAAATACAGGCAGAAAAGGTGGAATGGCTGCTTTATCCGTTCATCCCTTATGGGAAAGTCACCATTATTCAGGGAGATCCCGGAGAAGGAAAGACAACGATGGTGCTGCAGCTGATTGCCAGACTGACCAGAGGGGAAGCCATATTCCCGGAAGAAGAAACAGAAAATCAAGCAGAATCAGAAAGAACCCCCATTACCGTTCTGTATCAGACAGCGGAGGATGGTTTGGGCGATACCATTAAACCCAGACTGACCGCTGCCGGAGCCGATTGCAGCAAGGTGATTGTCATTGACGACAGAGAAAAGGCGCTTACTATGATGGATGAGCGTCTGGAAGCTGCTATAAAGGAAACAGCCGCCCGTCTGGTGGTCTTAGACCCCATGCAGGGCTATCTGGGCGCTGATGTGGATATGAACAGGGCCAATGAAATTCGTCCGGTGATGAAGCGGATCAGCGTCCTTGCAGAGAAGTATCACTGTGCGATTGTGCTGATCGGTCATATGAATAAATGCTCTGGCGGAAAGTCTTCTTATCGCGGCCTGGGTTCCATTGATTTTCAGGCAGCGGCCCGGAGCGTTCTGGTGGTAGGCAGAGTGAAGGATGATGAACAGGTGCGTGTGGCCTGCCACATTAAAAGCTCGCTGGCCCCGGAGGGAACGCCTATCGCCTTCCGGCTGGATAAGGAAAACGGATTTGAATGGATTGGCGAATATGAAATCAGCGCCGACGAACTCCTGTCCGGGGAACGCAGGGGACAGAAAACCAGAAACGCAAAAGAATTTTTAAAAGAGATTCTGACAGACGGACAGAAGACCTATGCCGAGATCGATGCCGCAGCAAAGGAAAAAGGAATCAAGAAAAAGACCCTGTGGAACGCAAAAAAAGAACTGAATATTGATTCCGTCAAAATCGGCAGCCAGTGGTACTGGATGATGTAGTGAGGAAGATAGCAAGATTCCCTGTTTCTGGGGAAAGGGGAATCTTGCTATCTTGACTGCCGGTAAAGAAGCCTGAACGAATTAGCTTATTCACTCAAGGCAGGCACACGCCGACCAAAGGGAGGCGACCCCCGGTAGGGCGCAAAGGCAGCTTTTGATGGACGGTACGGCTGTCAAAAGTGCTTTTGCGTTACTTTCGGCGAAAGTAACAAAGCCTTATGGCGGCTTAAACGCCGCCCGGTATCATTTGAAGGAGGACAAGCCTATCGAAAGGTCAATCAGCGGAATGGTAGGGAAAGGTTCCCTTACACACAACAGCAGAGCATTTAAGGCGAAAAATGTCAAAGAGGATTATACGCAGCACAATATTGAATACTGCAACGAAAATATTAAAACAGTATATCACGAATTGTTTGATGAAGCCCTAGAACGGTACAATGCGAAGCAAACACGCAGCGACAGAAAGATAGCAGATTATTACGAAAAGATTCGCACTTCCAAACAGGAAAAACTATTTCATGAGGTTATTTTCCAGATTGGAAATAAGGACGATATGAATGCACGAAGCCGGGATGGTGAACTGGCGAAAGAAATTCTGGATGAGTTTATGGAGGAATTTCCAAAGAGAAATCCCAATCTTAGAGTGTTCTCAGCACATCTCCACATGGACGAAGAAACACCGCACCTTCACATTGATTTCGTTCCCTTTGTGACGGGGAGCAAACGAGGTCTTGATACCAGAGTTTCCTTAAAGCAGGCCCTGGCTTCTCAGGGATTCAAAGGCGGCACCCGGCAGGCCACAGAACAGAGCCAGTGGATGGAAGCGGAAAAGAAGGAACTGGCAAAGGTGATGGAGCGCCATGGCGTAATCTGGAAGCAGCTGGGGATTCACAGGAAACACCTGAGCGTGCTGGATTTTCAGAAACAGGAGCGTGAAAAAGAGGTGGTGGCGCTTACTGCTCAGAAAGAAGAAATCCGTCAGACTATCACGGAAATTCAGGTTGCTGCCGACGGTGAAAAAAGAGATTTACAGGAATTGCAGGAGCAGAAGGCTGCCATGCAGAAAGAGATTCTGAAAATGTCATCCGATAAAAAGCTGACAGAAAAGAATATCCATGTAATTCGTGAAGATCCGGCATGGCAGCTGCCGGAGCCTGGGGTGGTGGCAACGGCAAAAGCTTACCGGGATAAAAAGGCCATTCCTTTGTTGGAGAAAGTAAAGGAAACGCTGGTGTCGGCGCTGATCCGGAATGTACAGCTTACAGAAATGATCGAGAAGCTGAAACATCAGATAGAACAACTGCAAAGAAACAATCATTCACTGGAAGTCAAAGCTGACCGATTGGAGAAAGAAAATACTGATTTGCAGGTGGAAAGCCGGAATTTCCGGTACTTGAAAGCAGAGTTTGGAGAACAGAGAGTTTCTGAAATCATAGAGAACCGAAAGGCGGTAGAAGTGCCTGTTATGGATTCCATACACCGAAAAGGGAAGGAGGTATCACTGTGACAGATATGGAGAAAAAGATTATGCTGCGGCTTTGTGCTAAAGTCATAGAATATGTGGATTTTGAAACAGACCCGGAGGCAGAGCAGCTGGTAAACTGGGTAATACTGGACAATCAGAGAAAACAAAATAACAATGAAATTCGTTCTTTGATGGCAGAGTATAAGAAAAGTGAGCCGGAACGGAGGGAAAGCATTCATGCGGCTATCAAACGGGGAAAGGAAATATGCGACCGGAGAGATGAGTTATATGAGAGCCAGCAGGAAATAAAGCATAAGCTGTGGAAATTGGAACGGGAGATTTGATTTTCCTTGAATGTAATAAGCACATGGCGCTAGCGCCATGATGGAGAGGGCGAACAACGGAGAAGGTGGCTGTTGATTCGCCCTTTGCTATATGTTTTTGTTATTCGCAGGTGTCTGTGAAATCCTTCTGGTAAATCTCAATCATCATTCGTGCTCCCAGGCGGAAGCCGTCAATGAACATTTCTGACATTTCTAAAGGGAGTGTGTCCAGTTGCTCATCCATGATTTCAACGAAGCGTTTGTCTAAAGGTGGTTCTAAGACTTTTAGTTGTTTGACGAAGTCCTCATAGTGTTTGTAATGTTCCTGGCGCAACTTTCGATATTCTTCTGTTTTGGGTGTGTACTGTTCGGCAGGGAAAACTTCTCCGTCATATAACTGTAGTAACAGACTTTTCATACATATTCTCCTTTGCTAAAATGTTTTGACATTCACTGAATGTCAACTTGATTCCTAGTTTATCATATAATGAAAGAAATGACAATCACTGAATGTCAAATAAGGAGAACTTTATGTATAAAAACAAGGCAGAAAATGGCGGAAATAACATCTGCGGTCAGAGAATCAAGGAAATCCGGGAGAACCTTCCGGAGAAAACTTCTCAACGGAAGCTGGCAGATATGCTGCAAATGGCTGGATTGGATATTGATAAGAATGCGGTGCAGCGGATTGAAAGCGGGAAACGGTTTGTGACGGATATTGAGTTGAAGGTGATTGCGGAGGTGCTGGGGGTTAGTTATCAAGAGCTGTTGGATTGATAAAATATGGAGGATAGATGCATTATATAAAAATTAAGAAAAAGGAAATAGATCAATGTAATATTTGCGGACAAATTGGAAAAATGACTTGGGATCACGTTCCGCCTAAATCATCAGGAAATAATTTGGGAATAAAAGTCAATACACTTTTTGAAGGATTGCCTACAGAGACGAGTTATCAGAAAAACTTTCAAAGCGGTATAAAATTTAGATCTCTATGTCAAAAGTGTAATGGAGAAATACTAAGCCGATATGACAAGGCATATATAAATTTTATTGATGATGTAAAGCAAATACTTAATTCTTCTATTATTTTGCCAGAAGTAGTTCAAGTTCCTGTTCAAATTAATAAAGTATGCAGAGCGATTTGTGGACATATTCTAGCAGCAAAAGATTTTTTTGATAAATCTTCTTTAATTGATAAAGAATTAAGAAAATTTGTATTAGATGAGAACTATAAAATGAGCCCAGATTATCGTCTGTATTTTTGGATATATCCTTACAATTCTATAATGATAGTAAGGGATGTTGTAGTGAAGAGTTATGCTGATAAGGTACCTTTTCCCAAAGGAGTAATCACATGTATTTCTTCATTCCCAATTGCATTTATCTTATCGGTGGAAGACAATGACAAGTGTGGATTGCATAATTTGATGAAATATAGAACAAACAACATAGATGATATAGTTAATATTCCTATCGATTTTAGAAGCAGTTATTATCTAGAAAGTAAAAATATAAGAAATTTTTTATGGCCATGTAATATTGGAATAGGCTGGGATGAAGCAAGTTTTGTTATAGGTGGAGAATCTATGAATGATTCACGGTTGGGGATAACTAGTTTAAATAAAAAGGGAGCAAAATAATATGGGAAAAAGTTATGTCTGCCCTCATTGTGGCGCGTATGCCGGAATGGAAGAGTCTAGTTATGAAGTTCAATTCATAAATGACAGTTATTATTGGTTGAATGGTGCATATAAGCAGGCGGCTAGATTTGTAAATGAAAATGGGAATCCAATAGACAAAAATGGAAATTTAATTAAGAATGATATATTAACTATAGTTACTTGCAGAGCGTGTAATCAGTATCAGCTATGGATTAATGATCATATGGTATATCCCATGACTACAAATATTCCATTACCATCGAAGGATATGCCAGATAATATAAAAAATTTATATAATGAAGCAAGGGATGTTTTTGAAATTTCGCCAAAATCAGGAGCTGCCTTGTTAAGGTTAGCATTACAAATGTTGTGCAAAGAGTTGGGGGAAGATGGGAAAAATATTAATGATAATATTGCTAAACTTGTAAAAAAGGGATTACCTGTAGAAATACAGCAGGCTCTTGATACTATTAGGGTTGTTGGAAATAATAGTGTACATCCAGGGGAGATCAATCTTGATGAAGATAAGGATTTGGCAGCGAGTCTATTTCCGTTATTAAATTTAATTGTTGATAGAATGATTGGAGAACCTAAACGAATTCAAGAGTTATACCAAAAGCTACCTTCTAATATATTAGAAGCAATTAGTAAAAGAGATAAACAAAGGGTTTAAGGAGAAAAAGAACATGGAAATGCTTGAATTTAACAAAGAATTTGTTGAACGCACAAGAAACATTGTTTTATCTCAGTGTAAGGATGAGTTTGAGTATAATGTTACATTACTAATCAATTGTCTTTTTGGATTAATAAGTTTACCTATAGAGAAAACAAAACAGGAAGAAGAAGACTTTATGAAAGGGCCGGTTCAGAAATTAAAAGATATGGGAGTAATTATTCAAGGAGATTTAAATAATGATAGCAAATTATTGCGTTCTCTCAGAAATGCATTGGCACATATACACGTAGATGTAGAGAATCAGAATGGAAATATTAGATATGTATATTTCGGAGACAAAAAGCAAGGAAGTAATGAATTTCATACAAAAATGAAATTTTCTATAGAACAGTTACAGGAATTTGCGATTTATTTGTCTGACAAACATTTAGAAAAGTATAAAGGATAAGGAAGAAGATAGTTTAAGAATATTGGAGAAGTGTAATATTGTAATAGGACGTGAAGGGTAGCGCATCCATAGCGCACAACCGCCCTCAAAACCCCAGAAAATCCAGCCCTCACAGTTTCCATCGAGGAAGCAGCAAAGGCTGGCAAGTTCTAAAAAACAAAACAATACTATTTGTTTACTTTCGGGTAGGATCAAAATTTGGTCCTACCCGATTTTTAATATTTTTTTAAAACATAATATTTTGAAAGAGGAACGCTTCATGATTTTTCAGAAGGTAAACAATTACTGCAAAGAGAATAATGTACAAAGCACCTGAAGAACAATGGCATTTTAGACAGGAAAAGAAAGCGGGTTTTATGCAGAATACACAAAAAATACTCAAATACACGTAAGATAATCGCAAGAAAAGGTTAATAAAATGAAGGAAATCTTAATAAAAATAGTTTATTTTGCTAAAAGATGGTGATATAATATCCTTTGTAGTTGTTGCAAAAGTTCGTTTTGCAGGGAAAGGAGAAGACATGAAGTTGAGACAGCAGGAACTATGTAAAATGCCAAGGGGGAGGGTGCGGCGTAAGGTTGCGTCAGCACTGGTTTTGGCAATGAGCGCTACAACTGTATTTCCGGCGTTTGCAGGTCCGCCGCCGGAGGGATCCGACCGGTATTCCTGGTATATTCCCAGTGAAGATGGCGGCCTGTGGCATGATGAGGAAGATGAGGACAGGGAGAGGATTGCAACTGATTCAGATGCAGAGTATGCAACCTGGTCAAACGCAGTTTTGACTGCCATGGAGTCCTTTAACAGTAAGGTTGAATTTGTAGATTCAGAAGGCAAAGTGCTGGAAGGAAACACACCGGACGAGCTTAGTGTTCCTCAGGACGAGAAGAATTTCCCGTATCTGAGCCAGCAGGCAGGACGTACCAGAGAAGATTATGGCTTTTCTGATACCTATGAGGAGCATGAATATTTCCTGAAGGGCAGTGCAAATATTTATGACATCAAAGATGGCAAGCTGGCAACTGCCAGCAATGCAGCGAAGGCAACCTCCAGCAACGCACAGGAGGAATACGTTGATCGAATTATAGTATTTAAGCCGAAGGATGCGGCAGATTTCAGCGGTGTGGTATTTGTAGATATTCTCAATGCCAGCAGCAAGACAGATATTGCCAGCCTGTGGCGTCAGAGCTATGATTACATCATGGAAAAGGGCGCCGTGTATGTAGGCGTTACTTCTAAGGATGTTACAGTAAAGTCTCTGAAGACCTTTAACCAGGATCGATATGCAGCCCTGAAATGGGGAGATGACAATGGTATTTTCTGGGATATTTTAGGTCAGGTAGGTACTTTGCTGAAACAGGAAAACAGCCCGATTCTCTACGGTGAGGATTACAGCGGCGATGTAAATTCCTACCTGTTTGGCTCCTCTCAGTCCGGTTGGTATGTCAATACCTTTGCCAATAACTTTGGTCTGGCAAACTTTGTAGCAGAGGACGCAGCGGATTTGGAAACCTACGAGGATTATAAGGACTGCGTAGGAAGTGCAGATCACATTTTTGATGGGTATCTGAACTTTGTAGGCGGTATGATGGATACCTCTATTGCAAAGAAGCAGAGTTCAAAGACGAGAATGTTTATGCCGGTTAAGGCTACAGACGTTCCGTTTATCCTGATGGTGGGAGAAAATGACTACAATCCTGGTCCGGTTCGTCATGACAGCGATGACCCGGATAACATGTACCGTCATTATGTAGTGGCAGGTGGCCCACACTCAGATATTATTTTCCCGGCAGATCCGACAGATGAGCTGCAGATGCAGACAGGACGGGATACCAGAGAATATGTAGACTTTAAGGGAGATCATACAGTAACAGATTTCAATATTACTGTATTTATCAATGCAGCTCTGGAAAATCTGGATAACTGGGCCCAGAATGGAGAGTCGGCTCCGTGTGGTCCGTATAAGGATGAGGTAGCAGGCTCTATGAATGGAATGGCATTTGCGCCGGAGAGAGATGAGTTTGGAAATATGACATCCGGAATCATTTCTCCGCAGATTTCCGTACCAGTTGCTTCCTATTACGGCGGTGCCAACGGCGCTTTCAGTGATAAGAGCGGTTCTATGATTTATCTGGCTCAGGATCAGGTAGAAAGCCTTTACGGTGACAGAGATACTTACCTGGATCAGTATGCGGAAGCTCTTGATAATATGATCGAGAACGGATGGATTCTGGAATCTGACAGAGAAAAGATGATAGCTCTTGCAGAAAACGAGCCGTTCTTTGGTGAGACAGGACGTGATTCTGAGGCGATTGAGGCTTCTATGGAACGGGAGATCAAGCTGGAGACTGTGAACCAGAAGGAAGGCAAGGCCGGTGATGTAAAATATACCGAGACAGAATATCTGGCAAATGGTGAAGCCAATGTCTATACCCGTATGACAGAAAATACGGTTGTCCGGACACGTCATTCCCTGACTCCTTACAAGAACTATGTGAGAGTTGCAGTTCCGGAAAACTTTAATGGAAAGGTTGTTATGGATACGATTCTGGAAAAAGACGGAGAGCAGAATGTACAGGCTCTTATGAAGGAAGGCAAGGCATATGTAGGTATTGCTGCTTCCCTGGAGGCTGCTGAGAAACGCGGCGGAGAGTGGAGAAAAGCCATTAATGCAAAGGACAAGAAGGATGAGTTTGGCCTGGTATGGGATATCATCAGTCAGGCAGCAGCTTCTATCGGAAGTGAAAATGGACTTCTTGGCCAGCAGGGAACAGAAATTGAACTGGGTCTTGACAGCGATGATAAGAATCTTGTATTTACCTACCAGAAGTATTTTGGAGCATACGAAAACTATCAGGTAACAGCGTATGCTGATGCAGAAGGCGGAAAGGAATTGGCAATGCATGGCGAAAAGGTAGATCCGTCTTCATACGGCGTTTGGTCCAGTACCTATCAGGAAAAAGCAAACGGAACCGGAGAACCGGTCATCGGTGCTGCTGCCAAGAACATTCTGGAGGTAGACGGAAAGTACTTTAAGGATTCCAATGGAAACGGCAAGCTGGATGTCTACGAGGACTGGCGGGAAGATGCAGAAACAAGAGCCGCAGATCTGGTCAGCCAGATGACCGTAGATGACAAGATTGGTATGATGTTTAACAATTCCAGAGGCATGGGAATCAATTCTTCTGTAAAGGATAAGACAGGACTTCTGGATGAGACAGAAAAGATCAATGATACCAGTATCTTTGGAACAACTTCAACGCTGGGAACTATTGATACCATTGAAAAGCTGGGACTGCGCCACTTTATCCTGCGCCAGAATCCGGAACCGGAGGATATGGCAGACTGGATCAACCAGATGAACTATGTGGCAGAGGGAACCTCCCTGGGTATTCCAGTATTGGTAACTTCCAATTCCAGAAACGAAAACGGCGATATGACCTTTGGTATGAATGACGCATCTGGCGTATTTTCTACCTGGCCTGGAACGATGGGTCTGGCAGCAGCAGCCAAGGGAGATATTGCAGCAGGAGGAGATGCCTCTCTGATTTCCAGATTTGCAGAAATTGCAAGAAGTGAGTGGGATGCCAGCGGACTGAAAAAGGGATATATGTATATGGTAGATACCATGACCGATCCCAGATGGCAGAGAACCTATGGTACCTTTGGAGAGGATCCGGAGTTTATTGCCGATGCAGCAGAGCGTCTGGTAGTTGGCTTCCAGGGAAGCAGTGAGGGCGTACAGACAGATGGTATTGCCCTGACGATTAAGCATTTCCCGGGCGGCGGAGCAAGAGAAAACGGATTTGATCCTCACTATAAGCAGGGGCAGTGGAATGTATATCAGACAGAAGACAGCCTTCAGAGATATCACCTGCCTGGATTTAAGGCAGCAGTAGACAACAATGTATCCTCAATTATGCCGTACTACGCAAAACCGGCTCCGGAAAAGAGCGAGCCTCAGTATGATAATAACGGCAATGAGCTGAACATGCAGCAGGTTGGATTTGCATTCAACAAAGAATTTATCCAGGGCTTACTGCGTGATCAGATGGGACATGATGGATATGTAAACAGCGACAGCGGTATTATCGGAAATATGGACTGGGGCGTTGAAGAACTGGATGTACCGGAGAAATGCGGTTATGCAGTGAATGCAGGAACAGACATTATCGGTGATACCAATGACGTATGGTCCATGAAGGAAGCATACGAGCGTTCTGAGGACGGAAGCAAGAGTGATTATTATGATACCCATGAAATTGCTTACGGATTTACAAGAGAAGAAGTAACAGTAAGCAACGAGGATCTGGATCGAGCAAATGAACGTCTTCTGAAGGAGATGTTTGAGCTTGGACTGTTTGAAAATCCATACCGGAATCCGGATCATGCAAAGGAAGTTGTTGACAATCCGGAGAACTGGGATGAGGCTTATGAGGCACATCAGAAATCTGTTGTTCTGTTAAAGAACAAGGATCAGGTTCTGCCGTTAACAGAGGACAAGCTGGAAGGAAAGACCGTATATGTAGAGTATTTCTCTCAGAAAGAGAATCCGGCTCAGACGGAAGCCCTGAGAAAGAATCTGACAGAAAAATATGGCATTCAGGTAACTGAGGATTACAATCAGGCTGATTATGCAATCCTGTTTGTGAATCCGAAATCCGGCAATTACTTCTCTGCAACAGCAGGATATCTGGAACTGGATATCTGCGATGGAAAGATTGTTCATGACGTAGATGAGCTGGGACGTCCGGCAGCATCCACTCATGCAGAAACCACTCTGCAGAATGCAGGAAAGATTAAAGAAATTGCAGATGCCGTTCATAACAATGGCGGTAAGGTAATCTCCAATGTAAACTTTACCCTGGCATGGATGTTAGGAAATGTAGAGCCTTATGCAGATGCTCTGCTGGCTGGCTTTGATACTTATGCAGATGCTACGATGGATGTCATTGTAGGTGATTACAATCCGACTGGTAAAATGCCAATTACTCTTCCGAAGAATGATGAGGTCATTGCAGTGAATGCAGACGGCGTATGTATTTCCCCGAACGATGTTCCTGGCTATCTGAAGGATCAGTACATGCCTGAAGAAATGAAGGACAGAAACGGAAAGGCTTATGCATATCGCGACAGCGAAAATAATTATTATGAGCTGAATTATGGACTCAGTTACGAGGAAAGCGAAAAACCGCACAGGCCCAGCCGTCCCAACAGCAGCAATGCAAGCAGCGGCGGAAGTGCAGCACCGGCAACTGGAAACAGCGGAGCAGTAACCGGAACCTGGAGCGTAAGAGAGGATGGTCAGTGGACCTTTAAGACCTCCGGCGGCGTGACACCGGCTTCCTGCTGGCAGTACATAAACTGGAATGGCACCAATAACTGGTATTATTTCAATGCAGACGGCTCTATGGCAGTTGGCTGGATTTCTCTGGATGGACAGTGGTATTATCTCCATGCAGAAAGTGACGGCACCCGCGGTCATATGTATACCGGATGGCATCAGATTAATGGAAAGTGGTACTATTTCCATAATGTATCCGACGGAACAAGAGGACGGATGCTGATAGATACCACAACACCTGATGGGTACAAGGTAGGCCCGGATGGTGTATGGATTCCGTAAACAGAAATGAAACAGCAATAAAAATGTAACCGTTCGGCTATGCGAAGAGGCATAGCCGAACGGCTGCATAAAAACATGAAAGAGCCGCCCGATCATCAAGAAAAGATGATCGGGCGGCTCTTTGGATATAACAGAAGAGATGATTTAAACTTTCTGGTATTTGGCAACATAAACCGGGAATGCGTCATTGCCCTTTAATTCTTTATATTCGGTAATGGTAACGTTCTTGTCTGTAATAACGTATTCCAGACTTGCGCCTGCTTCTACAGAGGTTCCCTGCATCAGAACACAGTTACGAACCTTGGCGCCCTTGGCAATCTTAACACCACGGAAAAGAATGCTGTTTTCCACATCGCCTTCAATCACGCAGCCGTCAGCAGCCATAATATTCTTGGCTCTGGAGCCATTGATATAGCGGGTGGGGTTGTCATCGCGGATCTTGGTGTAGATAGGATCTCCGCTGTAGAACAGAGCATCCACATTCTCGTTATCCAACATCTTCATGTTCTCTTCGAAGTAGCTCTTCATATCAGAGATGCGGGCTACATAGCCGTCAAAACGGAAGGCCTGAACATTCAGGGTTTTTAAGTTGGGAGCCAGAACGTCCCGCTCAAAATAAATCTGCCCCAGAACATAAGCCTTGCTGACCAGATCAATCAGACGCTGACGTTCAATAATATAAATGTTCATGGAAAGATTCTGAACGCCGGTTTCCTTGGAGTTGATCTGGATCTCAGATACACGTCCCTCATCCAGAGACAGGGTATAGTACATATCTTTACTGGTGTGAGGAGCATCCAGGATACTGTCGGGAAGAGGCTGCTCTGTATAGGCAACGGTTACATCAGCGCCGCTTTCCATATGAGCTTCGATCATAGCATTGAAATCAAAGTTGACAGCCAGATTGGTGTCAGCCATGATTACATATTTTTCTTTCTGCTCCTTTAAAAAATCCAGAATGCTTGCAAGAGCCTCGATACGGCCATTGTAAACAGAAACGGTTTTCTCTGCATAAGGCGGAACCATGTTCAGACCGCCGTTTTTCCGAGTCAGATCCCACTCACGTCCAGAACCAAGGTGGTCCATAAGAGAGTGATAATTTTTGCGGACAATCACAGAAACATTGTCGATTCCGCAGTTTACCATACTGGAGAGAATAAAATCTACCAGGCGGTAACGGCTGGCAAAAGGAATGGAAGCCATCAGGCGTTCTCCTACCAGCTCGGGTACGAGAGAGTCATAACTGTTTGGAAAAAGGATGCCCAGGGCATTTGCATTGGAATTTACCATTGTTCTTCACCGCCTTTTACATTATTATTGATCATTGCATTGGGGCCGATTTTAGCGCCTGCGCCGATTTCAACGCCGGAGCCAACTGTGGCAACACCCTTTTCACCATCTGCAGGCATAGCACCTACAACGGCATTTTCACCAATCACAACGTTTTCAGCAATGATGCAGTGCTTTACAACAGCGCCTGCCTTAATGGTGGTTCCGCTCATAATCACAGCGTCTTCTACCACAGCTCCTGCCTCTACTCTGACGCCGGAGGAAAGAATGGAGTGCTTGACATCTCCGTCAATACGGCAGCCATCTGTGATTAAGGAATTCTCTACTACAGCGTCAGCACTGATCTTATGTCCGGTCATACCGCTGTTGCGGCTGTAAATCTTCCAGTCAGTATCAAACAGGTTGATACCGCTGTGTTCCGGATCCAGTACTTCCATATTGGCTTCCCAGAGGGAGGGGATGGTTCCTACATCCTTCCAGTAGCCATCAAAGTGGTAGGCATACATATTCCGCCCGTCCTTTAACAGATTGGGAATGATGTTGTTGCCGAAATCATTTTCAGAATTCGGATCAGCCTCATCCTCAATCAGGTACTTTCTCAGAATATCCCAGTTGAAAATATAGATACCCATAGATGCCAGATTGGATTTTGGATTCTTGGGCTTTTCCTGGAATTCAGTAATCTTGTCGTTCTCGTCAGCAACCATCAGGCCGAAGCGGGATGCCTCTTCCCACGGAACCTCCATAACAGCAACAGAGAACTCTGCATTTTTCTCTTTGTGGAAGCGGAGAAAATCACTGTAGTCCTGCTTGCAGATCTGGTCGCCGGAAAGAATAATAACATACTCCGGATTGTACCGTTCAATGAAAGAAATGTTCTGATAAATCGCATTTGCAGTGCCTTTGTACCAGTCAGAGCCGGAAGCCTTCTGATATGGCGGGAGTACATGTACACCGCCGTAAAGACGATCCAGATCCCAGGGCTGTCCATTTCCAATATATTCGTTTAATACGAGCGGCTGATACTGGGTCAGAATACCTACTGTATCAATGCCGGAATTCACACAGTTTGAAAGTGGAAAGTCAATAATGCGGTATTTACCGCCAAAAGGAACTGCAGGTTTTGCAAGCTTCTGGGTCAGAGCATATAATCGGGAGCCCTGTCCGCCGGCAAGAAGCATAGCAATCATTTCTTTTGCCATAATAAAAAATCCCCCCTATTAATATTTAAAACTCATGTATAAATTGTAACATAAAAGAGGAAAAATCGACAGTCTTTTTGTGAAAAAACTTTTATAAAAAACCAGATGGTTTTTCTCTGTTTTGACTAATTTTTGGAAAATCAAGGTAAAAAAGTAGAAAATATAGGAAAGATGGTAAAAAGGGAGGAGCCGGCGGCATCCAAAACCGCCGGCGATTATGAAAAAAATTATCTAACTGTAATCAGCAATGCAGCAATGCGTTATCTGATGATATAAAGTATAGTGAAAAAATATGAAAGAAGTTTAGCAAAACTGTGGAATGTTTGTAACGGTTTTGTGAATAAGAAATGAACAAAAAGGCCGCTGCAGTGCAGTGACCTATTTCTTCTTATCAGTTTTTTTGCTTCTTCGAACAGAAAGCAGTTCCTCAAGGGCTTCCCGGTGTCTGATAGAGGCCGCGGAGGGATTTCGATCCAAAAGCCGGAAAATACGTTCCCATTCCCGATTTCGCCGGGAGGCGAGATCGATTTCCAGAAAGTGAATAGTTTTCTGAATACTTAACAAATGATCTTTTACATGCTCTAATCGGCTTCTGTCTGAAGCAACAGATACCTGTGACAGCTCCTGATGGACAAATTCCAGAACAGTTGAGGTTTTCTCTGAAAGAGAGGAGAGAAGCTGTGATTTTTTATTGTGAAGCAGTTCTAAGGCTTCCGGATGCAGTTCCCGGCTCAGTAGGGCTGAATGCTCCAGCTGTGCAAGACGCTGGCGAAGAAGTTCCTGCCTTTCGCCAAGCTGCTCAGTAAGCAGTTTCAAATGCTCCTGAATACCGGCAATTCGTTGATTGCTGGAAGTCAGATTTTCCATGACAGCGCGCAGATCCAGAGCAGTCTGAACGGAGCGGGTGACATCAACGGTAAACAAAACGGAAAGCCCCAGACTGATTCCATCGGATGCCGGAAGTGGAAGCAACAGAACAAATCGCTCTAATGGGGGATGAAATACATATATCAGAGCCGTGGAAAAAATTCCCCATGCGAGCGAGGCAGGAAGGCAGATATAGCCATTTACATTCAGAAACTCCTTACTGTAATCCCAGTACCGCATCTGAAAAAGGCGTTCCATAACAAGGCCGGTTCCATATTCCAGCAGAGTTGCCCCTGTCATTCCTATAAAAAATACAAGAGCGGGATTGGTTCTGACAGGGAGAGTTACAAATAGAACAGTTAAAGCGCCTGCACCATAAATGGGAAGCCAGGGGCCGTGAAGAAAGCCCCTGTTTACCATTCTGTGCGTTCTGACGAAAACATAAAAGCATTCCCACAGCCATCCGGCAGCACTGTACAGGAAAAATAAAAGAATCCACTGCGATTGATGATAAAATTCCATATTTTTTGTCAGTAATAAGAAAATAAAAGATTAACGGTTATAATGATAGCTGTCAAGAAGCTGATTTTTCATATGCCAAAGTTCATTTGAGAGATCCACATGAACCCGGTGCGGGAATTCCAGGCGCAGAGATTCCTCCCAGAGGGTAGACATCTCCTGTTTACAGTATTTTTGAATATCCATAACCTCAGGAGAGTCGTAAACACGTTTTCCGTTTTGGAAGACAGGAATCATCAGCTCTCTCATGGTATAGCTGCCAGGCGCCAGGTGAGTCTTTTTCCAGGTCTCAATGGGATCAAACAGCAGCAGAGAGCGGTCAGGATCGTATACTTCATCAACCAGACAGATGAGATCAGCAATGATCTTTCCGTTTTCCTTATCGTAAATCCGGCGGATGGTTTTATTTCCAGGGTTGGTGATCTTTTCCGCATTTTCTGAAAGCTTGATTTTCGGAATGAATTTTCCGGTATTCTTATCCAAAATAGCAGCCAGTTTATAAACACCGCCGAAGGACGGACAGTCCTTTGAGGTAATCAGGTTGGTGCCGACACCCCAGGAGTTAATAGCAGCTCCCTGCATTTTCAGGGAATTGATCAGGGTTTCATCCAGATCATTGGAGGCTGAAATGACAGCATCCGAAAAGCCTGCCTCATCCAGCATTTTCTTTGCCTGCTTGGACAGATAGGCCAGGTCGCCGCTGTCCAGACGGATTCCGTAGAAGGTCAGGGGAATTCCTGCTTCCCGCATTTCTTTAAATACCTGAATGGCATGGGGAACGCCGGAATTTAAGGTGTCATAGGTGTCTACCAGAAGAATGCAGGCAGTGGGATAGAGCTTTGCATAGGTTCGGAATGCAGTCAGCTCGTCCGGAAAACTCATAATCCAGCTGTGGGCATGGGTTCCCTTAACAGGCACATGGAACATTTTTCCGCAGAGGACATTGGAGGTGCCGATGCAGCCGGCAATCATAGCGGCTCTGGCGCCGTAAATGCCTGCGTCAGGTCCCTGGGCGCGGCGAAGTCCGAATTCCATAACCCCGTCACCCTTGGCTGCATATACCACCCGCGCTGCCTTGGTGGCAATCAGAGACTGGTGGTTGATAATATTAAGAAGGGCGGTTTCAATCAGCTGAGCCTCCATAATCGGCGCAATGACTTTGACAAGGGGCTCACGGGGAAATACAACTGTGCCTTCCGGAATAGCATAAATATCGCCGGAAAAATGGAAATTTTTCAGATATTCCAGAAAATCCTCTTCAAACAGTCCTGTGCTGCGAAGGTAGTCGATATCATCCTGTTCAAAATGCAGATTTTCAATATATTCGATGACCTGCTGCAGACCGGCACAGATAGAGTAGCCGCTCCCTACAGGGTTGCTGCGGTAAAATGCATCGAAAATGACGGTTTCATTGGCATCCTTTTCCTTAAAATATCCCTGCATCATAGTCAGCTCATAGAGATCTGTCAGCAGAGTAAGATTACGTTCACTCATAGGTGTTCTCCTTCTCCCGGATGTCCGCTTTCTATAGAAGAAACATCCGATTTTGTGGGTGTAAAATACAGGTAAAATGCTTTTTTGCAGTATACCACCAAAGACAAAAAAAGACAATGTAATTGATAAAAAAATAACAAACACGGGAAACCTTGACAATAACCAAGGGGAATAATATAATAAAAAGGAGTATTCATAAAGAAAAAACGCAGATGGAGACAGTAGCGCCGAGAGGAAAGCAAAAGCGATTCGGGGATGGTGAGAGCCTGAAGCCAGTACATCGGCAGTCGAAAATCACTCCTGAGTTGCAGGCTGAACAGACAGTAGGCCGTGCCGGATTTCCACCGTTATCGGGAACTCATATAGTTGTATGCAGTAATAGGTGGTAGATAGAGACATTGAAGGCTTTTTTCCTGTTGCAGGAAAAAGGCCTTTTTCTTTCATAGGATAATCCTTTCCGTGGGATTTCCTGTTATTTGCAGCTGCCACTGGACTTCACGCAGAATAAGAATGGAGGATGAAGAAAGCCATGTACGAGAAAGTACCTACAAATCTTAACTTTGTAGAGCGTGAAAAGAAAATTGAAAAATTCTGGAATGATAATCATATTTTCCAGAAGAGTATGGACTCCAGAAAAGAGGGGCCGACTTATACGTTCTATGACGGGCCGCCTACCGCAAACGGTAAGCCCCATATTGGTCATGTGCTGACGCGGGTTATCAAGGACATGATTCCTCGTTATCGCACCATGAAGGGTTATATGGTTCCCCGTAAAGCAGGCTGGGATACCCACGGTCTTCCGGTTGAGCTGGAAGTGGAAAAAATGCTGGGCTTAGACGGCAAGGAGCAGATTGAGCAGTATGGTCTGGAGCCGTTTATCGGACACTGTAAAGAGAGCGTGTGGAAGTATAAGGGCATGTGGGAGGATTTTTCCGGAACCGTTGGTTTCTGGGCAGATATGGACAATCCCTATGTTACTTATCACAATAGCTTTATTGAGTCCGAGTGGTGGGCTCTGAAGCAGATCTGGGAGAAGGGACTGCTCTACAAGGGATTTAAGATTGTTCCTTACTGTCCTCGATGCGGTACCCCGCTGTCTTCCCATGAAGTTGCTCAGGGATATAAGGATGTAAAAGAGCGTTCTGCCATTGTTCGTTTCCGGGTTAAGGGTGAGGATGCCAGCATTCTGGCCTGGACAACAACTCCGTGGACTCTGCCGTCTAACGTAGCTCTCTGCGTGAATCCGGACGAGGAATATGTAAAGGTTAAGATGAAAGAGGACGGACAGGTTTATTACCTGGCTGCTGCTCTGTGTGATACGGTTCTGGGAGAGGATTCCTACGAGGTTCTGGAGCGTTACAAGGGAACAGATCTGGAATACAAGGAATACGAGCCTTTGTATCAGTGTGCTGCAGATGCTGCAGAAAAGCAGCATAAAAAGGCGCATTATGTGGTATGTGACGGCTATGTTACCCTGACAGATGGTACCGGTGTGGTTCATATTGCTCCTGCCTTTGGTGAGGACGACTCCAAGGTTGGAAGAAAATACGATCTTCCCTTTGTACAGATGGTTGATGCAAAGGGCGAGATGACAAAGGAAACTTTGTGGCCTGGCGTATTTGTTAAGAAGGCAGATCCTATGGTATTAAAGGATCTGGATGAGAGAGGCCTGTTATTTGCAGCTCCCAATTTTGAGCACAGCTATCCTCACTGCTGGCGCTGCGATACTCCGCTGATTTACTATGCCCGGGAGTCCTGGTTCATTAAAATGACAGCGGTGAAGGAGGATCTGATCCGCAACAACAATACCATCAACTGGATTCCGGAGAGCATCGGCAAGGGCCGTTTCGGTGACTGGCTGGAGAATGTTCAGGACTGGGGTATCAGCCGGAACCGTTACTGGGGAACTCCTTTAAATATCTGGGAGTGTGAATGCGGTCATCAGCATTCCATCGGAAGCATCGAGGAATTAAAATCCATGTCCGACAACTGTCCGGAGGATATTGAGCTGCACCGTCCATTTATTGATGCAGTGACCATTCGCTGTCCGAAATGCGGAAAGCAGATGAAGCGTGTGCCGGAGGTTATTGACTGCTGGTTTGACTCTGGAGCAATGCCATTTGCACAGCATCACTATCCTTTTGAGAACAAAGAGCTGTTTGAGCAGCAGTTCCCGGCAGACTTTATTTCCGAGGCAGTGGATCAGACCAGAGGCTGGTTCTACTCTCTGTTAGCGATTTCCACCCTGATTTTTAACAAGGCTCCTTATCGGAATGTTATTGTTCTGGGGCATGTACAGGATGAAAACGGACAGAAGATGAGTAAGTCCAAAGGAAATGCCGTAGATCCGTTTGATGCTCTGGAAACCTATGGAGCAGATGCTATCCGCTGGTATTTTTACATCAACAGCGCTCCCTGGCTGCCCAACCGTTTCCATGGCAAGGCGGTTCAGGAGGGACAGAGAAAGTTTATGGGAACCCTGTGGAACACCTATGCATTCTTTGTACTGTATGCGAACATTGACAATTTTGATGCAACCAAGTATACCCTGGATTACGATAAGCTTCCTGTTATGGATAAATGGCTGCTGTCCAAGATGAATTCCATGATCCGTGATGTGGATGATAATCTGAACAATTACCGGATTCCGGAGGCTGCAAGAGTGCTGCAGGAATTCGTAGATGATATGAGCAACTGGTATGTAAGACGCAGCAGAGAACGTTTCTGGGCAAAGGGCATGGAGCAGGACAAGATCAATGCTTATATGACTCTGTACACGGCTCTGGTTAATGTGGCAAAGGTTGCTTCTCCCATGATTCCGTTTATGACAGAGGATATTTACCAGAACCTGGTTCGCAGCATTGACAAAAATGCTCCGGAAAGCATCCATCTGTGCGAGTTCCCGTCTGTAGATGAAATGCACATTGACAAGCAGCTGGAAGCAGATATGGATGAGGTTCTGAAGGTTGTTGTTCTGGGACGTGCCGCCAGAAATACTGCAAATATCAAAAACCGTCAGCCTATCGGCAAAATGTATGTAAAAGCAGATCACGAGCTGTCTGATTTCTATGTGGAGATTATTGAGGATGAGCTGAATGTGAAGTCTGTGGAATTTGTAGAGGATGTAAGAAACTTTACTTCCTACAGCTTTAAGCCTCAGTTAAAGACCGTAGGTCCCAAATACGGAAAGCAGCTGGGCAATATCCGCAAGGCTTTAGCGGAGATCGACGGCAATGCGGCAATGGATACCTTAAAGGCAGAAGGCGCTTTGAAATTCGATTTCGGTGCAGAGCTGGTAGTGCTGACAGAAGAGGATCTTCTGATTGATATGGCACAGACAGAAGGCTATGTATCAGAAAGCGACAATGTAGTGACCGTTGCTCTTGATACCAGACTGACTCCGGAGCTTCTGGAGGAAGGCTTTGTCAGAGAGCTGGTAAGCAAAATCCAGACCATGCGTAAGGAAGCTGGATTTGAGGTTATGGATCATATCTGCATATATCAGCAGAATAATGATAAAATTGCAGACATCTTAACCAGATATGCAGATACTATTCGCAGCGAGGTATTGGCGGATGATATTCGCACCGGTGAAATGGGTGGATATACAAAGGAGTGGAACATCAACGGGGAAACCGGTATTCTGGGTGTAGAAAAAATTGCAGTGAATTAAGCAACAGAGCAGGAGGAAGAGTAGAAGTATGATAAGCAGTGTAAATAAGGGGTTTGACAAGGAAACATTTAAAAAGAACGTCATTTATAACGTAAAGAGCCAGTTCAGAAAAACGATTGATGAGGCAACGCCGAATCAGGTTTTTCAGGCTGTGGCCTACGCCGTGAAGGATGTTATTATTGATGAGTGGATTGCAACGCACAAGGAGTATGAAAAGCAGGATGTTAAGACCCTGTATTACCTGTCCATGGAATTTTTAATGGGCCGTGCCCTGGGCAATAACATTATCAATATTATGGCAAAGGATGAGATTAAGCAGGCTCTGGATGAGCTGGGCTATGATCTGAACCTGATTGAGGATCAGGAGCCGGATGCAGCTCTTGGAAACGGCGGTCTGGGCCGTCTGGCAGCATGCTTTTTGGACTCTCTTGCCACACTGGGATATCCGGCATATGGCTGCGGAATCCGTTACCGCTATGGTATGTTCAAGCAGAAAATTGAGAACGGATACCAGGTGGAGGTTCCGGATGAGTGGTTAAAGGACGGCAACCCCTTTGAAGTACGCCGTGCTGAGTACGCTACAGAAGTTAAATTCGGCGGATATGTGAAGACTGTCTGGGAAAACGGCAGAGAAAAATTTGTTCAGGAGGGATATCAGTCTGTTATGGCAGTTCCCTATGACCTTCCGGTTGTAGGCTACGGCAATAACGTGGTCAACACCCTTCGAATCTGGGATGCTCAGCCGGTCAATACCTTCCGTCTGGATGCATTCGACCGTGGTGACTATCAGAAGGCAGTAGAAGAGGAAAACCTGGCTAAGAATATCTGTGAGGTTCTTTATCCTAACGATAACCACATTGCCGGTAAGGAGCTTCGTCTGCGTCAGCAGTATTTCTTCATTTCTGCCAGTGTGCAGAGAGCTGTGCTGAAGTACATGGAGAATCACGATGATGTACGTAAGTTCTATGAGAAAAACGTATTCCAGTTAAATGATACTCATCCGACTGTAGCAGTTGCAGAGCTGATGCGTATTCTGCTGGATGATTATGGTCTTACCTGGGAAGAGGCCTGGGATGTTACAACTAAGACCTGTGCCTACACAAACCATACGATTATGGCAGAGGCTCTGGAAAAATGGCCGATCGAGCTGTTTTCCAGACTGCTTCCCCGTATTTATCAGATTGTGGAGGAGATTAATCGCCGCTTTGTGATTCAGATTCAGCAGGCATATCCGGGACGTCAGGATAAGATTGCCAAAATGGCAGTCATTTATGACGGTCAGGTTCGTATGGCACATATGGCTATTGCCGGAAGCTTCTCTGTAAACGGCGTAGCACAGCTTCATACAGAAATTCTGAAGCATCAGGAGCTGAAAGATTTCTATGAGATGATGCCGGAGAAATTCAACAACAAGACCAACGGTATTACTCAGAGAAGATTCCTGCTGCACGGCAATCCGCTTCTGGCTGACTGGGTAACCAGCAAAGTAGGAAATGAGTGGATTACCAATCTGTCTGCCATTAACAAGCTGAAGCTTTACGCAGATGATGAGAAGTGCCAGCATGAGTTTATGAACATCAAATACCAGAACAAGATTCGTCTGGCAAAATATATCAAAGAACACAACGGTATTGATGTAGATCCCCGTTCTATTTTTGATGTACAGGTAAAACGTCTCCATGAGTATAAGAGACAGCTGATGAATATCCTTCATGTTATGTATCTGTACAATCAGCTGAAGGATAACCCCAACATGGATATGGTTCCCAGAACCTTTATCTTTGGTGCAAAGGCAGCAGCAGGCTACAAGCGTGCGAAATTGACCATTAAGCTGATTAACTCTGTGGCAGATGTAATCAACAACGACAAGTCCATTAACGGAAAGCTTAAAGTTGTATTTATTGAAGATTACCGGGTATCTAACGCAGAGATTATCTTTGCTGCAGCAGATGTCAGCGAGCAGATTTCCACTGCAAGTAAAGAGGCATCCGGTACCGGAAACATGAAATTCATGTTAAACGGCGCCCTGACCATTGGAACCATGGATGGAGCGAATGTAGAGATTGTGGAAGAAGTTGGACAGGAGAATGCCTTTATTTTCGGTACTTCTTCCGATGATATCATCCGCATGGAGCATGATCACAGCTACAATCCTATGGAGATCTTCAACAATGATCAGGATATCCGCCGTGTGCTGATGCAGCTGATCAATGGATATTATTCTCCGCAGAATCCGGAGATGTTCCGTGATATTTATGATTCACTGCTGAACACCCGCAGCAGTGACCGGGCAGATACCTACTTTATTCTGAAGGATTTCCGCATGTATGCAGAGGCTCAGAAGAAGGTAGATGCAGCATACCGGGATGAAAAATGGTGGGCTAAGGCAGCAATTCTGAATACTGCCTGCAGCGGTAAGTTCAGCTCTGACCGTACCATTGAAGAGTATGTAAAGGATATCTGGCATCTGGAAAAGGTTCAGGTAGAACTGTAAGTTTGATTCCCCTGGTTCAGAAAGAACGGAAGCTTCCAGATGATTCATTTGGGAAAATTGCAGAAAACAGACATTTTTAAGGAATAAAGAGAAAATCCCTCCATAGACTGATAATAGTCGGGAGGGATTTTTTTATGAAAAAATGGATGCTTTGGGGAATTTTCATGCTGCTGCTGCCCTGGCTGCTGGCACTGATATGTATGAAAGGAACGGGACAGGCTGTATGGGGAAGCGAGAATAGAATAGAGAAAGAAGAGGATACTTTGCCTTCTCTGGATGAGAAGGGAGGAGAAACCAGAGAGAGTGAAGCGGAAGAAGAGGATGCAGAAATCAGCGCAGACAGTATTTCCCGCAGAATTCTGATAGAACGGGATGGAATTCAGACCTATATGAATCTGGAGGATTATCTTCCTGGAGTGGTTGCGTGCCAGATTCCAGAAGGGTATGAGTGGGAAGCACTAAAATGTCAGACAGTTATTGCCAGAACCTATATCTGCCGTTTGATGGATGGAAGACAGGAGATTCAGGAAGAAGAACTGGATCTGGATTATATCGGACAGGCAAACGGGAGTGAGAACAGGTTTTTAACGCTTGGGGAAAAGGAACGGCTGGCAGAAAAGCTGATTCAGTGTAAGAGGGCAGCAAGGGAAACGAAAGGAGTAGTGATGCGCTGCGAGGATCAGTATGTGCTTCCTCTGTTTCACAGGATCAGCTCTGGCCGGACGAGAAACGGTTCTGAAGAGTATCCCTATCTTGTTTCGGTAGAAAGCAGGTGGGATGTGGAAGCTGAGAACTATCAGCAGGTATTTTCCTGGAGCAGAGAAACCTTTGCACAGAAAATCAGCCAGATTCCAGGGGCAGCACCTGTTAGGGCAGATCAGGTTCCGGAACAGATTCAGACTGTTGAAAAGGATGAGGCTGGATACCTGACAGAAATGAAAATAGGATCTGGAATTTATAAGGGAGAAGAAATCCAGTATACTCTGGGACTGCCTTCTTCCTGTTTTTATTTTAACGGCACAGAAAGCGGGATTCAGGCAGTGGTGCGGGGAATCGGGCATGGATACGGTCTCAGCCAGACCGGAGCTGCTCATATGGCAGCAGAAGGATGGGATTATCAGGACATTCTGCATTATTATTATAAAAATATTTCTCTGGTGACTGAATAAGTGGGAGCACTTTGGTAAAAATAGTACCGAGGTGATAAACGGTGAAAGAGAAATGGAATCAAATGTTCAAGGACAAACTGTTCCTTGTCATGTTGGTGCTTGGCCTGCTGACTATCGTAGCCGCAGCAGGCGTTGTTACAACTCAGAGAGGAAGCGGTCAGGAGCAGAATCCCTATGTGGATATGCAGGAGCAGGGAGATTTTATTGCCCAGCAGCCAGGAAAACAGATTCAGGAAGCAGAGCTTCCGGAAAGAAATCCGGCTTTGGCAGAGGAAACCGAAATTGCGGCAGAGCAGCTGGCAGAAAATAACCTGGATACTGTGACAGCAGAAAGAACAAAAGAGGAAGCTTGGAATCCTGAGGAGGAAAATGTGCAGGAGGCCGGAACCGGGCTGGGAAATGTGGAAGCCCTGGCTCTGAATTTTTCGGATACCAGCAGCCTGTCCTGGCCGGTGAGAGGGAATGTAGTTCTGAATTACAGTATGGATTCTACGATTTATTTTCCAACCCTGGATCAGTACAAGTGCAATCCAGGCATGGTGATTCAGGGGGATATCAGTGAGCCGGTTTATGCTCCGGCCAATGCCCGTGTGGTTTCTGTGGGAAACAGCGAAGAAATCGGAACCTACCTGACACTGGATCTGGGAAATGAGTATTCGGTGATCTGCGGTCAGCTGAAGGAGGTGGCTGCAGTTGAGGGCGAATATTTGGAAAAAGGCCAGCTTATAGGATATGTAGCAGAGCCGACCAAATATTATACTGTGGAAGGCAGCAATCTTTATCTGGAAATGCTTCACAAAGACAGTCCTGTGGATCCGCTGGATTATCTGGAATAGATAAAGGCTATTGCAGGAGAGTATTTGGTAATTTTTAGAAAAAGGCATCTGCAGGAGAACTTCAGAGGACAGAATTCGGAAACAAAAGCAGGAAAAAAGAGTAAAAAGCACAGAAAACAGATTTAGAAAAAGGGAACCGGGAAAAGCAGAAAATAGGGCTTTTTTCCGGTTCCTTTTATCGCGTCTTTCTGCATGATATTCCAGAAATGTGTATTTTCATACAAAAAAAACAAGCGGTTTGAATATTTATGCTATTTTAAGAATTTGTTCACAATATGTTCTGAATCCCGTGTTATAATAAACAAAAATCAAATATAAGGAGCGTGAAAAAACTCATTATGAACATATTGTTTTTTATAACTCCCAAAAGTGAAATTGCATACATATATGAAGATGATTCTATCCGGCAGGCTTTGGAAAAAATGGAATATCATAAATTTTCAGCAGTTCCGCTGTTGACCAGGGACGGAAAGTACGTGGGAACGATTACAGAAGGAGATATGCTCTGGGGAATCAAGAATCAGTACAATCTGAACTTGAAGGAGGCAGAAGGAATTTCTGTCAGCACACTGAAGCGCAGGATGGATTATCTTCCGGTTTTTGTAAAGTCCAATATGGAAGATATGATTGATCGGGCTTTGAATCAGAATTTTGTTCCGGTAGTGGATGATCGAAAAATGTTTATCGGAATTATCACAAGAAAAGATATTATCAAATATTATTATGGAAAGGGAACGGCAGGAGAAAAGCCCCAGTCTTCCTTCATTATGGCGCCGAATGGCAAAAAAGAAACAGAACAAATAGAGCAGGTGTGAATGGAACCTGTTTTTGGGCAGAGGCGACAAAAAGGGACAAAGATGGAATGTGCCATCTTTGTCCCTGAATTATTTATTGACAGTTATTGCAGCCGCAGGAAGAATTGTTGGAATCAAAGGTATCGGGGATGTGGAAGGGAGCAATACCGATATTATTTTCTACTGCTGACTGGAAGCCATCCCGGTAACCAACATGGTTTCCATCCCGGAAACCGATTCGGTAGCCGGACTGATAGGCCTGGCGGTTATTGTTGGAAGAAGAGTCGCTGCCGCAGCTATTTCCGCAGTTACAATCACACCCGTTATTGGAGGAGCCGCAGCCACAGGAGTTGTTATTGTTATTATTGGAAGAGGAGCCGCAGCCACATCCGCAGTTGCAGCCAGAATGGCTGGTATTGCCGGAGTTGTTGCAGCAACCGCAGTTATTATTGCATCCGCATCTGCAGCAGTTCCAATTAGAAGTACAAAAACAGTTTCTAAAGCAATTACATAAATTACATCTACACATATTAAAAATCTCCTTGTTTTGTTGTGATAGTATATGGTATGTGGACAGTAAGACAGGGGTGACAGCCTGTTTTATGTCATAGGAAAGTGCGTCCTATGACATAAAAACGCTCCGCGAGGAACGCTATGGGGTGGAAGAGAATTGGGCTGATGAGACGACTCGCCGCAGGCGGAGAAGCTCGCGAGCGAGCTTCTTTCTTATAGGGAAGAGATCTTATGAGAGAAAATGGTCTGAGAGTTTTCACCAGTGAGAAATCAGATTCATATGATACTATCAGAATCTTCCGAAAGGAGAAAAGCTTGCTTATGGATTGCAGCAATCATCAGCAGAATGCCTGTACCAGCCGCCCACAGATATCACCGTGTATGAGTGCGGGATGCGGCTGCGGAGGCAAACCAATTCGTCCAACGAATCCGATTCAGCCGGTCACACCAAATCAGGGACAGGGAATAAAACCGTGTCAGGATGGGTGCATGTGTCAAAATAAAAAGCCTGTTCAGCATATGATGCCATGCCAGAGCAATACGCCATGTCAGAATAATACGCTATGCCAGAATAATATGCCATGTCAGAACTGTGTGCCTGGTCAGAACGCCGGAACGGGAGTTTTTCCGCCTGTAATGAGACCGCCAGGAGGAAACGCTCTTTCCGAAATGTCTTTAGCCATGGCTTATGTTCCAATGCAGAGATGGACACAGACCTATACCCTTAGCCAGGGGCTGGAGAGAGGCACAATTTTTCCGGAATTAGATTTACCGTTTATAATGGGGAGGTGCCGTGGATGATGTGTGGATGTAAAAATCAATTAATGAAGAATGTCTATGAAACGGGCTTTGCTCTGGATGAAATTCTTCTTTATCTGGATACTCATCCAACGGATCAGGAGGCTATGAATTACTATTATTACGTGAAACAGTTAAATAAAGAAGCTGTTTGTGCGTATGAGCAGGCGTATGGCCCCCTGATGATTGATCAGGTATCATCGGATAATTGGAGCTGGATCAAAAGTCCGTGGCCGTGGGAAGGAGGGAATGCCTGATGTGGAGATATGAGAAAAGGCTTCAATATCCGGTGAATATCAGCCAGACAAATCCCAAGATGGCACAGTTTATTATAAGCCAGTATGGCGGCCCAGATGGTGAGGCAGCGGCAGCTCTTCGATATTTGAGCCAGAGATATGCAATGCCCTATGAAAAGGGAAAGGCGGTTCTGAATGATGTGGGAACAGAAGAGCTGGGGCATTTTGAGATTATTGGAGCAATTGTGCACCAGCTGACGAGAAATCTGACACCTCAGGAAATTGAGGATTCTGGATTTGGCCCGTATTATATTGATCATACAACGGGAGTCTGGCCACAGGCAGCAGGAGGAATTCCGCTGAATGCCTGTGAGTTTCAGTCTAAGGGAGATCCGATTACAGATCTTTTCGAGGATCTTGCTGCGGATGGTACGACTGCGTAAGTGCAACATAGAAGTGTTAAGTAGAAGTTCTATATAATCTGGTGTGCCGGACACCAGATTTTACAGAACTTAGAAATTCCAATGTATTTCAATCGGGACATTTC
>ENA-OWPJ01000087-OWPJ01000087.1-human-gut-metagenome-genome-assembly--contig:-NODE-87-length-119995-cov-100.068_pt1 | contig 119995 bp, 96 predicted proteins | sample MGYA00248264_ERZ651846 | MGnify/ENA primary metagenome ERZ651846 (study PRJEB26924, sample SAMEA4378271) | human gut metagenome | biome: human gut; feature: human-associated habitat; material: faeces...
AAAATCCCACACCACACTATGGGTGATGCGAGATTTTCTTAACTTAATGCCATTGGATATTTACCCTCTGGTGTTTTACCTTAAGTATAAGTATGATAATTATTAATATGCGCGTATCCTAATACATATCCAGAAAGTAATCATTATCAAAATAAGGCTGCATATCTATTATTCTTGATAACATATAAGCCATAAGATATACAATAGCCGGATAAGCCCTCTCACATGCGCCAAGATAATAAGTTTCTACATACGTATTCCTGTTTGCCGAATAACCTATTACATTAGTTATATCTGCAAAAAAATCTTCTGTATTACGGAAAAATATATCAAATTGTCTTCCATGACTTCCAAAAAGCACTATACCCACTGCCCAGTCTATTATACCTGCCAATGCACAACATAAGAAAACAATCTCATAAAATTTCTTTGATTTAATAAGACTACTCTTTGATATCATGATCAACTCCCTATAAATTAATTAGGTCATATTTATCAGCTGATATTTATTATTAGCTATTAATTATATTATTCACACATCCATTCTACTTTAATGTCAATTCATAATAATATATTCCACCATGATATGTTGAAGCCGTTTTTCTTTCTGATATATCATAATACCTGTTTAATACATCCAAGGAATAATTAATATCAATGCTTCTGTCTACATAATATGTCGTTACAACAAATAACGCTTTTTCTTTTAGTTTATTATCTTTAAGCATCTTCTCACCCTTTTTAGCAAGAGTAGATATAAGATGATAATCATTCATCTTTTTGGTATTGTTATTACTGTAAAATACTCGTTTTTTCTTAACTATATCCCAGTTAAGATAGTACAATGGAACATTACCGCATATGAACACACCATCATCATCGTACAGATAAATATCTGTTGTGTCCGGGTCATAATCTGTATTCTTTAACATAATATCCATTGACTTGTCATAACCATGATATTGTGTATTATGAATAAGAGATTCTCCATATGTCATCTCATCATTGACCATTGTCATAATAAGCGTATCACGTGTCACTGAATCAGCATTTAAAAACACCAGATTTGATAACGGATCTATCGTAATAAAGCATTCCATAACAAGAATCATACACCATAAACATAATAAAACACTATCTAATATCTTCCTGGCTTTATTGTAAACCTTATTATCTGATACGTCATGTTTACAGTCATATATTTCCTTAACCTTATTAATTACATATATGGCGATAATATATATAAGTATATCACTTATTATATTATATCTTGTGCATGTACCAGTTATATACAGATATGAAAACAGAGAATGTGTTACAAGTGCGCCAATAACTGGACATATCATATAAGTACCATTTTTCTTTAGTTTTTTATGGTTAAAAACTATATATATAGTACCAGTTATTATAATCAAAACAGGAATCCAGTTAAAATTTAATATACACTGTTGTTTAAATTTCATAATAATGAACGATGGATTAAAACCTAAACATTCCGAACCATTATTATTCCATTTGAATAATCCACCTGCTTCCTGTTCACCTGTAGCAACCCAGTTATTACCAAATAATCTGAAATACATCCACTGGACTAAGGCTGCAGCAAGTGTGGCATACAATCTAAGATCTGTAAATATTACTTTCAGGCTTTGTTTTCTATATTTGAGTATATGTCTTATTATTTCACCAAGTGCTATACCAGCAACTACAACAAGTGCATTCTCCTTTGTCTGGAAACATATAATTGATAGTATACCTGTTAATAATGGTTTTTCATACATATAAGAGCATATAACCATTATCACGAACATAGCCATCGTATAATCAAGATTAAGATGCATAGTAAATGTGTATACAATAGGTGCAAAAGAAATTATAAGCGTATATATAGCACATAAAGTTCTTGAAACACTACTAGTCAACTTAATAATAATCTTATATACACACCACATAGTTATAGCTGTTAATATAAGATTAATAATAGAAACACCTATAATATGTCCAGGATATATCATTTCTCCTATCATATAAATCATACAGAACAATGACGCTGAATGTCCACATAAACCATAATTATCAAAAAAGACATCTATCCCTGAATAATCAAAATTCTCAAGTGCCAGTCCCATTCTGTAATAATACTCTCCAGCATCCCATCTTTGTAAAAGATTCATAAATGGAATTCTGGATACACATATTATAACCATAACAATAAGCATTACTCTGTTTCTTTTTATCCACTCATACACCTTGTTATTATTGTAGTGTGAACACATATCTATCAAAGATATAACTAATACAAATGTGTAAATACCAAAACAAATAATTAACTTTTTTGAGAAATTTGACTCATAATTCCATTTATCATTATTAAATAAAACCGAAACTGCGATAAAAAGATAAAATGGTATCAATCCCATCGCAAGCTGTCCTATCATATTAACAAATATTTTAGATAATATGGTAAGCACAATAACAGCTGCTGTTATTGATAATAATATAATTAATGCTGCTTTTTTTCCCTGATACTGAATTATATTATTTCCAAAAAATAATCCTGTAATTAATAAAGCAAAGAAATATATTATAATTTCTTTTTTACATCCAATAATTTTTTTCATAAATCTCCAATTTAATTTACATTTTTACTTTTTAAAAGTTTTTCCATTTAACTTTATTAATTTTCTTCTTTAAATTATATCTTTGCACATCCAACAGCCATAATTATTAATATTTTAATAAGATTAACCACAACCAGAGCTATTGCCATTCCCCATAACCCTAATGCAATTGTCATAGGTATAGCTATCACAACAAACACTATAAGGAATAATATATTAATAACAAGCTGATACTTTTCGTCAGTAAATCTTAACAATATGACTGTTAATGTATTGGCAATGAAATAAAATACCTGTCCAAGATTAGCACACCACAAATATGGTTTAACAAGTTCAAATATATCTGCATACATTATTCTTACAAACACAAATGAAACGCCAAAACAGAATACATTAAGAATCAGGCTTCCAACCACACTTCCAAGACATAGCTTTACAAATGTGCTTTTCTTTATTCCACCTTCATACTTCGTGAGATGTCCTATTATAACACCATTAAGTGGTGTTGATATAAGTGAAACCATCTTTCCTATAAGTGTTGCAGCATAAAATATTGTTACTGATGTTCCTCCATCAATAGCCTGAAGTATTAATCTGTCAGCATTAAGAATAACAGCTGCTATAAGTTCTGTTCCAGATAGTATTAAAAGAGATCTCATATTATCCTTAAAATACTCACTCTTATGGAAAAGATCCCCTTTGTATATACTTCCAGTGATTATAACAAATCCAACTGCAAGACATTCACCACAAAGCATAGCAATAATCCATGAATGAGTAACAAAGAATAATCCTATACCTATAAGATATCCTACTGATATGAACAGATAAAATAAAAAGAATTTTTTATAATTAAGATTAAGTCTGAACTCAACATCAGAATAATACCTTAATACTGTCACCATCATAAGTATAAAATAACCAATTTCTGCTATTATGCTAAACTTATGAAGCCATACAAGACCACCAATAGAAACGAAAACTGATAAAACAGCTATAAGAAGCAGAAAAATATTATAGTCTCCATTACTATCCTGCCCTTTCATCCTTGTTACCATTCGTGAATAATTAGCTGCCGTACCAAAAGTTGAACCCATTATTGATATGAAAGATATAAGAGTAAGAACAATTCCAAACTCATCTGTTCCTAACTGCTTACTTAAAAATGGATATAATGCAAGCTGTATTACTCCATTCATAACAATGAGTCCCATCATGCTGTACATAAAATCGCCTGTAATACCTTTTAGCTTTTCTGGTATTTTCATATACTCTCCATTCCGCAGGAATTTTAGTAAAATATTCCTGTCTGTAATTATATAATGTTAATGTATTAATTACACTAACCATAATCCCCTCAATATCAATATTTGATAATATTATTTAATAATTATATTGTTCATCTGGCTTTACATGCATAGGTACTCTTGTTTCTTCAGGTGGAAACTGCATATAATCACCATAACATTCCTTGAGTACTTTATCATATTCTACTGGACAGTTAAAGTAATCATCACCTACTTTAAGTGGTACCGTTTCTCTGTACCAGTCTTTTTCCACCCACTTCTTAAGTTCTGGCATAGGATAGTTACTGTAAAAATAATGCTTAGTATTTCCTTTAACAGACTGACTGATTCTAGAATACTTTTCCCTAAGCTTATCAAGCGACCTGTGTCTTCCTATAGCCGCAAAAAATCTGACACCAAGTCCAGTAATTGTTCCAAACTCAGAATAATCAATAGAATCCCTGTGACCCATACACTGACCATATATAAAAGTAAGTCGCATTCTTAATATTAACTGTTTTAACTTTGAATCATAGGCATTATCAAGTACAAAACAATCAAGTACCATCTTATCTTCATACTTTTTTTGAACATGTCCTTTTACTTTATCATAGCTTTGAAGAGGTATTGAGTCACCAAGATAAACAAGTCTTGTAGGAAAATCAAAGAAGCTGTCCTTTACAATATCTTTAACTTCAACAAGTTCAAAATCCTCTCCCCATGCTTCTTTAGGTATGGATTTAAGTTTATTATATTCTTCTCTGGTAAAAGCTACATCAATATCATCATCCCATGGTATAAAATCATGATGTCTTACCGCTCCTATAAGAGCACCTGAATCATAAAAATATGTAACTCCATATTCTTCACATACTGAATGCAATTTTCTCATAAGTATTCTGTTTATCTTATGTGCCTTTTCTAAATTAGTCATAGTAATCCCCATTTCTGCGCTCATCTTTTATGCATATCAAATTTAAAACCTATTTATTATTTGGTATTATCTTCATCAAAATTAAGTCTCTCTTCCTCAACAACCAGCGGTCTGTTCATAAGTCTTTTATTCATGCTAAGTATATACTCACCCATAAGACCTATGAATATGAGCTGCATAGCTCCCAGGAAGCAGACAAGTATTATAAGAGGTGCCATACCTGCTGCAAATCTGTTCCAATACACAAGTTTAAGAACAAGATACACAATAGCAATTATAAGGCTTATAAAACCAATAAAAGCACCAACAAATGTTGCCAGTCTTAAACCAATCTTCGTGTAAGAAGTAAAGCTAAGCATAGCAGCATCATATAAAGTAAAGAAATTATTATGTGTCTTACCAGTTCTTCTCTGTGCCTGTGTATACTCAATCTCTGTCTTTTTAAAACCTAATTCACCAACTATTCCACGAATAAAAGGAATAGGATCCTTAAGGTCTCTTAATACCTTTACAAAAGACTTATCATACAGACCAAATCCTGTAAAATGTTCTATCTGCTCAACAGATGACATTTTCTTTATAAGCTTGTAATAGCATGAACGAAGGAAATACATAACTGGATTTTCCTTACTTGATGACTTAACAGCACATACTATCTTGTAACCTTCTTCCCACTTCTTAACAAGTCGTGGAATAACATCTATAGGATCCTGAAAATCAGCACATACGGGAATTGTACAATCGCCTGTTGTCTGCAATATTCCATAGTAAGGTGAATTAAACTGTCCAAAATTCTTTGCGTTAAATATAGCCTTTATCTTTGTATTATTCTCACATAACTGTCTTAACTTAACCCTCGTAGTATCTGTTGAATCATTATCAATAAATAATATCTCATAATCATACATTGGAAGATCTTTAGCAAACATATCAATCAACGCTTCACTTAATGGCACAACATTTTCTTCCTCATTATAGCAAGGTACCATTATACTTATCTTTTTCATAATATTCCTCATTTCTGCGTATGTTTTTTACCAACCTTTAATTCTGCATATGCTTTTTATACTAATCCTCATTACACAGGTATTTTACACTATTATTCCTCATCCATTAATGGAATAAACATTATTTTCTTAAGTTCTTCTCTAGGAAGGAATGGTGCTAAATCCTCAAGTGGAGGGCTTACAAGTGTTCCATCTTCTAATCTCTTTGTACTGCTCTTTGGCTCCCATACCTGCTTGGTATCTGTAAATATTTCGCAGAATAAAGGTCCATCTTCCTTAAGAACTTCATCAACTACATTCTTCATCTCTTCATTAGATGAAGCACTATAATATTTATAACCGAAAGCTTCTGCAATCTTTTTAAATTCAGGGAATGAAAGGTCATGCGATTCTGGACCTATTCCTATCTTACAATGTTCTTTAAAAAGATTATTCTGTGTAAGTCTTATTGAATGATATCCATTATTATTTATAAGGAATATCTTGATTGGAAGCTTGTTAGTTATGATTGTCTGGAGTTCCTGAAGATTCATCATAATACTTCCATCACCTTCAAGACATATAGTTGGTCTTCTCTTACCGCCTATGCATGTTCCTATTGCAGCTGGAAGTCCATAACCCATACTTGCAATGGCACTATTATTTGCCATTCTGCTTCCCTTCTGGATAACATACGCCTGATTTCCAACAACACAACATGCTCCGTTAGATACTGCAGTAAGGCTGTTTTCTGGCAGCTTACTGCTCATATATCTTACAAATGCATATACATTAGCAGTACATCCATTCTCTTCCCACTGTCTTGGCTGTACTACCGGATAATTCTTCTTCCATTTCTGTGTAGTAGCAAGCCATTCATCACTATGTGATACAGGTGCCATATCCTTTGCCTTACTCTCAAGCTTTGTAAGAAAATCCTTAGCGTCAGCCCACACAGGCATTTCTACATGAATAGTAGGCTTCTTTAACTCAGCTTTATCTATATCAACCATTATAACTTCAGCGGCTCTTGCCCATGTCTTCCAATTATATCCTGTCTGTCTTATAGATATTCTTGTACCTACAGCCAGAATAAGATCCGCATTCTGTATTGCCCAGTTTCCCGGTCTGTCTCCCATATTACCAGCTCTTCCACAGTAAAGAGGACTTTCATCTTCTATCAGATCTACTGCATTCCAATATGTTACTATCGGAATGTTAAGTTCATCAGCAACTTTTCTGAATACATCATAAGCACCTGAAAGTCTTATACCATAACCAGCATGAAAAACCGGTCTTTTAGCATTCTTAATCTTTTCAAGTACAGCATCTATTATATCCATTCCAACTTCTGGTGGTAGAAGCTTATCATCTTCTGCAGGATCATATCCCCTTAATTCATCTGTTTCTATAAAACCACCCTGGAAATTCACTGGAATATCTATCCAAACCGGACCTGGTCTTCCAGTTGTTGCCAGATGCCATGCCTTTTCAAGAACATATCTTATATCATTAGGATCCTCTATCATAGTTGCATACTTTGTCATATTGGATACAGATTTAACTATGTCATACTCCTGATCTCCCATAGCTCTTACGGGGGTTTCTGTATACTGAAGCGCATATCTTGCAGTTGTGTCATAACGGACCTGACCACTTATTATAAACATAGGTATGGAATCAAGCCAGCCACCAACAACTCCAGTAAGTGCATTAGTTCCTCCCGGACCTGTAGTTACACATACAGCCGCTATTCTGTTATCAATTCTTGCATAAGCCTCTGCTGCTATAGCGCATGCCTGCTCATGATGGTTATAAGTAACTTTAAGGTTTTCATTGTGTCCCAGCGCATCATTAAGGTGCATAGCACCTCCACCAACTACAGAAAACACATCTGTTACTCCATGATTAACAAGGAATTCTGCAACATAATCTGCCAATCTTATTTTCATCCCGCACCTCCGTTATATAGAAAAAATATATCTTGTAACTAATCTATTTCATTTATCATTTTACAAACATTAAAATTTAAAGAAGCTAAGATTTTCATTATCACTTATCATAGGTTCTTCATTAAGTATCTGCTTAAGAGAACCTTCCAGCGTAGTAAGTTCCTCTTCTTCATATGCTCTTCTATCTATATATATTCCTGCAAACCCCTGTTCTTTAAGATATGAAACCATCTTATCTATAGGCATCGAACCAACATTTTTATTCCATTTATCTTCATCTCTTCCTTTAATAGAACCATAACTCCATTTAAGTGTTTTAGAATGAAGATAACCTATATACAAATGATAATCCCACATATCATTGACAGGTCCATATTCTGGATATTCATGATATGGCAGCTGATATATCATAGAGCCAGCTTCAACACTGTTTTCTATATTCTCAACAAAATTTTTATCACTTATATAGTTCATCTTATTAGTATCATATGCTGGTGTTGCAAGCTGAGGATATCCTTCCCATATGCTGAATAAACACATAAGTCCAAATATACAGCCGGTTAGAACAAGAGATATACGTTTTGCCCATGCCGAAACAACCTTTTTGTTATCTTTAATTACACGTATAAGCTCGTTAACAAGTAAGGCAACAGCTAATATACTAACATATTCTATAAATATAGAAATTCTGTTATAAGCTCTGAGCATCGGACTTACAAAGAATGCAAACATTGAACCAAGTCCACCTATCGTTCCTAATAGAACCATAGATATATTAAGTTCTGAAAGACAAGCTAATCTCTTCTTTAGCAGTGAATCTCTCTTTGTAAAAAGACAAAACATTAGAACTATGAAACCTATCATGCCTAATATTCCGAGATAAGCTGATGAATTCTCTGTTACAAGAAATGCATTATCATTATATATATCAATGTATTTATCATACCATCCATGACCATTTAATGGCATAAAAAGCTGTGCAATCTTTAATCCATATAATTCTGTCTGTTCAAAACCAGATCTGTCTACAGCAGCCGCATTGCTTCCATTCATTATATTATATATTTTACCTGGAAGTATGCTTAATACTACAAAAAAGCATACCATTATTACTGCTACAACGCCACGTAAACCCTGCTTGATTTTTCCTGTTTTGGCAAGCTTTGACACGGCTGTAACCATCAGTATAAAACATGTAAAAAACGGATAATATGCTATACCATTGTTAGCTATTAAAAATGTGAAAAACAATGCTACATAATTAATCTTTCTTTTAAAGAAATCTTTATCTAATGTTAATACGTCATCCCTCTCATATATCCATATACACAAAAGTATTGACAAAGGAACAAAATAACATTCTGTAAGAACTATATGTCCTATATTTCTAAACAGCATATAAGGTGATAACGCAAATACAGCTGAACTAAGTGATGCTACCCAACAGTTTATCTTTATATTTCTCATAACAAAATAAGATATTATTCCTGCTATAAAAAATATAGATAAATATGTCAGATTCATTGCTACTGCAGCATCCTTTGTAATTACAGCAAATATCTTCATAATAAAAAGTCCGGAATTATGCATCATAGAAGATGTGAAATCATAATATTGGACTGTATAAGGAGCACCAAGTCTGTCACATGTCAGATTCCAGAATTGTTCTGTAAACTGTTTAGCATTTACAATAACCCCCATATCATCTCCACCCATATAAAAAAGTGGTATATTAAGCTCACAGTTACTTAATTCCATCAGATGATACATCATGCCAAATATAATAATTATCATTAGTATAAAACTGGCATAATCCTGCCATTTTTCTTTAAAATAGCTAACAAACTTCTGTTTCATAGTTCACCTTTCTTATGCAGTAGTTTTTCCCACCTTTGCTATAATATCATCAAACTTCTTCATAATATCATCCCACTGGAAATAATCATCTACATACTTTCGTGCATTTTTACACATTATTTCATATACATCCGGATGTTCATATAAGTAATTGAGGCATCCTTCAAACTCAAAGAAATTCTTATAATATAAGCCTCCATTACTCTTAATGCAATGTCCTTTCAGCACATCACATATACCATTAACAATAACCGGCTTGGAAAGTGTCATAGCTTCAAGAACAGATATTGAAAGACTTTCAAACTTAGATGGTAACATAAGTGCTTTTGCACCACTTATACCATCAAACTTATCCTCATCTGTTACAAATCCCAGATTAATAATATCTGGATGCTTAGGAATATCACATACTGCTTTTCCCATAAGTACAAGTTTAAGGTCACTGTTTTTATTTCTCTTTTTATATTCTATAAAATATCTGAATAATCTAGGACAGTCTTTACCTTCATCTATTCTACCGACATAGATGATATAATTATCAAGATTATACTGGCTATATTTCTTTCTGAATCTGTCAGCGCTTACCTCAGATGGTACATCTACTCCAACTCCACATACTTCATATGGTACATCTTCATTGTGGAATATAGAATGAACAAGATCTTTCTCCTCATCTGTAAGGAAAACAAAAGCATCAGCCGCACCAAACACCTTCTTATACATATCAAAATGTATAAATGGTTCCTGATGTGCTGTTGGAATAAAGATTGCTTTATCCTTAATTCTTACTATACTCTTAACTGCTGTATAATAAAGATAAGTTACTACAATGATAGCTTCATATTCATCCTGATGTTCATCTACATATTCAACAAGCTGAGGACAATAAGGTCCCATATGTTCTATCCATCTGTCAGAAAGTTCTACAGGTGCATCAGGATTAGAAAGCATCTCAGAATCAAGTGCTGAGAATATCTTAGGAATTCTTTCGTGTTCTGTCTTAAACCTTCTTACAGTCACACCATTAATGTCTTCAACGCCTTCTTTATAATAATTAGACCACTTAACATACTCTACTGCACATGAAGTAAGAACTTCAACCTCATACTTAGCCTTAAGTCTTTCAGCTATCTCTCTTGAATATAACTCTGAACCACCATTAACTTCAAGTCCATATCTCTGGTTAATAATCGCTATCTTTTTCATAATAATCCTCATTTCTGCGTATGCTTTTGGCGCAAAGCCTGCGACACAATTTGCACACATATATGTCACAATAATCTTAATTATAATTCTAAGAAATTCATAAATTTCTTAAGTACTACATCCCATTTGAAATTATCAAGAACAAATTGTCTTCCCGAATGACCCATCTGCGATGCCGTCTGTGGATTATCTATATAGTAATTAAGACAACCCTCAAACTCAAAATAATTGTCAAAATACAAGCCAGAATTAGATTCTCTTGCAAAATCACTTGTTACATTGCACTGACTATGCACAAGTACGGGTCTTTCTGTCAGCCAGCTCTCCATAATAACTATAGAAAAGCTTTCATTCTTAGATGGCTGGCATAAACATATCGCACCAGCACATGCATCATATTTGTCCTGTATATCAACAAACCCCAGATCAATCACATCATTCTTAATAGTGTCTGGAATATTCACTTCACCGCCACCTATAAGAACCAACTTAATATCAGGAATCTTGTCCGAATTTCTTTTTTTATATTCCCCGAAATATCTGATAAGAGTATTAATATTTTTCGCTTCATCTTTTCTGCCTGCATAAATAATATATGGAGAATTGATCTTATATTTTTTTCTGAATCTATCAGCATCATATTCAAAGTCTGTCTCAATACCTATTCCTAATAGTAACTGATTAACGCCTCTTAAATCTAATATTTCATTGGCAAGCTCCTGCTCTGGTCTGGCATTAAATGCTATTCCCCTAAGATCCCTGAATGTTTCTCTGAAATGTCTGAAATAAGCATAAGCCTCATCATGAAGACATGGTATTAATATTGATTTAAATGGGCATGACTGAATTCCGTAATAAGTTGTTCCAAACATATAAGGAATAAAAACAAACCTGTGATAATCTTCACTATGTTCCCTGAGATAATCATACATATCCGGACTATTAACCATCTCCTTAAGGAACGTTGTTTCTTCTTCATAAGAAATAGTCTTTCCCTGCATTAACTTTGCATTAACGCTATGGAAATCTTTCATATTTCCTTTTCTTACTTTAAATCTTCTAACTGTTATTCCATCTATCTGTTCTGTTCCTTCTTTGAAATAATTCTCAGTCCAGTCAGATGCAAATTCCTTTACGCATGTTGTTATAACTTCAACCTCAACCCCTGCAGCATGCAGATGCTGGACAAGTCCTCTTAATTCCTGTTCTGCACCACCACGTATATCTTTATAATACCATGGAATAACAAATCCTATCTTCTTCATACTAATCCTCATTTCTGCGCATGCTTTTTGCGCATATCGAGCTTGTGTCAAACATGTACAGACACAAATCCTGAGTGTGATAAATAAGCTATCAAACTTATTTTTACACTATTTCCTGCTATTCTTATTAATGAAATCCCTGAGATATTTTTTAAACATTTCAGCTATATTATTATACTCAAAACTTTGTAATCTTTCATTCTGCCAGTTTACAAGCTGCTGTCTGAGATCCTTATCCCTGACAACCCTGTCTATACATCCTGCTACATACACAGGATTATTATCGTCTATAATCATTCCTTTATATCCCATAGTATCTGCTATTGCAGTTTTATCATATGCTATTATAGGAACCTTAAACTTCATCGCTTCTACCAATGGAACACAGAATCCCTCATGTTCACTCATACACAGAAAAACATCTGCTGTTTTATAATAAGCAAGTATCTGATTAAACTTGATATGGCCTGTAAACACAATTGCTTCTCCAAGACCTAGTTTCTTAGTATACTCTGTAAGTCTGATGTAATACGGATCATTCTCTTTATAGGAGCCTGCTAGTATAAGTCTTGATTTATTATTATATAATCTATTGTAATAATAGAAAGCTGCTATTAAATTCTCATGTTTCTTGTTAGGTGCAACCCTTCCTGTAAAAAGAATATTGGTATAGCCATCCGAATATTTCTTTATTACATCTTTGTCTGGTTTTTTGTCGTAATCTGACATAGGAATAATAATAGGTAAAACGTCTATATCACACTTATATCCCATATCTATGAGATTCTGCTTATTAAACTCAGATACTGCAAGACAATAATCCACTTTATCAGCAAGATATTTTGCACCTTCAAGTCCATACTCGCATATCTTTGTAAAACGTTCATCACAATTCCTAAAATATTCCGGAGGTGTGATATTATGATAAACGACTATCTTACGGCAATTATACTTTGCTACATCATAATTAAGCTTACTACCAGTAGACATATGAAATATGATTATATCATCCTGATGCACATCAGTAAGTTTATCTACGCTAACAGCTGTCTTATTATCAAGCGGCGGTACAATACTTTCAGCATATATTTTTGTATCATATCCCATTTCTTTTATAATTTTTTCCATAGCTATAGTGTCATTACTCACCGCATCACCATATGCGATTGTCGACAGCATCTGAATAATACGCATATTATTTTCCACCCTTTAATTCTTCAATCTGCTTCTTAAGTTCGGCTATTTCCTTGTTCTGTTCATCTATATAACATCCCATCTGATTCATAAGTCTTACAAGAGAAGCATTGAATCCATCCTGTGCCATTACGATAGGCTCTACAAAAAAATAAACAAGCTTTCTAATAACCTTCTTAAAGAAAACTGCTGCTTTATTACCCTGAAGCGGTCTGTATGGATTTACCTCCCATTCATGATTAGCAACATATAAATCTTCATTAAATTTAACCTTATCAAACTTATTTACATTCATAGCTCCAACATCTACTATAACATCATCAAAGCTTAAAAGGTCATTAGTGTAACCTTTAACTTCTATTTCCTTTTTTATTTCTTTCATTATATCCTGAACATTAATCTGATTATTGTTGTCCATGAAAATCCTCCATTCTGATTATTACAGACTTACATTTAATTACTATTCTGGTCTGTAATACGCTTATTCAATATATGCTGTAGGTAAACTTTAACCTTGACAGACCTCTTTAGAAATTAGCATATATAAATGCCTGTACTCCACCTGTATATCCAAACATTATTATAACTAGTATAAGTACATAATACAATGTCCATCTGATCACTATATTCTTAGAAGCAATACTCTCTCTTATGTTTATACCCTTTTCTTTCAGAACACTTATTATAAACACTACTATACAGCCAACTAGTATAATTACATAATCCCTTGCTTCAAGTCCTAAAGTTAACAGACTTCCATCAGTAAACTGAGAAAAACTGAAACTTACTACTGACTGTTTAATCATAGTGAGAGCAGCTCTTAAAGATGTTCCCATGTCAAAATACCAGCCAATATTGACAAGTATAAATGTTCTTAATATCATCCATAATTTCCATGGTTTAGAATTATTTCTGATATGTAACTTATCCAAAGCTTTGTTATATAAAGGTTCAACAAGATTACTAAAAGCAATAATAACACCATTGTACATACCATATGCTATATATTTCCACGAAGCACCATGCCATATACCTACTACAAAGAATATCACAAGATTAGCAAAACATATAGGAAGTGTACGTCCTACATTGCCAAAATGCTTCTTTCCCCACTTACCAAACTTATTCATAGCTTTAGAAAGTGACATAGGATAGAATATATAATCCTTCATCCATGTACCAAGTGTAATATGCCATCTTCTCCAAAATTCACCTATAGATTTAGAAAAATAAGGCTGTCTGAAATTTTCATCCATAGTTATGCCAAACATCTGTGCGGTACCAATCACCACATCAATACCACCTGAAAAATCCATATATAACTGAACAGAATACATAAGAACAGCCACAATATTAAGAAGACCACCATACATATCATAATCTTCAAACACCATATTAACCAATACAGCTGCCCTGTCTGCCAGTATAACTTTCTTAGCAAGACCCCAGCATATTCTCTGAAGTCCATACTGCACATTCTTTAATTCAAATGAATTTCCTTCGTACAGCTGTGATGAAAGTCTGTCATATCTTCCTATAGGTCCCTGCAGGAGCTGAGGAAAGAATGAAACAAACAATCCAAGCTTAAAAACATTGTTCTGGCATCTGTACTTTCCCTGATAAACATCGATTATATAAGATGCAGACTGGAACGTAAAAAATGAAATTCCTAAAGGAAGTGCAAACTTTGGCAGATTAATCATATTCTGACCACCAAACAGACTTATGATACTATTTATGTTTTCAATAGCAAAGTCTGTATACTTAATAACCGCAAGTTGTCCAAAACAAAGGAGCAATACGACAAGAAGTGCCTGTCTCTTTCTCTTTTTTGTTTTATCCTTATATGCTTTTTTCTCTTCCTTTGACATAGATGCTTTATTAGCCGTTATATAAGCATTACTATCTGTAATAATTTTATCGAGCCATATTCCACCCATATATATAACCACCGTAGTAAATACCATATATATAGATGTCTTTATACTGAATGTAAAATAATATATATAACTTAAGGCAAGAAGCCATATCCATCTTATCTTCTTAGGTAAAACATAATACAGCACCAATCCTATTAATAAAAAGGCAAAATAACCTACAACCGCAAATGACATATTAAAGTCCTTTCCATTCGTTTCCAGTCTCTTTAGTGTAATCCTGTTTCATATTTTTATACATATCTTCAAATGTTGAATAAAAATACTTACTCTCGTCAACGCCACCATTTTTTCTGTCATATAAAAGATTAGCTAAAGCCTTTGAATAGATTTCAGCAAGCTGTCCTCCCATATGTCCTTCCTGATCACCATAATCACAGTCATCTCTTGGAACACTACTCATAAGTGCTTTGTTAAAATCATAATATTCAAGTCCGCATTCGTTAACAAAGAATTCAGACATAGTATCATGTACTGTTGACATTCCAAGCGTTTTAGTTACTGAAGGTGTTATAGGTGATGTGACACATATAAGTTCTATATTATTGTCTTTACAAAATCCAACAATGTCCATAAAGATTTCCTTTACAGCCGGATCTATCTCATCATCATATCTGTCCACCCATGTAGCTATATAATCTTCACCAGGTGGAAGCTTTCCCTGTTCAGTTCCCTGTCTGTCAAAAAAGCCCTTTCCAACATATGGACCATCTGCACCCTCTACAAAGCCATTCTCACCATATGCAGACTCTATTGTATAATTCTTATATGCATCAGATGTCTTCATGCTGACATTTCTTTTAACGCCACTTACTGACATATTCCAACTTAATCTGTTAACTAATACATTCCGCATATCCAGAACATCAAAATTCCTAGCCATGTACTCAAGCTTTACCATCGGATCAGTAAACTGCTGATATATAAAAGACTTAGTAAAATGTGTAGTAGGCTGCTCATAATACCAGTACTGATAATCAAGATCAAATATAATGGTCTTAATGTCATTATTCTTAGCTGCATCTTTTATGAGAAAATATGAATCCTGTACTGATTCACCTGGAATTGCAAGATTAAGTGTATTAGTTCCAAGTTTATCATCTAATCTTTGTGGATCTATCGCTCCCCTGCAATGAGATGCTCCAACTACAATCGTATCGTAACCACCCTTTTTTTCTTCATGGATTATGAATCGTACATAACCAGTCTGTGCAAAAACAAAATCACATACCATTAATATAACTGCAAGACCAGCTATAAATCCAAGAACCTTAATCCATGGTTTTGCCTTTTTCATTTCACATTCCTTTCCTTAATAAAACCAACATTTATTATTACATTAATTGCTAGCATTATCTTTTGTTTAATATACTTATTTCTGTTCTTCTTTCTTTTCTGCAGTTTCATGATATTCCACATCAAGTTCCCAACTATGAGGAATTCTCGTAACACCTACATCTGTGAGGTTTGAAACCACTTCAAACTTAATAGCCTGCTTGTAATAATCTACAGGTATTCCCTCACCATATTCAATAGTTATATCTACCCAGTAATTACCTGGTATAAGGTTAACATCATCAAGAATAACCTTATATTTTCCATCCTTTTCAATATCAAAATTCGATATTCTATCAATTCTTGTGTTAGTTCCATAACACCATAATGCATCATTTCTGAATATACCAAATCCAAATACCGCATCTGAGACTTTATTTTCAACATGGTAACTGAGATCTAATATCATTTTTTCGCCAGTTCTGAATATACGTGATTCCTCTCCTTTGGCATTATACATATGAATCTCAGTAAACTTAGCGTCTTCACTACCATATCTTGAATTAACTTTAGCTCTTTCCTTCTTGATACGTTCTTCTTCTTTCTTTTTCTCCATCTGTTCTCGTTCAAGCTTTGCCTGACGTATCTGTTCCTTTTCAGCCTGCTCCATACGTTCCTGATTCATATAATCAAGATACTTAAGATGAACATCCTTTGGAGTTCCTTCTGCTTCTATAAGGCCATCTTTAATCCATATAGAACGGTCACATATCTGTTCTATCTGTCCAAGTGAATGTGAAACTATTACTATAGTTGTTCCATCTGCCTTTATTTCTCTTAACTTATTAAAACACTTTGCCTGATAGTTAGCATCACCTACTGCAAGAATCTCATCAATAAGAAGAATATCTGCATCAACATTGATAGCTACAGCAAACGCAAGTCTCATATACATACCTGATGAATATGTTCTTACAGGATTATCTATATAATCCTCAAGTTCAGAGAACGCTATTATATCGTCAAGTCTTGCATCTATCTCTTTCTTTGTAAGTCCGAATATAGATGCATTAGTATATATATTTTCCCTTCCACTCATATCTGGGTGAAATCCTGCACCAAGCTCAAGAAGACTTGATACTCTTCCACACATTTCAATAGAACCTGTATCAGGATATATGATTTTTGTAAGCATTTTTAATGTGGTACTCTTACCACATCCATTTTTACCAACAAGACCTATAGCCTCACCTTTTTTTACAGTAAAACTTATTCCTTTTAATACATGTCTTTTCTCATATCTGTTACGTTTCCAGAAAAGCATCTTTTCTTTAAGTTCGCTTCCCTTATCATAATAGACTTTAAAATCTTTAGTTATATTCTTAACTTCAATTGCATTCTCTTTATCCATACCAATCTCCATTTCTGCGCACGATTTTGCACATATCGAGTCTGTCTCAAGCATACTCAGACGCAAATATCGCATGTATAAAATAAGTTATCCGGCTTATTTTTTATACTAGAACTCCTCTGCGAATCCTTTCTGAAGTTTCTTAAATAATATTTCTCCTACAACTATAAATACAACTCCAACAACAACAGCTATCAATAATGATGAAAGTTCTGGAACTTCACCATAATAAATAATCTGTCTGTATATCTTAATAATAGGTGTCATAGGATTAAGGTTAAATATAAGAATAAGCCACTTACCAGCCCCTGATCTTTCAACCATATCAACACCATACATAACTGGTGTCATATACTGGAGTGCCATAACAAATATTCCAAGAATATACTGAAGGTCTCTTAAATAAACTGTAATAGATGATACTATTAATGCTATACCAAGACATAATATATATTCCACTATCATAACAACTGGAAGACATAATAAGGCCAATGGATTAATTGACCTGCCTGCAACTATAACAACTGCAAAAACAACTAAAAAAGTAAGAATCATATTAACAAATGCACTTGTTACTGTAGATATAGGCAGCACCTCTCTTGGAAAGTATATCTTTTTGACCATATCTTTCTCTTTTAAAATACTGGCGGCCCCATCAGTAACACTAGATGAAAAGAACATCCATGGTACTAACGCAACAAAAAGGAACAGATAATACTGCTCATAGTTAGCATTCATAATAATAGAGAATACTATTGTATACACAATAAGCTGTAACAATGGATTAATAAATGTCCATAAAAATCCAAGTACAGAGCCTTTATATCTTCCTCTAAGATCTTTCCTTACAAGGCTTATAATCATTTCCCTGTATTCATATAATTCTTTTATGTGCTGCATAAGAAAATCTCCTCTATACGTCTAATATGTTAATTGCTGTTAATATCTTTTGAAATATGCAAATCTTGCATATTATAATAGCAACATTTTTCTTTGTCAAACTAATACTGATTATATATACACTATTCTACATATCTCCTGAATGTATAGCTTTCAGTCTTTCACTGACTATGTCAGCTGAGCGTTTATATGCTAGATGTTCCTTAGCATATGACTGTCCATTTGATGCTATCTTATTATAGAAAACATTATCCTCATATAATCTCTTCATATAATCTGCCGCCTCATCAACATGTGCATCAGCCCATACATTTCCTTTTTTGAAGACATCATAATCTTTATCAAGTTCTATCAGATCATATCCTACCATACATGCGGTATCATTATTCATAAACTCTGTATTTCCAGACCAGTTAGTAGCTATGACAGGTGTTCCAAGATACATAGCCTCAGCCATAACAAGCCCGAAACCTTCTGATCTATGTAACGAAACATAAACATCTACATCTGCTAAGAGTGAATTAACCTCTTTTTTATTAACATGTCCACACATATAATATATGTTATCATCTTTATCAATAACCGAATTAATAATAGACTCATCATCAGCAGATAGCTCTGACTCAGCAACTTTTATTACAAGTCCTGCATTCTGATATTTTTTCTTTGTTTCTTCATCTTTACAGAAAGCCTCTTTAAATGCTTTAATAGCTGCCAATGGATTCTTTCGTTCCATAACACTTCCGCTATTATACATAACAAGAAAGAGGAATTTATCCTCTGGAAGTCCAAAATGCTTTCTATCATAAGTTGGTTCTGCCTTGGGTGCCACACAGTGTGGTACAGTAATAACCGGCTTATCAGTATATTTCTTAAGCGTATTAGTCACAAAATCAGAAGGTGTCCATATCTCATCTACAAGTTTAAATGCAGGTATCCATTCTTCTGGAAATGTTTCAAGCTCCCAGGCCCAATATCCTATATTATATCTGTAATCCCATACCTGTTTTCCCATACTGACGTATGCCACCATCATCTCACTGGCATTGACGTGTATTATATTAACATCATACGGAAGCTTGTCTGTAAGCCTGTCATCATATGTATCATTTGTTCTTGAGCCTCCTGGTGGAACAAAAAAATCCTTTATAACATGTTCTTCATTATTCTCATCAAGCAGCCTGCACATTATTCTTGCACTTTGTCCCAGGCCATTATCTCCCTTGACATTACCAATAACATTAGCTCCCTCTTTGTAATATCCATGTTCATATTTAATTATCGCATCAGCAGAAAGCTTATCTGCTGCATTATTAATTACCCCTGCCTTAATCCTGCTTAACATTTTCATAGGAATAATCTTTGTAAGTGCCGGTCTTAATGCTTCGCCAGCATTTAAAAGAATCTTGGATATATCCATATCTGACCTCTGTTTATTTTTTATAAATATATATTTATTATTACCAACTTTTTAATTAATAAGTCCAAAATATGGCAATAGTTTCTAATCACAGATGACTATTTATACTATCATCTTAATAACATAGTCCATAATGACTCAGAATATTGTCACATTATCCGAATAATTTTACCATACTTCATATACAAATTCAATATATTAAAATCTAAAAACACCTTCACAACAAATATTGTCACATAAAAAATTTTATACCATATTTAAATCTTTCATGCACAAAAACATCCCAGCATCTTTTGTTATAACAAATGGTCTTCTTAATTTTTTCTGTATAAATGTCTTAAAATCGGAATATCTGTCAAGCAGATACTGATTCTGGTTTCCATGACACGAGAGAATATATTCTACCAATGGATCTGCCTTATCCACTAAAAGATAATCATCATATCTCCTCATACTAATCCGTTCAAAGTATCCATCAAGAAGCTCTCCTCCACCTTCAAGACCAAACTTATCATACAGATTATCAGCTGCCAGCACTATTCTTTTATCGAATTCCTTAACAAGCTTACTTATTTCCTGCATATGGTGTGAACCATATGTAGCACATATAAATATTCCACCTGGTTTTAGAACCCTTTGAATCTCACCGAATGCTTTATCTATATTATCACAGTAAAACATAACATGATTGGCAATTATACAATCATATGTATTATCCTCATATGGAATACTCTGGCAGTCAGCCATCCCATATTCGAATTTCTGACTTATATTTGAATTTAAAGTGAAAGAAGCTTCCCTGATTGCACACTCTATATTACGCCTTGCATCATTAACCATACCTTCTGATATATCTGTTACAGTAATTTTTTTAATATGTACAGCTTCAGCAACATTAGATATATTATCAACCCATAGTCTTCCATCACCGCAGCCAAGCTCCAGTATTTTTTTATGTTCTGATATATCCCCCTCTTCATATATCCACCTAAACCATCCCTGCTTATTAACAGAATACATCGCATGCAGATTAATTCTTGCTGATATATTTCCCGCATTCTGATACTGTGTCTTCAAACTACTTTCCATATTAGTAAGATGAATTAGTGACAGCATACTGCTCCAGTCTATTGAATTATTCCTATCTATTGTTTCAACTGTATCCTCTATAGCATTCTTTACCAGCTCCATCTGTGCAATCTTATCCTGTATAAGCTTAAGCTGTAAATGAAGTGAATTCTTAAGTATGTTATAATCCGAATCACCGATAGTCATATTTTTTATATCATCAAGTGAAAAGCCAAGATACTTAAGCAATAATATCTGCTGTAATCTTGTAAAATCAGAATCTGTATAAAACCTTACACCTGTATCAGTTACATAAGATGGCTTTAATATATTCTGTTTATCATAATACCTTATGGTTCTTACAGTAACATTTGCCTTCTTTGCGAACTCTCCTGATGAATAAAATCCTTCCTTATGCATAGTTTTCTACACCTATTGTAAGTTTCAATATTTCCCCCATACTCCAATACTCCAATACTCCCTTCCGAATGAATTGTCTGTAACTAAATGTATTCTACCATTATTGCCTTTTTACTGCAACTTTCATAATTTTTTTAAAAAGCACTTGAAGATTACGTAACGTCACCATTTATTATGTATTTGAAATAAATGAAAACAAATTAACTTATTAGACAAAATATTATTTTAAGGAGAATACATATGAAAGGTATTATTTTAGCTGGTGGTTCTGGCACACGCCTTTATCCACTCACAATGGTTACAAGTAAACAGCTTCTTCCTATCTATGATAAGCCTATGATTTATTATCCTATGTCAGTTCTTATGACTGCTGGAATAAGAGATATTCTTATCATTTCTACTCCTCAGGATACACCTAGATTCGAGGAACTTCTTGGGGATGGAAGCCAGTTTGGTGTCAATCTTTCTTATGCTGTACAGCCATCACCTGACGGACTTGCACAGGCATTTATTATCGGTGAAGAATTCATAGGCAATGACACTGTTGCAATGGTTCTTGGTGATAATATATTTGCCGGCAACGGTCTTAAGGACAGACTTAAGAGTGCTGTTAAGAATGCTGAAGATGGCGTTGGTGCAACAGTATTTGGATACTACGTTGATGATCCTGAAAGATTCGGTATCGTTGAATTCAATAAAGACGGAAAGGCTGTATCTATAGAAGAAAAGCCTGAAAAGCCTAAGAGCAACTACTGCGTAACAGGTCTTTACTTCTATGATAATAAGGTTGTAGAATATGCTAAGAATCTTAAGCCATCCGCAAGAGGTGAACTGGAGATCACAGACCTTAACCGTATTTATCTTGAGCAGGGCAATCTTAATGTAGAGCTTCTTGGTCAGGGCTTTACATGGCTTGACACCGGTACACACGAAAGTCTTGTTGAAGCTACTAACTTTGTTAAGACTATCGAAACTCATCAGCACCGTAAGATCGCATGTCTTGAGGAAATAGCTTACCTTAATGGCTGGATAACTAAGGACGATGTACTTAAGGTATATGAAGTATTAAAGAAAAACCAGTATGGTCAGTACTTAAAGGATGTACTTGATGGCAAGTATATTGATGTACTTCATAGCTAGTTAATAGCATATGCGGATTCGTAAGTGTAAAACGAATAAAGAGTAAATTTAATAAAGAAAGGCAAATATTATTATGAATATTATTGTTACCGGCGGTGCCGGATTTATCGGAAGTAACTTTATTTTCCATATGTTAAAAAAATATCCTGACTACAGAATCATCTGTCTTGACTGTCTCACATATGCAGGCAATCTTTCAACACTTGCCCCTGTAATGGATAACCCTAATTTCAGATTCGTTAAAGAAAGCATTACAGACAGAGAAGCTGTATATAAGCTTTTTGAAGAAGAACACCCAGACATGGTTGTTAACTTTGCTGCTGAATCACATGTTGACCGTTCTATAGAGAATCCTGAGGTTTTCCTTGACACTAACATCAAGGGTACTGCTGTCCTTATGGATGCCTGCAGAAAATACGGCATCAAGCGTTACCACCAGGTTTCTACTGATGAAGTATATGGTGATCTTCCTCTTGACAGACCAGACCTTTTCTTCACAGAAGAAACTCCAATCCATACATCAAGCCCATACAGCTCATCAAAGGCAGGTGCTGATCTTTTAGTATTGGCATATCACAGAACTTATGGACTTCCTGTAACTATAAGCAGATGCTCTAATAACTATGGTCCATATCATTTTCCAGAAAAACTTATCCCTCTTATGATAGCTAACGCCCTTAACGATAAGCCACTTCCTGTATATGGAGAAGGTCTTAATGTACGTGACTGGCTCTATGTTGAAGATCATTGTAAAGCTATTGATCTTATAATTCATAAGGGACGTGTTGGTGAAGTATACAATGTCGGAGGGCACAACGAAAAGAGAAATATCGACATTGTTAAACTTATCTGCAAAGAGCTTGGAAAACCTGAATCACTTATCGTTCATGTAGGCGATCGTAAAGGACATGATATGCGTTATGCTATTGATCCTACTAAGATTCATAACGAACTCGGCTGGTTACCAGAAACTAAGTTTGAAGATGGTATAAAGAAGACTATACAGTGGTATCTTGATAATAAAGAATGGTGGGAGACTATCATATCTGGCGAATATCAGAATTACTACGAAAAAATGTATTCTAACCGCTAGAATTGACATTCAATTCTTCAATAAGAATGCCTGTTAAATTCCGTCTGACAGTATTTATCCACATGTCAGACGGATTATATAATAATGAATTACAAAGAGGTAATAATTATGGGACAGATTAAAGTAACACCTTGTGATATTGAAGGTCTTTATATAATAGAACCAACTGTTCATGGTGACAACCGTGGATATTTTATGGAAACATACAATCAGAACGATATGCACGAAGCAGGTCTTGATATGGTATTCGTTCAGGATAACCAGTCAAGCTCTACTAAGGGTGTACTTCGCGGATTACATTTTCAAAAGGAATTTCCACAAGGCAAGCTTGTGCGTGTTATAAAAGGAAGCGTATTTGATGTTGCCGTTGATTTACGTGCCGGTTCTAAAACTTATGGAAAATGGTTTGGTGTAGAGCTCACAGAAGAAAACAAAAAGCAGTTCTATATAAGTGAAGGCTTTGCACACGGATTCCTCGTATTAAGTGACGAAGCAGAATTTTGTTATAAAGTTACTGACTTCTACCATCCTGGTGATGAAGGCGGTCTTGCCTGGAATGATCCAAGCATTGGTATCGAATGGCCACAGCTTGTTGGTGAATATCCTGGAAACGCAGATCCATCCGGATATAAGCTTGAAGATGGAACACCACTTAACTTTAGCGAAAAAGATACTAAGTGGGATACTCTTAAGAATACATTTAAATTCAAATAATTACCATTAAGCATTTCTTTTAATTATATATATTAAGCATAAAAAGCACTCTTAAGCACTTTCTTAATTTTTATTTATAAAGTATAATTATAAATAAAAATTAAGGAGGTGTGTTTTTTATGAAACCTATTTTTAACCCTTACCTTCCAAGTTACGAATACATCCCCGATGGAGAACCTCACATATTTAATAACCGTTTATACATATACGGAAGCCACGACCGCTTCAACGGCACAACCTACTGTGAAAATGACTATGTGTGCTGGTCTGCGCCTGTTGATAATTTATCGGGCTGGAGGTTCGAAGGAGAAATTTATAATCGTAGGCAACATCCTCACAAAGAGGAAAGAATGTTGCTTTTTGCACCAGATGTTGTGCAGGGTATTGATAAAAGATATTATCTTTACTATTCTATTGCCCACTCATCACGAATGTCTGTAGCGGTAAGTGATAGTCCTGCTGGCAGATTTGAATATCTTGGCGATGTAAAAACAAAAGATGGACGAGTATATGGCATATCACCAGGTGATTATGTCCAGTTTGACCCAGGTGTTTTTATTGATGATGATAACAGCGTATATTTATACTCAGGTTTCTGTCCTAAAAAAACAGAAGATGAACATGGACGTATCATGCAGGGTGCTTTTGTATGCCGTCTTATGCCAGATATGATGACTATGTATGAACTTCCACATATCATTATTCCAAGAGATTTTAAATGTCCAGAAAATGCTGGTTTTTTCGAAGCCTCCTCTATGCGTAAAATAGGCAGCACCTATTACTTTATATATTCTGCACGCGTTAATGGACTGCATTATGCAACAAGCACTTATCCAGATCGTGATTTTGTATACGGAGGACGTATTCATTCCGCCTCTGATATTGGACTACGCGGTTACACTATAGAGAATACAGCATATCCTAACGGCAATACTCATGGCAGTATAATAGACATAAATGGACAGTATTATATATTCGACCACCGTTTTACTAACAATAGTTCTTATTGCAGACAGGGTGTAGCTGAGAAAATAAATATTGAAAAAAACGGATATATACATCAGGCAGAAGCAACAAGCTGTGGATTAAACAATACAGCTCTTGATGCTTGTGGTACATATCCGGCATATATAACCTGTCACCTAAGAAACCTCTCCTTAACACCTGATATAACTAAAGAAGACAGACTCTTACTTATGCCTTATGTAACACAGGATGGAGATGACAGGGAAGCTGGTGATGATCAATATATTAAAAATATACAGAATGGCTGCATAATCGGATATAAATACTTTGATTTCGATAAACAACAATCCAAAAAAATACTAATTAAAATCAATATTAAAGGTACCGCTAAAGGATACATAAGCATAACAACCGACATGGATTATGCAGATAAAGAATTTAAAGACTATAATAAGAACGCCAGCACATATATAGACATATCTGACACATTACACAATAATAATTCAGATAACTGGAAAACCATTGAGCTACATTTAAGCAATCCTTCTGGAATAAAGCCTCTTTACTTTATGTTCGAGGGCACAGGAGCCTTCTCTATAAAAGATTTCACATTTATTCCAGACTAACTATATAAAACAACTATATAAAACAAAACCCCTGCTATCTGGTATCACTACCAGATAACAGGGTACTTTTTTATATAGCTCTATATACAGGCTTATTAATGATGGAATAATCTCATTCCTGTGAAGCACATTGCTATATTTCTCTTATTACATGTTTCAATAACATTATCATCCCTGATTGAACCGCCTGGCTGTGCTATGTACTTAACACCGCTCTTATATGCTCTTTCAATGTTATCACCAAATGGAAAAAACGCATCTGAACCAAGTGCAACATCTGTGTTTGTTGCAAGCCATGCCTTCTTTTCTTCTGCTGTGAATACTTCCGGCTTTTCAGTAAATACTCTCTCCCATGCTCCATCTTCAAGAATATCCATATACTCATCGCCTATATAAAGGTCAATAGCATTATCTCTGTCAGCTCTGCCAACACCTTCTTTAAAAGGAAGTGCAAGCACCTTAGGATTCTGTCTTAAGAACCAGTTATCAGCCTTCTGTCCTGCAAGTCTTGTACAATGAATTCTTGACTGTTGTCCTGCTCCAATACCAATAGCCTGGCCATTCTTTGTATAACACACTGAATTAGACTGTGTATACTTAAGTGTTATAAGTGCAATTATAAGATCAATCTTAGCCTGCTGTGGAATATCCTTATTGTCTGTAACAACATTATTAAGAAGTTCTTCATCAATCTTAAACTCATTGCGTCCCTGCTCGAAGGTCACACCATATACCTGCTTTCTTTCGATAGGTGCTGGCTTATATGCTGGATCGATCTTAATAACATTATAGTTACCCTTCTTCTTAGTCTTAAGAATCTCTAAAGCTTCAGGCTCGTAACCTGGTGCTATAATACCATCTGATACTTCATGCTGAATAAGCTTTGCTGTTGCAACATCACACACATCAGAAAGTGATATAAAATCACCAAATGAAGACATTCTGTCAGCACCTCTTGCTCTTGCATACGCACATGCTAATGCAGAAAGTTCACCTATGCTTTCATCAACCCAGTATATCTTCTTCTCAACATCTGAGAGTGGAAGTCCGACTGCTGCACCTGCTGGTGATACATGCTTAAAAGATGTCGCTGCTGGAAGTCCTGTTGCCTCCTTTAACTCCTTTACAAGCTGATATCCGTTAAAGGCATCAAGGAAATTGATATATCCCGGACGACCATTTAATATTTCTACTGGAAGCTCACTTCCATCTGCCATAAATATTCTTGAAGGTTTCTGATTAGGATTACATCCATATTTTAACTGAAATTCGTTCATAATAATCTCCATTCTTGCGCTGCTTCTTTGCGCACTATTCCTCTATTCTGTGTATTTCCCATACATTTTGAACCCATATCATTTATGTAAAAATACACATACACAAATATTTTATATTACTTATTCTTATTGATAATTCTTGTTTCGTACTTACCTGTCTTAATATCAATAAATCTGACAAAAAGTGATACCTTATTATCTTCATTAAGATTGTTCCATATCATATTAGTGAATGTATCAATATCACCATCTATCTTTACCCATGCCGGCTCACCTTCAAAGCTTGGAAGAGGATTTCCATCGTTCATATATGTATGTATAAAATGTCCTTCTCCGGCAACTGGTGCATCATAAGTAAATGTATATCTGTCACACTGGTCAGGATTACCATTGTGGCTCTTTAATATAGACATTGCATAGTCATATTTACCGTCATCAACTGTCATAAGGCCCGATATTCTAGGAGTGAAATTAGGTGCATCAGGTTCAAACTCTCTTGTTCTTAACGATTCTTCAAATGTCTTTCCAGAACTCATAAGATCATAAACTGTATCTGTCTGGTCACCATTAGTAACTATTGTCTTCTTACCAAGTATTCTTACTGGTGCATATATTATAAGACTTGGATCCTCAAGCTTACTTGGATCAAAAGCCTCTGTTCTTATGCCTTCACCATCTTCTACAAATACTCTGTTACGGCTGTTGGCACTTCTTCCCATAATGAAATACGCTGTTACTGCCTTACTTCCATCTTCCGATCTGCCAATAACAATTCCTCTTCCTGGATAAGCGCATCCTGATAATTCTTTTTCCAATGTTGTAATCTGCATATTAATCCTCATTTCTACGCATTTTATAAATCACTATATAGCCATGCCTTATGCGTTAAGACACTAGCTACACTGTTACCTGGATTGTCTGCTTCTTATATAACTGTTAATGTAAACTAATAAAACAACAGATATATAAAAAGCCGCCCATCCTGAGTAACCTTTACAGGGTTGCCCAGGCGGTCGGCTGATAAACATATTATTACTGTACTCCCTGTGGGTAATCCCACCACATATACTTACTTCAATGCAATGATACATACTTCAACACCATGCTGAATGCTCTATCTGATATTCTATATATGCTTTCCGCCAGTTGTACAGCTTATATCAATAGGTTACACTATATTAAGATATATTTCAATTATATTTTTCATAAACAATATTAGCTATCAATAATATTGCCATTATTTAATAGTTTCCAAGTAGTTTAATAGACTTTGCCTCTTCTTCTATGCCTCTTAATGCATTCATAACCCTCGGATCATCTATATTTCCTTCAAAGTCAACGAAGAACTTATAATCCCACTGCTTTGATTCACTTGGTCTTGATTCTATTTTATACATATTAAGTCCATTATATATTATATGGCTTAACAGATTATACAATGTTCCTGCTTCATTAGCTGTCTCAAATACAATGCTTGTTTTGTTTGCATTCTTTAAGAACTTACGTGAGTTAGTTATTATGACAAACTTAGTCGTATTATTAGATAAATCTGCAATACCCGTCTTTAAAACCTCAAGTCCATATATCTGTGCAGCCTTTTTGCTTGATATCGCAACATGTGTTTTATCATTTTCATTAAGAAGCATTCTTGCCGCCATAGCCGTATTAGCCTGATTGATTCTCTGCCAGTCCTTATGTGTATTAAGGAACTTGTCACACTGCATAATCCCCTGTGGATGTGAATATACCGTTGTAACCTTATCTATATCAGTGCCCGAAAGTCCTACAAGAACATGATCTATATTTACAAATGTTTCCGCTATTATGTAGTTATCATACTCCTGTAAAAGATCGTACACTCCGACAACGCTTCCTGTCGTAGAGTTTTCTATTGGAAGCACACCATAATCTGCTTCTTTATTCTTAACTGCCTCCATAACATCGCGCCATGTAGGCACATCATAATTATCACAGTCTTCACCAAAGAAGTTACATGCAGCTTCCTGTGTGTATGCTCCTGGTATTCCCTGATACACAATCCTTACTCCATCTTTTTTTATCTCATCTATAGCCTCATAAGGCTGCCTTAATGTCTGTCCCATCGCCTCTAACAGCTGATATTGTCCCTTTCTTGAATTCGCCATTATCTGTGAAAAAAGATCATCAATAGCATGAACATTTTCTTTATTCTTAACAAGCTTTGTAACCGACTCTATTTTTGCTTTTTCCCTTTCCCTGTCAAGCACCTTTTTACCTGTCTGTATCTTATATTCTGCCACTTCCTTTGTAAGCTTCATTCTCTGCTCAAAAAGTTCTACAAGCTGTTTATCTATTCCGTCTATTTCGTTTCTTATCTGACCTAAATCCAACATACCTTAACCTCACTAAACAGTATCTATAATATTTACTTTTATCACTTTAAACTGATAAAACCATTGATATTGTATCATATTTTTTGTAATATGTAATTAGTTATTTCTTTAAATATTGGAGGCGCTTATGAAAAAAATTATAACAGCTGTCATCATAATACTTGCAGCTACAGGTATAGGTTTTGGTGGTTTTATGTATTATCGTCACCACCAGACAACCATGAACAACGAGAGTGCTGTTGGCAACACATCTGGCAACCTTATAAACGGGGGTCTTTTCTGCGAATATGATGGCAAAATATATTTTGCCAACCCTAATGACAATAACAAATTATACGTTATGAATTCTGACTGCACCAGTATCACGAAGCTGAGTGAAGACAGTGTTGCATCACTTAATGTATGTGGCAGGTACATATATTATGTTAAGAATAACTTTAACAGCAGTACTATTGGCATGGTATTCCGTGGACAGCTTTTTGGCTTATACAGATGTGACCTTGATGGAGGCAATGCCAAAATACTTTATAATGACCGTTCCGGCTCTGCTGCACTCTGTGGAAACACTATATATTACCAGCATTATGATGATCAGACAGCCCTTACCTTCTATCAGGTTGGCATAGATGGTAAAAAAGAATACAAAATCAGTGACACACCTTATCTGCCTGCCAGTGTATCAGGTGGAAAACTGTATTTTTCAGACCCTGAAAACAAGCATCACATTTTAATAATGGATTCAAAGTCAAACAAGATATCTGATTATTATGATTGCAATTCTTACCTTGCAACAATGGTTAATGGTTATGCCTACTATATAGATCTTTCCAAGAACTATTCACTAGTAAGACTTAACTCATCAAACAAAACACTTGAATTATTATATGCTCCGGAGTCCGGGAAAATAATTAATTATAATGTTTACGGCAACAAGCTTTTCTTCCAGGTTGAAGGAGGCGATAAACCAGGTCTTTATCGTATGAATATAGATGGCACACAGGTTGAATATGTTGCTGTTGGTGAAATATCTGGCATACACTGCACACAACGATATACATTTTTCTCATATTACACTGACCAGACATCTTTATACAGAGTTCCTACCACGGGATCCATAACAAGTATAGAAGAAGTTACAATACAATAAATAATATGCTGTAAGGGGCAAAACATCCTTTGTCCCTTACAGCATATTATAATTACATCTTTGTTTTTATCTTAATTTCATTACAAAATCTAATAATTCGCTAATATATTAGTCTGGATATTGTGATGTTATTCCAAAATATTCTTCAAGCGATATCCAATCTCCATTATTATACAACTTTTCTGCAAGCTCTGTTCCAACATATCTTAAATGCCATGATTCATACTGATAACCCGTATATGCATCTTTCCCCTTAGGAAATCTTATGCAGAAGCCATATTTATAACAATTATTATTGACCCACTTTCCTTCACTTGTATACTGAAAACTGTCCTCTATTGAGTTAAGGTCAAAGCATAAGCCTGTCTGATGTTCAGAGTTACCAGGCCTTGAAGAGTATGTATCAGCTGCTGCCTTTCCATCCTTTGCGACATATCTGTTATATAACGATACCTGATAATCATATGACCTATATCCACTTGCTATATATATATTAAGTCCGTCAGCTGTTGCATCTGCCTGCATTTTTCTAAACGCTGCCATAAGATCCTTATCAAGGCTCTTATTACTTCTTGCCTCTGTGACAGGTGTTTCTGGATTCTCTGGCACAAATGTACTTGGAAGTGCATATGTCTTATTAGCTATTAAATATCCATCTATATAAGTTGCTCCATTTTTCACCTGAATATTAAAGCCTTTAGAAGTCTTTCCTATATTTTCAAATCCTGAATCACCACCGCCTGCTGCAGAATTGTCGTTTGAACCAGAGGTATTATTTTCATTCTGCTCTGATACAGATTCTGTCTTATCTTTCACTGTTGAAGCTGTACTGTTGTTTTCTGTTTCTGTCATATTGATTCCCTGCTGTGTTGTTTCATTTACCACCCTGCTGTTATTCGCTTTATCAGCAGATTTCTTTCTGTCTGCACATCCTTTTACTAAAAAAACGATTGCGATTGCAATTATTATAACAACAGCAATTAATGCAGCCTGTATTAATCTCCGTCTTCTTTCACGTTCTTTTCTTGATAACCTTCTTCTCATTGTATCCTGCTCCTTATTGATTAGTTGTATAGGAACGGTGCTTTTACGCTGAAATCACTGTCTGTTATTACATTTTTCAACGCAGACAGCTGTTTATCATCACACTTTTTTATAAGTCCTACTAGTCCTTTGGTAATCAGCCATGCACCATATTTATTAAAATGTGTATTTTCTGATATAGTATCTGGTTTATTAAGCTCTTTAATAAAATCATCTGGCCATATTCCCTTATTAACTCCCTGCTTAATAGATGTATATTTATGAATATCTGCACATCCTATTGACTCAAATAATTCTACCGAATATGAAAATAAATCAAGAACTACTGTATGTGTTTCTTCACCAATCTGTCTCATTGCCCTTATATACGCAAAATCATTTCCACCATGCAGTCCATTTCCATCTTTAATCTTTCCATCATCTGTAAACTGTGTACGTGCAGGTGCTGTAACAAGTACTGGTGTTGCACCATGTTCTCTTGCCATATCAATATATTGCTTTATAAACCACTTATAACTTCCTTTTTCTGCATTTTTAGAATATGGATAATATCCATCATGCGGGTATGAATTATTAACTGCTCTCACACTTTTTATAACTGCTTCTTTATCCGCTATTGATGTATCCTTCATAAGCGCTTCTATATACTCCGCAGGTATATAATCCTTTGATACCTTTTCCCCTGGTATTACCGGAAAACGTCCATTTTCATCAGCTTCTCCAAGTTCAACCAGTCTGTTAAACATCGTTTTATACTCTTTAGTGGCATCATCATTATGACAGAACTCTATAAGAAGATAATCTCCTGCCTTTATATTCTTTTCTAGCTCATCGAATCTGCCTTCGTTAATAAACAGTCTTGAACTTCTGCCTCCTTTTGCATAGTTAATAACCCTTGCATCTTTATTTACATAATAAGGCAGATATTGCCCCCATCCTGCTATAAACTCTTCATCTGTATAATCCCGAACTATCGAATCTCCTGCCAGATGTATATTCATAATAATCCTCCATTCTTGCGTGTGAAAAATCTTATTTTTCACACTAATCCTCTTTTCTTTGCTCGTTTTTTCACTACTTCCACATGATTTTATCACACTTACATTCAAAACGCTATTATAAACTTATCTTAATCTTTTAAACTTTAATATTAAAAAATCCAGACATATAATACTTATTCAGTTTTTATTCCGAATAAAATATCATATGCCTGGATTTTTTGTGTTTTATTTTATGACATACATGAATGTCTTTTCGACACTCTGCCCTTTACAGCATTTCATTATCATAACAATTATTCTTCATCTTTTTTATATTTCTTTTTGCCTGACAATGCTAATCCGGCTCCAAGTGCTGATAATGCTGCACTTATTGTATACCATATTGTTCTTGTACTATCTGCTGTCTTAACACTGCCATCTTCGCTGCTACCTGCATCTGGCGTTGGCACTGGATCTGGCACTGGTGTTGGGTCTGGCACTGGTGTTGGATCTGGTGCTGGTGTTGGGTCTGGCGCTGGTGTTGGATCTGGCGCTGGTGTTGGATCTGGCGCTGGTGTTGGATCTGGTGCTGGCGTTGGATCTGGCGCTGGTGAAGCTTTCTCAAGCTTGTTTATAGCTGCTGTTATGTTACCTGCAAGTCTGTCAGCCTCTTTCTGTGATATGACAGTTCTATCAGCTGCCTTTGCCTCATCAACTGCTTTCTTAACTTCACTAAAGTCCTTATAATCTGCCGCATTTAAAGCTTCAGCCTTCTTTATTGTCTCATCAAGCACTGTAAAATCAGTCTTTTCTGCAGACTCTGTTGCATAATTCTTAGAGGATTCTGCATAATAGCTTTCAGCATTCCAAGGTGTATTAAACGCTGCTCCTTCTCCTGATTCTCTTGCAAATACTCCATTAACTGTAAGCTTTTCGCCTTCTGCCCTGCTTAACTGACGTCTGTTAACATTTACCGCGAAGCCCTTGCCATATGACTGATATTCATAGAACTGTGCTGATTCATGACTATTTCCACCCATATTATCATAACCATTTGTCTTAATATGGCTGTCCATATAGCAGTTAACATAAGTTACACAGGCATTAGCTCTCCATGGTCTTCCAAGTGCTACACTATTATCTGAAACACTATTATCTTTCTTTAATAATCTTGAATTAATAAATACATAACCTGTTGATCTTGTACTGTCTGTACTTGCTGCTGTTACGTAGCCGTCTCTGTTTGCAACTATATCACAATCATCAAATACAGCCTGTGCGCTGCCGAATATCCAGTCTACACAGCCTTCTATATAACAGTTCTTAAAGTACTGGCGTTTACCACCATCTGCCTGTAATGTATCCTGCCATCCTGTAAGCCTTACGTTATTAAACACAAGCTGGTCTGCTCTTGTAAGAAGAGCAACTGCCATTTTTCCTTCTATCGTTTCCTTAGGATAGTCAAATGAATTGGCTACTGTTATATTTTCCAATGTCACATTATTAGCTGCAGCCTCTATAGTTAATGAAGCGCTTCCAGATGTACCATAAGTATTGCCTGTTGTTGGATCTGTCTTTCCAGCTGCTGCGTCATATTCAAGTACTGTCTTCTGGCTGTCTTCACCTATAATAGTTATATATGGTGTTGTTATACGGACTTTTTCATGATAATTTCCATTCTTTACATATATAACTACCTGTTCCTTATTATCTGATGGTACAGAAGCTATTGCATCTGCTATAGTTGCATATACTGGTTTTTCAGATACATCTGCTGATGTTTCATCTCTTGTGATTTTCTGTACTGCTTCACTCTTTGCTGCGTTTGCATCTACAACAATATCATACTTATCAAGTTTTACGAAATTAAATTTCTTATATGTCTTTACACCACTTTCATCTGTAAATTCAACTTTAACTTCATTTCTGCCTGACTTAAGCGGAATATCAGCAGATATTTCATCTCCTGCTGATGTCTTACCTGACATTATCTTATCACTGCCTGATGTAACAACATAGCTTCCTGCTTTATCATATGACCACTTAATATGAGCCTCTTTATCAATAACCGTATCATTAGATTTTTCAACAACTTTCATAACAGCTGCCTCTGAACCAAACATATACTCGCCTGTATGTCCTTTTGTAGCCATTATTGAAACAGCAGCCGACTGGTTACTTTCATTGTCAGTGCCCACTGCAGTTACTCTGTAAAAATAAGGCACTTCATTCTGTGCTGTACTATCTGTATAAGTTCCCTGTGTAGAAGTTCCTATCTGAGTATATCCTTCATTTCTGCTTTCAGAACGGTATATCTTATAGCTTACTGCCTCTGGTACCGGCTCCCATGTAATAGTATTAGAAGCATCTCCTGACTTAGCACTTATTTCTGGTGCAGTCATAGGAAGTGAGAACTTAACAGTCTCTGATTCCATAGAGTTCTTTACCTCAGTTCCACATATACCAGTTATTCTGAATCTGTAGCTTCCTGTCTTTTCAGGTGAATATGTGTATGAATTCTCTGCTGTAATATCAACCTCTGTATATGTTGCTCCATTATCAGTTGATACCTCGACACGATACTTTCCATCAAGCTCTGCTCCCTCACCATTCCATGAAACAGTTATTGATGAGCGGTCATCTGATACAACTGGCTTGTTTACAGCTGTTACTGTTGGTGCTACACCAGCATCCTTATAATAATCCTTCTGGTTATATAACACATTGCCAGCAGCATCCTTTGCAACCCAGTCAGTAATCTCTACTCCTGCACCTACAAGTGCAATTCCATAAGATACAGAATCATCTGCTGTAAGCACCATATCCTTCCATCTAAATTCTTTCTTATCAGAATACTTTGCTACGCCATTCGCATCTACCTGAAGTGGCTTTCCAAGACTTGTAAACTCTGCTACATAACCTGCATCAGTTCTTGTAAATGTAACATTATATTTATTATTAGTTTCAACCTCATATTTTGGAGATCCATTACCTGAATTTCCATTAGATTTCATCCAATAACCTGAAAGTGCATCTGTATTAACCTTCTTATCATAGCCCCTGAAACCAAGTGATGCAAAAGCCATATTGTCTGATGTCTTGAATGCACCTACAAATACACCTGTTCTCTTTGCTGCACTGCCTGTTATATAATAATCTTTAATATTTAAGGTCATTGACATAGAAACGAGGTCCTTGTTTTCTGGAAGAAGAATATAACCTGTGTTAGAACCTGCATCACCTTTTTTCTGTGATATATATCCTTCTTTCGATGTTTCCTCTGCCTTCATAACTGAACCAAGAGCTGATACCTTTAAAGCCTCTGAACCTGAGGTCTTTGGTTTAAATACATTATTCTGGTCATATAATACATTGCCTTCATCATCTGTCAGTACCACATCACTTACAGTTGCACCTGCACTGTTTATCGCAATACCAAACTGTGCTGCTGTATCAGGCAAAAGATAAGAATCTGATGACTTGAATGTCTTTTCGTTGATTACATCACTGCCTTCTTCTTTAAATGTAGCATAATAAGTATTGTCTTTTTTCTTTTCAATACTTATTTCATATACTGCATCCTGATTTATAGCCATCTTTGGTGAGCCATTTCCAGCGTTACCATCCTTAGCAGGTGTCTTAGTATCATGCTTAATCCAGTAAGGTGATAATGCATTGTCATCTCCTGTGCTCCTGAATGAAACAGAATTATATAAATAATCGCCAGCCGTCTGGAAAGCACCTACATACACGCCTGAGTATTTTCCATTATCACTAACAAACGAATCTACCTTTAGCTTTAATGTCATCTTTGAGGCATCTTTAGATTCTGGGAATAACACATATGAAACATTGTTTCCTTTATCACCCTTTTTAGCTGTCATTTTGCTTTTAGCTGCACTCTGGTTAATAATAAGCTTTTCATCCTGCTGTGTTACTGATACATCATCTGTATCACCATAAGCCTTAAGTGAATATGTTATCTTAACATCCTCGACAGCCTTAGCACTTATAACTATCTTTGCAGACCTTGTTATACTGCTGCCCTTAACAACTATACTACCAGTTTCTGCATCGTAAGAATACTCATTTGCACTAAGCTCTTTATCGCCTGCTGATACCTTAATATCCTTAGGAAGCTTGTATCCTTTATCTGCTTCAAGCTGTGTTGTGAAATCATTTCCTGCAACAGCATAATCAGCTCCAGATGCTGTAAGCTTATCAAGCTGATATTCAACATCAACAAACTCTTCATTGACCTGAATATTAGAGAATTTTGCTGTTGTCATATTTTCAAGATCATTGGCCGCCTTATTCGCATCTACAGCAAAGCCTACATATATATCCTGATTCATTTCAATAGTCTTTGAACCAACCTTAATCCACTTAACACCATCATCTGATGCATAGCCTGTGAATGTATCTCCTCTTCTAACAAGCTTAAACCATGTTCCGTTAAATTCTGCACCTGTCTTATAGTGAAGATCTCTTACAAGCGGTATTCCAGCTTTACTTGCTGATTCAGGCGAATCAATAGTTTCTGATATATCTGAAATATTTCCATCAGTTTTATCTCTGCCAGCAAGATAAGTTGACCATGTTGTTTCATTACTTATCTTAACCATAGACATACCAAGTGCTGCTGTTTTAGCGCCTTGATCAAGTGACTCCCTGAACATCACTCCTGTAAACACATGATTATCTACAATAGTTGATGAATCAAGCTTTGCTATAATCTCTGCATCACCTGAGGACTTGATATATGTATACTGGAAATCATCGGTTTTAGCATCTGCATACTTACTTCCTGATACACTTCCTTCACTCTTTCCTAGCTTTCCAGCTCCCTTAACAGTCATAACTCCATCCTTATAGCTTGCAGTTCCTGCTACGCCTGGATTACCTATATCACTGCTTGTCCACTCTCCTGTTCCTGCAGTACTGTTAATATGAAGCTTGGATACTGAAGACTGTGTCTGGTTACCATCGTTATCATAGGCTCTTACTGTTATATTGTATGTTCCATCCTCAAGTCCCTTATAATCATATGTATAAGGTGCTTTATCAGCAGTTCCTACAAGCTTTATTCCATTATAAAACTCAACCTTAGCAATATTGCCTCCATTATTAGCATTGGCATTAGCAGTCACAGTAACTGTATCGCCTTCTCTATACTGTGCATTATCTTTAAGGTCTATAGTTACATCTGGATTAGGTGCTTTATAGTCTGCCTTTTCAACATTTTCTACAAGTCCGTTAAAATATTCCTCAACATATGCATAACCTGTTGCTTTATTAATCTTCTTGGAATCTGAACCATCGTTCGGATTAAGACCATGTGTTATTTCCCACGCATCAGGTATTCCATCCTTATCAGTATCGAATGAGTCTTCTCTTACAGAAGCAGCCGCAGGATATCCACCTACCTCATCCTCTGTATTTACATATCTTCCTGAATCTGTTCTCGTCTCAGCTACAACTCTTGCATCGATAGCATCACGATATGGATATGTTGCTCCTGCCTGTGTAAGCACAGGCTCATAACAGTCCTTTGCTGAAACAACAGAAACACTGTCAAAGCCTTCTGCACTATAAGGCTTATCTGCCACCTCTGTCTTGTTTGGACCCTCTGTCACTCCGGACATCTTTTCACCAAGAGCGTTGTTTGCACTTACTGCATCATTACCCTCCATGTAGTTTCCATTAACATAGAAACCACCTGGCTTAGTTTTCTCACCCATGTCAACAACCTGGTTTTCAACCTGTTCTCTTGTACCAACACCTGATTTTAGATAATTATTAATATAATTAGTATAGGCATAACCTCCACCATAGCAGGTATTATATCCCCAGTTATATAGAACATTATTGCTTATCTGAAGTGTTGCTGTGCTTCCACCATCCTTAGTAGGATCACCCATGCAGCCTCCACCAACTCTTGGATTTCTTGATGTATGGTTTGCCATTAAGTTGTTCTGGAATACTACATTATCTCCTCCATATATACCGCCATATCCATGACGTCCCTTAGAGTGTCCTGATACTGTAAGGCTCTCTGATACTATACACCATTGTACAGTTCCATCCTTACCTCTATATGTAGATAATGTTTCATCTGTATTCCAGCTGAATGAACAATGATCAATCATAAATGTCTTGTTATCCCTGCCCCATAAAGCATCCATGGAATCACCACCAGTATGGACATTGGCTGCTCCTGGCCTGAATCTCATATATCTTATAATAAGATTCTCTGAGTTACTTATATTAGTATCCCAGCCAGAAAGTGTAATACCATCACCAGGTGCCGTCTGACCAGCGACTGTTATATTCTTTCTGTCACGGAATGTAAGTGTCTGCTTAAGCGCTATTGTTCCTCCAACATTAAACACTATCATAGTTCCGCCTTTATCCTTGGCGAATTCTTCTATACCATATCGAAGTGAACCTTCTATAGGTGTGTCTCCCTTCGCATAATCATCAAGGTTAGTTACAACATAAACATCAAACCCACGGCCACCTGTCGCGAATCTTCCTCCACCTTCTGCCCCCGCAAAAGCCAGAAGCTTATCATTTTCTGATGCAAATGCAAGTGTTCCTGCTGGAAGTGATATTCCAGATGTTGCCATAAGACCAGCCATAACAATAGCTGTTGCTTTACTTGCGTGAGCACGTCCCTTATTTAGTTTTCTTCTCTGCTCACGATTTTTACCTTCAGTTCCCATTGCTACCTCCCATAACGAAATAATCACCTTAGAATTCTGCTGATTTACTTCTTAAACAGCTTCCTTCTCATGTTTAACAGGTCTTCAATCCCTAAGTTTTATTTCAACCTTGATATCATCATAATATTTTCATAGTTATTTTCATAGATACAATACATTTTTATGCAAATTGTACCATTTTAGAACTTATTTTTATAAAAGTATTTTGCAAAACTACTTGCTTTTAGACCGGTTATAACTTATGATAAAAAAGCGGGATACATTTTTTTACATAATAAAATGTACCTATGCTAAATATTAAGATACATATATATCTGGGATTTTTCATGACACTATCAACTATTTAAGATAAGTTTTACACAAAGGAGAAATACAGACTATGGATTACAATATTCTTATTAATGGTATCATCCACCAGCTTTTTATACAGAATACATATATGCCAGATGATGATACCTTAACCATACTGAATAAGTATTTTAACAATACCAGCTTTACTATAACAGCCTTTCGTCTTACATCAGACAATGATTCTGATAACTACCAGCGTGAACTATCTAACCTTATTCCTAAATACGCTAAAAGACACTGTTCTTACCCTGTATGGTTTTACCGAACTGAGGATTATAACAACCTTTTACTTTTTAATCATAATAATGATTTTAATGTAGAAAAATATATAAACGAAATAAACGTTTATTTTACAGACAGACACAAATGTTCCTTCCACTGTGGAATAAGCAGGACATGCCATACCTTATCTGAATTCATATTTGCCAAAAAAGAAGCGCTTACATGTCTTGAAAAGAGCTTTTCCATAAAGTATCCTGACATTGTTTCATATAACAGCAGCATGACATTTTCTTCAGCAGATACATTTGGATTTTATTATCCTGAAGCTGCTGCTGCCATTCTTTATAAAGCTGTTAAATACAATGACCAATCTGTAATAGACTATATTTTAAAAACTCTGTCAGACGAAAATCTTGTTATAAGAGCTATCAATCCAACAGAAATGCTTAAGCTGCATAATGCAGTAACTAACACACTCATGCAGTTAAATCCTGCAAAATATAACTTTTCTGACAATCTGCTGCAGCTTAACCTGCATATAATATCAGCACAGAAAGACCCTGAACTATATTTTAACTATTTATCAGCAGCATGCCACGAAATAGCTGACAAACTTAACTGCAACAGATCTATGCGAAAAAAGCTTCCCATACAGGATATTCAGAACTACATTCTTTCCAACTATAATAATGCAAACCTGAATCTGGCTGGAACAGCTAGAAGCTTTAATGTATCAGAGGGCTATTTATCATCTGCTTTTAAGGAAACTATGGGAATATGTTTTGCTGAATACCTTGAAAATATACGTATTGAGAAAAGCTGTGAACTTCTTCGCAGCTCAACAGCTACTATTGTGGATATAGCAGAAAAGACAGGCTATAACAGCGTTTATTCATTCAGGCGCGCCTTCAAACGGCTAATGCATATAAGCCCATCTGATTACAGAACACGTACAACTACATAATAAAATGACATCAGGGTCAGATAGCATTTGTTTAATTCGACATAAACAATGCTATCTGACCCCTCATCTTCATAATAGCTAGACAGTAATATAACCACTCTGCTAGACAGTAATATAACCAGCAGCCTCACAGTTATCCAGTGAATCTCCAACATACACTCTGAACTGTCCTGGTTCTATAACAAAATCATCTTTTTTAACATCAAAGAACTCAAATGCATCCTTATACAGATATAACTGTACCTTTTTTGATTCACCTGGTTCAAGAAATACTTTCTGGTATGCCGCAAGCTCCTTTATAGGACGGTCCACACTGCATTCCACATCCCCGACGTAACACTGTATAACATCAGCACCATACATATCACCTGTGTTCTTAAGTTCACAGCTTACTACTGCTATTGCCTGTGCAGCATTTTTATCGTCACACAGCTTAACTGTTATGCTGCTTATTTCAAAGCTTGTATATGATAAACCATATCCAAAAGTATATGCTGGTTTTATGTGTTCTTTTTCATAATATCTGTATCCAATGAATATGCCCTCTTCACAAGTAATTACATCTTCCTTTCCGGACTGTCCGTTTTTATATGTAACTGTATCCTCGATATTTACCGGGAATGTTTCTGGAAGCTTTCCACTTGGATTAACCTTTCCTAACAGAATATCTGCAAGGGCATCTCCTGTTTCCATACCCGAATAATAACACCATACAAGAGCCTTCACTCTTTGAAGCCATGGCATCTGTACAGGCGAACCTGAAACCATGACAACAACTGTATCAGGATTAATATCAAGCAATGCATTAATAAGCTCGTCCTGCCCATATGGAAGAACCATATCATGCCTGTCTCTTCCTTCAACATCATAATCATGGTTTAAGCCGCCTATATAAATAACTTCATCTGCGGTCTTTGCAAGCTCACATGCTTCCTCTAAAAGCTTTTGTCTGTTTTTTTCAATTTCTTTTCTTAGCTTTTTATTATTTTTTTCATTGCCTTCCTGTCCCATAACCTGACGTTCAAGGCTTGCCTCCTGCCAGTTAACCTCATTAACATCTTTATCCCCCGGAACATAATATCCAACAGCATACTGTATATCTACATTGCCGCCAAGAGCCTTTTTTAAGCCAAGAAGTGGAGATATTTCATATATAGCCTTTATCTCTGCACTTCCTCCACCACCTGCGTGATTATGCTCTGCATTATGTCCGATAACTGCAATTTTTCTCTTAACTGGTGCTGCATTATTTTTTACCAGATTATCATCTTTGCTGCCTGCTTTATCCTCACAGCTCATTCTATAAGGCTTTATTCTTTCCTGACTTATCGGAAGAATATTATCCTCATTTTTCAGGAGCACAACAGACTCTCTTGCTGTATCAAGGGCATCCTGCCAATGCTCCATATTAGAATATATGCCTTGTTTTCTATCAGTTGCTTCTGGTCCTATCATCTTCAGCCTGTACATAAGCCTTAATATATTTTTAACCTTCTTATCAACAGCTTCTTCTGACACTTCTCCTTTATTTACAGCTTTAATAAGAGGTCTGGCATAATGATAATTGTCAAAATCAGGAGTTACACTCATCTCTATGTCCATCGATGTACTGGCTGATTCCTTTGTAGTATGCACTGAACCCCAGTCACTTATAACTACTCCATCATATTCCCATTTATCCCTTAATATATCATCAAGCAGCTCCTTATTCTCGCTGCAATGACTTCCATTAACCTTATTATAAGCATTCATTATAGAATAACTGTGTGCCTTGCATACTGCTGCCCTAAAGCCTTTAAGATATAGTTCATGCAGTGTTCTTTTATCCACTATTGTATCAACATACAATCTGTTTGTTTCCTGACAGTTAAGTGCAAAATGCTTGACACATGCTGCAACATCATTCTCCTGTACACCATTAATGAATGGCACAACAAGCGATTCAACTATATATGGATCTTCGCTCATATATTCAAAATTCCGTCCACATAAAGGATCTCTTTTAATGTTTATCCCTGGTGCAAGTATAACATCCTTGCCTCTGCCTCTTGCTTCCTCTCCAAGATTTCTTCCACACTTATATGCAAGCTGTGGATTCCATGTTGCAGCCAGTGCGCTATTACTCGGTGCATAAGAAACATAATCATCCGAATGTCCTATTGGCACCCACTTATCATTATAGAATTCATTTCTGACACCCATAGGTCCATCAGACATTGTAAGTGGCGGTATTCCCAGTCTTTCAACTCCCTTTGTCTTAAAGAAGCCAGCTCCATGAATCATATCTGTTTTCTCTTCCAGAGTTAACTGATTTACTATGAATGTAATATAATGTTCTCTTTTCTCTGAATCCGAATCCCAATCTAGCTCACCTTTTAAACTTACATTATTTTCTTTCATATGCACCTTCACTTTCTGTGCAGTACATTCTGCACACTCACTTTCATTTTCTGGTTCTATAAAAGAATAGCATACTCTTCTCCAGATTTCAGCTTTATATTCTGATTAAATAATGATTTATCTTCTTTACTCATTTCATTGAAATTCTCATTTTTAAGTATCAGCCCGAATTCTGTATCTCTTAAAGCCGTGATTTTAAGCTTTATATAAAAACCATCCTTCATGTCAGTCTTAAGTCCTTCTGTACCTGTATTAATGCACCATTCAAGTGAATCTATTCTTACTCCGGCTCTTGTCATAAGTCCGCATACCTTTCCCTTTGGAATACGGCTGCTTAGCGCTGGAAATAATTCTATTGTGCTTCTGTCAGAATAAACAAGCATTTCATTTACAATACCAGCTATACCAAACAATGTATCTGTACATGCTACGCCCTTGGCTCTGTTTGTATTATGGTCTGTAAACAAAGATGTATAGAATATATCACTATGTACTAAAAGATTAAGTATGTCATATACTGCTTCTGAATTCTTAAGCCTTGCCTCAACTAAAGCCTTATGTATCCAGCCATGTGATGCCGTATCGTCTTTTCCTGTATTCTCACGATTTCTGTTAACTATCGCCTGACGGCAGGCATTTGCAAGACTTGTATCATTCTGTGTCTGGTATGATGGCCATGCACAATACAGATGACTTATATGCCTGTGTGCATTATTCTCCTTATATTCCTTCATTGACCACTCACGTATAGCACCGCTCTTGTCAAACTGGTACTCTGGAAGCTGTTCATCTAACAGCTTTGCTTCTTTAACCCTGTCCTTATAACCTTTTTCTTTTAATCCGGCTTCCATATCTATGTACATTCTTACGATATCTTTTGCTGCCGCTATATCCATAGCTGCATTCGCTGTTATTGCACTCTTATATCCAAGTGGTTTGTTTTCTGGCGAAAACGAAGGAATAATAAGATATTTTTCTCCTTTTTCAAGGCATGATTTTCCCTTCTTATAACATGCATTACCTTTACAATCTGTATAATATTCGGCACTGCATAACTGCTTCCAGAAATTATAAGTCTTTCTTAAAAGTGGAGCCAATATATCTTTTCTTACATCAAATGTATCTTTACCATACATTTTTATGATATCTTCATCCTTTGCTGTTATTTTAACATCACCATAACAATCCAGAAATTCTACGATTGGAAGCAGCATCCAGCTGGCACCTGCATTCCAGTACTGGAATGGATAATTCATATCATATTCAACCATCATAGCTCTATGTCCGTCTGTATTAACTGGAATTAAAACTGCATCCTTCATTCCATATACCTTAGCGGCATTGTTTTCCCAGTCATCTATCTGACGCATAATAAACCATATATAACCTGTTGCCGCCTCATACATGTTACCACTATTCATTCCTGATACCTGTATATTCACATTAGCATCCATAGTGTATGCATTACGCCATAAAAGATTCCATTCTCCTACACCCGGTCCATTCAATCTTGGTGCCGTATGCCCTGCACATGATATCATTCCATATCTTGCATTATTGTATATTCTTTCCAGAAGCTCTAAAACTATGTTTTTTTCTGATTTCTGCCTTTTTAAAAGTGCTTCATTACTAACAATAGTACTATTTTGTCGTCCTAAGTCCAAAGAAACCCTACTATATTTTTCTTCACTAGATAATTCGTGCTTCTTTAACATATCCTGATATAAAAATTCATTATCTTTTTCTGATTCTGAGCCACTTTGATGTACATATTTACTGAATACATTATCTATTCTGCTTATGCATTTTCTTACAATACCATATTCTTCTATATCAGTCCCAGCTTTCAACTCTTCGCAGGTATGTGTCCAGTCAAGATAAGTCACAAGAACAAGCTTGTCCGTATCTGTCACCTTTAACACAGGAGCACCATCGTCAATACATGCATAGGCCATATCACTCTTCATTCTGTCAAATGTCTGTATACGTCCACCATTAGTATATACTCTGGTAACTCCGGCAAAGCCTCCATTTTCAAGCTCGCTTCCCTTAAAAGATGGATAATGTGCAATAAAGCCTATCATATCCTCTTTAATGAATCTTAAATATTTCATTCTTCTTTCAGACGTTGCAGCATTGTTTTTCCCAGTTCCGAACTTATGTATTGATTCAAAATCTTCTATAAAAAGCTTGATTCCGAAATCCTTTATTCCACTGATAACTGTAACAATAACATCATCATCGCAAGGCACAAAGGTCTTTCTTTCTATATCTATGCCATCAGCTTTAAACTTAGTAACTATTACCGCCTTTTTCAGATCTGTATATCTTTCATAATCCGTTACTTCTATATCCTCAAAAAGCGTTTTTCTTTCATCGTTATGGGCTACCTTAAGCATTTCTATTCTTAACTGCTGACCAGGATGATGACAATACATATTAGTACGTTTTCTATTATGTATATTCCATGTATCATCCATATTCAAAACAGCCTGCCTTGCCTCTTCAAGCTGTGATGTAACCTCTCCTGGTACATATCTTGGTTCGTCCGATGGCATGACAAATTCCACATTCTGATAGATAAGATTATCATTTAATGGTGCACATGATTCTATAACACCTATATGTCCATTTCCTGCTATCATGCTGTCATGCCAGGCAACATCATATAAATCATATTCTCTATATGGAATAATTTCTGTGTAACCTTCTGAATATGATATATCCTCTTTCATACACATTCCTTCCTGTCTCTACTGTTATATCCTTATACTTTCTTTATATCAGGCACTGTTTTGTCCTCATGATATTTATATTATTTATCCAACTACAGCTTATAATTCTCATCCGGATTAATATCTAGCCAAACTCCCGATTCAAACACACCATCACCATCTTCTGCAAACAATGAAAATAGTGTTCCTGTAAATGTCATAGTTCTTGTTCCCTCCGTGCTTAAGCCGGCATTCAGACCTGAACCTATCTGTTTATAAGCTATTTTGGCATTAACATCTGTTGTATCAGACAGTGCATATGAAAATGTATATTTTTCCCTGTCGGTATCAATTTTTATAAGAAGATTCATATTTTCTTCTTCCTTGCTTAAAGGAATACGTGAAAGCTCCACTCCCATGTCGTGGATATGCTTATAAAAACCAATATACTCTTCACCATGTTCACATCCAGCATATATTTCATAATGGTAATCATTATTATAATATGCTGCTATTCCTGCTCTTGCTGCATTAGATTTTCCTATATTAACAACAGCTTTTAATGTTGTTGTAAACTCTGGTTGTTTGAATGATAATATTGTTGGTGACTTTCCTGGTTCATTAAGTGAAATATCTGTTCCCTTGAGTGTAAGTCTTGTGTTAACACTATCATAAATATAATGTGACATATCCGGATTTCTTGTAAACTGTAATCTCTTATCCAGCTTATCATCTGAAAAATCTATATGTACACTATGGTCTGAATACAACATAGGCTTTCCACTTTTACTGTCTATGTGTATATTCTTTTTACTTTCCTCATCTTCAAGTCCTGGAAGAGGTGCATCCATAACAAGCTCTATTGTCCCATTTCCGTTGTATCCAACAACCGGCCATCCATCCTTCCATGTCACTGGTGCAAGAAATGTCTCCCTACCAAGATTATGAAGCAATGCATGACTGAATCTTCTTATTCCAAGAAAAACAAGCCACCAGCTGCCATTAGCATCTTCTATTAAATCAGCATGTCCTGTTGCCTGGATTTCTGACTTCTTATACTCTTTATGTGATATTATCGGATTGTGTGGACAAGGTGTATATGGTCCCCATACTGAAGCAGACCGCTGTATAGTCTCTCGATGCGCATATTCTGTTCCACCCTCTGCTATCATAAGATAATACATGCCATCTTTTTTATATATATGTGGTCCTTCTGCACACTGTCCTCCACAGCCCTCACTAATAAGATGTTTATCTGATAATATCTCCCCTGTCATTGGATTGATTTCAAAGGCTACTATTCCACGCACACCATCAAGTATTCCTGTTGAACAGTAATAACATTTATCATCATCATCCCAGAATAATGAAGGATCGATACCTCCCTGATCTATCCATGCCGGATCTGACCATTCTCCATCTATATTATCTGTATGCACAACAAAATTCCCTTTATCTGTCACATTAGTTGTAATCATATAAAACATTCCCTTATGATAACGGATAGTTGGTGCATATATACCGCCTGAGTTACGGCAACCCTCTAGTTCAAGCTGTGAACGTCTGTTAAGACAATATCCCTTTAATTCCCAGTTAACAAGATTCTTACTATGATATACTGGTACACCTGGAAAGAATTCAAATGTAGAATTAACAAGATAGAAATCGTCTCCAACACGACATATACTAGGATCAGGATTATATCCTGGGATAACTGGATTCTTAAAAAGCATACTATACCTCCCACTTTTATATACTATATTTATATGATGCAAGGTTAAAAAAGCCCTTTATGCTTGCAAATAAGACTCTTGACCATAACATCTTTATATAAATTTATAGTAATTATGATTGAGAATAAAAACAAGGGGAAAAAATATCAGAAATTGGAGATTTTACAGAATTTGGTGTTTAGCACACATTCAATTGGTGAACGTACGACATAATATAAGTGAAAATCGGTCCTGCACATACATCATCGATGCCAGAAGTTTCAATTGGATATTTCTAAGACTTTTCTTATAGGTTGTGACTACTGCCGCTACCGTTCGATACGGGACATCCGTGTCCCATATCGAACTTCCACAGACATCCGTGTCTGTGGATAGCTGGGTAGTTAAGGAAAAGTCTAAGAACTATCACAATTGAACTTCAAGTGCATCTCACGATGTATGCGCAGCACCGATTTTCACTTATATTATGTCTGGTTGTGGCTTAATTTACGAAAAATGAATGTGTGGCTAAATCAAAGGGGAGAAGCATGAGGGGCGGAATTGTGCGTAGAACGCACATTTCCGCCCTGTTTCCCCCCTTGATTTAATTGAATATTCAGTATTACATTATGCCGCAACACAGACAAATATAAGCTACAGGCAGTCCTGCATACTATGTGAAATGCACTTGAAGTTCAATCGTGCTGACTCTTAGACTTTTCTTTCGCTCCCAGCTAGCTTCGTACATGGATGTACGAAGCAATGAGGCCGCGCCACGGACGGCGCGTCCGAATGGTAGCGTCACCTATAACTACCTATATGAAAAGTCTTAGAGACAGCCGATTGAAGCTTCTGGCATTGAACATAGTGTGCAGGACTGCCTGTAGCTTATATTTGTCGTCCGTTCATCACCAACTAATATTCGCTTAAACAACAACTTAATTAGCAAATAAAGCTGTTGATAAGTATCTGTCTCCAGAATCTGGAAGAAGTGCTACTATATTCTTTCCCTTGTTTTCTGGTCTGTTAGCAAGTATTGTTGCTGCCTTTAAAGCTGCACCTGATGAGATACCTACAAGAATACCTTCACTTACTGCGAATGCTCTTCCTTCTTCAAAAGCATCATCATTCTCAATAGGAAGTATTTCGTCATAAACCTCTGTATCAAGAACCTTTGGTACGAATCCTGCACCAATACCCTGAATCTTATGAGCACCTGCTGTTCCCTTAGAAAGGACTGGACTTGTAGCTGGCTCTACTGCTACTATCTTAACATCTGGATTCTGTGACTTAAGATATTCTCCAATACCTGTAATAGTTCCACCTGTACCTACACCTGCAACAAATATATCAACCTTACCATCAAGCTGTTCCCAGATTTCAGGACCAGTTGTTGCCTTGTGTGCTGCTGGATTAGCTGGATTATCAAACTGACCTAATATGATTGAACCTTCAATTTCTTTATTAAGCTCCTCAGCCTTTGCTATAGCACCCTTCATGCCCTTAGCGCCTTCTGTAAGTACAAGTTCAGCACCATAAGCCTTTAAAAGATTTCTTCTTTCAACTGACATTGTATCTGGAAGAGTAAGAATAGCTCTGTATCCCTTAGCTGCTGCCACTGATGCAATACCGATGCCAGTATTACCACTTGTTGGCTCAATAATTGTAGCTCCTGGTTTTAAAAGGCCTTTCTTTTCTGCATCATTAATCATAGCTAATGCAATTCTATCTTTAACTGAGCCAGCTGGATTAAGATACTCAAGCTTAGCAAAAATATTAGCGTTAGTAACTCCTGCCTTTTTAGTATATCCATTCAACTTAAGTAATGGTGTCTTTCCTATTAATTCTGCTGCACTTTCTACATATTTACTCATATTATTAATCCTCCTATAATGTGTTGTCTTTTTGTTTTCCCATTAACCTATACGTTTAATGTGTTTATGTTTGAATTATATTCTCTGTTATTTAATCTGTCAACTATTATTTGAAATTTTATTATAAATTTTCTTCAACTTTTTCAAGATTCATTATAAATGTATACATTGTTCCTTACAAAAATATGCCATAGTTTAAGTAAGACAAATTATATAACATCCACAAAAATACAAATACTCATTTTATACAATGTAACTTTCATCATATACATACCAAAAATCCGAATTTCAATTGTACATTAAATTTAAAAAATAAAAAGTAGTATAGAAATCCTGTCTTATAAACAAGATTTCCATACTACTATGTCAAGTTATCTTATAATGACATGACTGTTAAATGTAACAATCAAGCCAATTTCTTCAAAAACGTAATCACACAATTTTAATCACACAACAATAATTACATAACTATAATCACCCAAATTTCTCAACCACATCTGCCTTCATAATCCTATCAGCATATTCAACACCATATTTCTTTACAATATACTTATAGCATTTTGACAACTGTGGTGTTCTTGATGTAATATCATGTGCATCTGAAGCAATGTAATCTACAACATGATCCTTTAAAAGTGCTTTAACACATCTTTGAACACTCCAACCATTATCTCCTGTAACTGATGATGCATTTACCTGTATATCAGCCCCTAGCTGCTTTAATTCATATATATAATCCCAGTTTTTTACTGTGCAAACATACCTCTCAACATGCGCAACTATCGGATGATATCCTGTCATGATAACATCAAGTACAGCACTTCTTACCTTTTCCTCTTCCACATTAGGAGAAAACTCTATAAGAACTGTATCAGAACCGCACATTGCCTTTTCCTGAAGCTTATCCAAATCATCAAGTACTTCTGATCTGTAATATATCTCTCTTCCAAGATATACCCCCATATCTGGCAGCTCCTTTTCTGCAAGATCTGCTAATATCTCATAATTTTCAACTATCTGGCTATAATGTGCCATACCTCTCTTAGGATGAAAATGTGGCGTAAGCACCATATCTCTTGTTCCATCCTCATATGCCATTCTTAACATCTTAAGACTTGTTTCTATATCTGGTGAACCATCATCCACTCCAAAAAGTATGTGGTTATGTATATCAGTAAATCCTGTATATATAGCCTGTTCTTCAACCTTTTTCATACTGTAATATAACTCTCTTTCTGTACTATATCTATAAAAAGTCTTATCATGCAAGCACGAACAACTTTTCACATTCTGCCCCTTACATTATAATAAGATGGCTCTATAAATTCCAATCTGAATACTCTGTACACAATATTTTTATTATAAAAATATCTTTTCTTTTTGTCAACATGTGCATTATTATATCATTTTCACATACGAACTATTAATTTTTATTTTATCTTTTATTCTTATATCTGCATTATTACAAAGCTCTTGATTTCGATATTTCTTCAAGATACTTCTGTCCTATTGCACTGACAACTGCACCTTTTCGTGATATGTAACCTATCTCCATTCTTTCATCCGAGTCCAGTTTTACCGCACAGTAATTATCTCCATTCAGTTCTTCACATATGATTCCCGAGCATAATGTATAGCCGTTAAGTCCTACCATAAGATTAAGCATAGTTGCTCTGTCATTGGCTTTTATCAGCTGCTTATATTCATATGTACTAAGAACTTCCTCCGCATAATAAAAAGAATTGTACTCTCCCTGGTCAAACGAAAGACAAGGATAATCCTTTAACTCTTCAAGTGCAATCTTATCCTTATGTGCGAGAGGATGAAGCTTACTCATATACACATAAACATTACACTCTAATAGCGGATGAAACTCAAGCATGCTTTCCACAAATATTTTTTCAAGCACTTTTCTGTTGAAATCATTAAGATACAATATGCCTATCTCACTTTTACCATTTTTCACATCTTCTACTACTTCATGTGTCTTGGTTTCATGCACTGCGAATTCATATTCATCCATGCCATACTGCTTTACCATCTCTACAAATGCATTAACTGCAAATGTATAATGCTGCATAGACACGCTGAACTTTTTCTTCACATCTGACTTTGATATATATCTGGCATCCAGAAGCTCAAACTGTTCCATAACCTGCCTTGCATATCCAAGGAACTCCTTGCCATCTGGTGTTACAGCTATACCATTCTGTGAACGCCTGAATATCTGTATTCCTATTTCTTCCTCTAGCGCATGTATAGATGTAGACAGGCTTGGCTGTGATATATAAAGCTTTCTTGCTGCGATGTTAAAAGAATCTGATTCCGACACAGCTATTGCATATTTCAACTGATTTAAAGTCATATTCGTCCTCATTTCTATGTACGTTTTTTCACATATCCTGATTCATGTAAATGATATCATCATTATAAAGCCTGTTCAACATAAATTATATAATGATGCGAGTATAAAAAAATATAAAAGTATCTCCCTTTTTACAAAAGTGTGTCTGATGCATACTAACTCATAATTATACGAAACACCACACTTTTATTCATTTTCTATTCATTTCCGGCTAATGGGTATTCATTTTTACTCTAAGTTATCATGCAATTTATTAGAATGGAATTTTTGAAAGAGCCAGCACCTTGAATGGGCTGACTCTTTCAATGTCACTTGTAATTGACAAACTGGAATTTTCAAATTAGTCTTTGCAAATAACCTTTGAATCTTCACCATCAATTACAATTCCCTGACGGTTGTTAATTGGGCATAGATTCAAATCCGAAAACTCAGTCATTATTTTCTCGGTAACTTTCTTAAATGGTGCTGTAAGATAATGCGGAAGAACATAGAAATCAATCAAATCAATCCCTGCATCATCTTCTTGTGAGTAGTCCTCCGGCTTTTCATCCATTTGCTCGATATATTGGATGCTTGGAGCGCATATAATTGCGCCTGCCGACTCGCCGATCATCAATTTTCCATTTGCCAATTCCTTTTTCAGCAGTCCATCAGTTCCCGTTTTACGGAGCTGGTCCATAAGAAAGAAAGAATTTCCGCCGGTAAAATATATCACATCTGCTTCTTCAAAAACAGACTGTATCGTTGAATAAGCCTCCGTTGAAATATCAATTTCAGTTACGATCGCTCCCAACTTTTTGAATAATTTTCTAGCCGATCCGACATAACCGGTGTAGCCTTCACGCAGTGAAGCTGTTGGAATAAATGCGACTTTCTTATTTTCAATTTCTTCCTTTATCAGACTTCCTACACTTGAAAAGTGCGAACATAAAAATAATTTCATCAATATTCTCCTTTATAAATTTCGATTTGTATAACAGTAGTCTAACACACGTTGTTTAAAAATACTACAGCCAAGCCAATGTCTGTAATTTGCCATAAAATTTCATTTTATGGAATTTGGACTACTTGATTTTCTAATTGCATACGCAATTCGTGAAATGTATCATTATACTGTTGATACATCAGACACACAAATGTAAATAGGGACAAAAGTATAAAAAGTTGTTTCTACCCACAAAAAAGGATTGCCGTAATCATAATACAGCAATCCAATATATTTTACGCATAAGATATATTTAACATATGAATTAAATTATGCCATCTTCTGTAAAAAGCTTCTTGTTCTTTCACTCTTTGGATTATCTATTACATCCTCTGGTCTTCCCTCTTCTACTATAACGCCGCCATCCATGAATATAACCCTGTCTGCTACATTCCTTGCAAATGCAATCTCATGTGTAACTATAACCATAGTCATCTTCTCATCTGCTAAAGTTCTTAAAAGCTTGAGAATACCAGCAGTTATCTCAGGATCAAGGGCAGATGTCGGTTCATCAAAGAACAATATCTTAGGATTCATGGCAAGTGCTCTGGCTATGGCAACTCTTTGCTGCTGTCCACCTGATAGCTGACCTGGATAGTTATCTTCTTTGTTTTCAAGACCTACCTTTCTAAGCAGTTCTCGTGCTTCTGCTATAACCTCATCCTTATCCCTTTTCTGGACATTAATTGGTGCATCTATTACATTCTTAAGAACTGAGAAATGTGGAAACAGATTAAAATTCTGGAAAACAAGTCCAAAATCATTCTTAATCTCATGCAGCTTCTTCTTATCCGCATATCGTGTAGGACCTGATTCGTTTAAGGTTGCACTTTCTTTGCAGTAGGCAAGTGTTCCTTCATCCATAGTTTCAAGAAGAGTTGCACATCTTAAAAATGTTGACTTTCCAGATCCAGATGGACCTATAATAGCTACAACTTCACCTTCTTTTACCTCTATAGATATATCCTTTAACACCTCAAGATTATCAAACTTTTTCTTAACATGTTTCATTTCAAGTAAATTCATATTATTCACCCTGCTCTCCATTCTACTACTTATAATAGCGCATCTTCTTTTCTATAGTTTCCATAACCCATGCAACAACAAAGTTAAATATGTAATAGAACACACCAGCTACAAAAAGTGGCATTATACTTGCATTGGCTGCTGCAATCTGCTTTGCAAGTGTGAACATTTCTGTATACGCAAGTGCAAAAGCAAGAGATGTATCCTTTACAAGTGTTATTACCTCATTAGTTACAGACGGAAGAACTATTCTCATCATCTGAGGCAGAACTATTCTTACAAATGTCTGGCTTCTGGTATATCCTAAAACAGAAGCTGCTTCATGCTGTCCAACCGGTATAGCTTCTATACCTGATCTGAATATTTCTGCAAAATAAGCTGCATAGTTTAATGCAAAGCCTATGATAACTGCATAGAATCTATAACTATATGATAACGATATTCCAAATATATAATATGGACCAAAGAATACGACAAGCAGCTGAAGCATAAGTGGCGTACCTCTCATAATAGATATGTATATCTTGGCAATCCATCTTACAAGCTTAATCTTTGATATTCTTATAAACATAAGAAGCATACCAAGAGGAAGCGAAAAAACAAGTGTAAGAACAAATATCATAAGAGTAGCAAGCATACCACTTGCAAGCTTTCCTACAACATCTGCAAAATCACTCATAAACTCTGATGTTTTCTTATCAGCTGTAATATCATTAACTTTATTATCAGTACTTAAACATATGCTTTCTTCCAGTCCCCAGTCTTTAGCTATATTCTCAAATGTACCATCAGCAAGCATATCAAACAATGTCTCCTGGACGATATCTCTTAACTCTGTATTACCAGGCTTAAAACCTATACCATACTGTTCCTTTGATACCTGTTCTGATAACATTCTGAACTGGCTGCCTCTTGCTTCGAGTTCATACTTTGCAACACCCATATCCATACATATAGCATCAACTGAACCTGATTCAAGATTCATAAACGCTGCATTATAGTCTCCAACCTGCTGAAGTGATGCAAAGCTTTTAGCAAGTGCAAGATTATCCTCTGTTGCATCTTCTCCTGTAAATGCTGCAAGTGCAGATGAATCCGCCTGTACAACAACTACCTTTCCTGACAGATCTGCTAACTTGTTAATAGAAGAGCCCGACTTAACAATAACTACCTGAGAGTTATCTATATATGGAGTTGTCCATGTATAATCTGACTCCCTGCCATTCATAGTAAAACCGTTCCATATACAATCAATGGTTCCCGAAGACAGCTCCATATCCTTTGAATCCCAGTCTATTGGCTGTTTTACCAGCTCCCATCCGTTACGCTTACATACTTCCTGTGCAAGTGACAGGTCAAAGCCTACATACTCACCATTATCATCCTTATATCCGTATGGTGGAAATTCAGCATCAAAACCTACTGTAAATGTTGTAATACCAGACTGCTTTTTCTTACTTCCACATGCTGTCAGAGTTCCAGTTATAAGTGAACATACTAAAAGCACAAGTAACATACGTTTTATCGTTTTACTACTAGTAAAAGTCTTCATGTTTCAATTCTCCATTTCACTTCACTACCACGTGAATAATTTATAACTTTAATACACTAAATCGTACCCTACTTGCTGTTATATGTCAACCAGCTTTTACATATTATTTTACGAACCGGCTTTTACATATTATTTTTATAAAGATTATACTGTTTTTGTTTTATACTGGTTATTTCTTTGATCCCCATATTATCAAGTGTATTAAGGTATGCATCAAAGCTGCTTAAAGACTGCCTTCCTGTTATAAAATCATTTTCCTCATCATCAACATATTTGGATATATAGTTTATATAGCCATTGTTCTTGTCAACGTCCGATGATGAAACATACATAAAAGGAAGTGGCTTTCTTACATACTTAGCAAGCTGCTTATCAAGTCTTATATGCCATTCTGGAAGAAGCATATCTGTAGCTGCTACCGACTGTCTTGACGGAACACATATAGGATTAACACCAAGCTTCTGAATGAAAGCATCGTCCTTTGCAGCATCCATAAACACTTTATTTCCCTCGTCATCCATATAATAACTTACTCCATCAATTCCAAAGCAGTACATGTCTTCATTATAATCAGATATAAGATAATCAAGAACTTTAACAGCACTTATAACATTGTCAGTTTTAGTAACACCAAATATGCCGCTTACAGCATTTCTTCCTATGTAAAAGCCCTGATGCTCACCTGATAGTGGAATTCCTCCTTTAAATACAGGAGTATCACCATTATATTCATTATACTGTGCACTATACAGCATTGACATATGCCAGCTGTAATCAAATGTTACACCTGTAATATTCCTGCTGCATCTTTCCTTTATAATATCCCTCGTGCATTTTTCATAGTCTTTCTCGATAAGACCTTCCTCATATAAATCATTAACGAACTCAAGATATTTTCTATAATTGACACTATCACTATATGAATAACTGACATTCCCGTAATCATCAATTATAAACCCTGTTGAAAGATCCAGCCCGAAAGCAGGTCCAAACATATATGGTATAAAATCAGGGATAATGCTTAATGGTATTTCATCTGTGCTATAGCCATTATCATTCATATCCTCTGACTTATATATGCGAAGCAGTTCAACCAGCTCATCTAGTGTCTGTGGCTCTGATTTACCTGCTTTTTTCAGCCATTCCTGGTTATACATAACACATGGTACATAATTATATGTAAGGACTGTCTGTGGCACATAATATATATGCCCTGTATCAGTTGTCAGTGATGCTTTTATATCCGGATTAGACTGGAGAAACTTTTTATAATTCGGCATATAATCAAGATATTCATCAAGACACACGAATTTGCCAGTATTAATATATTCCATATTCATATCAATGTCCGGCAGCTGTATAATATCCGCAAGTGTATCTCCATTTAGTATAAGCTCTCTTACCACATCATAATAGCTGTCCGGCTGTCTAAGCTTCCATTCTATATCATATCCTGAGTTCTCTGATACCTTTCTGATAACCTCTGTACTCTCATAATCCACATCTGTATACTGTGAATTCTTTGCAAGTATTGATATATGTACACCTGCTGTATTATTTTTATTTTTGACAGAACATGCTGTTGTCATGCATATAACCATCAACATTGTACCCACCAATATGTATTTTACAATCCGGCTCATATAGTTCTCCATTTTCTGTTAATTGTATTCACTTGGATTAACACCCATTACGCTTTTAAAATTTCTCCGGAATGTAAGCATATTAGAATACCCACATAATGCTGCTATTTCCTCTAACGAATGTTGTCCATCCTTTATATATTCTGTTGCCTTCTTTATCCTCAATTCCTGAATATACTGTATATATGTCATTCCCTTTGTACTTTTACAAAGCATGGTGATATATTTATTGCTTACGCCAAACTTATCTGTAAGGTATGCCAGTGACATATCTGCTTTCATATAATTATCATCGATTTCTTTCATTATTTCTTTATTAAGCTCATTAGTATCTTTTCTTGATGCTGACATATCCACATACTGTTCACAAGCCATATTATATACTGCCTTATAATATGTAAAGATTTCCTCAAGCGTTGCAGGATATTCCATTTTTTCAAGAGTAAATCCAACTACATTATCCTGTTGTATATTTTTAAGAACTTTGGCTGTGGTTATATGCAGTTCATCTATCATCAGACTGATAACTTTAAGATTATCAGAATTATTCTTCATGTTAACATTCATAATATCATCAAGAATATACCCGATATCCTCTTTTCTGTTTTCTCTTACATATCTTATAAGCTTCTGTTGTGTATCTGATGGAAAATAATATTCACATGCCATATACTTCTTATCATCATCATAATAATACACAGCATCTCTTCCACCTGTCATTATATTGGCAAGTGCATTATCTGCATTATGGCATGCAAGTGATAACTGTTCAATATCATCCCTTACTTTATCCACTCCGATTGTAAATACATACTCTTCATTATCAATGCGTTCTTTCATGAAATTATGTATATCATAATATATGCTGTCCAGATTATTGCCATCATCACTGTTAATTATAAGAAAGACATTATAATCGTCCTTGTCATACCATACAACATATGTTTCATCATCTGTGTAACTATCTGCTGTCTGCTCTATAATATGATGCATTTTTCTAAAATATGAAACATCAGCAGACTGTGAACCTATATATGACATATTGACATCTGCTATTACATAGTACTGCTTCTGAAGTACTTTATAATCATCTGTAAGCATACAACTAAGCTTTGATGGCTCTGTACTGTTGTTAAGCATACCATGCAGCATTCCCTGCTGTGCATATGGTTTTATTGATATCATACGTTCCTTATAGCCATTATTCTCACCTATGAGATTCTTAATACCATTAATTATATTGTCATATTCTTTATCAAGTCCACTGTCAGTCTCCGTATGTCTTAATAAGCCCAAATCAGCCGCTTTATCTGCTGATTTTTTATTTCCTTTTGTTTTTATTTCATTTACATCATTTTCACTGTTAATACCTATAATCCTGCTTATGTTATTTAATGGTGTATAAAATTTTTTCGACATATAAAGTGAAGATATTATAAGAATTATACAAAATACTCCTGCTACTACAACACTAATCCAGAATCTGTAATCTGTGTTAAATCTAAAACATGAACTGTCTATCTCTATTTTGTAATCTATTCCGGTGTTAAATACAGATGAAACGTTATATTCTATTGGCTTTTTTACATCACCATATGAATATGCAGGTTCATCATTGATATATATATTTATAGGCATATCATGAGTAATCTGTGAATCTATCATATCAATCAGGCTTTTTTTATCATATAATACACATATAACACCTTTTGCATACACAGAATTATAATTCTGTGTATATATTATAAATTCCTTATTGAAAACAACTTCGCTGTTTCCTATATCATATATATCATTAACCGACTTTCCACTATGCACTTTTCCTCTTACCTGAATATTATCTGCTGCTTTATCAAGTCTGAATATTCCAAAAGATGAAAATGCAGAATCAGAATCATTTAGCATAAGTAGAACATCATATATATTAATGTTATACCTTGATATCATATAATTCTTTATCTCTGTCATAACTTCCGCTTCAGAAACATTATTTTTTATAATATCTTTTTTCTGCATAGCATACTTATTTATAACATCTGATGAATTAATATCTGATGTTATGACATATGCATCCATAAGGAGCACATCAATACTGTTAGATATCTTTTCAACTGCTGACTGATAGTAATTCTCCTGGCGTTCCATTGATATTGCCCATGCTTCATATAACATAGCTGCGACAAAAGATATGAACAGTAAAAGTATGATTATTATATATGAAGAAAACAGTTTTTTGAATATCCCGCTTTTAAAATATTTCTTATTCATAACACAAAATTTTCCCCTTGCCGTACAAAATATATAAATAATTATATATTTTATTAACATGTACGACAAGAGGAATGTTATCCTATATTTTACTTATATTTTTTACATTTTACTGTATTTTCACTTGATTGACAACTAACAACTAACGGTCAGTACGCTTCTTTGATACTGCTAATACTGTTACCCCTGCTATGGCTGAAAGCATAAGAATAACTGCATATAATGCTGTATTATACACATCACCTGTTGCTACACCTGTGTTTTCTGTGCTGCCGGCTGTACCGCTGTTATCAGTGTTACCATCTGATGCATCAGAACCCTGTGTTTTATCATCTGTTCCAGGTGTTGGATCTGGTGCTGGTGTTGGATCCGGTGTTGGTGTTGGATCTGGCGTTGGTGTTGGTGTTGGGTCTGGCGTATTCTTTTCAAGCGATGCAATCGCAGCAAGAATATCATCTGCCATCTTCTCAACTTCGCCCTGTTTATCAACTGTATAATCCTTTACAACTGCCTTAACTGCTTTTTCCACAGCTGTGAAATCCTTATAATCCTTTGCATTAAGTGCCTGTGCTTTCTTAACAGCATTGTCAACATTAGTGTAATCTGCTGTCTTGTTATAGAACGCGCCAAGTGTAATCGCTGTCTTACCATCATCTATAACTGGAGATTCAAGAATCTTAGCCCATGCTGCTCTTGATGCTGAATTATTCTCACCTGAAAGCTCTTTAGTTCCATATTCATACATCATAGGTGATTCACCACCAAGTGTATTATTCCATCCTGCAGGTGCTATAAGCGATTTGCCTTCCTGTCCCTTAAAATCTGTTGTCTCAACTGTTGTATTGTAGAATACAACTTCTGATGTATTAGCTGCCCAAGGTCTTCCAAAATAACCTGGTTTAGAGCGGTACTGTGATGCTGTATCAACACCTGGTGTTGTTGATGTTACATTACATTCATACATAAGGTAACCTCTTCCACCTGACTGCTGTGCAGCTGTTATGTAAGCAACATCAGAATCTGCCTCACTTGTGTTAAGTCTTAACTGACATCTGTAGAATACGGCTGTCATACCACCAAAGATATAATCTACTGCACCAAGTACATCGCACTGGTTAAACATAGCACTGATGCCTGTTGCACCATATAATGTATCCTGACGTCCTATAAACTTACAGCCTGTAAACACAGCATTATCACCAAGAACTGCTAATGCTGCAGCTCTTTCAACAAAGCTTCTTCCCTGGACAGATGTATCCTTTGCTGTTGTAGATCTTGTTCCTTTACCACCTGTTTCCCATTCAACTACAATATCATTAGCTTCTTTTTCTGAAATATACTGATTGAATGAGTTTTCAAATACAATACCATCTGCCTTAAAGCCTTCTGCTGATACGACTACTGTTGCATTCCAGTAAGAACCATCTGTACTACCTGAACCTGGATTCTTCTTTGTAAGGTATCCATTTTCTTTGTTTGCTGCAAGTAAATCTGCATCATACTTGCAATCATTACCCATACTATAGTAGTTGTATCCATGTCCATAATAAGAAGTTATTCTTACTACATTCTCTCCTATATCAACACCTTTATTCTTTATCTCAAGGCTTGATTCACTTCCTGCTGCATTAACAAGTGATACATTAGGTACATCGATAACAAGCATTTCCTCGTAGTTACCTGGGTCAATAACTATCTCAACTCTCTGGTCTTTTGTTCTTTGCATAGCTGCAGCCCTTGTAAGTGCATCATTGATCGTCTTGAATTCTTTATCAGCTCCTACATAAAGCTGTGGCTGGTAAGCTACAGCATCACTTACACTTATTGATGTAAAATATGTCTGCTTGATTTCCTTGCCATCAACAGCTGCTGTTACACCTTTGATATTAAGATTTCCATCTTCTTTTACTACATACTGTGTAGTTTCAATATTAGTAGTACTTCCACTATTACTTACTACTGGTTCCTCACCATTGATAGAGAATGCTGCACAATAGCAGTAACCTATATTGACAATCTGGCCTTTTTTAACCGGGAAGTTAATCTCTCCATCTGTAAGTGCAAGAAGATATGTCTTGTTTTCCATAACAGAACCTGTTAATGCAAGTCCTGAATAATAATTATTCTCCCCGATAGCTTCAATACCAGGATTGCCATTGAGCTTAGAAAAATCCCAATTGGTATTCTTAATAAAGCTTACTGTCTTATCAATAGCTTTTCCATCTACCTTTAAATTAGATGTAATCTTCTGTCTATAAGGAACATTTCCAATATTATTTACTGTTACATTATACTGTCCATCTCTTAACTTTATATCAGAAAGATCTGTGAATGTGTATGTATACCCTTCTTCATTAATATTAGAAAATGTAACACTTGCAGCAGCTTCCTCTGGAAGATTATCAAATTTCATATTAACCTTATAAGCTGGTTTTGCTGAAAATACAATATCCTTTGTAATGTCTTTATCTGCTGATATTGTCTTGATATCAGACAGATAATAATCATTTATTCCTTCAGCCACGATATCATAAGTTACTCCCTTTTCAAGATTAACTGCAATATCATCACCATTTATTTTGATTTCTGGTACGTATACATAATCTTTATTTACAAAGCTTAAGTTAAGTGCTTCAAGAGCTGACTGTGTAAGACCTGTTATCTTTCCTGTTAATTTTACAAGGTCTACTGACTTAATAACTATATCAAACTTCTTAGCTCCATCACCTTTAGCTATAGATAACTTATTGGCTGAATTTATTACATATCCGTTAGCATCCATAAGAACTACATCATAGTCATACATCTCATTAAGATATACACTGTAAGAACCATTCTCTGGTTTTACAACATTCTTTTCGCCTGTTGACTTATTAACAAATGCTATGCTGTAATCTTTTGTATCAAGTCCGCTGGCATTCTTTGTATCAACAGCACCACTGACAACAACTGGCTGTGTATGCTGTCTTACAGCTCTGTATACAACAAGCTTTTCATTTGTTGAATATATCTTGTATATACCATACTCAGATGCTGTAAACTGTATCTTTGCACCTGAAACATTACTTTCTGCTGTCTGGATGTGTCCACTTGGTGATTCACATACTATAGTTGAAGCTCCACCATTAGAACCTGTATATAATGTGAGAATATCATTCTTATATAACTTTAATCCCATGTATACTACAGGAGTTGAATTGTTAGAATAAAGATATCCACTTAATGTCACTCCATCTATAGTAATATCATCTCTCTTATCGTATCTTGTAATACCTGTATTAGATGTTCTGATTCTGTTATTAGTCTTTCCTGATGGATTAAAATATAATTCATCTGTCATAAATGAACCAATAGTAGCACCTTCTGAACCAGCCTTAACTGATTCTGGATACCATGAATTAATAACATCCTCTGTAAGCATATTATTATAGTCTGCTTCATCAAGCTTTGCAGCACCAAAATCCCATACATCTGTCTTACCATTACCTACAAGTTCTGGTACCTCTGTCTGTTCTGGTTCATTAGATACATTAATACCATGAAGATACATTTCTGCTTTATCTGCACAGGATACTGTGAACTTAAGTGTAGTTGCAACACCCTCATATCTGAACGACATAGATGAAAGTCCATCTGCTGCACCATCCATAAGAAGCTGCTTTGTATCTGTAACAAATTCGCCCTTTTTAGTAGATGCAACTATCTTACCCTCTGCATCGCCACCATACTGGCACATATTAAATGTAACTGTTGAATTACCTGCTACCTTCACTTCAAAGGTATTGCCATTGTATAAAGCAAGACCATGCTGTGTATCATGCATATAAAGGTCGCCACTACCAGTTATCTTAAGATTGCCATCCTTTGATTCAATACTTCCTTTAAGTGGATTAACACTATCATAGCTTGCTGGCACTACTGAACCATCTGCAAAGTTATACATATATGTTGAATCCTTCTTCACACCGTTATCATCTGGAGTATCAGCTGTATAAGGTCCAACAATAACCTCAGGAACATATACTGTGCATGAGAAAGCAATTGTTATTGTTGTCTTTGCCTCACCTGTATATGCAAAATCTATAGTTGTACCATCCTGATGATAACACATAGCAGTTCTGGCATCCTTTGTTTCTTTATATGAACCATCTGCACTTGATGCTGTTATTGTTCCATTGTTAGAATACTGGCATCCGCCAAGACTTATTTTTGATGGTCCATCAACAGCTATTTCAAGTGAATTGCCATCTTTAAATGCAACACCATGATCCGGACCATTATATTTGTATGCATTCTTAGTTCCAACCTTTACTGTAAGTCTGTCATACGTAACATCCTTCTTACCATCCGTATCAGTAGCTATGATTGAGCCATCACGCAGATTATAAATAGTTTCACCAGCTTTTGCTTCTACTGTTTTATCTGCTGCGCTTACAGTTCTGGCTGAAAAAGAAAGACCTGCTGGAACTGCAAGAGATACAGCCATAATCACAGCCATCATTGCTGACATATGCTTACGCAGTTTACCTGTTTTTATATGATGCATAAAAACCTCCCACAATTATATAATTTTAATGTCATATTGTATGCTGCATTCAGAATCAACATCTATCTTTGTGAATCTGTTATCAGTTATCATAAGATTTTATATTGTGTATATTTACTATCTCACGTTACCATGTTTAAGATTTAACCTATACACTATATATGCCACTGCTCCTTTCCTTACATATTCAACATAATATCTTACAGTCACAGATACATATGACTATTAATGCTTTAATTATATATAACAGCTCACATAATTATAAGATTCATTTTTTTCATGGTTCATTTTTTTCCACACCCTGCCTGAAAAGTTATACTCAGACTACTTAACAACATTATTTTCTCTTATATCTGAAACAAGCTGCCGTCTGAATGCACGGCATCCGGTTTCATTCCAGTATTTCTTCTTTTCTATCTTAATAACCTCAAATGTTGTATTAAGTATATGTGATTTATAACTTGCAGCTGGTTTCTTTCCAGGATAAAACACAGTTATGGAATCTCTGTATTCATCCTCATCAAGATCATAATCCTTTGCAAACTGTTCAGCTAATTCTTCTGTAGTTATTCTCTTAATATGTGCATAATATCCAACAAGATAAGCAAAATAGTCAACATCAAACTTTTCAACCCAGTAATCATCTGATGCCACAAAGACTACAACAGGAAACTCCCTGCTTTCATCTGATATAAGTTTCTTAAGCACATCATATTCTTTCGCATTTCCAATACTCTTAACTGTCTGTCTTAATCTTTCTATATCGCATATTCCTATATTATCAGCAATCTCACCATAGAAATTCGGACGGCTGAATAATATGTTTTCGTTATCCCTGTACTTATCTGCTGGTTCAGCATATTCGTTGCTTACATCAAACACAAGGGTATCATTCTTTTTTTCAATAGATGCTATTGATATCCATACCCTGTTAGCTATCTTTGTATCAAGATGCGTTGTTACTTCCCTGAAATACAACCCTTCAGGATCATATGAGATTGAAACCTTATATCCTGGCATCTCATTTTCATATGCTCCTACACTCTCTGGCAGATCATCAAAGACCTCAAGAAATCTTGATTTAATCCATGAATATATATAGTTAACTGCCTTTTTATATGCATCCTTCATGGAAAGGTTGGTAAGATCTATAGACGAATGTGACTGGAATACTTTATATGTACCAAGCTTCTTAAAAGGCTCAAACTTTCTTCTCTTGCTTACAGTCTCGTTATCCTGGCCTTTTTCATGATCTATTTTCCTAAACGCCTCATTTAATCTTTCATCATCCGGACCAATCTGGTTAACTATTCTTACTATATTGTTAACAGTAAGTTCTATTCCCTTTTCTGATGTATCCATCCAGAGCTGTTCTATAGCCCCTGGTCTTTTAAACTTATAGAATATCTTTGCAAGCTCTGTATCCTCATCAAACAGTTCTTCTATATATGGATGTAATGGCTCATTTTCAAACTTTAGTCTATAGTGGCATCTTAACATATCATTCCACTTTTTATCTTTATAATGCTGATGTCCCAGATCCTCCAACAGCCCCACAATCGAATCGTCACATAACTCAAACGTAGCAAGTATACTATTCATCTTGCGTGCAAGGGCTTCATTTCCGATTCCAAAAGCTGATCCCTTATATCTCATGTCATGTTCTATCTCATGCCATCCTTCAAACGAATTCGTTCTTACCTGTACTTCAAATGTATCATCTACATAATCTACCAGATATGGATTAACAATTGTTTTGCTAAGATATGCTGGTAATCTGAATATACCATTTACCTTCATAGCCTTAAATTCATACTCGTTATTTTCTGTAGTTTCCCACATGCCAGGCGATACGAACAATGTATCCAGCAGCTTTCTGCATATATCAACATCATCAACAAAATACAGTATTATTCGAATGCCAACAAGATCCTGCATTTTCTTGTCAGCATTTTCTGTACCAGGTCTGCGGTAATCCTTAAATATAAGCTTGTTGACCATAGAATCAACAGTCTTTACCCTGTATGCTATTCTGTAATAAAAACCTGCCCTCTTTAACTTTTCTTCTATAATACTTAACAGATCATCCTTAACAACCTGTGGCACCACTATCTTCTCTACATTTTCTTTAGTAAATAATTCATTAACCTCATTCATAAGTTATACCATCCAGTTTTTAATATTTACATACTGTTGTATCTGAATATCAGATACCTGATGAATAATAGCTATAGTATACCACATTTTTCCTTTTAGAAACTAATAATTTGCTTAATTTTATATTATATGTTATAATCTAAGCACTTATTACTATATCGACTTTATGATTTGTTCATATTATGATATATACCAGGGGGAATTAACGATGGTTATTCATGAATCAGCTGAAGATTATCTTGAAACAATACTTATGCTTAGCAAAAAGCTGCCTGTTGTACGTTCTATAGATATTGCCAATGAAATGGGATATAAAAAATCCAGTGTAAGTATAGCAATGAAGAATCTAAGGGAAGCAGAGCATATACGTGTAACTAAAGAGGGTTATATATACCTTACGGATTCCGGAAAAGAAATAGCTGAGATGATATATGAAAGGCACCAGATTCTTTCATCATGGCTCATAAAACTTGGCGTTGATAAAAAAGTGGCAGAAGAAGATGCCTGCCGTATCGAACATGACATAAGTAAAGAATCCTTCAACGCTATTAAGAAAGCTATATCAGCCCAGCTGAAGGAACTTGAAAATAATAAATAACAACTAACTACTAACAGCTAATAAACAATAACTAATAAATAATAGCTATAACTAATAACCCCAGAGTGCCGCATAAGAATCATTTCACATTCTGTCACGGCACTCTGGGGTTGTTTATACTGTCTTCTATCCAATATCTGGATATCATGTGATTATCACTTCATATTCTTTATAAGCCTCTGGCACTCTGCTGTCTGTTATGAACTTTACCTCGTCAAGTCTGGCAAATGTAACTGAGCTTATATTGTCAAACTTATCCGAATCTGCAAGTACATATTTACAGCTGCAATGTGCTGCTGCCATTCTTTTTACAGCAGCCTCACTTATATCAGGTGTTGTTATTCCGCTCTTTATGCTTATTCCATTAGCACCAAAAAAGCCTTTATTAAAATTATACTCTTTTAATGCCTCTACAGCACTGCTTCCTACAACTGCTTCAGTTGAGCCTTTAAGCTCACCACCTATAAGAATTACCCTGAAGCCTTCTGTAGCAAGACTCCTTGCATGTGTAACCGCATTAGTCACATATGTTGCTCTTTTTTCCTTTATATAATCTATCATACAGCCTGTAGTTGTTCCTGCATCAATATAAACAAAATCATCTGGCTCAATAAGCGTTGCTGCATACTTTGCTATACTCTTCTTAACCTCCAGATTAATCTCTTTTTTCTGTGATACTGTAGGTTCTTTTCCAGAAAATCCGTAGTTAACCGACACTGCACCACCAAACACCTTAACAAGTCTGCCTTCTTCATCCAGTGTATTAAGGTCTCTTCTTATTGTAGACTCTGATATTCCTAGTTCATCCTTGATTTCATTAACAGTTATGCTGCCTTTTTTTCTAAGTAGCTGCAATATAATCTCATGTCTTTTCTCTGTCAGCATATCTTATCACTCCATTTAGAATATTAATAATATTACTTCATGCTCCTATAAAATGCCATAACCACGATATTTTATGAAAGCTGCGAAACATCTGTATCAAGGATAATCTTTCTTATCGGAAGTATTCTTCCTGGTGATACTGAAAGCTCATCAACACCCATTTTCAAAAACTCTCTTGTAAGAGATGTATCTGCGCCAAGTTCTCCGCATATTCCTGCCCATATACCAGCTTTATGTGCATTATCCACAACCATCTTTATCATCTTAAGTACTGCTGGATGATGTGGGTCAAAGAAACAGTCAAGCTTTGGATTCTGACGGTCAACAGCAAGTGTATACTGTGTAAGATCATTAGTTCCTATACTAAAGAAATCTACTTTTTCAGCCAGCTCATCACTTAGCATAACAGCTGCCGGAGTTTCTATCATAATGCCAGTCTGTACATCTCCTATATCAATTCCCTGCTGCTTAAGTTCATCCCTGACTTCTTTTTCAATCTCTTTTATTCTGTCGATTTCCCACATATTAGCAATCATAGGATACATTATGTTAATGTTACCATATGCACTGGCTCTGTACAATGCCCTTAGCTGAGTTTTAAATATCTCTGTTCTTGTCAGGCATATCCTTATCGCTCTCATGCCAAGTGCCGGATTATCTTCTTTATCCATATTAAAATAATCGCACTGTTTATCAGCACCTATATCAAGCGTTCTTATTATAACTGGTTTTCCAGCCATATTTTCAGCTACTGTTCTATATATGTTAAACTGTTCTTCTTCTGTTGGAAATGTATCTCTTTCAAGATATATAAACTCACTTCTGAACAATCCTATACCAGCAGCATCATTAGCCTTAACAGTCATAACATCCTTAACATTTCCTATATTGGCATATAATTTTATTTTTCTTCCATCAATAGTTATATCTTCCCTGCCCTTTAAAAGCTGTAGAAGTTCCTTTTGTTTTAGCTGTTCATCCCGTTTTTTTCTATAATATCCTAGTTTTTCATTATCCGGGTCAACATATAAACATCCACTATTACCATCAACTATTCCCATTTTTCCATCTATATCATTGTCAGGAATAACAGGCGTTCCTATAAGTGCTGGTATACCCATAGTTCTTGCAAGAATAGCTGTATGTGAATTAACAGAACCTTTAACACTTACAAACGACAATATTTTGTCCTTATCAAGCTGGACTGTTTCTGATGGTGCAAGATCCTCAGCCACAATAATAACAGGTTCGTCCGATACCATGGATGAAGCATTAAAACCGCTGAGTATATTTATAAGTCTCTCAGATATATCCTTTACATCTGCTGACCTGCCTCTCATATACTCATCTTCCATAGCTGCAAACATAGCTGCATAATTATCTCCTGTCTGTGCTACTGCATATTCTGCATTAACATGCTGGCTTTCTATGATATTTTCAACTGATTCCTTATAATCATCATCCGTAAGCATAATCTGGTGCATCTCGAATATAGCTGCATTAGCTTCTCCTACTTCTTTAACTGCTTTATCATAAAGTTCCTGAAGCTGTCTGGCTGCCTTATCAACAGCAGCATAATATCTTTTCTTTTCATGCTCTGTATCATCAACATGCACTCTTTTAACCTGCTGCTCTGACTTATTATATACCTTTATCCGTCCTATGGCGATTCCACCAAAAACGCTTTTGCCCTTATATTCTTTCATAAAAACCTCCTTTCCGCAAGTCTGTATCAAATATGTTCACACTAATACCATCATCACATATTTTCTTCAAAGAATTCCTTTATCTTCTGTGCTGCTTCCTCTTCATCTGCACCTTCAACACTTATAGTTACTTCCTGCCCATTCTTTACTGCTAATGACATAATAGTGAACACTTTCTTGCAATCACCTGTTTTTCCATCCTTTGATATGGTTATCCTGCTCTCAAACTGCTTTGCCGCCTTCACAAGTTCACCTGCTGGTCTCATATGGATTCCCTCAGGGTCTGTTATTGTGTAATTGAATTCTTTCATACTTAGCCTCTTTCCGCTTACGCTTTTATATTTTTATTTTTAATCTTCTACTTTCTTTTTGAGTACTCCTAAAAGGAATGTCGAAACAATAGTTCCTACAGCTAATGCAAGCAGATAATATAATGGATTACCAACAACCGGGAATACGAATATTCCACCATGTGGTGCCATAAGTGTACACTTAAATACCATGCTTATTGCTCCTGCTACTCCAGAACCCGCGATACATGCTGGTATAACATGCAGAGGATCTGCTGCTGCATAAGGAATAGCACCCTCTGTTATAAATGCAAGTCCCATAATAAAGTTAGTAGGTCCTGCCTGCTTTTCTTCCTTTGTGAACTTATTCTTAAAAAGGAGCGTTGCAAGTGCTATAGCACAAGGTGGAACCATACCACCTATCATAACTGCTGCCATGATATCGTAGTTACCAGAAGCTATTGCTGCTGTACCAAACACATACGCCGCCTTGTTGAATGGACCACCCATATCTATAGCCATCATCGCAGCCAGTATAAAACCAAGTATAACTCTGCTTGAGCTTCCCATGCTTACAAGAAATGAATTAAGTCCTGTATTGATAGCTCCCATAACAGGTTCTATAACAAATGCCATGCCAAGTCCGATAACCAGAATACCTACAACTGGATATATAAGAACTGGCGCTATCTTTTCAAGTGCTTCTGGAAGCTTGTCACACAGCTTTCTTAATCCAACGATGACATAACCTGCTACAAAACCTGCTACAAGTGCACCAAGAAAACCTGACTTACCATTAGCTGCTATATAACCACCAACAAAACCAAGTGCAAGCGCTGGTCTGTCACCTATCGCCATAGCTATGAATCCTGCAAGCACTGGTAACATAAAGCCAAAGGCTGCTCCACCTATAGTCTTAAACATAGCAGCAACTGGTGTAATTGTGCCGAAATTAGCTCTTTCCGCCTCAGACAGGCTGTTCATATCAACATTAAGTCCATCTATAAGAAATGCTATCGCTATAAGGATACCACCACCAACTACGAATGGAAGCATATGTGAAACACCATTCATAAGCTGCATATATATCTGATGTCCTATACCACCTGACTTTCCCTTTTTAACCGAAGCTGTTGGTCCATCGCTTCCATCCTTACTCGCTCCCTGAACCTCATATAATGGTGCATCACCCTTCATGGCTCTCTTTATAAGCTCTTCTGCCTTATTGATACCATCCGACACCTGACATTCTATCACTCTTTTACCTTCAAACCTTGTCATAGGCACCTTTGCATCAGCTGCTACTATAATGCAGTCTGCTGCTTCTATATCCTCCTCTGTCAGGACATTCTTTGCACCACCAGAGCCTCTTGTTTCAATCTTTACTGTACAACCAAGCTTCTTAGCTGCCTTTTCAAGTCCCTCAGCTGCCATATACGTATGTGCTATTCCTGTAGGGCACGAAGTAACTGCAAGTATCTTAGCCGGCTTACTGGCAGTTTCTTCAAGCCTTTCGTTTATGCTGGCACTTTCTTCATCTGCTTCATCAATAACTTTAAGAAATTCCTGTGGTGTTCTGGCTGCCTTGAGTGCATTTGTGAAATCTTCATCCATAAGAAGCACAGATAACTTACTTAAAACATCTAGATGTACGTTATCTTTAGTGTTTGGTGCTGCTATAAGAAAAAGAACATCCACTGGTTCACCATCAAGTGAATCAAAATCAACTCCATCTTTTATAATCATAGCCGCAAGTCCTGGCTTTGTTACAGCATCACACTTTCCATGTGGGATTGCTATACCATCACCTACTCCTGTAGTACTTTCCTCTTCCCTTGCCATAACCTGCTTAGTATAAGCTTCTATATCTCTTATGTTTCCACTCTTTGCCATAAGGGCTGCTGCCTGCTTTATAGTATCATTCTTATCTTTAGGCGCTGCATTAAGATCAATACTTTCAGGCTTTAAAAGTTCTGTAATCCTCATATATTTATTCCTCCAATCATCTGATTTTAATCTATACATTCATATTGCTGCATTGTTATGTGATTTACATAATCACTATCTAGTACATCGTTTCGTAAATAACTATACCACCTGTACAACTTCAATCCCGCTTACCAGACTATCTACCTCATGCATAGTTGCAAGATTATCTGAAAATGCACTTGCACTTCCAGCTGCTATTCCCATCTTAAATGCATCCTCATAATTATGTTCTTTAAGCCATCCTGTTATGAATCCTGCCACCATGGAATCCCCCGCACCAACAGAATTCTTAAGAGTACCTTTAGGAGCCTCTGCCATATACACTTTGTTATCATCTGCTACAAGCACTGCTCCTTTACCACCCATAGATATAAGAACATTGACAGCTCCCATTTCCTTTAATCTTTCTGCATATGGTATAACCGACTCTTTAGTACTAAGAGTTACACCAAATATATCGCCCAGCTCATCCTGATTAGGCTTTATAAGAAAAGGCTTATACTTAAGAACATTCATAAGAAGACTACTTGTTGCATCTACAACAATCCTAACCTTCCTATCATCAAGCATCCTCATGATATTCATATAAATATCATCTGGAATACAGGCTGGGATGCTTCCTGCAAGCACTAACACATCTCCTGCTTTAAGACCTTCAAGCCTGTCTAAAAGACTTTCAATATTCTTTTTGGAAATATCTGGTCCTGCACCGTTAATCTCTGTTCCATCTATAGATTTTAACTTAAGATTAATTCTGGATATTCCACTATCTGCTTTTATAAAGTCAGCGTTAACACCAGCTCTATCAAGTCTTCTACTTATCTCATCACCTGTGAATCCTGCAATAAACCCATAAGCCGTATTCTCCAAGCCAAGGTTCTTAAGTACTATAGAAACATTAATCCCCTTGCCGCCTGCTAACATCTGTTCGCTGCTTGTTCTGTTAGTCATGCCAAGCTTGAAATCATCAACTGAAACTATATAATCTAACGATGGATTAAATGTAACCGTATATATCACCTTTATCCCTCCCTTCTGTTCACGTATCTTCAAGTTATTATTATAATAACTCCATATTCGTTCATATTCAATCACCATCATTCACAAACATTCATCATCCGTTTTATGCATATTGCATAGTTTTTTATATTTTTCCATAGTTTTTATGTGTAATTATACCCATACATGATGTTTTGTATACAATCAAACCTGCAAATCATTCTTTTTCAATCAATCCTGTCCAGATTGTTCACGACAATATGCATTCCGCACATAAAAAGAGACTGCCGCCTCAACGATTTTCAATTTTCAATCGTTAAAGCCACAGCCCATTTTTATTATATGATGTCGGGGTCCAAAGGTCTTTCACACACCTATGAGCAGGCTCATGTGGATTTAGACCTTTTTACCCTGGTATCATTATATTGTCTTAAGCTCAAACTTTCTTCTGATAAAATCAACCAGAAAATCTGCTGTTTTCTCAACACCAAGTACACTGCTGTCAACCATGATATTTTTATGCTTAGGGTCAGATGGAAGGAAGCCGGCATAATGCATGTGATAGTTATCTCTTGCCTCATCTACTGACCTTATCATCTTTTTTGCATCTTCTTCTGTCAGATTCAGATCCTTTACACAATTCTTAACACGTGCATCATAAGGTGCATATATGTATATGTGTATTGCAGCAGGTTCATCTGATAACACGAAATCTGAGCACCTTCCTACTATAATGCAGCTTTCTCTCTCAACAAGAAACCTCATAATATTCTGCTGTGCTTCAAATATATTATCCTGCTCAGAGCTTGATTCAGTTCCCAGAGGAAACATCATCCTCATATAAGAATTCTTTCTTGTCTTTTTAACCTTTTCCTCAAGCTCATCGATATGCGATACAGGAAGATTCAGCTTTTTTGCTGCCTCTTCTACTATATCCCTGTCGTAATATTCTATTCCAAGCTTCTCACTCATCATCTTGGCTATAGGTCTTCCAAGACTGCCAAACTGTCTGGCTATTGTAACTACATATTTCTTTTCATCACTCATAACTGCCTCCTATACAGAAATATCTCTTTTATCTCTTTTGTCTCTTTTGTCTGATTTTTTCAATATCAGTCCGTAATCCTGTTTCAATAATATTTTACTTTTTATTAATTATATCCATTACATCATTTCTGTTTTCTAGTACACAAAACCAAGAACCAGAAATCCCATAATACTTACTGCCGCACCTATAAGCACATATGGCAGCTGTGATACTGCATGGTCAAAGTTATCAATACCTGAACCCTGTGAAGCAAGAACTGTTGTATCACAATAGAAGCATGCATGATTACCAAATGCACAACCTGAAAGAATAGCCGCCATAATAAGTATCGCATTAGCACCTACACTTGCACCAAGTGGGAGTAATACTGGTGCTACAAGTGTACATACGCCCCATGCATTGGCAATCATAAATGCTAATATACCTGTTATGACAAATGCTAACATAGGGAATATCTTAGCTGATAATATAGGCTGTGTCAGATCTATAAAGAATTCTGTCATCTGCATCTTGCTTGCTATAGTCTGGAAGGTAAGCGCTGCAATAAGAAGAATGATTATAGGTAACATATCCGCAAAGCCTTTTACAAAGTTATCCCAGTATTCAGTAAATGTCATAAGCTTTTCTGCAAGATACATAACTAACGTAACAGCAAGACATACAACCTGTGCTACTACAAGATTTCCTGTTACACATGCAACTACTACAAGCACAAGCATAGGTATAAGGAAGTTAAGGATATTACCATCCTGAGCACCCTCTTCATCATCCATATTATACTTCTTACTTGCATCACTGTACACCTTACCAGTTGTTGCAACTCTGTCATACGCTTTCTTCATTCCACCAAGCTTAGGAAAAAGACCTGCTGAAAAAAGAATAACTATAAGAAGTGCAACTATAGGATACACACAGAATGGGATTGCTTTAATATATGCTCCCATCCATGTCTTTGCGCCAAGTGCCTGCACACTTTCCTGTGCAAAGAATATTGCCCCGAAATATGCCGCCCACGAAGAAAATGGGAACATAACACATACTGGTGAACCTGTACTGTCAAGAAGATAAGCAAGTGCCTCTCTTGGAACCTTTACTTTATCATACACCTTTTTCATAGCTGTTCCAATTGACAATACATTAAGATAATCATCTATAAATATGATTACACCAAGTATAAATGTTGTAAATAATGTCTTTTTTTCAGTGTTGCATATTTTAGATACAATCTTGGCAAATCCAAAATGTCCCTTAGATGCTGTAAGTAATGCTATAATACTTCCAAACAAGCCACATACAAGTATCAGATATGCCTCTGCACTCATGACCTCTTCAAGTGTTGCCACCCACTCTGTTATAAAATTCTGTTTATATAAGAATAAAGCTCCTATTATTGAACCCGCTATCAAAAAAGGTTCGCATTTTTTAGTAGCTATAGCACCGATTACAATACCAATTACTATAATTACCGCTATAAGACCATAACTCATAATCAATCCTCCTGTTTCCTGTGTAACTTTTGTTGAATCCTGATGTTTTAGAATATTGTCATATACATTGGCAATAATCTTTTTTATGACAGGTTATCTGAATAATATCTTCTTAAAGCTTCAAAAAATCCTCTTAAATGTACAAAAAAGGGACTTCTGCCGGTCGTCACCAGCTAAAGCCCCTTTGCTTCATAAGATATTATATTTAAATTACTTCCTGTTCATGAGTGTAATATATCACCCAGCCTTATATGTTTCAACATAAAATATTTCATCAACCTGCTTTATATCATTCAGATACAAATCAATTACAGCTCATTTGTGCTCACAGCACAAACAGTATTACTACTCAACATATATTCTGATAACATGCTGTCAGCTGATTTCCATACATATAATGGCATTCATAAATTCCAGCCTGGTTATGGCATCATCAAAATCCCTGCCTGTTAACTGGCTTATGCGCTGCACTCTATACTTAACTGTATTCCTATGGGTGTATAACTGTTCAGATGCATGAATAAGACTGTTATTGTTCCATAAATATGCTTTCAGTGTTTCCAGAAGCTTAGAATTATTATTCCTGTCATACTCAATAATAACTCCCAACGTATTGTCTATGAATTCCTGCATAACCTTTTTATCTGCTAACTCTGAAAACAGGTTATATATTCCCATCTCTTCATACCAGAATACTCTTCCTGATATATTCATTTTCTCTGAGAGTATTACACATCTTGATGCTTCTGTAAAACTCTTCTGTAAATCACCTATTCCTTCATATGCACGCCCAACCCCCATAACAAGCTTTATATCAGAGCCTATGCTATAAAGGTACTCTGATAAGCTCTTATATATCTTAGCCAGCACTTCTTTTTTATCCGATTCACTCACTGTATCGGTGTCCTGTATATTTTTCATTGAAGAATCAACTGGAATAATCTCTGATATATTATTACCTGACATATTAATATCAGCACTTCTGCCCGATACATCCATCTCTCCCTTTTTTAAGCAGAAACAACCGACAATATTGTTGCCATATCTTGATAACAAAGCATTCATGTTACCTGAATTGAATTCATTTTTTATTTTACTTATAACTGTGTCATATTCATATTCTTCTATTCTTCTGTCACCATGAATATTTATTGTAAACATGCGGTTCTTACCATCCAGATCATAACCAGCTTCCGAAAACTTCATTGCAAATGCATCTGCATTAATATTCTTGCCAAATATAATCCCTGACAGAATATCATCACTAAGGGCATCTGAATTCTTATTATAAGCTATTGCATGCCCGATTTCTTCAAATATATCTACAAGTGGAATCTCTCCAGATATAACAAATATCGGAAAATTATTAAGATTCGCATACGATACTACACTGCTGTCTATGCTGGCTATATACTTGTCACCTGTCAGAAGCAGTGCTCCCGACATATTAAGCTTATTTGCTTTTTTAATAACAAGCGGCAGATTGAAATCTTCACTCTGAATAACAGGAGTACTTATTATAAGAAGCTCCTGCCCTTTGACCCATTTGGCAAAATTCATATTTTCCGGCTTATATACCCATCTTATACTGTTAGATAATCCACTTTTACCAGCAATTATTCTCGCCTGTGCCATAGATGGCAATGATAATAAATCTTTGCATTCAAACATTTTTTCTCTCCTGTCAAACTTTAATACTATGCGATATAAAATGTTCATGTATTAATATTGATATACATTATAACACATTCTTTATATATCATAAAAATCAAAAAACAGATTAGATAAGCTTACAGGTAAACTAATCTAATCTGTTTGTCACACATCATAATTCTACTTTATCAACTATTAATTCATTAACTATCATTCACTCTTACTTTGCCATAAAATCACTCAAAGCCTCATACTGCACCGGAGCCTTCTTGAACAGATATTCTCCATCACGGATGCTTGCCACTACATCAGCTCTTTCACACACTGCTTCAAACTCGCTTTTAGCATCAACCACAATAAAGTTGGCTGGCTTTCCCACTTCAATACCATATTGGTCTGATATGTTCATAGTCTTAGCACCATTCACTGTTATAAGATCAAGACAGTTATCCATCTCCTCAAATGACATCATCTGTGCGATATGAATACCATTATCAAGGACATTCATAAGGTTGCCGTTGCCAGCAGGATACCATGGATCCTGTATAGAATCCTGTGCAAAACATACATTTATACCATTTTCATATAACTCCTTAACCCTTGTAAGGCCTCTTCTCTTAGGATATGTATCCTGTCTGCCCTGAAGATATATATTCTCTGTTGGGCATGATATAAAGTTAAGACCTGACTTTTTAAAGTTCTTCATCATTCTGAATGCATAGCTGTTATCTACAGAACCAAGTGAACAGGTGTGGCTTGCTGTTGTCTTAGGTCCGATTCCTTCAACTATTGAAAGCGCTGTAAGAAGTTCTACGAATCTGCTCATAGGATCATCACTTTCATCACAATGTACATCAATAAGCTTATCATACTTAACTGCAAGTTCAACAACCTTATGTATAGACCTCTCACCAAACTCCCTGCAGTATTCAAAATGTGGTATGCCACCAACACAATCGGCTCCCATCTTAAGTCCTTCTTCTACAAGCTTATCTCCATCCTTATATGAGTACATACCCTCCTGTGGAAAAGAAACTATCTGGATAGTTACTATATCCTTCAGTTCTTCCTTTAACTCAAGCAACGCCTTAAGTGCTGTAAGGTTAGGATCTGTTACATCTGCATGTGTCCTGATATACTGTACACCATGTGATACTTCCATCTTAACTGCCTTTATAGCTCTTGCCTTTATCTCATCTATAGTAAGATCCGACTTGGTTTCACTCCATCTTTGTATTCCTTCAAACAATGTACCTGTTCCATTCGTAGCTCCCTGCTTTCTTGCCGTGAATACATAATCAAGATGAATATGTGGATCTACATATGGTGGCAATGTAAGCTTACCATCAAGATCTTCTACCTCACAGTCAGCAGCAACCTCAATAGATGGTGCAATCTTTTTAAACACTCCATCCTCTACAAGTATTTCCTGTAACTCATTATATTCCTTTAACTTTGCGTTAATAAACTTCCTTCTAGCCATAATAAAACCTCCTGAACATTGTTTTTATACGATAAGTTTTTATCGATACCGAATAATTCTTGTTGTTTCTTTATGACCAGAATATAATCCTATACTATGTTCTTATCAAGATTTTGTGCACTGGTGACAAGATTTTTATACTGTTTTAACAAGTTATGCTGCTCCTTTTTGTTCTGTCAGGACATAATAGATGATATATTTAATATATTTGTTACATCTTATGTTCAAGTATACCGTTAAACTTCGCCATAAATACTGTTGTTGTTACTATCGCGGCTATGATATCGCTGACCGGCTCTGCTAAAAATACTGCAAACACCTTATCTGAAAGCAGCAATGGTAACGTAAATATAAGCGGAATCAGCAGAATCAGCTTTCTTAAGCATGCCATAACAAGACTTACCTTTGCCTGTCCAAGTGCCATAAATCCCTGCTGGCAGCTGACCTGGAATCCAAGTGCAAATATTCCTGCCATATATATACGCAACGCCCACGATGTATAGCTTACCAGACTGGCATCTGATGTAAACATTCCTGCGAATATCTGTGGAAACAACATCATTACAAGCCAGCTTATACATGTAAATATTACGCATATCTTAAACTGCAGAAAAAATGCTTTCTTAACTCTATCCTTTTTATTGGCACCATAGTTATAACTTATAATAGGCTGTGCCCCCTGACATATTCCCTGTACCGGCATGACAACAAGCTGGTTGGTACTTGTAATGATAGTCATGGCACCAACTGCCATATCCCCTCCAAACTTTGACAGACTTGATGTAAAGCTTATAGAAAGAATACTCTCTGTTGACAACATGACAAAGCTTGATATTCCAAGTGCAAGACATGGACCTATTATACTGCCCTTTAACCTTAAATCACTCATTTTAAGCTTTAATATTGTTTTATTACCAGTAAGAAATCTTAATATCCATATTGCACCAACCGCCTGACTTATAACAGTTGCTAGTGCTGCACCCTTCACTCCCATTTCGAATACAAATATAAATATTGGATCTAGTATTATATTAATAACCGCTCCAATCACTGTTGTAAGCATACTTATCTTTGCAAAGCCTTGCGTTGTTATAAAAAGATTCATGCCTAATACAGTAACAACAAATATACTTCCCAGTATATATATTCTTGCATATGAAACCGCATACGTAAGTGTTGCACTGCTTGCGCCAAACCATACAAGAAGTGTTGGTGCTGCCGCATAGAATATGACAGTAAGTGCAACTGCGCATATCATAAGAAACGAAAAACAGTTTCCCATTATTTTCTGTGCAGTTTCATTATCCTTCTTTCCCATATATATAGCTGCTCTAGGGGCACCACCTGAACCTGCTAACATTGCAAATGCATTGATAAGCATAAGTATAGGCGTAAATAATCCGACACCTGTTAATGCACTCGCACCTATGCCAGGAATATGACCTATATATATTCTGTCTACTATGTTATATAAAAGATTGACTACCTGTGCCACAACTGCTGGAACAGCCAGCTTTGCAAGCAGTGAGCCTATACTTCCTTCTCCAAGATTCGTTGTATCTGACATATTAATCTCCATTCCTGCGTATCTTTTACGCACATTTAATTTTATATTATGATATAATGAGCGCAAAAGAAAAGGAAGCGGCTGCGAAGCAGACATTTACTTTTCTTGCGCCATTAACGAACGAACAGCCATGCGAAGCAGGGCGAGATAGCGCGTAGCGCGGGTTCGTGAGTGTACGGGGTGAGAAAGAGTAAATTATGCCTCTTACTGCTGTAACCGGATTGCTTCATTGCCATGCAATTCCCGCAATCCTTAAACACCTCAAACTCTCATAAAATATTAATCTATACAGAAAGCGAAATCTAATGAAGCATACTAATACATACATCAAAGCAGACAACTTAAATACCCAATTAAATACCAATACACAATCTAATCCTGATTCCTGCTCACCATATAAATCCTCATCCAAATCATCATCCAGCTATGGTATCTTTCCTGACGGTACACCCATAAATAACTGGTTTTATTCGAATTATACCAAAATTCAGTCATCTTTACAATCTCCACCATCTCCTGCCAGTTCATATATCATAACTGACTATGGAATAAAGGATGATGGTAACATATATACAGAACAATTCCAGAAGCTTATAAACTCTGTGTACGACAATGGTGGAGGTTATATTGTAATACCTGCCGGAACTTATATGACAGGTGCCTTGTTTTTTAAACCTGGAGTTAATCTATATATAGAAAAAAACGGCATATTAAAAGGAAGTCAGGATATTACAGACTATCCAATAATAAAAACACGTATTGAAGGCGAAAGCTGCCTGTACTATGCCGCACTTATTAACGCCAGCCATGCAGATGGCTTCACTATATATGGTGAAGGAACAATAGATGGCAACGGTCTGCATGCCTGGAAATGCTTCTGGCAGAGAAGAAGCTGGAATCCTGACTGTACAAACAAGGATGAACAGCGTGCCCGCCTTTTATATATCGCACATTCAGACAACATAACTATATATGGTATTCATATGAAAGATTCCCAGTTCTGGACGTGCCACATATATAAATGTACACATACCGCAATCTATGACTGTACAATATCAAGCCCACGTACTCCGGTGAAAGCCCCAAGTACCGATGCGATTGATATAGATGCATGTTCTGATGTACACATAAAGGGATGTCACATTAATGTCAATGACGATGCAGTTGCACTTAAAGGTGGTAAAGGAATAAATGCCAAAGCTGATTCTGATAACGGACTAAATGAAAGAATAATAATTGAAGACTGCATATATGACTTCTGTCATGGCTGCCTTACCTGTGGTTCAGAAGCTATCCACAATCGTAATATTATTATGCGAAACATCCGCATAAATAATGGTTATAATCTCCTGTGGCTTAAAATGCGGCCTGACACACCTCAGCTATATGAACATATACTTATTAAAAATGTAACTGGAAAAGTATCAAGCTTTATAAACATTAATCCATGGACACAATTCAGCAATATTAAAAATGAAGCTTCTTTAAAAAACGGCAGCGATAAACCTCCCATCCTGCTATCATATATTAACAACATTACAATGCAGGACTGCACCTGTGAATGTGATGCATATTACAATGTTAAAGAAGACACCTCTCAATATCTTATAAATAATATACAGCTTATAGATAATGCTATAACACTTATGGATAATAACAACCTGCAGCTTCATAACAATGCTGAATGACAAGAATGTTCTTTGCTTACAAGCAATATATGTTTGCCTATTTATAATAAAAGTGCTATAACAATATAGCTGATTAATGTATCGTAAAATGTTTATATGCTATATTTCTTAAAAATAACATATTATAATCACAAAATTACAGACATTTTTATAGTCACAATAAATGCACAGGATATATGTCACGAGGTATATATGAATTATATAAGTAACACTATAAATAAAACTTTTAAAAACAAGTATCATAAGGATACTTTAAAAATTGCTATCAATATGGCATGGCCAGCTATAATTGAATCTTTCTTTATAGCATTTGCAGGATTAATCGACTCGCTAATGGTAAGCTCCCTTGGTTCTGCCTCTGTTGCTGCTGTCGGACTCACCACACAGCCTAAGCTTTTAGGGCTGGCTCTGTTTTTTGCACTGAATGTTTCTATATCAGCACTTGTTGCCAGAAGACGTGGCGAACAACGTAAGGATTCTGCCAATGAGATCATGCTTACAGCTATACTTTTTATCATAGTATCTGCCATTATTCTTAGTATATGTTTTGTTACTCTTGCAGGACCAATCATCAGTTTCTGTGGTTCCACAGCAGAAACACATGATGGCGCCGTTACTTATTTCAGGATAATCATGGGTGGTATGATATTTAACTGTATACAGATGGGCGTTAACGCTGCCCAGCGCGGAGCTGGTAACACTAAGATTACTATGCGTACCAATGTAACCTCCAATACAATAAACATTATACTTAATTATCTTTTTATCAATGGTCACCTTGGATTTCCTGCTCTTGGGATACAGGGTGCTGCTCTTGCAACCGTATCAGGAACTGTTGTCGGATGTATCATGAGCATAATATCCATAACAAAAAAAGATAGCTTTTTAAGTATACCTTATATAATAAATAAAAAAATAAAACCAGCCTCTAAGGCTTTTATTGACCTTATAAAGGTTGGTTACAGTGTATTCTTTGAACAGGTGCTTATGCGTATCGGCTTCATGCTTACAGCAATCATGGCTGCTAACCAGGGAACAGATGCCATGGCAGCACACCAGGTAGGTATGAACATTATGTCACTTTCATTTGCATTTGGTGATGGTCTTCAGGCAACTGCTGTTGCACTTATTGGACGAAGCCTTGGTGAAAAGAAGCCTGAACTTGCGAAGGAATATGGAAGAACCTGCCGTCTTATCGGAGCATTTATAGCTGTATTTTTAGTTGCTGTTTACTTCTTTGGTGCAAGGGGATTGTACAGATTATTCTTTACAGAAGAGCATATAATAGCTATTGGTATTAATATAATGCATGTTATTATCTTCGTTGTTATATTCCAGATATGTCAGGTAATCTACATGGGTTGCCTGCGTGGAGCCGGCGACACACTTTACACTGCTATAGCATCTATGATAAGTGTAACATTTATCCGTACTATTGTTTCTTATCTGTGTGGATATGCACTTGGTGGAGGAATAATCGGCATATGGCTTGGCGTGCTTGCCGACCAGATGTCAAGATTTATATTAGCCACTGTACGATTCAAACAGGGAAAGTGGATTAATATAAAAATATGAAGAAAATATGTGGTCATGTTCATTAATATTTTCTTATTTTATAGTAGGATAATTTAAAAAATAAATATTCAGCAATAATAAAATCTCCCATTAAATGATTATTACGTAAACCATTTAATGAGAGATTGTTTAATTATATATGTTAAATACTCAACTACCTATGAATAATTATTATATAAACATTGTAATCACACAAACTTAGTTTTTATACCCTGTATAATCACGGGTATGAAGTATGCTCTCTGCTCTTTCTATCTGCTCCTTAGTTGGAGGCATAACATCTTCTAGTTCGTACTTAACTCCAAGATCATGCCATTTAAACACTCCAAGTGTATGATATGGAAGTATCTCGAACCTCTTTACTGTCTTAAGCGACTTAACGAACTCTGAAAGCTTGTTAAGATCTGCCTCGTCATCTGTTACACCTGGTACAAGGACATGTCTTATCCACATATCTTTTCCGTTATCTGATAAATACTTAGCAAGCTCTATAATGTTCTTGTTAGTCCAGCCAGTAAGCTTCTTATGTTTTTCATCATCTATATGCTTAATATCTAACATAAAAAGATCCGTAACTGCCATAAGCTCGTTGAACTTACTTAAAAATGGTTCTTCCATAGTAAATGGATTGCCAGATGTATCAAGAGTTGTGTGGACATTATGCTGCTTTGCTATCTTAAAAAGCTCAGTAACGAACTCCATCTGAAGCATGGCTTCACCACCGCTAACAGTTATACCACCTTTATCCTTCCAGTAATTATGATAACGATATGCCTTATCAAACACCTCCTGTGGTGTCTGAAGTTCTCCGCCTTCTTCTTTCCATGTCTCCGGGTTATGGCAATACTTACATCTCATATGACATCCCTGAAGGAACACTATATATCTTACACCTGGTCCATCAACCGAACCAAAACTTTCAACCGAATGAATTCTACCTTTAATATCTGACATTATAATCCTCCATTCCTGCGCTGCTTCTTTGCGCATCTCAAGTTTGTGCCAAGCACAAATCTTGCGTGTGAAAAATCTTATTTTTCACACTAATCCTCATTTCTGTATGCGTTTTATACTAAAGCATATGATAGCATAACTTATATACATAATCTATATTATTCTCATATTTTAATATTTTATAATCTTGTACAATCTTGTGTGACATAATCATAACTTTACACAGAAAACAAGACTTTATTTTAAGAATTATGGCTTCCAGTTCTCCATATGATTGCATATACTATACCGCCCATGACACCACCCAATGTGTTATAAAAAAGATCGGAAAGCTGGAATGTTCCAACCCTGAAAAACAACTGAAAAAGTTCTATCGACAGTGAAAATAAAAAGGAAACCTGAAGTGACTTACCGACAATGCCATGAAATGTCACATTTTTTAACAGCTTATCCTTAGCCGCCCACATAAGCAATATAATAAAAGGAAAAAGCATTATAATATTCTCAATACTATCTGTAATGTATACACGGACACCATTGGCATTGTAAGTCCACATTCTCCATCCACCACATACGTCTGACAATGGATTAAGCCATAGATTTCTGTTGAAGAATGTCCTGAAAAGCACAAGTGAAGTATAAAGCACAAGCACAAACAATCTTCTAAAAAAGCTCGAATTCTTAAACTGCCTTAACCATGCCACTATAGCTGCCTTGTAACCTCTGCCAGCTTCTTTGGGACAATTGGCATACATATATAAAAACATAAAAAAAACTGCTAAGACCACAGCAAACATAAAAGGCTGATACAATGCCGTAAGCATGTCCGTCACCACTGTATTAATCATCTGCTTCATAATATAACTATCCTTCCTGCTACAATATCACCTGACATTTATAATAGTCCAACTTTACAGGCATATAAAGATAATTATATACATTTTTTAAATTTTATGCAAACATTTAACTACTTGCTTCTACAGCCTGTTATCTACAATCATTATATGCGGTCTTTTAGCTACCTGTTATCCACCTTTTCCGGATACATATCATGCTCAGCCAGCCTGTTAAATGCAATCTCTTCCCACTTAGTTCCTGGTTTTCCATAATTACAGTAAGGGTCTATTGAAATACCACCTCTTGGTGTGAACTTCCCCCATACCTCAATATACTTAGGCTCCATGAGCTTTATAAGATCTTTCATGATGATATTCACACAGTCCTCATGAAAATCACCATGGTTTCTGAAGCTGAATAAATAAAGCTTCAATGATTTACTTTCCACCATTCTGATATCTGGTACATAAGATATAGTTATAGTGGCAAAGTCTGGCTGTCCTGTTATAGGACACAGACTTGTGAATTCAGGGCAGTTAAACTTAACGAAATAATCATTATCCTGGTGCTTATTTATGAATGTTTCAAGAACGTCCGGAGCATAATCATCTGGATACTTTGTTTTCTGGTTACCTAATAATGTTATGTTTTCTGTCTCTTCCTTACTTCTTCCTGTCATATTCTGTCTCCTAATCTATCTGTCTGTTATTTCACTTTGTACTCTGTTTTTATTCCATAGCCGGGTCTTTCATTCCGTTTAATTCAAATGCCCTTGCTCTGTCTATACATGTTCCGCATCTTCCACATGGCTTTTCACCACCTTCATAACAGCTCCATGTATATTTATAAGGAACATTAAGCTCAAGTCCTTTTTTTACTACCTGCGCTTTCGATGCATTGATAAATGGAGCCACTACCTTTATCTGCTTTCCACTTCCAAGATATATGGCATCATTTATAGCAGTGTTAAACTCACTGCTGCAGTCAGGATATGCACTTCCAGCAGCATCATCTGCATGAGCACCATAATATATTTCACTACAGCCCTTTGATAATGCTATGCTGGCAGCACTTGATAAAAACAAACCGTTCCTGAACGGAACATATGTAGATACTGGCTTTCCATCTGTACCCTTAATCTGTGCATCATATGATTCCTTAGGTATCTCCTTATCAGAATGTGATAAAAGAGAACAGTCGCTATACTGGAATATTTTTGCAAGGTCAAGATAAATGTGCTCTACATTATAATACTTTACTATCTTATCTGATGCCTCTATCTCCTTTGTATGCTTCTGACCATATGATATAGATAATGCTATAACATTTTCTGCACCATACTTATCAACTGCCATTCCAAGACATGTTGTACTATCTATTCCACCACTGAATAAAACCATTGCTTTCATTGTTAAATCTCCCTCTTAATGTCTGTGTATATGTTTTTGTGTCAGCCTTCCTTATTCCTCTTGCCGTCATACAGCTATGACATCCTTCAATAAGCACCGCCACATCATCAGTTCCTGTAACCATCTGGATAATATCAGCAATATCGCTTCCGATTCTTTCCTGCAGCTGTAGCCTTTTAGAAACCATATCAGCTATACGTGCTATTTTGCTAAGTCCGATTACACGGTCTTTTGGAATATATGCAACCGTGACCTTCATATCATACATAAGTGCAAGATGGTGCTCGCAATAGCTGAAAATATCTATGTCCTTTACAACTACCATATCTGAAGCACCGCCACCAGATGCACATTCCTTATCAGCATGTTTATCAAGTGCAAATGTTTTATTGAACATTTCAGCTATCTCTTCATTGGTATAATTCATTCCCTCAAACACTTCTTCATACATTTTCGCAACTCTTTCAGGTGTATCTTTTAATCCCTCACGCTCAGGATCATCACCTAGTGCTTTGAGAATACCGGCTATATGATATTCAATTGCCTTAGTATCTATTTTTTTGTGTTTTTCCATAAAATCCTCATTTCTGCATCCTGCTAACCTGTATAAAAGTCTGCATCAGCCCTTTGTATACATTAATACACTAAACTCCTCTTTTATCCGGTGCCCATATTATTTTATGCAGCTGGATCTGCATATTAACATCGTTCATAGTATTATCCTTCATAAAATCAACGATTTCTTCTGGCTCTATCATGCCAAATACCGGACTTATATAAAGATTGCATTTTCCATACAGATTGTATTTTTCTATAATCTGCTTTGTCCTCACAAGATCCTCATGGCAGCCTGCAACGAATTTGACTGTATCATTTTTGTTTAATACACTGAAATTCTCCAGCCTCATAGCCTGCTCCATGCCACTGCATGAAAGCTTATAATCCATCGTAAATGTTACATTATCTTTATGAAGCTTACGGATATTATCAAGCGGAATACTTCCATTAGTTTCTATCTCAACATTCAGGTTGTTATCTGCAAGACATTCAATAACACCTTCAATCCCATCTCTTAACAATGGTTCTCCACCTGTAAGAGTGACATTCTTAACCCCTGTAGATAGAACATATTCAAGGATATCCTCCTTAGTCATCTTCTGAGCTAAAGCATCTGCCTCATTAGCCCATTTTGTATCACAATATTTACAGTTAAGATTACATCCTTTAAAACGTATAAATACCGCAAGCTGTCCGGCCTTAGTGCCCTCACCATTGATGCTTACGAACTTTTCAACAACCTCTAATACACTCATATACTCCTCCATAATTCTTTAATCATATCTAATTCTTTTATGATTCAGCATGCTTTCCGGAATCATTCCATATAAGCTGCACTATTGGCTGGAGTTTCATACACAGTTACAGATTTCATGCTATATCCAAGCTCTTTTATCTTTTCATAAAAATACTTTGCCATATTCTCCGCTGTTGGTCTGAAATCAAGCTCAATAATCCTGAAATTCTCACTCTTTAAGGCCTCAAGTGTTGTTTTCTTAAGTGAATTCTTCTCAATAATAAGTGCATGATCCATAGAATCTGCTATATCCCTTAAATCCATTTTCAGTTCCCCAAAATCAACATACATGCCTTTATGCTGCAAATCATCCTTAAGTTCCTCTGTCTGCACCTCTAAAACAATTCTCCATCTGTGTCCATGAAGATTACTACATTTTCCATCATATCCAGAAAGAAAATGTGCTGAATCAAAGCTTGCCTCTGTTTTTAAAATATACATATAAATATCCTCTTTTATTAATTTTTTTATTATGGTTTTATTATACTTTTATCATTGCTTTATCATTGCTTGCAATAATTCCATAATAAATCATCATATACGCAAAAAAGGCATAGATACTGCGTACCCATGCCTTGATATAATCGTTCTAAATATATAAGCTATTGTAATAAATATAATAGTCCTGGTTTTATTTAGAGACAGGATGGTACAAACGAACTGTCTATCTTTAATTACGTATATCTTTAATTGCCTTGTAATGTTAACAGATGATTTTATATTTGTCAATAGCAACTGCCATGAAACTCAATGAATGAAACTCAATGAATGAAACTCAATAAAACTCATCCTTTGTGTCACCTTCTAATATACAGATTTTTAAACATCTTATGCTCCGATGATTATCTTTATAAGCTTCTTATCAAGCATAATCGTCCTGTTCCATGGATTAAGTATTATACCTTCTATTTCATCCACCTTCAACGCCGCATCAAAAAGCTTTCTTATATCTGTCATAAATGTTGACATTACACTGTCTGCGCCCTTCACTTCCTCATCAAAGCTTGTAAACGCTGTCCACCATAGCTTTTCATCCGCCGTCTTCACTGCTTTTAACTTAAGTCCATAACCTTGCTGACTGCTGATTTTACCATGCTCTGATGGCTGTCCTGGCATAGGTGGTTCAACCGCTATTATGAGCTGACCATTATCATTCATACGTCTTCTTATAACAGTAAGAGTGTGTGCTAACATCTCCTCTGATGGTTCCTTCTGTAAAGCTTCTATGGCATTTTCTATGAGTTCATTGCCTGTAAGTTCATTGTCTTTTAACTCATTATTATGATTATTCTTTTTATCATTATTGTTTATAACATTATTGTCTGTAATATTATCATTTCCGCTGTTATTCTGTATATTCACTGTTTCTGCCACTTTCGATTCTCCATATAATTCCATTATAATATTCCACCTATAACACCACCTAACGTGCTATACTATACTAAATATGCTCACCTATAAGCTTTTCCATCCACACCATGTTATACCATCTGCCAAACTTATAACCACAGTCATAGAACTCACCTACGAGTCTGTAACCAAGATGTGCATGAAACATGACACTGTTCTTATCAAGATATTCATCATCCTCTTTAGGATATGCTATACATGCATACATGTTAAGAATACCTCTGTCCTTAAGCTCTCTTTCAAGCTCGTCATGAAGAAGTCGCCCTATACCCATATGCCTCATATCCTTATCCACATATATAGAAGTCTCTACACATCTGTCATAGGCTTTTCTTTCATGAAACATTCCAGCATACGCATACCCGACGATTCTTTCGTTATATAACGCCACTATATAAGGATACTTCTTTAATGTAGCTTCTATACGCCCTTGAAACTCTTCTAATGATGGCACATCATATTCAAATGTTATCGCAGTATTCCTGACATACGGTGCATATATGGAAAGAAGCTCTTTAGCATCTTCCACTAGAGCAGTTCTCATATGAACCATAGGAGTACATATACCACCTTTGGCTTCAACACAGATACTGTTGCCAGATGTACTGTAACACATATTATTCAAGATATTATCTGTATTCATTATGTCTGTTCCTTATTTTAATTCAGTTTCTCGACTACTACCTTACATCTCTTTTTGTAAAAAGCAATGCCGTAAAATATCATATATCTAACCCTTATGACTGCTTTAACAATTAAGTTATATCACTCATACGCAGATTCCTCATCCCAAAAGCCAGTCGATGACATTTACAACTTTTATGCCATCGTAATTTCCGAGTGAAAATCGATCCAATGTCAGGACAATTTTTTCATAATTATCCTGAATGCTCCGCAACGGTCTCATCTCTCTCTCAAAGGTTTCTTCTGCCGTCATATCAGCTGTTACCTGATAATAGGTAAGCACGCCTTCCTTCTGTGTAACAAAGTCAACCTCAGTAGAACCATATTTTCCGATGTTGACTTTGCCGCCCCTTCGTGAAAGTTCAAGATACACAATGTTCTCAATGGTAAATCCAAGATCATATCGTTTTCTTGGAAGAATGTGGTTTCTGATTCCCATATCTACCATGTAAAACTTATTGTTGACCTTTAAGAGCTGCTTTCCCACAATGTCAAACCGCTCAACAGGATAAAAAATGAAAGACTCTGTCAGTGCTTCTACATAATCGCTGACTGTGTTTTGGGATACTTTTCTGCCCGCTGAGGTCAGATAGTCGGTTATACTTTTCATTGATACCGGACTGCCGATAACGCTTGCCAGATACCTGGCAATTGTCTTTAGTAACGCAATGTCTGTGATTTTTCGTTTTCCACCCTCTTTTTCCCTTCTTGCCTGACGCTGCTCAATATCTTTTACAATAACGGTATTGTAGATTCCCTCTAAATACTGATCTATTTTTTCATCCGTGCGGTTCATTACTGCCACATACGGAATTCCGCCAGTTTTCATAAACTCTGCAAAAGCTTCCTCTTTTGCCATGCCTGTCACCGCCATATACTCACGGAAAGAAAACGGCAGCATCTTGATTTCTGTGTACCTCCCTGACAAAAGCGTTGCAAGCTCACTTGACAGCATATATGCATTAGAGCCTGTGATATAAACATCCACATGGTCTTTGATATAAAGACTGTCAACCACTTTCTCGAATGATGGAACTTCCTGAACCTCATCCAAAAAGATGTACGTCATCTTATCAGCACACAAACGCTCTTTGAGGTAATTGTACAGCTTCATATAATCTTTTAAAGGTTCGTAATCCAGATTTTCAAAATTGATAGAAATAATCTGTTCTGGTGTGACTCCATTCGCTAAGAGTCTATGCTGATACTGTTCCAGAAGTACAGATTTTCCACAACGACGGATTCCGGTCACAACCTTAATCTGCTGCTCGTCTTTCCATGCCCAAAGCTGGTCAAGATATTCTTTTCGTTCAACCATATCTGCATCTCTCCTTTTTTCTCAATATAGCATATTATACGCAGAATATCAAATTATTTTCCCATTTCGGAAATTTTTATTTTATACAACTTAATTTTTTCCAATTTCAGAAATATATCAGATACGAAGCACACCCCTTTTTCGGGGCGTGTAACTTTTAGGTGCTGTTAGGCGTTGGAGTTGGCTTCCTTCCAAGCCTCGTATTCATCGACCAATTCTGCTGTCAAGAAGCTGTTCAATCAGCTTGTTTTATCAATATAGTAAAAACCATTCCTGTGGATTTCCTAAAAATCTTCAATTCTTTTCGGAAGTTTTAGATTCTTCATAATATATTTATCCCCTTTACAAAACCATCACCTCTATAAGCTCTTTATCAGTAGTATAGCTGATTAATGGAAAAAATACACTTTAAAGTTAATTTTATCAGTTTCAACCACATCTTGTTATTACATAAAATAGTCCATATATGCTGGTACAAGCGAGTGACCAAGAACATAAACATTTTCAATATCTTCTATATACACACAATTTTTCATTATTGACACACAAAGTTCATCTATCCTGTCCATCCGTGCTTCAAGATTCCAATAGAATTCATTTTCAAGTTGGTCAGGCTCATACGGATTACCATATATCAGTTCAACTGCCGTTATGTTCTTTTACACCAAATTTATTGATTACAGTGTATATTTATTTCATAACCAAGAGCCTTAGATACTTCTTCAACATGTTTACTATAACATCTACCATTATTTCAATACCAACTCAAATTAATTTTCATACTTTTATCAATAACATATACAATTATGTCTTCCACAAAATCTTTCATCATTATCTCTAATAAAACTATTATCAATGACCATATTGTGAAAATATTTAAATCCATTTTACATAATATTCCATCAGTAACGTAAGTAGCGAGTTCTGAATGTAATAAAAGTACTACAAACATTAACATAAAAATCATATAATATATATATAAAAACAACCTTCTTATCCGCCTCACATTTTTTCTTATTCTCCTAGCCCTTTTATATTCAAGTAATTTTTTTCTTAACCATTCATCAGAATTCTCTTTTAATATTTCATCAATATTATTATTTAATCTTATCTTATATAATAAAGTATTATTAATCGAATTATTTCGTTCTATATTTGCAAGTAGTTTCGTTATTTTATCATTAATATCTTCCAATATATCTACAATTAACTTAATAAATGATAACAAGAAAGTAGGTATAGCTATAAAAAAAGCAACCACTGATAAATCAATATTGGAAGAGAAGCTTCCATACAATACAAATAAAAATATGGCTCCAAACATAACACACGTAAATATATTCTTTCTTAGAAATATTTTATCTTTCATAATGTATCTTTCCCTTCATAATTAAATTACTATTAACTGTTATTTATATACTAAATTTAGAATTCTTTTTATTTGACTTATCTTTTTGCTTAATAAATAATCGTTTATATCTAAATATTTTTTTATATCACTTTTCCTATATCCTAAAATTAAAAGTTTAGTAATAATCCTTAATTGCTCATCATTCATACTTACGATTATGTTTTCTAACATCATATTGCTTATAGCATTTATTTCAACAGCATTCTTAAAATGATAATTATAAGTGCTGTATATTTTTTCTATATATGACATATCGTAACCATAAAGCCATTCATTATATGTTACCTGTAAATTTGACTCAAATAAATTATTACTAATACCATCTAATGACACTGAATTATAATTTGCTTTTCTTTTATAACGCCCTCTATTTCTTATTTCACTCTTAAATTTGTTCCTTAAACAAACATTCAAAAATGTATTAAATGTACATGTTCTGCTATTATCATATTCAATAATAGCCTGCCATAAAGTCATGTTTGCTATAGAATAAAAATCATCATAATCTACTTCATTAATTTTAATACCTATTAAATTCAGTATATTTTTAGTACTTCTTTTTAATAACGCCATATTATTATACAAATATACCTGCATTAATTCATTCTGATAATCAGTTAGTTTTGTCATTTTCTCCATATAATATAATCTCTATTTTCTTTACACAATCTCACTCAACCTACTCATCCTGATTCCAGCATCTATAATCTTGCATCTTTCCTCTTTTGACACCGCACCATTCTCCTCATTAACTATCTCCTGACAATGATTATAAATATCATCCTTATAGCCGGTAAAATCCTTTATAAGATAAGCTGGAATTCCTTGCCTGATCAGCTGTATAATCGCATACTTCGCCAATGCTGTTGCACATGTTGAACCTATTAATTCATTAAGAATAAAAAAAAGTTTTGTACTGTGCGGTATATTCTTACGCGGGTTACTTAATTCTATAAACATATATTGGTTAACATCTGAACCATTACATAACTCATTAATAGCTCTTGTTCTATAATCCATATATGTATCCATATTTGTCTTTAAGGTGTCCGGCAAATGAACAGAATATCCATTGATTACTATACGCCCATTAGTACTGTTATAATCCGCAGCTTTCAATTCTCTTATAGTTTTATTACTCATTCCAAAACATAATACAAGCTTACAAATCAAAGCTGATATATACGCTGAAAATGTTCCATCCCACTTTCCACTTATCAGGTCATCATAATTAGCAAGGTTAATTATCTCATTACATCTATCAACAATACGTCTTGCTGCTTCCTCATCTAATGGCATGACCTGCTTTGACTCATTAAGCTTAAGACGTTTAATTGCACTCTCACACTGTTCTTTCATCTCTTGTACATACACTTTATTATCAAAATATATATTGGAACATATCTGTTTTGCAGAAATATATGCATAAAAGCTTTTAACTGTGGATATATACAAATCTGCTGATGCTCTGTACTTCACCTGATTACGTTCAACATAAAAGATTATACTTTCAGCTACATCTTCTATTTCTAATCCCTTTAATATACTTTTATAATTAGAATCTGTCGCATTCTTCATCTCAACTAAATACTGATAAAATGAATATATCTTTTTTCGATATGCTTTTGCTGTGTCTTTATCCCACTTATCAAGAAATTCATCTATTAATTGTTTAAATAACATATACACTCCTTTTGTTTTTGCGATTATTTTATTATTTCATCGTTTTCACTTTTAATAATAATTCATCTTCTGACAAATGTAAATATTGTCAGAAGATGAATTATCAAAATTTTACATGATGCTTCGCATCGCAGACACATCGGTAAAAACATACATTATTAGTAAACGATTGAATGCTAACTTTTTTTTGAAGCTGTCCTTTACGGTTGCAACATCTTCATGATAGGTCATGCCAAATATCACACTCCATACAGAATTCGTGTTAATTTAAATCTCTTTAACACAGTTGTGATAATGCTAGCTACTCCCACCGCACACAAAAAGCTTATCACAACTTGTACTATCGGCGACACCTTACCATTCAACAGAATTATTGTCAGATATATAATCTGCTGATGGAACAAATAAATTCCAAAACTCTTTTCCTTCAATCCGTTCCATAATTTTGATTTTTTTGCATTAATCAGTTTTTCCGTAATTATTTTTACAGTGTAATATACGAAAATCACTCCCATATACGAACATGTATAACTTATGCAAAAAGCATGGTACAGAAACTTTTATCAAAGAAACTTATGGCGTTGATGATGCAGAGACCTGGGCACGTTCTAATGTAAATGAGTTAAATGCTGCTGAAAAAGCTGCAAAAGATGTTGAACACTTTGTACGTTTCTCCACGAATGAACTGATTCCTGCTGGCAACACCAAAGGCAATGGCTGGAATAATCAGGCGTTTCAAAGGATTATAAGAATTACGCAAAACATTACGCTTTTCACGAAAAATGTATAAAAGCCGCAAACGCAGTAACTATCTGCATTTGCGGCAATTTTTAAGCTGAAAAGGAGTACCTCTGTATGATTTACACAGACACAAATCTGGATGAGAATGAAATTATCCGAATTTATGGAAAATGCTGGGATATCGAGGTATTCTTTAAAGTATGCAAGAGATACCTTAACATGAGCAAAGAGTGTAATTCTCTGTCCTATGATGCAATGACAGCATATACTGCAGTCATTTTTACCCGATAGATGATGTTGTCACTTGAAAGCTGAAAATCCAGCGATAACCGTTCTCTTGAAAAACTCTTTTTATATTTTCTGATGAGATGTCTGATATCACATGGATACAGGCATTTCAAATGCTACTTCAAGTATTCAGAACAACGCTTACGGAAAATACCGAGTTGTCAGATGAGAAAATCAGCGAATTGGTGGAAGCGTTTATAAACGCACTTACCATAATAATGAAAACTCAACTGCAAGCTGCATAAAGCTGAACATTGACAACCGAATAACTGCCAGGTATTGAATTTTCAAAGTACATAGCTAAAATTTATGTGCGAAGTTTGAGTTATTATATCTTACACACTTCAACAGGTACATCAATCACTTCTTCAATCTCTTTCTTATATTGATTCATTAATTCTTCACTTACACCTTTATAATTTGGAAGTATTATTTCATTTTTACCATCAATTAACGATTGATATTTACTAAGTCCAAGATTATGCTCTTTTATAAGCTCTATTTTAAGGATATTACCTTTAATATGACTCAATAATTCAATTACTTTTCCTCTGTTTTCATCATTATCCGTATACCCACCAATAACAGGAATACGTAATACTACTGTTCTGTCTGTATTTAAAAGTATTTTAAGATTTTTGTAGTAAACAGATAAATCTCCTCTAAGATATTCTCTAGACTTTTTTTTATCTAAAATTTTTATATCCACATAAAATAAATTAATATATTTAATTGCTATATATAATTTATAAGATGGTGCAAATAAACTTGTTTCTATCGAAGTATGTATTTTCTCTGTTTTTAATATCTCTAACAATGGTTCCAAACAATCCATTTGCAACAAACACTCACCACCAGAAAAAGTTACTCCACCAGGCATTTTTTTTAGTTCATGACTATTCCAATCGCCATCATAAAACGCCAAATCTTTTACTACTTCAGCGTGCAACTCCTCTGTATTATACTCTCGTCCATATACACCTGAAAGTCTGTTTTTTACATAATGTTCTGGATATGGGTTAAGGTTTTCTGGATTTGAACACCAAGGGCATCGTAATGAACAACCCTTTAAAAACACTGTAGTGCGAATACCCGGACCATCGTGCAAAGAAAATCTCTGAATATTGGTTATGAGAATATTTGACATCCATTTGACCTCCAATAAAATAATCCCAAGCATTCAATTGGACTGTAATTTTAATATAGAATTATTTATTTTTTTTATTTATTTTCATATCTTCTATCATATTTTTAAACATACTTTCCAAATCAAACTTGGCTTTCCATCCAAGATTACATAATTTTGCAGTATCAAGATTCATATGAAGCACCGGTGCATATCCAAGCTTTTCAGCATCTGTTTCTTCTATCAAAACCTTTACTGAATTATCTCCAAATCTATCAGCAACCATTTTTGCCATTTCATATATAGAACAATATGTTGCTTCATTTGCTGCATTATATGCCTCACCTGGTATTCCATTGTATAGTACAGCTAATATAGCACTAACGGCATCTTCTGTATAAAGATAACTTCTTTTTGTTTCCCCCTTAGTTTTAAGTACTATATTTCTTCTTTCAATAGCACATCTAGCAAATTCTGCAAATACTCGTCCATCATTATATTTTACACCCGGACCAAAGGTTTGTGTAAGTCTAACAACCTTTGCCGGAACGCCAAATTCTGAATAATAAGACACGCATAGGCTTTCGCACATTCTCTTACTTTCTGGATAACATGATCTTACTTTCATTGTATCCAAATTTGTTTCATGTTTTTCATCTATCTTCAAATCATTTAATGGTGATCCATATACTTCCATACTTGAGAGATAGACAAATCCTTTTACATTATTTATCCTAGCAAATTCTAACATATTTTTTGTTCCGTACAGCGCAGTCGTAATTGTTTCGATGGGTTCATCAATAAAAGCTCTACTAGATGTTTGACTTGCTCCATGAATTATATAATCAACATCCATTTTTTGTGGCTTTATATCACATATATCGCCGATAATATATTCTAAATTTCTAGTTGGCTTTCCGAACATACTTTCCGCTCGTTCTATATTTCTTACCAAAGCTATTACATGCTCATTTTCTCTCAGCAAAAATTTAACTATTTCTTGTCCTATAAGTCCCGTTGCACCACTTACTAATACTCTTTTCATTAATTTACCTCTTTCTATTTTTTAATAAACTTATTTTCTATCATTGCTCCTTTAAGAAATTTCTATGTTAAATATTTAATTCTATACTTTTTCAATACTTTTGAAATTATTAAAGCACACGCAAAAGAAACCAAAAATCTTAAAATAAAAAGAATTGTGACTCCTAAATTAGTTGACAAAACAATCTCGCCAGCTATAGTTACTAGAACAAAAATAACAACATAATTTATAGGATCAGAATATAAGTATAATCCAAAAGAATTTTTTAATATAGTATTATATATTTTACTTTTAGATACGCAAGTATTCTTTGCTAAAATATACGAAATCGTATATGTTGCAATCATTCCAAATATTGTTAAAATAAATTCTATTATATAACTTAAAGTTTGCACACCACAATACTTTTTCATTACAAAGAAAATCAGAAAACATATCATTGACAACATCCAACTTACTGTAATATATTTGTTCTTAATTTTATTCCTATAATTTTCAAATAAATATCCTATATAAAACCATATAAAATACATACAAATATCTTTCAATAATATTATTGTAATATTGTTACAGATATAATTTAAAATTACACCTACAATCACAACAATTGGTGATAACACATTAGACTTTATGACACAATAAAATACTAAAAATAAAATAAATAGTGTAGGTAAAAACCACAAATAGGTATTTCCTTGTAATAATATTTGACCAACAAAAAAATCTTTTATGACATTCTCGGATTCACTCCAATAGTTTGATATATATTTAAGTGGAAAATTGTAGAAAATAGAAACTATGAAAAAAGGAATCAATAGTCTAGCTGCTTTATTTTTTATCAATTCTATAAATCTAATTTCTTTTTTTGAGATTGTTACTCTAAATAACGCTCCACTCAAAGCCATATATAACGGCATATGAAATGAATAAATTATTTCTTTTATCTGCTCTAATATTTTGAAAATTGTTGTTTTTCTTATAAGGAAACCAGAATAATCAATACCTCCATAATTTGTCTCTATTCGATAGTACATGCAATGACTGATAATAACCAAAATAGTAACTACTACACGTAACATATCATACTCTATTATTTTTTTGTTATTTAATTCGGTCATTTTTCTTAAGAACCCTCTCAAATATTTCATATAGTGATTTAATGATTTCTTTGGCCATTTCTTCTTTCAGTAGCATTAAAATAAATAAATAACTGATTAAAAAAATCATAGCAGAAATTACAATGTTTAAAAAACTACCCAATTTCAAATAAAATACGAACATTGAGATAATTGCACTTACAACTGTCGCAAGAATTATTTTCCAATATTTTATTTTTATTATAATATCCAATAATTGTTTTTTTAATGCTATACATTGCACGCTCAAAACTACAAATTCTGCTATCAACGTACCTATAGCTGCACCTGATGCACTAAACTTTGGAATTAATACAATGTTCAACAACAAATCTGTTATAGCACCTGCTATTTCTGAATATAAAACTATTTTTTCTTTTCCTAATGGAACTAATATTTGCAATCCCAATATATTTGTCATACCGATAAATAAAAGCGTAAACATGATTATTTTCATTGGAGAAACGGCTTCTAAATACCCAACACCTGACAAAAACATAATTGCATCTTTTGCATAGATAATAAAATAAATACTTAATGGAAATGCTACTAATACAACAAAATTCATAGCTTTAAAACATATTCGCTTAAAATCAATCCACATTCCTTTTTCAACGTAATATGAACATCTTGGAAGAAGTACCCCACCTAATGAAGACACAACTTGTACCAAAATCACTTTAATCTTTACAGCTGCATTATAATAGCCAACATCAATATCTGATTTTATAAATCCCAGCATAACTGTATCCAAATTTGTATATATAGTTGTAGCACATGACATTGCAAAAAAAACGAGTACTGCTTTCAAATGTCTTAGTAAATTATAATTACCTAAAAATGAAAAATTAATGTATCTACGTGCATGTATTATATTCAATATGTTAGAAGCTGACGCTGCAAATATACTAATTGCTCCATAAATTATATAATCTTCTTTTTTATGTACAAAAATAAACATTGCGACTAGTGCTATAAATTTAAAAATTACTGAACGAATAGTAATATAGCTATATTTTTCCAATCCTTTATATAACCATTCCATTCCAATTACATTGAGCAATATTGTAGAACTAATTATAATATAAAGAATTCGATCCTCAAATAATCTCGGAACTGTAGCCAATACAATTCCAAGAAGAATATATGCAAAAAAACTCATAATTAAATTAATAATCAAAAGTTCCTGCACAGTTTTACTTAATTTTATTTTATCATCTCTTACTTGTGCACAAGCTCTAATACCATAGGTGGGAATTCCTAACTGAGCAAATATGCTAAAATATGATATCAATGATGTTGCAAATGTTACTCGACCTACACCTGACGGTGTAAGAATTCGTGATACATACGGAAACGTAATTATAGGAAAAATAATAGATGACATTGTCAAAGCAGCATTCATAACAAAATTTAACTTCAAAGATTTCTGCTTATTCTCCATTCAATATTTCCTCCACATTTAATTAATACCATATATTTGTGCATCTTCTTTAGCTTGCAAAATAGCTCTCATCGTATAGAAATCATCAGGTGTTGTAATTTTAATATTTTCATATGGTCCATCAGTCATATGTAAAGCATATCCGTAATACTGCATCATTGTACAACTATCAATAAACGTATAAATACCTTCACTTAACGCTTTTTCATGGGCACTTAAAATATCTGACAGGAAAAAACACTGAGGAGCTTTTGCTACTCTAGAATGTGCTCTATCTGGTACAAATTTTATATCTCCAATATCATCTATCTCCACTATTGTTTCTTTTACAATACTACTGGTAATTGAAGTATGATATTTCCTGACATCCTCTATATTTCTACAAAGCAACTTTTCGTTAATTAATGGTCTTACACCATCATGAATTAATACAATATCATTTTTCATATTGTTAGATATTTCTTTAGCTGCACATAATCCATTATAAATTGATAACTGACCAGTTTCTCCTCCTGGTACAATTTTTTTAATTTTGTCAAGCCTGTATTTGTAAACTAAATCTTTAAAATAATTAATCCAGTCTTCAACACATACAACCACAACAGCATCAATTAACTCACAACTCTGAAAATATTCGATTGTGTGCACTATAATTGGCTTATTATATATTTCAAGAAACTGCTTTGGTCTTTCTTTACTATGCATTCTACTTCCAACCCCACCAGCAAAAATCACTCCGATATTCAATTCACTCACCTCGTTTCTTAATTAATATTTTTTTACATTAATGTGTACTTTCGTAACAAACCACATCATAAATAGCCAAATTATAATATATTTATAAAATGAAAAATTCAGAATGGATGAAAAAAATCTCTCTCCAAAAAATGAAAAAGATAATAAGAATAAAATATAACTATTCATTATAATTTTTCCATTTATCACTTTACTTTTTTTTTCAATCAATACGTTCTCATACAAACATTGACTTAAAATAGCCATCACGATAATCATTGCCATTGCTCCTACATACCCAAAATCATAAATAAGTGGAGCATACAAAGTATAAACATTTCCCAAACTTATACCATTAATTCGTCTAAATTTTAAAATAGAGTTAATATTCCACCCAATTCTATACTTTGCATCTATCCAGGTTAACAAAACACTAAATGTTTGTTCTCCAAAAACAATTGGCTTTGAATGCTCCTCGTTTAAAAATAAATCCAAATTCTTAATTTCTGCACCAAAATATTTGGCCACTTCATCTATAGCAGAAGTTGTTGATGCAATTACACTACTTCTGCCTAATATATCACCTGTGCCCTTAAAAATTACCAACAAAAAAAGCACTCCTGACAGAAGTGCAATTATTTGTTTGAATTTAATATTTGATTTCCAATTGTTATGCTTACGTTTAATAAAAAACCAAATTGCTACTAAAGCAAATATTAACTGTAAAGCTTCCCCCCTTGCACCTAATATCACACTGTTTGCAATTCCAAGTCCAAAACTAATTATCAATAAAATTTCATTCTTAGTTTTCTTCTTTAGAATTCTATTGTTCACAAACACATAAATCCAAATATAACAAGATGCAATAGAAAAAAGTCTCAAATTAATTGCTAAATCAGATATGCCAACAGAATAATCAGAAAAAAGCGAATAACTTCTAAAATAATACATTAATAAACTTAAATTACCACTTATTCCATATTTTGCTAAGGAAACTCGCATCGAGTCAACAACAACATATAATGAAATACACTGTATTACAATTGTTAACACAATCTTCCAATTTTCAACATTTATTGGAATACATTGATTGTCTTTTCTTCTTGATATTCTTAATAATCTTTTTCCATATAAAAAATGAATAAATATACAAACTAAAATGTATAAAATTGAACCAAATAATATCGTTATAAATGTATTTAAATGTAAATCTAAACTCCATTTATCTGCATATACAACACAACACAGTAATGCAATACAAAAAGGAGCTGTATACAAAAAAGCTGGTGACATTAAATCTTTATCCATAGCTTTATAAGCCATAAAAAGTGCTAATAAAAGCATAAAAATTAATACATATATTTGCAAACTATCTCTCCTCTATAATAAATCCTGGTTTATATACAGGATGTTTTCCTAATCTATTATTTAATGCATCCTTTTGAGCAGTTTTAAATAGCTTTTTTTCTTCTGCTGTATTTTTAGATAATATACTAATATCTAAAACATATCTTTTAAGAAATCTATTAATAAAATATCTTAAAGGAAAATGTTTTTTTAATATATATAACTGATTTCTACGATTATAATAATTGTACCATCCAATTTTTCTTGCTTCCACTCCAGGTGTATCATGAACAAATATACTTGATGGAACACATATCAGTTTACCTATTTTTCTAAGTCTAAGACTATGTTCATTATCATCTCCATATATAAATAATTCTCTAAGAGTTGTTCCAACCTTATTTAATGCAGATACCTTAATCATCGTTCCTACATACGAAAATAAATCTATTTCAAAACATTCTTCGTTGTAAAATTCTTTACTTACTCCTACAAATCTAACTCTTAAAAAATCTTTTTCCACTCTACTTCTGTGAGATTCGTGAATTTGACCATGATTTAAAACCATGCTAGATAATGAAATAATCTCGTGTTGTCTTTTACGATCTTGTTTTTGGTAATAAGTAAGCATTTTCTCGATTGCATCATCATTCGGAAATGCATCGTCATCTGAAACAAGTATCCAGTCAGTTTTTAACTGCATTGAATTAACTAAATTAAGCGCATAATCCATACCTGCACCAAATCCACCTGCACCTCCAGTATTTTCACTTAAATATACGACATCTTTATCAAAGTGTGATTTAATATCAATCCATTCTTTTAAAAAATCTATTGTTCCATCTGTACTACAGTTATCTACAATTATCAGCTTTTCTATTTCATAAGTTTGCTTCTCATAACATGCCAAAGCAGTTTTCAACTTTTCTAATCGATTAAATGTAACAAGTACAACTGTTACTCTTTGTTCTTGGTTCATACTAAAGCCTCTCCTTCTTTTTTACTTACAATATGTTCATAAACAGTTTTTTTATCAGATGAAAACAACATATTTTTATATGTTAATTTATGTATATTGCTCATCTTCAATATATGTCTTAACTTTTCTTTGTTTATTTCATTATTAAGTTCAAGTAATAAAAGATGTGGATATGTATTAGAAAAGTATGGCATATTTTCAAAATATTGCCTAAAACATTCCTTTTCACTCATAGCTGCTATCATAATATGAAAAATAAAATAATCATCCATATACTTATTGTTCATCCAATAATTAATCATTGATCCTTTTAGTGAACACATAAAATAATTATTAGGATACTTAGCATACATAAACCAATTTGACACCTTAGTTACTGTCATATCCAAAAAAGAAGATTGATAGAAAAAAATATCACTTTGTAATATTTCTTCATCAATCTTGCCTGTCAAAAAAACAGTTGAGTCAATCCACATACCACCGTAATCAGCCAAAAGAGTAATTCTACATAAATCAGAAAAATTTGCATTTGTAATTCTTTTCTGTTTCCACATATTAACGATTTGAATAGGTAATTTCACATATTCAAACAAATTGTTAGAATCTAATTCAATAACCTCAAAGTTCATTTGGGCTGAATAGTACTTAACAGTTTCTAAACATCTTTGCACAATCAACGGAGCATTCTCAGATCCCTGAAACCACAACCACCATATGCATTTTTTTTGTTCATTATTTTTTTTCTCTTTACATTCTGAATAAACTATATAATTAGCTATTCTTTTTTTTACTTTTAATTGCCAATTCATTCGTCTAATCAGATTATTATTTGCCACGCGTAACACTGGGCTTTTTTCATTAATAACTCTGAAGAGAATATTTTTAATACCATATAACTTCAACCAAGTTCTTATCTTTTCAATATTCATCTTTCTATCCTTCTATTTACATATATCAGCAATGAGTTTAACCACTTTTAATGTTGCCTGACCTTTTTCAAATGACCCTAAATCTAACTGATGAGCCTCCATTTTTTTTTCAATATCAATTAAATCAATAGAAAGTATCGCATGCTCTAACTCTTCATTATTTAAACATATTGGAAATCCCCAGGTATAAATATCTTTGTCAAAACCTCTTTGTTCTATATATCTCTTTAAATCAGGTACATATAGAAAACATGGCTTAAGCATCAATGAATAATCCCACATTGACGAAGAATAATCTGTTATAAGTGCATCACACACATATAATAATTCTTGCATATCTGGATAATTTGTAAGATCTAGCATACTAGTATTTTTTTCTTTACCATATAAATGTGCCCTAAATGCCAAAATTACTTTCTTTCCAAACCTTTCCTCAAATGCTTTTACGATACGTTTTTCGTCTATCTTTGGAAATTCATCAAATCCTTCTCTCCAAGTTGGTGCATATAAAACAAAATATTCATCTGATTTTAATCCTATTGAATTTCTAATGGCTTTGTATTTGTTATAGTCAATTTTATTCACTAAAAAATCATTTCTAGGCATTCCTATTGATAATGTCTTACCTACATATCCAAACTGCTTTCTCAAAACTTCTTTTTCCCAATATTCACTACTGGTAATAAAATAATCTGTTTCTTCTATATTTTTATCTCTTCTATAGTTATAAAGAGTATTTCTTTCTTTTTCTTCTTTGCCTACCTTTTTATAACAACCACCACCATGCCATGTTTGAATTTCCACTTGCCCTTTTCTTTTGGGAATTTCCGTTATTTGAAGAAAATTACAAACATATATTTTCGACGTAACTCTATATAATACATGTTTAAAACTTCTATATTTGCAAATCACTGCATACTTTGGTCCCTTTTTTACATCTTTTAATGCCCATACGATTTCTATTTCATCTCCATATTTCTTGTATAACTCATCGGATATATATTTAGGATTACAATTATATCCCTCACCTGAGAATGACTCAAAAATCACCCTATTATTCTTCATGGGTAAAATATAACTTAGCTTCAAAACCTGTCTCATAACAATAATAAACAAGCACTTCAAAAATTCTAAATTCATCTTAATTTTACCCCCTTTGATGATGAATAAATATTCTCCATGATAACTTATAAACTGGATATCCTAACATCAAGCAAAAATAAGCTAATTTATCTCTTTTAGGAGTTTTTTTATTACAACAAATCTTAAAACTATTCTTTCTCAAATAGCGTATAATCATCTTTCGTATATCATCATATTTTGTATCAACTACATCTAACATTTGATTGAGTGTACTAAACCTAGCATAACCTCTTCTCCTCAAAGTAGCTTGCTTTAAATCAGGATATTTTTTATCAATGTAATCTGCCATCTGATCTGTCATATCAATAAAATCTAATTTTTTAGGATTAAAAGCAGATGTTACGATACTATTATCTCGAATAATGTAATAATACTTAGGTACAAAACTACAAATTATAAAATCACATAAATCGAATAATAAATATGATGTACCTATATCCTCGAATAGACGTCCTTTAGGAAATCTAACATCCTCAAATAAACTTTTATGAATTAATTTTGCATATGCTGCCGTTTCAATTTCATCATGATAACACATCATTTCTATGCATTTCTTACCAGTAATTACAATTTCCTGTCCATTACCCTTATTCCAAACCTTACCATTGGAAGTGTACACAACATGCAGAGAACATAATGCTAATTTATATCCCTTTTTTACTAAATTATACATAAACTCTATATAGTCCAAATCTATATAATCATCTGAGTCAATAAAAGTTAAATACTCACCATTTGCTCTTTCGATTCCATAGTTTCTTGCATCTGATAAACCACCATTTTCTTTGTGATAAACCTTAATCCTTGAATCTAATTTTGCATATTTATCGCAAATTTCTCCTGAACGATCCTTGCTACCATCATCAACTAAAATAATTTCTAAGTTCTTATAGGTTTGATTAATTATAGAATTTAGACATTTTTCTATGTATTTCTCCACACCATATGCTGGAACAATGACTGAAATTAGCGGCATATAATTTTCTTCGATTTGAATGTCCATATTATTCCTCCATTTCAGCTGCAATTGCTCTATTAATCAATAGATCCTTATAGCTTTCAGGTAAATCATTGAAATATGCTGAAAATCCCCATACTCGTACAATTAGTCCTGTATATTTCTCAGGACATTTTTTTGCTTCAATTAATGTTTTACTATCCATAATATTCATTTGCATTTGAAAAAAGCCTTGTTTAATAGAACCTTTCAAAAATTTCAAAAATGCTTCAAAATTTTTTTCTATAAAAGATGGTGAAACAAAAAAATCTAAAACATTACCATTAAATCGCTGGTGTTTACATTTTAACTGTGATGCAAAATGTACCAATTCTGTATATGGTGCATCTATACATGAAATATGAGTGTTATATGGATCTCCTTTTTTTCGTCCTGAAAAATCTGCCATTGTTTTTTTACTTAAAATATTATATCCCGGAGAACTTAGTCCGAATTTTACCGTTCCTCCAAATTTATTATGATAATTTGTTGCAACTATACTCAACGAATCTGTAATTTTATTCACTAATTCAATTACTTCCTTTTCATCATGACCATATGATTTTTTCATTAGTTTAAGCTCATCATATAACCACGGCGTGTCTAAAAAATTTTTCAATCTCGCCTCATTAATTTTTTTAAATGTGTATTTTTTTTCATCATAAACTAAAAATTTAATGTTAAATAAACTATCTATAACATTCGACATAGCAACTGTAGTAATACCATAATTATTATATTTTGTTGCTCCTTTTGAAATATCAGTTCTCTTGCTTGAACATCCATCGGAAAAAATAGAAACTAAAGGATCTTCAGCCCACTTAAATTCATCCAAACCTTCTAAAAATTTTTTAAAATTTGCAGAATTGATTTCTATATATCTTTGCACTAACTCTTCATATGAATCATACTCTTGTTCTAATGTTTGATCCAAAGCTTTAAAATAATCAAAAACTGCTATATTATTCTGATCAAATGATTTTCCAACAATATATGGTTCCCAACATGCTGATGTACAATATGAATATGCATCCATTTCTGATATTCCCATACTTAACAATGCTGGAATAACAATTTCATCATTTGAAAATAAAGGACTTCCTGTTTTTCCCTTTAAGCATTCAATAGAAAGAACCAGTAATTCATTCGGAGTATTTTTACCGACACGAAGTAATATCTTAGGATCTGGTTTACCCAGTATCTTCTGTTGTTTTAAAAAAATGTATGTCAAGTCATTTGAATAGTAACTACCATCTGGTTCATTACCACCTAATACTATAATTTGCCCAATATCACCTTCTAAAGCATCGCTTTTATAACTAGGATATTTACTTAACTCATATAAGAAATCAAACACAATTTCACTTGCTTGATCATAATCAAGTAAATTATCTTTCTTATCTTGCTCATATAAATCAAACAAAATCTTGTCTAAACGTCCTAAGCCATTTAATCTATGACGTGTTTGCCATAATATTTGATTAAAGAATAAAATACGCTGAATAGCCTCTTCAAAATGTATTGCTGGAAAAGTAAGCATTCTTTTAAAATAAAAAAGCTGTTTTTCCTTAATATCAGAAGAACTATTACTTAATACTATCGCTTCAATTATACGATCTTTTAATATATTTATTCCTTCAACTACAGCCTTAGCTTCTAATCCATACTCATCATTTCCATCTCCTACAGCATAAGTGGCAATATCATTAAAAGTACCATGTATTACCTTATCATAATCAACTGTAAAATTACTTATTATATTCCCCGGAATCGCAATAGTCTTATTAACATCAATGAAATATATAAATCGACTGTTTTTTGAAATAGTAATACACATGCTTTTCAATATTTCTTTTATATCATAACCAACTGTGTGTTCCTTACTTTTCACAGGATGAATCATGAAATATGTTTTAATAACATGCTTTATAATATCTATTTTCCCCTTCTCATCAAATTGATGCTTTTTTACAAACGGAAGAACATAATTCCAACGCCACAAATCATTTTTGATTTTTGTTTTAATACTCATTTTTCATTACTCCCGATAAACATTTTAGTTAAAAAATCAGTCACTGGTTTTTCAAAAAATCGATTTAAAATAAAACCTACAATTAAAGCAATAAATATACAGATAATGCTCAGTATAAAATTTTTTATATTTATCTCATCTAGTGAAAATAGCAATCTACTAAATCCCTTCACAACAAACTCATGAGATAAATACAACGAATAACTGAATGTTCCTATACTCATAATCCTTTTTGAATTGCATAAAGTAGTATCCGTTATTAAATAGCACCCAAAAACTAATGCTGGTAAAAATAATGAAATAAAACCAAATCCAGATTGTATAAAATAATTATATGCAACACTAGCAGACCAAAAAAACAAACCACATAACATCCACTTACTTTTTGACTTTGTAACCATTATTTTCACAGTATTCCTAGGTAACCATAAAAGATAAATCAATATGCCGATTGCAAATGTTAAACACGAAAATCTATACTGATTATAAATTGGATTACTACGGGCAAATAACTCTCCAATTAAAAAAATAAAAAATAAAATACTTAAGACAATTTCATTCCTATATTTATGACTTACCTTCATAACAATCCAATATAATAAATAAAGCCAAACTTCTGGTAATAATGCCCATGCAACATCTAAAATTGGTCTTACAATTCCATTCGGATTTATGTAAGGTATAAACAATAAAGATTTAATCAAATATATAGGATTTGCTGTTGTGGTATTGAATAATGAAGGTTTTATCATCACAAGAATGTATGAAAAAAAAGTCATTAAATAATATACTGGAAGTATCCTTATAGAACGTTTTATCAAAAATAATCTATTGCCATTTTGTGTCGAATAAGCCACTAAGAAACCACTTAAAAGGAAAAAAATAGCCACTCCATATCCACCAAATGATGTTCCTATCATCTTTTGAAAAAATGGAATATGACTCATTACAATTAAAAGAGCTGCCATTCCTCTTAATTCTTGCAAATTCGCAAAAAAACGCCTTTCTTTATACATTTTCAAAAGCTTCTCCCATACTTCTTTCCAAAAAACTTTGCTTTTAAGAAAGCTGGTACTTTAACCAACATGTTTTCTTCAACGTCAAAAGCCAGTTCCTTTGTTTCATTTTTATTAACATTTCCACTTGAAATCGCATTATTAAGCCACACATTAAAAAGTAATTCACTTAATCTCCCAACATATCGTTTTTCAAAAGCTGTATATGTACTACAATCAATCATTTTATACACTTCAAAAAGTATATCAAATAGCCATTTGCAATACTCATTAAGTAAATTCTTATCGAGAATCATCATATTGAACATATAGCCCCAGCGCTGTTTCAAAGTTTTATCAAAGTCATTTACGTACCCTGGATATTTTTCCACAATTACTTTTCTAGTAATATCAATATGTTCAGGATAATGTGTATGGACATAATGAGATTTAAGTGTTTCAATAACATACCAACGTTTCTTTGGTGTGAAAATCTTAACTTTCCCTAAATAAGGAATAATCTGATTCATCTCTAACGTTTTACCTTTCATTGCAAAATGACGTCTATAATGAACAAGACCAATATAATCTTCTTTCAGATTCTTCCATGCCCAATAGAAGCCTGTTAATTCACAAAAATACTGATTAAGATTTGATATATTTTCTCCATCATCATCTCTTTGATACCCTATACTCTCTTTTCCAGCTGCTCCTACTTGTAATGGAAGATAAAGTTCATCTGAAGGCATTTCACAAGGCTTATGTGCAGCAACAATAACCTTAATTGTATTCATTACGCTAACTCCTTCTCACATTTTTCTAATACTGAAGCTATCGTAGTATCCATGTCGTAATACTTGTACTCACCAAGACGACCACCAAAAATGACATGTTCTTCTTTATCTGCTAGTTCTTTATATCTAAGATATAGTTCACCATTCTTCTCATCATTTACAGGGTAATAAGGTTCATCTCCTGGCTTCCACTCAGAACTATACTCACGACTAATAATAGTCCTTGGAAGATCATTACCACTTTCATCTTTTCCAAACTCAAACCATTTATGTTCGATAATTCTAGTCCAAGGTGTTTCACGATCTGTGTAATTAACAGCAGCGTTACCCTGAAAATTTGGCTGATCAAGAAGTTCATTTTCAAAACGAACTGAACGATATTCTAATGTTCCTAATCTGTACTCATAAAAAGCATCAATTGGTCCAGTATAAATAACCTTTTTAGCAATACTATTCCATCTTTCTTTATCTGCCAAATAGTCTTCACCAAGTTTTATTTCAATTCCGTCAAGAATATTCTCAACCATTTTGGTATAACCACCAATAGGAATTCCTTGATATAGAGCATTAAAGTAATTGTTATCAAATGTAAGGCGAACTGGAAGCCGCTTAATAATAAAAGAAGGAAGATCTTTGCAATCTCTACCCCACTGTTTCTCAGTGTATCCTTTGATTAGTTTCTCATAGATATCACGTCCAACAAGACTAATTGCCTGTTCTTCGAGATTCTTTGGTTCGCTGATAATCTCTTTTCTTTGTTCTTCAATCTTGACTGTTGCTTCTTCCGGAGTCACAACGCCCCACATCTTGTTAAACGTATACATATTAAACGGAAGAGAATATAATTCCCCTTTGTAGTTAGCCACTGGAGAATTCGTAAAACGATTAAACTCTGCAAACTGTGTGATATAGTTCCAGACTTTTTTGTTGTTTGTATGAAAAATATGTGCACCATACTTATGAACATTAATACCCTCAATGTTTTCCGTATAAATATTTCCTGCAATATTAGAGCGCTTGTCAATTACTAAAACTGTTTTTCCATTTGCCTTAGCTTCATGTGCAAAAATTGATCCGTAAAGACCGGAACCCACCACTAAATAATCAAATTTTTCCATAATTATACTCCTCTCCCTTCACCAGGGTTCATTCTGAATTTTATATATATACACATCTCAATATGTCTAATTTAGACTTTTTACATTACTGCTTTTTGTTTATTAAAATTTTGTACATATCACAACAACACTCTATATTCGATAAAAAACTTGTTTCTTTTAATTTCTCTATTTTCCTCTATTTGCAACTACAGTTTCTGCACTATCTCCAACCCCACACTCACATTTATCTCCTGCTCGAACATCTCTGCATTAAGTACCGCTATCCTTTTGTGTCTGTCTATCTTCTTTATATAAGCTTCCATTCCCACAAGTGGTCCGTCTTTGACTATCACTCGGTCGCCTTCGATTATTCCTGTTGATACAGGTATCTCGTAAGCTTCATTAACCATAGCCTTAAACATAGCTTCCTTGCCTGGCTCTATAGATATGAAGTCTTTTCCTTCCCTGCCAAGTATCTTAGTAAGCTCTGGTACATTCTTTAGTTGTTCGTATATATCACTGGGATTGTCTGTGTCGATAAACATATATCCTGGAAACATGATTTTCTTTTCCCTATGCCAGGCTCCATAGTATCTTTTGGCTCTGTCGAATCTGATTATGAATATGTCTGTATATGATTCTTTGTTTAAAAGTTTTATGCACATATCTCTGGCTGTTTCTTCCCTTCCAGTTGCCACCTGTACTGCATACCACATATCTGCTGCTCATCCCTCTCTTTGCCTTTATCTGTACCCACATTTCCATTTACATATTTTTGTAATAACTCACATGCATGGCTTATACTATGTATAATTTCCTTTATCATGGTTTTAGAGTTGGCTTCGCCATTCCACGGCAAATAAGCATTTAACACACATCTTTTAAGATATGTCTTATACCTCATCACCCCGGATTATTTCTGATACTATGTCCACCCATCCTGCTGCCGTGACAAAGCAACGTGCCATCAGATAAAGTTTCATGTTTGATTTATTTCTTTACGTTATCGCAAAGCTTAATCTCTATATGCTTATCTAATGCCGAAGCATACTTTTCTAACACCACAAGTGTTGGAATACGTGTTCCTGTTTCGAATCTTGCAAGATTGTAAGGAAGTATGCCTGTCATGTCTGCTACATCCTTCTGTGTAAGATTCTGACGCTCTCTTTCATCTACAAGCTCATTTATGATTTCTGTAGATAATCCTTTTAAGTTTTCCTGGATAGCCTCCTGGAACTCTTCGAGCCTTTTCTTTCTGTAATCGCGTTCGATTATGTAATCTTCTCTGTTGATTTGCATAATATTCCTCATTTCTGCGCCTTTTTTGCTATATTTGCTTGTGTAAAACCAGCGCAGACACATATACCTAGTGTAGATTCTCCACACTGCCTCATTTACAATTTTTTGATTCTGCCTGACTGCTTGCAGCTTATTAAGTGCTGTTTAACTCATTGTCGATACAACGTAATAAATATTATGTTGTTTATTTATGATTGCTTATATGGATTAACCGCCTGAGATGGCGTAAGAACAGACATATTTATATATATGTAGTTCATTATCAATATGAAAGAACTCATATAATATGCAAAATATAGTCTGTAATAATATGGATTTAATATCTTAATAATGTCGAAACATTGTATTTTTATGTAAAATATGTATTATTTACTTGCTATATCATTGATGATGTGCTATCATCTGTGAAGATTCTGTGATAATACAACATAATATTTATTATGTTATCCACCCTTCTATGTATTTTGTTCATTTTTTTGCTCATTATTTAGTATTCACCATCCGATATCTCCCTGTCCTTGTTTATATCTCGTGCCTATTATCATATTCATTTTATCCAGTTGTCTTTTATGCTCCCTCCCTGTTGACTTTATATATATTCTTGTTGTATCAATACTGCTGTGACCTAAGACATCTGCCAGCTTCGCTATGTCATTTTTTATCTTATAGAAGGTTCTGGCAAAAAGATGCCGCATGTTGTGTGGAAATACTTTATCAGCACTAACTCCTGCCAGCCTGCATATGTTTTTCATCATCCGCCATACATTGCTTCTGTTTACTGGATTGCCACTGGATGTTATAAATATGCTTCCATGTGTAATATGTTTTTTTCTGACATACTCTTTTAGAAGCTTAAGCAGCTCGCCAGGATACAGTATTCTTCTTGCTTTTCCTTTGTTATGAATATCTGCCATGCCATATTTAAGGGATTCTACTGTTATATATCTTAGTTCACTTATCCTTATCCCAGTGCTTCCAAGTGTTTCTATTATAAGTGCAAGTCTGTCATCACCTTTTTTATATGCTGTCTTTACAAGCTTTTCGTATTCGTTCATTGTTATTTCTTTATTTTCTGGTATGAAAACAGTTCTCTGCACTTTTATCATCTTCACTCTTATATCCATCCAGCCCATCACTTCACAGAAATGATTTGCTGCAGCAAGATATGAGTTTATGCTTGATATCTTGTATCTGCCACATTTTTCAAGATATTCCTTGTATTCAAGAAACATTTCCTTACTTATACTTCTCCCGTGTGCATATATCATCAGCTTTTTTATATCTCTTATATACTTTTCTATTGTCTGTATACTTTTTTCATTTCTTATAAGTACCCTTTTAAAGTATTCTATTGATTCAGTATTTATTATTCTCTTTTCTGTTTTTTTTGCTCCATCGGTCCCTTTAAATACAGTATTTTTCAAGCTTCTTTTCTCCAAATATTCTCGATTTCCGTTTTTTCCCATTTTTCCATTTTCACTCCATTTACTTACACATTTAATACTTGATTCTGCCCATATTATGCTGACATATTCACAGGTACATATATGAACTGTTTTATTATAATGTGTATTTTATATGATATATATTAATTTATGTATCATGTATGATGTTAATGGGAATTTATTTTTTTATCTCTTCACATTTTCCTCACACTTTTTCCATATCCCTGTCACATTTTTCCTCTAATATAACAATTGTTGAAGGACATAAGAACTGCTATATGACATAAGGTTGCTGACTAATATATGTTCCTATATCTTTCAACGATTGTATTTTAATAATACTTTTTCATAAACGATTACTTGTTAAACCTCCCTATACTTAACAGGTATCACTTTCTCCTTAAGCACAATACCCCATAAGAAAACGTCCTCGCAAGCGTTTTCTTATGGGGTATTGTATTACTTTACTGTATTTATATATTTTCTACTTTTTTCCGCAGAACTTTTTATATTTCTTTCCTGAACCACATGGACATGGATCGTTAGGATATATCTTTCTTTCAGATTTTACTGCCTTACCGCCTAATCCATCCGGATACATCATTGTAGATATAGTGTCAGCATTTGCTTCCAGATCTACTGTCATCCCATATGAAGCATATTATCAAGCTTTGCAAACACATCTCCCATGGAGCCAGTGTATTCTATATCGTTTTGTGCATCCAGCTTAAAGTCAAGAGGTTCTCTGTTAAGTACAACCAGATGACTTCCTTTAAAGTCCCATACAAGTCCTGCAGCAGGATATACCTTAAGTGATGTTCCTGCCACTATAAACATATCTGCCTCTTTTATAGCTTTAACTGCACTCTCGTATGCACCTGCTGGAAGCTGCTCACCATATAATGTTACATCAGGACGGACTATTCCACCACATACTGTACAGTGCGGTACTGCTTCTTTACTTTCATATATATAATCTGATGGATATTTCTTTCTGCACTTCTCACAATAGTTTCTTGTTGTAGCACCATGAAGTTCTATAACATCTTTACTGCCAGCCAGCTGATGAAGCCCGTCTATGTTCTGCGTAATCACAGCTTTCAGTTTTCCCATTTTTTCAAGCTCAGCCAGTACTTTATGTGTTATATTGGGCTGAATTCCTCTTGCATCCATCTTCTGTCTGTAGAATTCGAAGAACACTTTAGGTTTATGATGAAGGCATTCTGCACTAAGAAGATACTCTGGTTCATACTTATCGAATTCAACGTCATGCTGGTTGTACAAGCCGTCTTTACTTCTGAAGTCTGGTATTCCTGATTCTGTTGACACACCAGCTCCACCAAAAAATACTATATTTTCTGAATCCATTATGAACTCATATAACCTGTCAGCTGCTTGTGATGCACGAAGCAGCTCTTGTGCTCTTTTATATTCCTCTTCTGCCTTTTCATATTCATCTTCCGAATACTTTGTAATTATCTGCTCCTTTGTAAGCCCTAATTCCAGCATAGATACTATTGCTTTTATTCTTTCCTCGCTGCGGCCTGCTTCTAATCCTTCCTGACGACCTGCTTCTAGCCCTTCTTGGCGACCTGCCTCTAATCCTTCCTGACGACCAAGCAATTTACTTTCATCCTGCAATTTCTTTAAAGCATTACACATATTTACATTCCCCCTTTTATTATTATCAGCTATATCCATTAGATATGGAGCATCTGTCATTACACTAATCATTCTTAATACTTCTATTGATATATTTCTATGATTGTATTTATCATATATATTATTGAAGTTTTCCTCATAAATGGACTTTGTAATATCAAATACCATCTTTACATCTTTATTCTTAAACTTATATCTGTCTGATTCTCTTATCTGCACAAGATTCATTTTATAATCTGTAAATATATTTTCTATCTCTGGTCTCATATGTATCATCATATCTTTTATACTGACAGGACCATCCCATGGCATCTCTGAATAGTATAGCACAATTGTTATTATAGGATGAAGTCTATCATCCTTCTTCATACCAGATAGAAATTCATCTGATGTCATTCCTGATGTATATCTGTTCTTACTTTTAAGTTCATTATACTCTTTCAGATATCCAAGTCCATCATATATCATCGTTCTAAGCGGCATAGCATAATGTACTTTATCCTGTATTTCTATTCCTAATATATTAAATTCTACACCATCATACTCTTTCTTGACAATATCCCTTATACGCTTTAATGAGCTCTGTCCCTTCTTCCATTTGATTGTTCCTGATATATCTGTATCCATTTCTTTTAACATATCAGATTTTATAACATTTTTCCCATTAAATAATACTGCATTGAACAAATCTGCAAATCTCTCATTAACCCTCCAGAATTCTTTCATGACAATATCTGGTTTTATACTTTCTTTACTGTCCATAAAGCACCTTCTTTCATTAAATAATTAAATCTATACCGACATCAATTGAATATAATTTTTATTATCAGAATATACATTTATTTGTTTATTATATTTGATTTTCATGTTTATTATTATATTTTTCTAATTCTTATGGAAACTAATCAGAACCGATAATGAATTACTTAAATCAGACAAATTAAACAATGTTAATAATGTTAAATAATCTTGTAAGATCTTAATATAACTTTATTATGATGCAAGGTGCAAAATAGCTTTTAACCTCAACATCTTATTATGCATAATATATATTTAATATACCTTTTGCGTATAATTATGTCAAGTGTTTATAATAAATTATTGATATATTGTCAATATGCTTATACGTTCATATATCATTATTAAAATGTTATCGTAATAAGATGCTTCATTGCAGTTTCTATATATGTTTTCTGTTCTTCAATCCATAAACACGCCTGAAATATGTCAATCCATAAATGCGCCTGAAATATTGACATATTATATAACATATGTTATATATACTACGACAGATGTACTATGCCTGTCGTAGTACGATAGACGCAGTATATGCATACAATTATCAGTGAGCTGCAAAATTTACTTTTACACTCACATCATTAAAAACAACTACTCTATAGCATAAAAAATAATAATATAAGGAGGTCTTGATATATGGCTGGCATCAGCAGCGATATCATAAGAGGATACAATGACACTATAATTCTATATCTTCTGCTTGACAAACCATCTTATGGTTACGAGATATCCAAGCAGATTAAAGCACTATCAGATGAAAAATACATTATGAAAGAAACTACTCTTTATTCTGCATTTACACGTATGGAAAAAAACGGATATATAACCTCTTTTCCAGGTGTTGGCGAGAATGGAGGGAAAAAGCGTACATATTACAGCATAACTGATGCTGGGCGCGAATATTACAAAGCACGTTGTGAAGAATGGACTTTGACTAAAGAAGTTATAGAACATTTTATACGTAAATAATAACACCATATATATGAGGAGGATTTTATGGAAACTATTAAAAGCTATCTTGAAACCATGTTTGCCAATATGCCAGACACTCCAGAAGTCATCAGGGCTAAGTCTGAGCTTTTTGGAATGATGGAGGATAAGTACAACGAACTTATATCCGAAGGAAAAAGTGAAAACGAAGCTGTTGGAACAGTTATATCTGAATTCGGTAATCTTGATGAGCTTGCCGACACTCTTGGTCTTAATGCCAACACCCATGACGATTCCAGCAAAACTGCCACACCTAATAAAAGAATACTGACACTTGATGAGACCAGACATTACATACGCACCTGCTCCAAAAGAAGCTTACTTATTGCCCTTGGTGTTATGCTATGCATAATTTCACCAATATTTCCTATAATAGGCGACATGATAGATATATTGATAGTAGAAAATATCATGATATCTCTTATGTTCGTAACTATTGCAGTTGCAGTTGCCATGTTTATTTTTGCTTCCACATTTCTTAAAGATTACGCTTACATAATGAAACATACATGCGTTCTTGACTATCAGGCATCCCAATATGTCCAGAATGAAAAAGAACGCATGAAACCAGTATATAGCATATGTCTCACGATTGGTGTCCTGCTGTGTATAGTATGCGTTATACCACCTATTATTATGGATAGCTTTAACATTGGCCTGATTGAAGATATTTCCGGAGCACTTGTTCTAGCCATCTGCTCTGCCGGCGTAATGCTCATTGTCTTTCAGGCAAATGCAGCTGCTTCATACAGAAGGCTTCTATCACTTAACGGCATAACTACAACATCTGGTACATATACAAATACAGATACAAGTATAAATTCAAGTAAAGATTATAAAAATTTTGAATATATCAATCCAACAGCAGCCTCTGTCATGTCCGTATTCTGGCCTACTGTTTCATGCTTATATCTGTGTATAAGCTTCCTGACTTTTGATTGGCATGTGACATGGATAATATGGCTTGTTGCTGCTCTTATTTACAACGTACTTAAAAGTTTTTTATGCAAGTAAATGTATAGTAAATGTGTAGCTATTATCTACAATGCACTTATATCACCAAAATCGAAGAGAAACGGAGATTAATAATATGGGAAAACGAATATATTTAGGCATCATATACAGCATAACAGCTCTATGCATAATTATTGGAATTATTATAAATGTATGGGATATACCTTCATTATCATGGATATCTGATTCTTTTAAAAGTAAAAAATATATAACTTATACAGAGAATCTTGAAGCCTTTGACAATCTTGATATTGATACCTCTTTAGGAAATGTAAATGTGATAAATGGAACCTCTTTTAGTATCGAATATAAAGGAAATGCCTCATATTGTCCCGAATATTCAGTAAACAGCAGTACCTTAAAGATAACACAGCCTGATTCAGGCAACAAAATCATTAAAAATTTTCATTTAAAAAATGTTAAATCTGAACTGACTATCACTATTCCATCAGATGTTACTCTTACAACTGTAAACTGTGATATCAATCTTGGCAACTCAAAGTTGACTGGTATTAATGGTTCAGACATTACAGCTCACGTTGATATGGGAAATCTTACATTATCAGACTGCAGCTTTAGTCAGTATAATATTGATACTAATATGGGAAATATAGACATCAGCAGATGTTCCTTTGACACTATGCATCTTGGCGTTGATATGGGTAACGCTTCTGTTAAACTCCCACGCTCTGATACATACGGCTATAATCTTGAAACTGATATGGGCAACGTAAATCTATATGGCACAAACTATAAAAGAAACTGCTCATATAACGCGGATGCTGAAAAAATGATTACGGCTAAGGTTAATATGGGGAATATTGATATTTACGAATAAAGTGAGTATTGTTGTTTAGCACACATTCTTAACGTAGTGACGACAGCATATATGAGAAAAGCAGGTGTGCATACATCAACGATGCCAGAAGCTTCAATTTACGCGAGCAACGAGCCAAAGTCATATTCCTGATATGACCTTGGCGACTGCCGCGATAGCCATAATAAACACGCTTTGCGAGTTTATTATGGCTGGATATTTCTAAGACTTTTCATATACGTAATGGTAGTTTCCGCTACCGTTCGATACGGGACATCCATGTCCCATATCTCACTTCCACAGACATCCGTGTCTGTGGATAGCTGGGTAGCTAAGAAAAAGTCTAAGAACTATCACAATTAAACTTCAAGTACATCTTATGATGTTTGCACACCTGCTTTTCTCATATATGCTGTCTGACTTTGGCTTAATTTACAAAAAATGAATGTGGATTTAATTGAATATTCAGTATTACATTATGCCGTAACACAGACAAATATAAGCTACAGGCAGTTC